>Ga0164243_10008507_pt1 | contig 15106 bp, 13 predicted proteins | sample OricompcompostOP_FD_108781 | JGI IMG/M metagenome (GOLD analysis project Ga0164243, IMG submission 108781) | Organic Plus compost microbial communities from Emeryville, California, USA - Original compost - Organic plus compost (OP) | ecosystem: Engineered > Solid waste > Mixed feedstock >... | reverse complement strand
TTCATCAACCTTCTCAAACAGGGTCAGTCGCAAGTGCTCCCGGGCAACCTGCTGACGCTTCCGGTGGGGGGCGGCCTGCTCTACGTGCAGCCGGTGTTCGTGCAGTCCTCCGGCGCGACGAAGCTTCCGACTCTGCAGAAGGTGCTGGTCGCCTTCGGCGACAAGGTCGCGTTCGAGGACACCCTCGGGGACGCTCTGGACACGCTTTTCGGAGGCGATTCGGGCGCGTCCACCGGTGACGAGAACGTGACCCCGACCGCGACTCCGTCGCCGGGCGAGACCACGCCCCCGGGCGAGGGGGGAACCGGTGGCAACCCGGAGACGTCGGTCGAGTTCCAGGCGGCGCTGCAGGATGCCAAGCAGGCGATGACCGATCGGCAGGCCGCTTTGGAGAAGGGCGACTGGGCGGCATACGGCGCTGCGGACGCGCGACTCACCCAGGCGCTGGACACGCTGTTGCGGCTGTCGGGCCAGCAGCCCTGAGGTCAGGATCGCTCCCCGGGCGTGCTAGACTGATGATGTGCCGCGGGGTGGAGCAGCTCGGTAGCTCGCTGGGCTCATAACCCAGAGGTCGTAGGTTCAAATCCTGCCCCCGCAACCAAGTGAGGAGGGACCGCCGCGCAAGCGGCGGTCCCTCCTCGATTCACCTGCCGGGTCCGGACGCGGCCCCGGTCCCGCGGTCGTGGGGCAGGTGCACGACGGGATCGCATTCCCGGACGGGTGAGGGGGAGTGCATGCAGGCGAGCGGCTCGCGACCGCCCGGCCCATCGAAGGCAGGTGCCCCGTGGCCGCGTCGGCTGGGGTCCGTGTGCTGGTGGGTCCTGCTCGTCGTGGCACTCTCGGCCCAGCTCGTCGGTGGAGCGATGCTCGGTCCACCCGGCCGGAAGAACCGGTACATCGATGCGGAGCTCGCCGTGGCTGTCGCTCAGCCCGCCGCGCTCGTGGCGCTCGGCGTGCTCGTCGCGCTGGCCGTCATGCCGATTCCCACCCGGGCGGCAGAACGGGGGGCGCAGGTGCTGACGGTGCTCGTCGCCGGGCTGCTGCTATTGCTGCTGATCTACCGGCTATGGACCGGAGCGGCGGACGATCGTGGATTCGACCCGGAGTCTCTCGCCGGCGTCGCGCCGTTGCTCTGGGCGGGACTCGTTCCCGCGGGCGTCCTGATAGGGCGCCTTGAGCGGGTCCGTCGCATGGGCCGCCGGGCATCCGCCGGGCGAGCCCGTCAGCGCTGATACTGCGACCGCCACCGCACGAGCGGCCGTGCCGCCCATGCCGGTTGCGCGCTCATCGCCGTCACTGTGCCGACGACGAGCACGTGCGTGGCCACTTCGTGCACCGCCTGCAGCTCCAGCTCGAACCACGTGAGCGACTCGTCCAGCAGCGCGGGCCCGTCCGGGTCCCTGCGCTCGTGCGGGACGTGGTCGAGCAGGCCCACGAGGGGCGATCCCGGCTCGCCCAGCCGGTCCGCGACGAAGCGCTGATCGTCGGCGAGGATGCTCAGCGCGAAACGTCCTGTCGCGATGACGGCTTCGGCGATTCGCGAGAGGGCATGCAGCGAGACGACGAGGGTCGGCGGCTCGTACGAGACCGACAAGAAATCGGTCACGGTGACGGCATGATCCCACCGTTCCTGCCGTGCGGTGACGACGCCGACTCCTTTCGCCGCGAACGTGGACAGCAGCTTGTAGGCATCCTGGTCGTCGGGGGTGGGCGGATCGGCCAGCACTCGCTGGGGCCGTCCGGGATCGCTCACGTCGTCCATAGTCCTCTCCGCGGCCGGTCGGTCGCAGCACCAGGCTATGCCCGGGACGGTGCCGGCTTGCCGTCGTGGTGGGAGGAGGCGAGGATGGGTCCATGCCCGATCGCGAGGAGTCAGCGTCGGTCGCTGTGGCCGTCGCCCAGTTCGCACCGACGACCGACACGGCGGCCAACCTCGCCGAGATCGAGCGGTTGACGGGTGTCGCCCTCGCCCGCGGTGCACGGGTCGTCGTGTTCCCGGAGTATTCCAGTGCATTCATGGACCCCTTCGACGAGACCCTCGTCACGTTCGCTCAAGACCTCGAGGGGCCTTTCACGAGAGCCCTGACAGGCCTCGCGGCGCGATCGGGCGCGATCGTCGTCGCCGGTCTGCTGGAGCGGGCCTCGTCCGGAGACCGCGTTCACAACACCGTCGTGGCGGTCGGCCCGGACGGCATCTGCAGTCACTATCGGAAACTGCATCTGTACGACGCATTCGGTCAGCGCGAATCGGATTGGGTCCAGCCCGGTACCATCCTCCCGCCTCGGCTGTTCGAGGTCGGCGGGATGCGGTTCGGGCTGCAGACCTGCTACGACCTTCGTTTCCCGGAGGTGACGCGATTGGTGGTCGAGGCCGGCGCGGATGTCGTCCTCGTGCCGTCGGAGTGGGTGCGAGGCCCCCTCAAGGAGCATCACTGGCGCACGTTGCTGCAGGCACGCGCGATCGAGAACACGGTGTACGTCGCGGGCGCCGACCATCCGCCGCCCCTGGGTGTCGGCGGATCGTGCATCGTCGATCCCGAAGGAGTCGTCATCGCAGCGGTGGGCACGGCGACGGATGTCGCCGTGGGCCACGTGGAGCCGTCCACGATCGATCGAGTCCGCCGTGTGAATCCGTCCCTCGCGCTGCGGCGGTTCACGGTCTCGCCGCGACCCTAGAGTTACCGGGCCCAGCGGCCAAGACGAGCGACGGCCTCCTCGATGACATCCGCGCGCTTGCAGGCAGCGAACCGGACGAGGCTGTCGTACTCGCTCCGATGCGCCGGAGTCGTGAACGCCGTGATCGGGATCCCCACGACTCCTGCCTGGAATGGGAGTGTGCGGCACAGCGCGTCCGCGTCCGTCACGCCGAGCGGCCCCGCATCAGCGACCGTGAAATAGGTGCCGGACGGGGGCGACACGTCGAAGCCCGCAGCCCTCAGCCCGTGTCCGAGCATGGCCGACTTGGCATGAAGGGTGGCAGCGAGGCCGGCGTAGAACTCGTCCGGCAGGCGCAGTCCTGCGGCGATCGCCGGCTGAAAAGGCGAGCCGTTCACGTACGTCAAGAACTGCTTGACCGCCAATACGGCGTCGATCAACGGGCCGGGCCCCGTGACCCAACCGATCTTCCACCCCGTCACGGAGAACGTCTTGCCCGCCGAAGAGATCGAGAGGGTCCGCTCCTGCGCGCCCGGGATGGTGGCCAGAGGCACGTGCGGCTCGTCGAAGACGAGATGCTCGTAGACCTCGTCCGTCACCAGGAGCGCATCGTGGCGTTCGGCCAGGCGCACCAGCTCGGTGCGCACGGACGCAGAGAAGACGCTGCCGGTCGGGTTGTGCGGGTCGTTGACCAGGATGATGCGCGTGCGATCGGAGACCGCGGCCCGGAGGTCGTCGAGGTCCGGCTGGAAGTCCGGCCAGCGCAGCGGCACGGTGACCAGCCTGGCCCCCGACAGTGCCACACATGCTGCATACGAGTCGTAGTACGGCTCGAAGACGACGACCTCGTCCTGCGGCCCGTCCACGAAGGCGAGCAGGCACGCGGCGATCGCCTCGGTCGCGCCGGCGGTGACGAGCACTTCCCTGTCGGGGTCCAGGCGCAATCCGTAGAAGCGCGCCTGATGCTCGCAGATCGCGGTCCGCAGGTCGAGGATGCCGCGACCCGGCGGGTACTGGTTCTCACCGCGCGCGATCGCGTCTCCGGCCGCGTCCAGGATGAGTGCGGGGCCATCCTGATCGGGGAACCCCTGCCCGAGATTTATCGCACCGGTCCGTCCGGCCAGCTCGCTCATCTCCGCGAAGATCGTGGGCGCGCTGCGGCCGTCGGGTCCGAGCAGGCCCGCCCCCGCCGCGACACGACGCCATGCTCCTGCTCGCGCTTGCACGATTCCCACGCTACCCGCATAGCCTCGTCCCAATGGCGCCATACGGAACACACAGCAACGGTGGGCATGCTGGCATTCGTCAGTCAGAAGGAGCACCCATGAGCGAGAACCAGGACAACCGCCCAGAGGACGTCCCCGCAGCATCCGACGTGCCTCCGGCCGGCGACGTGCCCGCGGCGTCTCCCGCGGCCGCAGCGCCGGCCCCCGCCGAGACCATCCCACCGTCCGTCTCGGAAGAGTCCGCGCCGCAGACGGCATCGCCGGCGCCGTATGCGGCCTCGTCCGCTTCCGATCCGTCGCAGCCGGGTCCCGCGGTGGCCGCGGCCGCGCCCGTCGGCGCCCCGGGTCATGCCGGCGCCGCTCCGGCGGCTCCGCCCGTTCCGCCACTGCTTCCTCCCGCGCCGGGCGCCGCGAGCGGACCGGGCCAGGCCTTCCCGGGTCAGAGCTTCGGCATCCCGATGCCGCCTTCCCACCAGAACACGTCGACCGGCCCGGGGAGGGAGCGGAAGAGCGCGCCCGCGAAGATCGCGGGGCTTCTCGTGGCAGCCGCGCTCGTCGGAGGCGCCGCGGGCCTGGGCGGGACGTGGGCGGGCACGCAGTTGTGGAGCGCCGCCGACGGGGGACCCGTTGCGGGACCGGGCGTGGTCACCGTGAACAACACCGAGAGCGTCAACGCCACCACCGCGATCGCGGCGAAGGTCGTCCCGAGCGTCGTGACTATCAACGCGGTCTCCGGGAACGAGGGCGCCGGCGGCTCCGGTGTCGTCCTGAGCAAGGACGGCTACATCCTCACGAACACGCACGTCGTGACGATCGACGGGGCGACCTCGAATGCCGCCCTCACCGTCACGACGTCGGACGGGCGGATCTATCACGCCCAAGTCGTGGGAACAGACCCGATCTACGACCTCGCCGTCATCAAGCTCAAAGGCGCCGACGACCTCACCCCGATCACGTGGGGCGATTCGGGAGCGCTCAACGTCGGCGATCAGACGGTCGCCGTGGGCGCGCCTCTCGGACTGTCCAACACGGTCACGACCGGGATCGTCAGCGCGCTGAACCGCTCCATCGAGATCGCGTCCTCGGCCGCGCCCGACGACGGGTCTAGCGACGGCGGCAACGGCGAGAACGGCGACGGAGGCCAGAACGGCGGTGGTCCGTTCTTCTTCGATTTCGGTCAGGGGCAGCAGCAGCCGCAACGGCCGACCTCCACGATCAGCATCTCGGTGATCCAGACCGACGCTCCGATCAACCCCGGGAACTCGGGCGGGGCGCTCGTCGACGACCAAGGCAAGCTCATCGGCATCAACGTCGCCATTGCGACTGCGGGGTCGGGTTCGTCCTCGCAATCGGGCTCCATCGGAGTCGGCTATTCGATTCCCTCCGACGTGGCGCATCGCGTCGCGAACGAGCTGATCGAGAAGGGCAAGGCCACGCACGGGCTGCTCGGGGCGAGCGTGCGTGACGCAGCCTCGTTGCCGGATGCCACGATCACGGGGGCGGCGATCGTGGATGTCACCGGCGGCGGCGGCGCCGAGAAGGCCGGGTTGCGCGCCGGCGACATCGTGACCGCGTTCAACGGGGTCCCCGTGGGCAGTGCCGTGGACCTCACGGCACAGGTACGCGCCCTCGCGGCGGGCAGCAAGGCCACGGTGACGTACGTCCGCGACGGCAGCAGCCACACGGCGGACGTGACGCTGGGCACGCTGAAGTAGCGCCGGGACAGGACGCCACCCCGCGATAGGCTCGCTGGGTGGCGTCCTTCTCGTTCAGCGCGGGCAACGCGGCCAAACTGGCACGGATCCCGCTGTACGCGATCGGCAGGCTCGCCACGCTCGTGATCCCGCGCAGCCGCGATGAGTGGGTCTTCGGCTGCGGCGCCGGGATCGCCGACGGCGCCCTCGCACTGTGGAATGAAGCGGCAGAGCACGGCCACCCGATGGTGTGGCTGACCCGCACCGCGCGAGAGGACCGGGATGCCGCAGCGCACGGCATCCCCACCGTGCGCGCCTACTCGCCGCGAGGGTTCTGGCGCACGGCGCGCGCTCGCGTCGCGGTCGTGACGCACGGGTTCGGAGACGTCAACCGTTATGCGATCCCGGGGGCCTTCATCGTCCAGTTGTGGCACGGCATCCCGCTCAAGCGGATCGGCATCGACTCGCCGGAGACCGTCCGGATTCCCGAGGTGCTCGGGCGGATGCCGGGCGGATGGATGCTGAAGCGCCTGGTCGCGATCCTGTACCGGGCAACGACCCGCCGGATCGGACTCATCCCGGCAGCGTCCCACCTCGTGCGGGGACGGCTCGAGTCTGCGTTCTCCCTTCCCGATGGACGTGTGCCGGTGACCGGGGAGCCCCGCGTCGACGTCCTGTCGCGCGGCACTCCGCAGCGACGCCGAGACGATGCGCGTGCGGCGATCGAAGCCGCCGTGGGTCCTGTCGGAGGCGCCCGGCTCGTCCTGTACGCGCCGACCTGGCGGGACGGAGCCGACGACCCGGCCGTCCCGAGTGGCGGCGAATGGGCGGGAATCCTCGAGCTTCTGCAGGAGCGGGATGCCGTGCTTCTGGTCCGCTCCCACCCGCTCGGTTCAGGCGACTACGCGCCACCGGAGCCCACCGACCGGGTGCGTGCGATCGGCAGCGATGTGATAGCTGACGTCACGCCTGTGCTGCCGGGGATGGACGTCCTGGTGACGGACTACTCGTCGCTCGCGTTCGACGCCGCGCTGGTGCCGCTGCCGGTCGTGTACTTCGCGCCGGACCTGACCGCGTACACGGCCCAGCGCGGGCTGTACGGGACGTACGAGGATGTGGCGGGCTGCGATTGGGCCACGGATTGGAGCGGGACCATCGCGCAACTGGGTGCCGTGCTGAGCGACCCTGCCGCGTCGGCGGAGCGGATTGCCCGATCCGTGTCGCTGAGCGAGCGGGTGCACGCGTTCGCCGACGGGTACAACTCCGCGCGGGTCCATCGCGCGATCCTGACCCGGCTCGCGTCGGCATCCGGGAGCGAGGGAACGAGATGACCCAGGCGCGCTGGGAGACCTCTCCGGGCCCTGCGCTCGTCCTGAGCGGCAGCGGCCCGCGCCCCGCTCGCGCCGGTCTGCACGGTCCGCGCGCCAGCGTGAACGGACGACTCTCCGGCGGCGGCAAGACCTGGCGAGCCGTCCTCCCCCTGGAGGCCTCCCGCTGGTCGGGCCCGGTCCTTCCCCTGCCATCGGGGGAGTACCGGCTCGAGGTCGAAGGGGGCGATGTGGGCGACCTGCGCCTGCCCGACACGCTTCTGGGACCGCTACGGGCCGCGCTGGACGCCAGGATCGTGCGGGTCGAGCCGCCGCTGGACCCGTCCTACCGCTCCTGGGAGGGACAGGCCGCTCTGGAGCGCCGGTACGTCAACAGGCCGAGCGACACTCTGGAGAACGCCGTCTTCTTCGAGAGCTTCTACGGACGGAACGCGAGCGACAATCCCCTCGCGATCGATCGCGAGGTCGCTCGCCTGATTCCCGGCGTGACCCGTTACTGGAGCGTCGTCGACCTGTCGGTCGCGATTCCCGAGGGCGCCGTTCCCATCGTGGAGGGAAGCCCCCAGTGGTGGCGGGCGCGGGGCGCCGCGCGGCTTCTCGTGGTCAACGACTGGCTCCGGCGGCGCTTCGAGCGACGACGTGGGCAACGCGTCCTCCAGACTTGGCACGGTACGCCCCTGAAGCGGCTGGCCCTGCACCGTCCCGGATTCGCTCCGCGCCGCGCCGTCGCTGCCGTCCGAGAAGCACGCCGGTGGGATGTCCTGCTCGCCCAGAACCCGTATGCCGCCGGCATCCTCAGCACGGCCTACGCGTTCGGTCGGCGTCCCGTCTGGGTGGAGGGCTACCCGCGCAACGACGTGCTGGTCACCGGGGACTCGGCCGACGTCCGCCGAGAGCTCGGGATCTCGGCAGGCGATCGCGTGCTGCTGTACGCTCCGACCTGGCGTGACGATCGGGAGGACATCGTCGACTTCCTGGATCTCGAGGCGCTCGCGGCCCAGACGGGGAGCGTCGTCCTGGTGCGGGGCCATTCGAGAACCCTGCTGCCGGGGCGTGATGCCAGAGGTGCACGCGTTCGGGACGTCACGACGTACCCCGACACGGCACGGCTGATGCTGGCCGCCGACGCCCTGATCACCGACTATTCGTCGGTCATGTTCGACTTCTCCGTGACCGGCAGGCCGATGTACTTCCACGTCCCCGACATGGACGATTTCCGCGGCAGGCTCCGCGGCTTCTACTTCGACCTGGAGACGCGGGCGCCCGGTCCCGTTGTCCAGACACAGGACGAGCTGGTCGCGGCGATTCTTGCCGACGACCGAGATCGCTATGCCGAGCGCTACGAGTCGTGGCGTGCGCGGTTCAATGCGCGCGAAGACGGAGGGGCATCCGAACGCGTCGTGGCGCGCTTGCTCGACCAGGGCATGCTCGAGCGCTGACCCCGTCCGGGCGGCACAGCCCGGCTCGGCCCCTCGGGCTCGGCCCGTCCGGCACAGCCCGACCGGCACAGCCCGACCGGCATCGGACAGCACGGTGGCGGCAGTGCGTCTACGGCAGGGGCGTGTTGCGCTCCGCCAGACGTGACGTGTCGACGGTGCGCGCGGCGCCGGCCATGAACCCGGCCAGGAACCCTGCTCCCCAGCAGAGATGCATGGTCGGCAGTACGGCGAGCGTCCACAGCCGGTCGCGCCAGCCGTCTCCACCGCCCCGCCCGCTCGCGACGACGCAGATCAGCACGATGTACGCGAGGACCGGGACGTAGACGAGGCAGGCGATCATCGCCGGCCACCCCGTGAGGACCCCGATGAGCTGCAGCGCGCCGACCACGAGCGCGGCCGCCGTGGCGACGACCAGCGCCGGGGGAGCGAAGAACCTCAGCGGATTGCGCCGCCCGAACCGCCGGACCAGTTCACCCCGCCAGGCACCGGTCGCCCGGAACTGTCGGGCCAGTCGAACCCAGCTTTCTCGAGGCCAGTAGGTGACCGACAGCGCTGGATCGAACCAGACCCGGTAGCCCGCCCGGCGGATCCGGAGGTTCAGTTCCCAGTCCTCTCCGCGCCGGATGGACTCGTCGAAGAGCCCCACTTCCTCCAGTACGCTGCGCCGGATCACGCCGAGATACGCCGACTCGGCGGGCCCCGCGTGGGAGCCCACATGGTAGGCGGCGCCGCCCAATCCGAACGGAGAGTTGTACGCGCGCGCGACCGCCCGTTGAAACGGGGTGCGGCCATCCGCTCGCATGACACCGCCGACGTTGGCCGCCCGCGTGCGCGCGAGTGTCGCCAGTGCGGCCTTCGTGTACCCGTCGGCGAGCTCCGAGTGCGCGTCGACGCGCACCACGGTGGGATGCCTCCCTGCGCGGATCGCGCGGTTGAGTCCCTTGGGGATGTCGGCCTCCGGATTGTCGACCAGGATGATGCGATCGTCCTCACTCGCCAGACTGCGGGCGAGCTCGGTGGTCCCGTCGGTGGACGGCCCGAGGGCGAGCACGAGCTCCGAAGGTCCGTCGACCTCCTGCGCGAGCACGGTGCGCACGGCGCGTTCCAGGTAGCCCGCTTCGTTGAGCACCGGCATGACGAACGAGACTCCTGCGTGCGCAGGGGGCACGGGCGCATCCCGCTGTCGCGTCGCATCCTCGTGCACCACACGATCATGTCACGTCGCCGATCCCGTCTGCGCCGCGCCATCGTCGCCCGTCGGCGTGCTCGGGTGGGGCGGCGAGAGCGCCGTGCAGGCGGAACACCCACTCGGGCACCTTGCCGGCGCCCACTTGCCTCAGGAGCACGCGTGCCGCTACATGCCCGGGCGCGATCCGCAACGCCGCCTGAAGCGTGTCGGCGGCGGCCGTGCCCTGGCCCTGGGCCCACTGCTGCCAGCCCAGCATGAGCAGCAGATCGGGTCGGAGATCCGCGGGCATGTGAGCGACGATGCGGCGCAGCAGCGCAGCGCCCTGTCGCATGCGCCCGAGCTCCGGCAGCAGGACGCCTTCTCCGAACAGGAGCGCGGCAGCCTCACCCTGGCGACCCCGGCGGGCTGGCTCCGCCGCGCCGCTCGCGGCCGCACATGTCAGGCCCGCTCGGCCGAAAGCGATCTGCAGCGTCATCTGATCACGCAGGTCGGGCAGAAGCGCAAGGGCCGCAATGCCGACCATCAGGGGAAGCGGCGCCCGGTCCGGGTCGTGCGACAGGGCGCGTTCTATCGACTCCACGGGGTCGGGCAACTCACGCGGCAGCCATCGGCCGAACGCGTCGCGCTCCAGGCCGTCCAGGAGCAGTGCGTCGACGGCGTCGGCGAACAGGTGCGAAAGCACCGGATCGGCGGGGGGAAGTGCGTTCGCCTCGCCATGGCGCGGCAGCTCGCGGCCCCCGCGCACAGCGGCCGCTTGCGCCGCGAGCGGGCTTTCCTCGATGTCGGCCACGGGATGCCCGTCGAACGGCGGATCGTCCTCCTTCCAGCTGGCATATCCGTCGACGGCCGCGCACAGGGCCTCCTTCACGGGGAAGCCTGCCGCGCCCGCGGCATCCTCGAGCCGGTGGATGAGGCCCTCCCAGCTCGCGAACGCGACGGGGAATGTCGTGTCGGCATACACCACGAACGCCGCCGCATCGCAGCTCTCGAGTCGGCTGAGGGCACCCACCACGACGGCGGCGACAGCGTCATGCTGCTCGGGTGCACGGGGAGACGGCAGGTCGAGTCGCAGGGCGCCCATCGTGCGTCCGCCGCGGAAGGGGACGACGATCAGGCCCTCCTCGACCGTGCAGCCCATGAGGGCGGGCAAGGTCGCGAGCAAGTCGGCTCTCGTGCGGGAGCGAAGGATGACGGGGTTTGACGACATGTCCCCATCGTGATCAAGCGCGAGGGGCTCCGACGGCGGTTCGGCTGAATCCGTGGACAGCGGGCTCTCGTGCCCGAGTGGGGAGGCGCCGGCGAAGCGGCGGGCTCCGTCGGAGCCGACGCCGCCCGGCTCCTCGCCGGCGGCTGCCGAGGAGGCTCAGCCGGGCTGGGCCGGCCGGTCGGGGTCCTCGGTCGCCGGTTCGACGGGAACCGCTACCGACGAGACATCCGTCCCGGCGGTGAGGCTGAAGGGATCGACGGGCGTGGGGTCGAGACGCTCGGCCTCCGTCTGCGCGCGCAGCGGCTCGGAGGGCAGGCCTGCCCATTCGAACGGATCCTCGGGGCGGGAGGCGAAAAGTCCCATGCCGTCATTCTCGCGCGTTCGGAGGTGCGGAGGGCTCGTGGGAACGGGATTCGGCCCCTCGGCGTCGTGTGGCCGTACGGATCGTCGCCCCCGCGTGAGCCGCGGCACTCGTGACGCTCGTTCCGGCGCGGCGCAGCCTGTCGCCCACGATGTGCTCGATGCGCCGGGCCCCGGGACGGGGCTCGAGCTCGGGCGGCAGGGGTCCCGGCGTCCCGAACGCGTGTCGAGACGCGACCACGACGCGTCGTCCCAGGATGCCGTTGCCGACCCCGCCGACGACCGCTCCGACGCCGAACGGGAGGGCCTTTCCGACCCAGGACGCGCTCGCGCTGCCGGCGAAGCGCCGGATGAACGCGGACTTCAGCCGATCGACGAGAGGTCCCACCGCCGCTCGGGGGAGCGTCGTGGTGATCAGCTCGCCCCAATACGCGCGGCGGCCTGGCCCGTGCCCGCTCGCCTGCCGGGCGAGCTGCGCGATGAGATCGACGCCTTCGCGTCCGAGCATGAGCGCAAGGACAAGGGCGCGCGCGCGGTCCGGGTTCTCGACGCGGACGCCGTGCACTTCAGCGAGCGATTGCGCGAACAACGCGGTCGCCTCCACGAACGCGACTGTCTCCACCCCGCTGAGCGCGAGTGTCAGGCCGGTGGAGATGCCGGGGACCACGGCCGTCGCCCCGACGGTAGCTCCGCCGGTCGCGACGGTCGCGAGGTATCGGCGTTCGAGGAGCCGGACGATCTCGACGGCGCCCGCGTCGGGGTGGCGCAGTCGGATGCTCCGCACGTGCGCGAGCACGGCGGGCCGCTGGATCGCGAGAACGCGGTCGAGTGCGCGGATCAGCCGCGGGTGCTCCGGCGACCCCTCCGGGGGAAGCCCTCCCGCCCAGGGGGCATCGTCGGGAAGCGAGTGGATACGGTGTACCGTCTTCGCCATCAGGGGTCCCTGCGTGCCGGGGGAGGGAGGGATGTCAGACGAAGAGGTTCGCGCGCTCGAGGTCTTCGGCGAAGTCGACCTCGACGGCGTACAGGTCCGAGATGTCGAGCGGACGCAGGCGCAGACCGTCCTCGGCGATGGCCAGTTCCAGGCCCCGCTCGAAGTAGTCCTGATCATCGACTCGGTGCAGCTGGCGCTGGAACGCCTTCTTGTCCCGGCTCGAGATGTAGTTGATCCCGACGGCCTCGCCGATCCCGCCGACGACGGTCTTGGAGAGCTCCTTGATGAAGCCCCCGCCGTCGATCGTGTACTTGACCTCTTCGTCGCTCACTCTGGCCGTGTTGACGGTGACGAAGGACTCGTCTCGCGCGATGTGCACGAGCGCGCGCCCGAGAATGCGCGGATCGAACACGACATCGCCGTTCATCCACAGCACGCCCGACCGCCCGGTGGACGCCAGCGCTCGCAGCAGGCTCTTCGATGTGTTGGTCTGGTCGTAACGATCGTTGTAGACGTAGTCCGCGTGGGGGAAGGCCTCGACGATCGTCTCGGCCCGGTAGCCCACGACCGTCGTGATGCGTACGTCGTCGCCGAACACGGCATGGATGTTGTCGTGCTGCTGACCCATGATCGTGCGGCCGTCGGCGAGCTTCGTGAGGGCCTTCGGAAGGCTTCGGCCCAGTCGCGAGCCCATTCCGGCGGCGAGGATGACGGTCTGAAGGGTCACGATCAGCTCCTCGATTGCGTGTCTGGTATCCCGGCGTCAACCGGCGAGACACTCCCTCGTGCTGCTGTCATGCTAGCGAACCGGCCTGGAAGTGCTCTGAAACCTTCAGGGGACGTTGCGGTTTCGTGATCAGGGACACGGCATCCTCACAGCATCCTTCGTGCCGGGTGCGCTTGATACCGTGGACCGGTGACAGCCTCGCTCCCCGCGCCGCACGATCCGCTCGACGACGCGCAGACGGGTCGGGCGCCAGGCGCGACTCCGTCGAAGCGGCCGCCTCGCCCTCGAGTGCCCGCGGCGGAGGCGGCACGTCGCGCAGCCGAGGAGGGCAGCGCGAGCACGGCGGACGGGAGCGGTTCCGTCACGTCCACGGGGCCGCATCCCATCGAGACGTCCGGTTCGAAGGCCGGGTCCGGCAGGCCTTCGACGACCTCGGCCGCGCGGAAACCCGGCACCAAGGCCGCCGCGCGCAAGGCAGAGGTCGGCGGGGCGGCTGGTGGGAAGGAGTCCGCGACCGGGACGAAGAAGACGTCACCCGCGGCGCGGGCCAAAGCGCCCAGCTCTCAAGGGGCCAAGAGGAACGCGCAGGGGGCCAAGAAGCCCGGGGCGGCGAAGGCCCGCTCGACGGGCGAGGCCACCGGCTCGGCGTCGTCTCGTCCGGCGCCGTCGGGCCGTCGTCCCGGCGAGGCGGGTCCAGCGAAGGCGGCCGCCGAGAAGGCAGGTGCCGGGCGGGATGCCGGCGGCCTGATCATCCCCCCGAAACCCCCGAACCCGTCGAAGCCCGCGAAGCCGTCGAAGCCCGCGAAGCCGCCGAAGCTGTCTCAACCCCCGAAGGCACAGGAGGAGGCGCAGGCAACCGGCGAGCCCACCGATGTCGCGGCATCCGGCGGACCCCTGGATGCCGTTCAGGTCGCCGTGGCCGCTCAACGGCCCGCACCGGCCGCGCCGGCGGAACCGGCCACGCAAGGGGAACCAGCCACGCCAACGACCCCCGCTCCCGGCGACGAAACCGACGAGTCGCCCCGGCCGGCCGAGTCCGCCCCTGCGGTGGCGACGTCCGTGCCGGCTCTGCTCGTCGAGGGATTGGTCAAGCACTTCGGGGATACCGCCGCCGTCGACGGAATCGACCTCACGGTTCCGGCCGGCTCGTTCTACGGCATCGTGGGGCCCAACGGCGCGGGCAAGACCACGACCCTGTCGATGATCGCGGGACTTCTCCGTCCGGACCGGGGCCGTGTCGTCGTGAACGGCGTCGACGCCGCCGAGCGCTCGCGAGAGGCCAAACGGCTGCTCGGCGTGCTCCCCGATCGGCTGCGCACGTTCGACCGGCTCACCGGCCGCCAGCTGTTGTACTACTCCGGCGTGCTGAGAGGGCTCGACCCCGCGCTCGTGCATTCGCGCACGGCGGATCTGGCTCGTGCGTTCGATCTCACCGAGGCACTCGCCCGCCCCGTGTCGGACTACTCCGCAGGCATGACGAAGAAGGTGATGCTGGCCGGCGCGATGATCCACTCGCCGCGACTGCTCGTGCTCGACGAGCCGTTCGAGGCCGTCGATCCTGTCTCCTCCCAGGTCATCCTCGACATCCTCGGCGCATATGTGGATCACGGGGGGACCGTCATCCTCTCCAGCCATGGCATGGACCTCGTCGAACGCGTGTGCACTCGCGTCGCGGTTCTGGTCGGCGGGCAAGTGCTCGCCGAGGGCGCAGTGGCCGACGTGCGGGGTGAGCTCACGCTCGAGCAGCGATTCCTGGAGCTTGCCGGGGGAATGGGCGACCTGGAAGGCCTCGAATGGTTGCACACGTTCTCCGATTGAGGCTGGCGATGCTGCTCGGCCCCCTGCGGGGCGATCGGCGGCAGACGGCCCGCGTCACCCTGGGTGTCCTTCTGCTGACCGCGGCCACGGCGGCCGGGTGCGCGGCGCTGATCGGATTGCGGTCATCGTCGATCGAGGCGGCGTTCGTCGTCACCGTTTTCGGCGGCAGCGCGATGACGCTCGGATTCGTCGCTGCGCCCCTGATCGTCGGCGCGGTCGATCCACTGGATCCGCGCCGATTCCGCGCATTCGACATCCCGCCGGGTCCTCTGGCGGCAACGCTCGCGTTGGCGGGCGTGATCAGCGTGCCGACCGCTGCTGTCACCGCGCTCGCCGTGTGCCTGGCGATCCTCTGGCTGGACGCGGGTGTGCCAGGTCTGCTGGGCGTGCTGGGCGCCGTGCTCGGCGTCGTGACGTGCACGCTCGCCGCGCGAGTGTTCACGGCGCTGGCAGCACTGTTCCTCCGGGAGCGACGATCGCGCGAGCTGACCGGGCTGTTCGTGCTCGCGTTGCTCGTCGTGGTCGTCCC
>Ga0164243_10008506_pt1 | contig 15106 bp, 7 predicted proteins | sample OricompcompostOP_FD_108781 | JGI IMG/M metagenome (GOLD analysis project Ga0164243, IMG submission 108781) | Organic Plus compost microbial communities from Emeryville, California, USA - Original compost - Organic plus compost (OP) | ecosystem: Engineered > Solid waste > Mixed feedstock >... | reverse complement strand
TCGATGGCGGCCGAGGAGGTGCCGACCCGCGCCGAGCAGTTCGCGCACCGCTGGAACCTCGAGGGCGGTCCGCAGCCGCGCTACAACGTGCGCGACGAGCTGCGCCAGAAGGTCGGCGAGCGGGGCTGGGTGCACATCCGGCCGACCGAGTCCGGCATCCGGATGATCACGGACCCGGACCGGGTGTTCAACCGGGCCGAGTACGCCCAGAAGCGGCCGCGCCCGTCGGTGGACCCGAAGCGCTTCTCGGTGGAGGTGCACGGCAGCCCGAACGGGGTCCGCTTCCGCGGCGTGGAGCTCAACGCCAAGGAGCTCGCCGAGATCATTCGGGAGGCCCCGGGCTACAAGGCGGGCGAGCCGGTGCGCCTGCTGTCCTGCCGCACGGGCGCGGAGCCGGCGGACGGGTCGCCGAGCTTCGCCCAGGAGCTGTCCCGGGAGCTCGGCGCCGAGGTGCTGGCGCCGAATTCGGACGCCTGGGTGGACAACTTCGGCAACATCTACGCCAGCGCGCACCGCGCCACCTTCGAGCAGGACGCTTCCGGCGCCCCGCAGCCGCACTTCGACGAGCCGGGCCAGTGGGTCGCCTTCCACCCCGACGGCACCCGGGCCGTCCACGACAGCCCCTACCCGCCGGGCCACGAACCCGAATGGACCCGAGCCGGCCACCAGGCCGAAGCCGCCCAACGGCGGGGCGGAGGAGGCCTGTTCAGCAGGTTGCGGGGCCTGTTCAGCGGGGACAGATCCACGCCCTTCGAGGGCGCGGGGGCGTCCGGGCCTTCCCCGTACATGCAGGAGTTGATCCGCCAGCACGGGGTGGGCAGCGAGCAGAACTGGGATTTCCAGCCGGATGCCGGCCCGCAGCCGCTCTACGAGCCGCCGCCGGAGCTGAGCGGTGGGCAGCATCCCCGGCAGGGGATGGGCGCGTCGCCGCAGCCGGGTGCCCAGCACCAGGTTCCGGGCCCGTACCAGCAGCCGGGCGCTCCGGCTCCGCAGCACAACCCGTACTCGGCAGCTCCGCAGCCGAACCCGTACCAGGGCTACGGGCCGCCGCAGGGCGCTCCGCAGCAGGGCGGGCCGCAAGGCTTCCCGCCGCCGGGACCTTCCCGGCCGGGCCCGTACCAGGAGATGCCTCCGCCTGGCGCGCCGGGACATCCCGGGGCGGCGCACGGGGCCGCGCCGCAGGGAGTTCCGCCGCGCGGCGGGCCCCAGGGCGCGCCACCTCCCGCGCCCTACCGCGGCACCCCGCAGCCCGGGGCGCCGCGGCAGTCCGCGCAGCCGCCGCCGTCCTCGGCCGCGACGAACCCGAACCTGCCGCGCCCGCAAGGCGCTCCGGGGCCCGCGCCGCGGTCTTCGGCGGGCCCGCAGGGCACCCATGCCCCTGGCCACGGACCGGCCGACGCCCCGCGGTCGAGCCGAGGTGAACCGCAGCGGCAGCCGTTCCACGAGCGGACTCCGCAGGGCGGAGCCCCTGCTCGCCCGGCCAACGACGGCTTCGGCCGGCACCAGGACGGCCCGCAGCGGAGCGCCGAGGCCCGCCCACCGCACGAACCGCGCCCGACCGACCCGCAGGCACCCCGCGGCCCAGCCCACCAAGACCCCAACTACAACGCCCCACCGGCGTCACCCGGCTCCCGTCCGGGCGGCGGCTTCGGGCCGATGGGCTCCCGGGCGGCCGACCCGTCCCACAGCGCCTCTCCGCACGCCGACGCGCGCGCGGGCGCCACCCCGCAGCGGCATTTCACCGGGCGGCGGCAGCCCGATGAGGACTTCGAGGACATCGACTACGACCCGCTCCAGCACTTCCAGTCGGCGGACGGCCGCTCTCCCGATCCGCGTGCGGAACGGGAACCCGATGTGCGCGACCGGGTAGAGGAATCCCGCCCCCGCTCTTCCCGGATGGACGAGGAAGCGGGGCCGCACGCGCCGGAGGCCCCGCGCGATCGGCCGGACGATCCGGATCCAGCGGATCGTGCGGGCGGGGAGAGCTCGGGCCCCGATTCCGGTTCCGGAGTGCGCGAGCACCCTTCGCTCGACGACCTGATTCCGCAAGAAGGCGCGGATTTCGACGAAGCGGAGTTGCTCGCCCGCGTGAAGGGCGTGGTCGACGGTCAATACGCTCATCTCAAGGTCGAGGTCGACTCGATCTCTCCCAGCGGCGGGGCGATGACGATCAACTCGTCCATTTTCGATTCCAGTGGAAAATGGGTCGGGACGGCTGTTCGGGATTTCACGCGGCTTGATGACGGCAACCTGATCGCGAATCACAAAATGCTGAAGCTCAACCATGAAGTGCGTGGCGGTGGCTTCGCGAGCGAGTTCAACGGTGCGATGGAACGCTGGTACCGCCAATCTGGGGTGCGGGAGATCATGCTGCGCGCCAACATCGATGTCGGCTGTTACGCCTGGGCGCGGCAGCACTACGAGTTTCTCATCCCGCAGCAGGCTGTCGATCGCATCTTGCCGCGGCTGAAGAACGAAATCGACAGTACCCGGTCCAATATCCAGGAGAAGCGGATTCAACTCGAGTCGCTGGCGGAGGGCTCGGTTGATCGCCTCGAAGCCGAGGCGGAGATCCGGGACCTCGAGGATGCGGTGCGCGATGCGCGCGATATCGTGCGCCGTTTCCGGGTGGGTGATCCGGAATTCCCGACCCCGTTCGAGATCAGTGAGGTCGGGCGCCCTTCGGATGCGGACCCAGGGCGGTCGAAGAAGCCCAGCTGGCTCGGCAAGAGGGTTTTGATGGGGTTGGGCAACGGCGAAGTCGAGTGGCATGGAGTCAAAAGACTGTGAGGGATGAGCGCGTAGCTCCCAAGGGCTGGCCGAAGGAGCTGCGCTTCCGGCGCAGCGGAAAAGGTTCGCAGTGGCACGACGAATGGCGTGGGCGCCAGGATGAAGGTGCGGCCTTCCAGCCGGAGGGGCGCAAGGAAGGCAGCGACTACAACCTGCACCACGTCGATCTCGAAGCCCCGCCCGCCTCGATGGACGAGCTCGGGCGGCGGATGGCGGAAATCGACGGGCGGGATCCGGATACGAGGCGTCCGCTGCCCGAGCCCGACGCGGCGGGCAGGTTCCGCGGTGCCGTGCTGGGCGCCGCGGCGGGCGACGCCCTGGCCAGGGCCAGGCGGGAAGGGGCGGTGCGGCAGCGCTCCTGGAAACCGGCGCTGCAATTCCGCTTCGATTACCGGCCCCTCGTCGAGTACGCGCCGGCCCGCGCGGTCACCGAGTCCTCCTCGGTCATCCAGCTGCTCACCTTCACCCTCGAGGCCATGATCCGGGCGAACAGCGCACGTCGCCGCACGCTTGCGGACGACGACCCGATCCCCGAGGTCCAGCACGCGTACCTGCGGTGGCTGCACACGCAGCGCGTGCCGTGGGGGCAGCGCGGTCTGTGGCAGCAGTACGGCGCTCCTTTCGCGAACCACGTGGCCGAACCGGACGGCTGGCTGGTGCACAACGAGATCCTCTACAAGCAGGTGGAGCCGGACCCCGAGGTTCTGCGAGTGCTGGAGGAGTTCACCCGCACCGGTCGCCCGGGCACCCGGCATGACGAGCACGTGCGGGTCCGCGGAAGTTCCGCGCTGGTCCCGGCTGCCGCGGCCGTCGTGTGGTCGCACGACGCGAGCGAAGTGTTCCGCCAGGCAGCGGACGTCGCGGCGTTGACGCACAACCACCCGGACGACCACCTGCCGGCCGGTGCGCTGGCCGCGCTGTACCACCAGCAGATCCGCGACGTGCCGTTCTCCGGATGCCTCGACGTGGCGCGCGCGGAGCTGGAGCGCTGGCCGGGTGGCGGGCGCACGCTGGAGATGATCGAGCGAGCCCTGAACCTGAGCCAGGAGACCTGGTCACCGGCGAACCCCCAGCAGGTGCAGGAGCGCTTTCCGGGGCGGGGCGAGGACGGTGCCGAGGCGCTCGGGCTGGCGCTCTACTGCGCGGTGGTGAGCGATTACGTGCGCGAGGCGCTCCTGCTGGCGTTGAACTACACCGGATCGTCGTCGGTCGCAGCGGCCGCCGGCCTGCTCACCGGGGCCGAATGCGGCGAAGCTGCGATTCCTCCGGACCTGCGTCGAGCTCCGTCGCTCGGCCCGGTCCTCGACGCGGTGGCGGCGGACGTGCTGCGGGAGTTCAGCCCCGCACCGCCGACCGAGCAGGCCTGGCTTTCCCGCTACCCGGCTTGGTGACCCGTTGACGAAGCACCAACCACCGGAGAACCCAACCCGGCCCACCCAGCCCGAGCACGAAGCCCCCGCCGCGAGCCTGATCGACCACGGGATGCGGGAGGCGATGGCCGGCCGTTTGGAGCAGGACCGGTTCCTGACCGTGGTGGCGTCCGCGGTCCTGCCCGTCGTGGTGGACGACGGCGGCGATCTGATGCTGTTCGACGACGAGCGCGGCCCCTGCCTGGTCACTCACGCCGCGGAGACCCTCGTGCCGGAGGGCGTGCGCACCGAGCCGATGTACCTGCCCCGCGCGGTCCGCGTGCTGCCCTCCGAGGCTTCGGTGGTGCTGAACGGCAGCGCGGGATTGCAGGCGCGGTACCCGGTCGCGGACCTGGTCGCGACGATGCGTGGGAAGCAGCTGCTCGTGGACCTGCCCGAGGGCGGTTTCGACGTCGGCCCGCAGATCTGGGTGGAGCAGCGAACCCGGCTGACCGACATCCTCGACGAGCCCGCTTTCCTCGAGGTGGAGCGGGCCCTGGCCCGCTGGAGCACGCTCGACCGGTCGACCCAGGAAGGCGCGCGGACCGTCATCTTGGGAATCGAGGCCGTCGAGGTCCTGGTGCAGTGCGGTGTCACGAACCGGGACGTGCTCGCGGCGGCCGCCGCGTTCCACGGGGTCGATCCGAGGTACGGCAGGCCTCGGGAGCTGGTGACGAAGAGGCCCGACGAGGGTCTGGTTCCGGCGATGTTGCTGAAGGCCGCCACCAGCCCGGCGGTTCCGGACGGTGTGGAACCGGGTCGCGAGCGGATCGCGCTGCAGCAGTACGTGGCGCACCTGCACGCCATGCCGTGGCAGGTGCGGGCGATCGTGCTGGCCAACCGGGTCGCCGACGTGACCTCGCGGTACCTGCACCCGGACCTGCGCGAGGATCGTCGGCGCGACCTGGCGGGGCCGCTGCTGACGTGCGTGCGGGGCGTTCCGGAGGGCTTGCGGAGGCGGGCCGCCGACCTGGTCGGGGCGAACCCGGCCGCTCCGGAGCTGTCCGAGGTGCCCCAGCCGCCCGCGCCGGTGATCACTTCGGAAGCCCAGGCGCTCGATCGCGTCCGGCGCGAGATCGGCCCGGCCGAGCCGCTCGAGTCCGCGGACCTGGGCCCCGCCTACGCCGTGCGGTCGCAGAACCGGCCGGGCGAGGTCCACCTGGTGCACAAGGTCTGGGACACGGTCACGACCACGCTCGACGACGACGCGGCCGTAGAGGACTTCTGCGCCGGCTGCGCCCTGTTCCCCCTGGCCCCGTCGGTCCTCCCGCAGGACCACATCGGCGACGCGAACCTGCGCGCTCCGAGCGTCCTGGGCACCGGGGCAGATGTGCAGCAGCGGGGGCAGCGCTTCCGCGGTGCGGTGCTCGGGTTCGCCATCGGGCACCACCTCGGGGCGCCGGTGGCGGAGCTGACCGCCGAGGAGATCCGCCACCGCCACGGCGAGCGCGGGATCGAGCACTACGCGCCCGCCGCGGGCCCGGATCGCCTGCGAGCCGGGGTGCTGCGGCTGGCGCTGTCCCTGGACATCGTGACCAGGGCGGCGGACGAGAGCCCGGACGCGGATCCGGGGCGGCTGCTCGACGCCGGTTTCGCCGAAGCCGCCCAGCACCTCCCCGAGCACCGGAACCAGGTGATCGCGCAGGCCATCGCCCACCTCGGCGTCGACACCGGATGCGCCGAGGCGCTGGCCCACCCGCAGCCGGGTGCGGTGGAGATCGGCCGGTACCTGCCGCTGCTGCTGCGGACCGAGGTCAGCTCGCGGCTGTTCGCCCTGGTGCAGCAGGCGGCCTCGGCGGCCGGTGCGGCGGAGGCTGCCTCGATCGCCGGGTTCGTGGTGATGCTCCAGCAGTGCATCACCACGCACAATCCCGGGCGCGCGATCACGACCGCGGAATCGCTGGAGGCGCCGGACTTCCCGCTGCCCGCCCTGCTCGACCAGGCCACGAGCCTGGCGCGTCCGGGCATCACGCCGGCTGAGGTCGAGCGGCTCGGGTCCGGCAGGACCGCCGCCGAAGCCGTCGCGATCGCGGTCTGCGCGGCGGAGTCGGCCGGTTGGTCGGATTTCGACGAAGCGCTGCGGATCGCGGTGAACCACTCCGGGAACAGCGCGGTCACGGGCGCTGTCTGCGGTGCGTTGATGGGCGGATCGTTCGCCGGTGTCGAGGGCATTCCCGCCCGTTGGATCGACAAGACGCTCACCGGTGGGCATCTGCTCTTCCAGCTCGCCGAGCACGCGTGCGAGCGGTTCGCGCCCGATGCGCGCGGTTCCGCCGACACCCCCGCGTCCCCGGAGCCGCACCGCCCGGTCCCGACCCCCGCCGACCGCTTCCTCGGTTCGATGCTCGCCGGCGCTCTCGGTGACGCTCTGGGTTTCGCCGTCGAGTTCTTCGGGATGGACGCGATCCGGCAGGCGTACGGCGAGGACGGCATCCGGGATCTGGTGCTGCGCGAGGGCGTGGCGGTGTTCTCCGACGACACGCAGATGATGCTGTTCACCTTGGAGGGCTTGATCCGCGCGCACGTGGCTCGCCGGATCGAGCCGTCGGACAACGATCCGATGCCGGAGGTCCAGCACGCCTACCAGCGCTGGTATTTCACGCAGCAGACGCAGACCTGGCAGGACGCCGCGGGCCCGTACGCCCGGCACCTGTCCGGGCCGGACGGCTGGCTGGTCACCAACCGGGGCCTGTTCGCCCAGCGCGCTCCGGGCGGCACGTGCATGCGGGCGTTGGAGAACTTCGCGCGCACCCACCGGCACGCGACTCCGCAGCACCGCATCAACGACTCCAAGGGTTGTGGCGGTGTCATGCGGGCGGCGCCGGTGGCGGTGTGGTCGAACGATCCGGCGGAGGTGTTCTGGGCGGCGGCCGGGACGGGTGCGCTGACGCACAGCCATCCGAGCGGCTACCTGTCGGCGGGTGTGCTGGCTGTGCTGGTGCACCAGTTGATCCGCGAGGTGCCGCTGCGGGAGGCGGTGCGCCTGGCCCGCGAGCTGTTGGTGCGCTGGCCCGGGCACGAGGAGCAGCTGCGCGCGATGGACGCGGCGGTGGAGCTGGCCGGCCGCGGCCGGGTCTCGCCGGAGGAGTTGCAGGAGCACCTCGGCGGCGGCTGGGTCGGCGAGGAGGCCCTGGCGATGGGGCTGTACGCCGTGCTGGCGACGGGCAGCTTGCGCGAGGCGCTGGTGCTGTCGGTGAACCACTCGGGGGACTCGGACTCGACGGGGATCGTGTGCGGCAATATTGCGGGCGCGCTGTACGGCCCCGAGGCGTTGCCGCCGGAGTGGCTGCAGTCGTTGGAGCTGCGCGACGTGATCGAGACCTTGACCGCGGACGCGCTGACCGAGTTCAGTCCGAACCCGCCGACGGATCCGGCGTGGACCCGGCGCTACCCGGCCTGGTGACGCCGTCCACAATGGACACGAGGCCGCGGGGTGCGGGTCGAAGCGACGAGGGGGAGAACAGGTGATCCTCGGGACGCCCATCGCCGGGACGTTCGCCGGCACCGGCGGCCGGCTGGTTCCGCTGCGCGAGCTGCGCGGCGGCACGGCCGTGCTGGACGGCGCCGAGCTGCCGGTCGAGCAGCTCGAGACCGTGCTGGTGATCCAGGCCGAGCCGCCGACGCCGGGCCGCGCGTTCCCGGCTCCCGCGGCGCACGGCGCCCCGACGAGCCCGGCGCTGCGCCCGGACGTGCGCGCCGAGCTGCGCGAGGCCGTGGAGCAGTTCGCCCCGGAGGGCTGGCGCGAGGTCCGCCTCGACGCCTCCGCCCTGGGCACCCGCATCGAGATCACCGCGGCGGTGGTCACCGCCGACGGCAGCCACGGCTGGATCCCGCCGCAGGAGCTCGTCGACCGCCTCCAGCGCACCCGGGCCGTCGAGTACCTGCCGGAGTCCGGCACGTGGACGACCGCCCGGGTCACCGCGGCCCAGGGCGGCGAGCTGACCTTCGAGACCACCCGCGAGCAGCCGCGCCTGACCGGCGAGGACCCGCAGGCCGCGTTCGACGAGCTGCGCTACTTCCCGCGCGCCCAGGCCCCGGACTGGCTGCTCACCCCGGCCTGGGAGCACTACGACCGGCACCGCGCCGGCGAGCCCCGCGGCCCGGTCCGGATGGTGCAGGTCTTCGACGGCAAGGGCGCCGACGGCCGCCCGCTGGCGCACCGCCCGGTGCTGCCGTGGGCGGAGAAGCAGCTGGTCGTCGACTACCTGGGCGGCGGCGAGATCATCCTGTCGGCCGGCAGCACCTCCGAGGACGAGGTCGATCCGCAGCGTCCGCCGGAGGTGCCCAAGCAGTTCCACACCGACGGAACCTGGGTGTGGCCGCTGGCGGTCGCGTACTACCTGCACGTCCACGACATCGCGCCGCCGCGGGATTTCCTGGACCACGTGCGCCGCAACGCCCACCGCCCGCCGGAGGTGGTGGCCGAGCACGCCGCCGAGGAGGCCAAGGCCCTCGTGCTCGGCACCGACGCCGACCAGCTGGACGCCGAGCGCACCGAGAACGCGATCTACCTGGCCGCTGAGGCCATCTCCCGCCTCGGCGTCAGCCGCCGCTTCTACAGCTTCACCGAGCCCCTGGAGGGCGGCTGGAGCATGTTGCGCGAGCCCGACGGCTGGTGGGCGGTGTTCTGCGTGGACGAGGGCGTGGTCAGCAACAAGTCCCGCTTCCCGGAGCCGAACTCCGCCGCGGCGCACCTGATCGGCTGCGCGACGCTGACCCGGGCTTCGATGCTGCGGGAGCCGGACGAGCCGCTGGCCGACTACGAGTGCCCGATCGCACCGCTTGGCCCGGACCTGCCGCTGTCGCACTACGAGAACCGGTTGCTCGCGGTGCTCCCGGACGGAGCCGAGGTGGACCGCTTCGGCGAGCCGGACGGCAACACGGTCTTCGTCGCGGGCACCACGCTGCCGCAGCGCTCGGCCCCGCCGCAGCAGCAGCCCGGCGAGTACCGCCGCTACCGGGTCGTGGGCGGCCTGCGGGCGGTCAGCGGTGTGATCAAGCCGGACCACGGCCAGGTCGGCGGTGGCACGGCGTACTTCCTGCCGAAGCCGGTCGGCGATCTGGTCGCGGACGGCGCGCTCGCCGAGCTCTGACCCCCGGCGGGCTCTCCGGCGCCGGCACGATCCGTGGCCGCGCGCCCGGCCCGCGTCGCCCGCTTGCGCGCTGACGCCCCTTGTCCGCGGAGGTAGAGTCGCGGTCGACACCACACCGCTAGCTCGATCCGCGGCGCTTGGGGAAGATCGAGCAGGTCATGGGACCCCCCGTTTTGACCCCCTCAGAACGGGGCGGGTATCTTTGCTTATCGGACCCGAAAGTGATCGGGTCGGTCCGTATGCCCGTGCGTGCGGCGTGGTCATCTCCCGATGGCCGCGGCCACGGACATGGGCCGTGCGGAACTCTCCTGACAACCATCGGGTTCGTTCCTGTCGGTTCGCTCCCGGGGGAACGCCATCAGCGCCGCAAGGCCGGGGAGTGGGCGACACGCCCGACCTCGTGGTGCGGGGGGAGTCCCAAGTACACAGTGCCTGCCAGGTGCTCGGCGCCCGGGGCACGTGCCCGGAACGCCGACTCGTGCGAGCGCCGCCGGGCGAGAGCAACCACGAAGACGCGAACGCTCAAAGAGAAAGCCGGTCCATGCCCACCATCCAGCAGCTGGTCCGTAAGGGCCGCCAGGACAAAGCCGCGAAGACCAAGACCGCGGCGCTCAAGGGGAGCCCGCAGCGGCGTGGTGTGTGCACCCGCGTGTACACCACCACCCCGAAGAAGCCCAACTCGGCACTGCGCAAGGTCGCCCGTGTCAAGCTCACCAGCGGCATGGAGATCACGGCCTACATCCCGGGTGAGGGGCACAACCTGCAGGAGCACTCGATCGTGCTCGTTCGCGGCGGCCGTGTGAAGGACCTCCCCGGCGTGCGCTACAAGATCATCCGCGGGTCGGCCGACACCCAGGGTGTGAAGAACCGCAAGCAGGCCCGCAGCCGCTACGGCGCGAAGAAGGAGAAGAGCTGATGCCCCGCAAGGGTCCGGCCCCGAAGCGGCCGCTGTCCGCAGATCCCGTGTACAGCTCCCCGCTGGTGACCCAGCTGGTGAACAAGGTGCTGGTGGACGGCAAGCGGTCGCTGGCCGAGAGCATCGTCTACGGCGCGCTGGAAGGCGCTCGGGAGAAGACCGGCACCGACCCGGTGGTCACGCTCAAGCGCGCGCTGGACAACGTGAAGCCGACCCTGGAGGTCCGCAGCCGCCGCGTCGGTGGCGCGACCTACCAGGTCCCGATCGAGGTCCGCGCCGGCCGCTCCACCACGCTCGCGCTGCGGTGGCTGGTCACCTACGCGCGCCAGCGCCGGGAGAAGACCATGGTCGAGCGCCTCATGAACGAACTGCTCGACGCCAGCAACGGTCTCGGCGCGAGCGTCAAGAAGCGCGAAGACACGCACAAGATGGCGGAGTCCAACAAGGCCTTCGCGCACTACCGCTGGTGACGCTGGGTCGGCTCCTGCCCGCCTCGGCCCACCGATTCGACGGCTTGCATCTGCTGTAGGAACGGGGAAGAAATCTCGTGGCACGCGACGTGCTGACGGACCTCACGAAGGTCCGCAACATCGGCATCATGGCCCACATCGACGCGGGCAAGACCACCACGACCGAGCGGATCCTCTTCTACACGGGGATCAACTACAAGATCGGCGAGGTGCACGACGGCGCCGCGACGATGGACTGGATGGCGGAGGAGCAGAAGCGGGGTATCACCATCACCTCGGCTGCCACCACCACCTTCTGGGGCGACACCCAGATCAACATCATCGACACCCCGGGGCACGTCGACTTCACCGTCGAGGTGGAGCGCTCGCTGCGCGTCCTGGACGGCGCCGTCGCGGTCTTCGACGGCAAGGAGGGCGTCGAGCCGCAGTCCGAGCAGGTCTGGCGGCAGGCGGACAAGTACGACGTCCCGCGCATCTGCTTCGTCAACAAGATGGACAAGCTGGGTGCGGACTTCTACTTCACCGTGAAGACCATCCGGGAGCGGCTGAACGCCCGTCCGCTGGTGCTGCAGCTGCCGATCGGCTCGGAGTCCGACTTCGAGGGCGTCGTCGACCTGGTCAGCATGAAGGCGCTGACCTGGCGCGGTGACGTCAAGAAGGGCGAGAGCTACGAGATCGAGGAGATCCCGGACGACCTCAAGGAGACCGCGGAGTCCTACCGCGAGCAGCTCGTCGAGGCCGTCGCGGAGTCCGACGAAGAGCTGATGGAGGCCTACTTCGGCGGTGCCGAGCTCACCACCGAGCAGATCAAGGCCGGCATCCGGAAGCTCACGATCGACCGCGAGGCGTTCCCGGTGCTGTGCGGCACCGCGTTCAAGAACAAGGGCGTGCAGCCCATGCTGGACGCGGTGGTCGACTACCTGCCGTCGCCGCTGGACGTTCCGCCGGTGCAGGGCATGCTGACCGACGGCGAGACCCCCGCCGAGCGCAAGCCGAGCACCCAGGAGCCGTTCGCGGCGCTGGTGTCCAAGGTCGCCGTGCACCCGTTCTACGGGAAGCTGACCTACATCCGGGTCTACTCCGGCAAGGTCTCCCAGGGCCAGCAGATCCTGAACTCCACGCGGGAGCGCAAGGAGCGCATCGGGAAGCTGTTCCAGATGCACTCCAACAAGGAGAACCCGGTGGACGAGGCCCAGGCGGGTCACATCTACGCCGTGGTCGGCCTGAAGGAGACCACGACCGGTGACACGCTCTGCGACGCGCAGAACCCGCTGGTCCTCGAGTCGATGACCTTCCCGGAGCCGGTGATCGACGTGGCGGTCGAGCCGAAGACCAAGGCCGACCAGGAGAAGCTGTCCACGGCGATCCAGAAGCTCGCCGAGGAGGACCCGACCTTCCGGGTCCACCACGACGAGGAGACCGGCCAGACGGTCCTGTCCGGCATGGGCGAGCTGCACCTGGAAGTCCTCGTCAACCGCATGAAGACGGACTTCAAGGTCGAGGCCAACATCGGCAAGCCGCAGGTCGCCTACCGGGAGACCATCCGCAAGCCGGTGGAGAAGTACGAGTTCACGCACAAGAAGCAGACCGGTGGTTCCGGTCAGTTCGCCCGCGTGATCATCGCGCTGGAGCCGATCGAGCAGACCGCCGACAGCGCGACGTACGAGTTCGAGAACAAGGTCACCGGCGGGCGCGTGCCGCGTGAGTACATCCCGTCGGTCGACGAGGGTGCCCAGGACGCCATGCAGTACGGCGTGCTGGCCGGCTACCCGTTGGTCGGCGTCAAGGTGACGCTGCTCGACGGCCAGTACCACGAGGTCGACTCCTCGGAGATGGCGTTCAAGGTCGCCGGTTCGATGGCGCTGAAGGAGGCCGCTGCGAAGGCCTCCCCGGCGATCCTCGAGCCGGTGATGGCGGTCGAGGTGATCACGCCTGAGGACTACATGGGCGATGTCATCGGCGACCTGAACTCCCGCCGTGGCCAGATCCAGGCCATGGAGGAGCGCAGCGGTGCACGTGTCGTCAAGGCGCAGGTGCCGCTGTCCGAGATGTTCGGGTATGTCGGCGACCTGCGTTCGAAGACGCAGGGCCGTGCGAACTACTCGATGGTGTTCGACTCCTACGCCGAGGTTCCCGCGAGCGTGGCGAAGGAGATCATCGCGAAGGCTACGGGCGAGTAATTCCCTGTAGTTCGGCAGCGGGTGGCCGATCCCGGGCCACGGGGCCGGCCGCCCGCCACCAAACCCGACAGGACTCCGCCTGGCACTGAATCTTCGCGTCAGCAACGCGGGGACTGGCTAGTCGTACGGCGGAAAGAGAACAAGTCCAGGAGGACAATCCAGTGGCGAAGGCGAAGTTCGAGAGGGACAAGCCGCACGTCAACATCGGGACCATCGGTCACGTTGACCACGGCAAGACCACGCTGACCGCGGCGATCACCAAGGTGCTGCACGAGCGGCACCCGGAGCTGAACCCCTTCACGCCGTTCGACGAGATCGACAAGGCTCCTGAGGAAAAGCAGCGCGGCATCACGATCCAGATCGCGCACGTCGAGTACCAGACCGAGAAGCGCCACTACGCGCACGTGGACGCCCCCGGTCACGCCGACTACGTGAAGAACATGATCACGGGTGCGGCGCAGATGGACGGCGCGATCCTGGTGGTCGCCGCCACCGACGGCCCGATGCCGCAGACCCGCGAGCACGTGCTGCTGGCCCGCCAGGTCGGCGTTCCGTACATCCTCGTCGCCCTGAACAAGGCCGACATGGTCGACGACGAGGAGATCATGGAGCTCGTGGAGATGGAGGTCCGCGAGCTGCTGTCCGGCGAGGAGTACGACGGTGACGACGCTCCGGTCGTCCGCGTCTCCGCGCTGAAGGCCCTCGAGGGCGACCCGGAGTGGACCGAGAAGATCGTCCAGCTGCTCGACGCCTGCGACGAGAACATCCCGGACCCGCAGCGGGCCACCGACCAGCCGTTCCTGATGCCGGTCGAGGACGTCTTCTCGATCACCGGCCGCGGCACCGTTGTCACCGGTCGCGTCGAGCGCGGTGTCATCAAGGTGAACGAAGAGGTCGAGATGGTCGGCATCAAGGACAAGGCCATCAAGACCACCGTCACCGGTGTCGAGATGTTCCGGAAGCTGCTCGACCAGGGTGAGGCGGGCGACAACGTCGGCCTGCTGATCCGCGGCGTGAAGCGCGAAGAGGTCGAGCGCGGCATGGTCGTCGTGAAGCCGGGCACCACCACTCCGCACACGGAGTTCGAGTGCCAGGTCTTCATCCGCTCCAAGGAGGACGGCGGCCGGCACACCCCGTTCTTCAACAACTACCGTCCGCAGTTCTACTTCCGGACGACCGACGTGACCGGCGTGGTCACCCTCCCCGAGGGCACCGAGATGGTCATGCCGGGCGACAACGTCGAGATGAGCGTGCAGCTCATCCAGCCGATCGCGATGGAGGAGGGCCTCCGCTTCGCGATTCGCGAGGGTGGCCGCACGGTCGGCGCGGGTCGCGTCACCAAGATCATCAAGTGATCTAGGGCGAGGGCCTGCCCCACGACGGGGCGGGCCCTCGCTGGTTTTCCCGGCGGGTGCCGAGGTGTCCGGCGGGAAAACCACCCCCCAATGCGGGCTGGCGCAGCGCATGTGCCATCCTGTAAGGGTTGCTCGTTCGGAGCGGCCGGTCTTCACCGGTGTTCGGCGGAATTCCGCCGGAGGCCGAAGAACGTGGAAGTCCCGGCCGCTCCGCTGCGAGAAGCCCGCGCCCTGGAGTTTCGGATCAGGACCGGTTTCGACCGGGCCTGGGCGTCGCGACGGGAAATCCGTCGGGGGTTCGCCGGTCCGGCAGGGTGCAAAGCAAGAGGTGTACGGGTCTTCGGGAGTCCCTTTCGGGGCGGTTCCCGAATCCATCCCAGCGGCGGAGTTCGGTGGGACCGGTCTGTGCGCAGAGGGCGACACGCCCGACCGCGTGTACCGGGCACCAGCAACCTGAACAGGGGCGGACCGAGGGCTGATCGCTTTCGACCGGGTTCTCCCGAGCGGAGCGTTCGCAGGGCCCAGGCCGCGACGGGCACCCGAAGCCCACGGGCGAGGCGTCGTTGCCAGCCGCAGTGCTGATGACGGGCGCAGCGCCGACCAATGGCGGCACGAGACTAGAGGAACGGCAAGCCACTATGGCGGGACAGAAGATCCGCATCCGGCTCAAGGCCTACGACCACGAGGCGATCGACGCGTCTGCGCGCAAGATCGTCGAGACCGTGACGCGCACCGGCGCTCGGGTCGTCGGGCCGGTGCCGCTGCCGACGGAGAAGAACGTCTACTGCGTCATCCGCTCTCCGCACAAGTACAAGGACTCGCGGGAGCACTTCGAGATGCGGACGCACAAGCGGCTCATCGACATCCTCGAACCGACGCCGAAGACGGTGGAC
>Ga0164243_10008505_pt1 | contig 15107 bp, 11 predicted proteins | sample OricompcompostOP_FD_108781 | JGI IMG/M metagenome (GOLD analysis project Ga0164243, IMG submission 108781) | Organic Plus compost microbial communities from Emeryville, California, USA - Original compost - Organic plus compost (OP) | ecosystem: Engineered > Solid waste > Mixed feedstock >... | reverse complement strand
TTGCAAACCGGCAGTTTTGTACTCGGTATTCTTATGCTGGGATTGGGGTATAGCATGGTGATGGTGTATAATATGTCCGGCCCGTTTATTATTGAGCATCATTTTAATTTGTCCCCGGTGATTACGGGGTATTGCTCCCTCCTGCTCGGCTTTGCGTGGATGGTAGGCGGTTTTGTGGGCAAGGCGCTGATCAATAAACCATTTACCCGTAAGATGACGACGAACGTGGTATTACAGCTGCTGTATGCCGTTATTATGCTGCTGGCCTTGCAGCGGCTGCACACGCTGCCGGTTATACTGATATTTGCTTTCCTGATCCACGTGGGCGCAGGATTTACCTATAACAACTATTTTACTTACTGCCTGGCGAAGTTTCCGAAGAATGCGGGCATTGCCGGCGGCTTAACCGGCGGGTTGTGTTATGTGATTGTGTCGTTGCTGAGTTATGTGATAACGGCTACTTTCCCGGCTAAGGATGGCGGGAATTTGGGCGTGAGTTACCTGGTGCTGATATTGGCGTCTATCGTGGTGATGTACCGGGTGGGGGTGTTGAGTAGAAGGGCGGCGGTGCAGGAAGCGTAGGAGCATGGCGATGTGAGATTCGATAAAGCTAACCGGCTTGCTATTTTATAACTTAACTACATAAAAAAAGACCTGCGTGAAGTACGCAGGTCTTTTTTTATATGCTTATTTATTTCTTACGGGCGGCCCTGAATATCATGATCAGGTACATTATTATACATTTTCTTCATTTCTTCCAGTTTTGCTTTACCGTAAGCCAGCCTGGTGATTACCACAAACAGTACCGGTACGATAAAGATGGCCAGGAAGGTAGCGGTAAACATACCGCCGAGTACCGTCCATCCCATGGTTTTACGCGCTTCCGCACCGGCGCCTGACGCCAGTACCAGCGGCATAATACCCAGCAGGAAGGCCAGGGAGGTCATGATGATCGGGCGCAGACGCAGCTTGGCCGCTTCCACGGCGGAGGTGACTACATCCATGCCCCTGTCTACACGTTCTTTCGCAAATTCCACGATCAGGATCGCGTTCTTGGCCGACAAACCGATCAGCGTAATCAAACCAATCTGCGCATACACGTTGTTGCTCAGTTTAGGCAGGAACGTGAGTACGAGGATGGCGCCGAAGGCCCCGATAGGCACGGCCAGCAGTACGGAGAATGGTACGGACCAGCTTTCGTAGAGCGCCGCGAGGAAGAGGAATACGAATATGATTGACAATGCAAAGATGTACACGGTCTTATCTCCGGACAGCAACTCTTCCCTGCTCAAACCGGAGAACTCGTAGCCATATCCTTCCGGTAATTCCTGTGCGGCCACTTCTTTCAGGGCTTTGATCGCATCGCCGGAGCTGTAGCCCGGAGCAGGGTTACCGTTGATTTCCGCGGAACGGAAGAGGTTATAGTGGGAGATCACCGGCGCGTTTTCCACTACCTTGTAGGACGTCAGCGCGCTCAGTGGCACCATGTTGCCCGCAGTGTTGCGGACGAAGAGCTGACTGAGGTTCTTGATATCCCCGCGGTAGGAGGAATCCGCCTGGGTTACCACGCGGAAGTTACGGCCGTAGATGGTGAAGTCGTTGATATAGGCGCTACCCATGTAGGTTTGCAGGGCGGTAGCGATATCGGAGATCTTCACGCCCATTTTCTTCGCCTTTTCACGGTCGATATCCAGCTGGTAACCCGGTGTGCGGGCCGTGAAGAAGGAGAACGCCCTGGAAATTTCCGGACGCTGGTTGATTTTGGCTACAAAGTTTTGCAGCACGCCTTCAAACGCTTTGATATCGCCGGCAGTACGCTGTTGCAATACGAAGGAGAAACCGGCCGTCTGCCCCAGACCCGGGATTGCCGGCGGCGGGATCACGACGAGGTTGGCCTCTTTATACTTGGATAATTTTTTCTGCAGGGTAGCCACCAAACCGAATACCTGTAAGGAATCCGCCTTACGCTCATCCCATGGTTTCAGCTGGCAGAAGATGGTACCGCTATTGGATTTGGTGGAGAAGTTCACCGCGTTCAAACCACCGAGGGCGGCATAATGCGCGATGCCCGGGGTTTCGTCCAGGTCCTTCATCATTTTCTGCATGACCGCTACCGTACGCTCTGTAGAAGAGGATTCCGGCAGGTCGAAGGTGATGATGATACGGCCTTCATCCTCTGTAGGAATAAAGCCGCTTGGCTTGGCCTTGAACAGCATAGCCGTACCAACGAAGATGCAGAGCAGCAGGATAAGCGCCAGGCGGGAGTACTTAATCGTCTTCTTCACGCCCATGGAGTAGCGGGAGGTCGTATGCCCGAACCAGCGGTTAAACTTGTAGAAGAACTTGTTCAGCCCTTTGGAATCCTTATCCAGGTGCATAGGCCGCAGGATGAGGATACAGAGCGCCGGCGTGAGGGACAATGCCACGAATGCGGAGATCAGTACGGAGATGGCGATAGTGATCGCGAACTGTTGGTAGAGGCGACCTACGATGCCCGGGATAAACCCTACCGGTACGAATACCGCGGCCAGGATGAGCGCAATGGCTATTACCGGCCCGGAGATCTCTTTCATCGCCTGTATGGTTGCGTCCCTGGGCGACATCTTCTCGTGATCTATATTATGCTGCACTGCCTCCACCACTACGATGGCGTCATCCACCACGATACCGATGGCCAGTACGAAACCGAAGAGGGTCAGCGTATTGATGGTGAAGCCGAGCGGTATGAAGAAGATGAACGTAGCGATGATAGACACCGGGATGGCGAGGATAGGGATGATGGTTGCCCTCCAGCTTTGCAGGAAGAGGAATACCACCAGTACCACGAGTATCAGCGCTTCCACGAGGGTATGCACCACCTCTTCGATGGATACTTTCACCACGGATACGGATTCGAAGGGCACTACGTAATCCACATCGTTCGGGAAAGCCTTCTTCAGGTCTTCCATGGCGGCGGTTACGTTGGCGGCGGTTTCGATCGCGTTACTGCCCGGCGCCTGGTACACGAGGAGGTAGGCGGCGCGGCGGCCATCCACGAAGTTGTTACCGGAGTAGTTGAATTTACCCAGCTGGATGCGGGCAACATCTTTCAGGTACACGATGGAACCGTCGCTGGGGCGGGTCTTCACGATGATGTTACCAAATTCCTCCGGCGTTTGTAAACGGCCTTTGGTAAAGATGTTGTATTCGAACGTTTGGCCTACCGGTTGCGGTGGCGCGCCTACGGAGCCGGCGGTGATCTGCGCGTTCTGTTCCTGGAGGGCGGCGCGGATTTCGTCCGCGGTAACGCCCATCTGGGCCAGCTTATCCGGCTTCAGCCAGATGCGCATGGAGAAGTCGTCCGCACGGGTGAAGATATCACCCACGCCTTTTGCGCGGAGCAACGCGTCCTTTACATATACGTTGGTATAGTTGTCGAGGAAGGTGATATCGTGTGTGCCTTTGGGTGAGTAGAGCGCTACGAGCATGAGGATACTCGGGTTACGCTTTCTAACGGTCAACCCTAAACGCTGTACTTCCTGCGGCAGCGTTGGCTGCGCAATACCCACGCGGTTCTGTACGTCCAGCGCGGCGATGTTGATATCCGTACCTACTTCGAAGTTAACGGTCATACTCATTTGACCGGCGCTGGTGTTGTTGGTAGAGATATAAGTCATACCGGGGGTACCGTTTACCTGTACTTCCACGGGGGTGGCTACAGTTTGTTCCACGGTTTGGGCGTCCGCGCCGGTATAGGTACCTGTAACCTGTACGGTGGGCGGGGAGATTTCAGGATACTGCCCGATAGGCAGATTCGTCATCGCCAATAAGCCCACCAGTACCAGTACGATAGAAATCACTATCGCTGTTACCGGCCTTTTGATAAAAGTATTTGCAATCATGATCTAATGTTGATTCTCGTGAACTTATTTCTTCGCTGCTGCTGCGCCTTGCGGTGCGGCAGGGATACCTATCTGAATCTTGCCTCCGTCGCGCAGGCGCTGGAAGCCTTCTGTAATAACCTTTTCTCCTTGCTGGAGGCCATCCATGATTACTATCTGGTCGCGCATCCTTGGTCCGAGATGCACTTTACGTTGTTCTGCGATGCTGTCTTTCGCCACGAATACAAAGAATTCACCCATTTGCTCGGTGAGGGCTTTGTAAGGGATGATGAGGCGATCGCCGGATTGTTTGTTGAGTACGTTGAGGACGCAGCTCATACCGTCTTTCAGTTTATTGTCCGGGTTGGCGAATTCCACGCGTACGCGGATGGTGGCCGTCTGGTTATCGACTCCGCGGTCAATTGCCAGCAGGCGGCCATTTTGCTCGTACATGGAGCCATCGGATAACTGCAGGCGGAAGGTGGTATCGCCGGCGGTTGCTTTACCCTGCAGCTCTGCGAAGCGGGCGATGTCCGATTCGTTTACCACGAAGTCCACCGCGATCGGGTTTTCGCTGGAAATGGTGTTGAGCAGGGTGGAACCCGGGCTCACCTGTGCGCCTAAACGCACCTGCGAAATACCGATACGGCCGGTGAACGGCGCTTTGATGAGGGAGTAGTCGAGGTCAGTACGTGCAGCGAGCAGGCTGGCCTGCGCAGCAGCGAGCTGGCTGCGGGAGGTTTCCAGGGCTGCTTCCGCGTTATCGAGGATCTGACGGGCTACCGCATCCTGTTCTGCGAGGCGTTTATAGCGGTCGTCATCTTTTTTAGCCTTGTTATAGTTGGCCTGCGCGCTGGCAATGCTGGCTTCCGCCTGGCGGTAGGCAGCTTCGTATTTGCGGCGGTCAATTTCATAGAGGACTTTGCCTTTCTGCACTACTTCCCCTTCCTGGAAGAAGATGCCGGTGATGAAGCCGGATACCTGGGAGCGCAGTTCCACCTGGTTGAGCGCTACTACGGTAGCCGGGAACTTATCGTAATACACTGCGGGCGCTATGTTGGCTTCCACGATGTTTACCGGCGTGGGGGGCATTACAGGCGCGCCTTTTTGTTCAGGTCCTTTGCAGGCAGAAAAGGCCAGCATGCCGGCAGCGCTTAAGAAGACAAAGTGATTCATTTTTTTCATATCCGTTCCGGTTACCTTTTAATAATTTACTGTTAATGTTCCTAATGCTTTCTGCAGATCGATTTTGCTGCTCAGTACCTGGTACATGGCATTGTAGTAGCTCAGTTGAGCCGTACGCAGTTCAGTTTCCGAGATCAGCACATCGAGGTAGGTTTTGATGCCTTCCTTGTATTGCAGTTGCAGCATGTTATATACGTCTTGTGCCATGGCCACATTTTCTTTCAGCGTCAGGTAGTCGTTGAGGTTGCTCCTGTAGGCTGCCATTGCCTGCGTGTATTCGGTGTTGATGGCTTTGTTCAGCGCTTCGAAATCCCATTCGTTGCGTTGCAGCTGCAGTTCGGCCATCCTGATATTGTGGATGCGTTTACCGCCCTGGAAGATGGGTACGGAGAGCTTTACGCCCAACAGCGAGTTAGGGTAGTTGGTGCTGTACAGCTGACCGAAGTTCTGGTTCTGCCAGGCGAAGGCGTAGTTGACGAATGCGGAAACATTCGGGATGAAGCTCCATTTGTTATACTGGATGTTGGCCTGCAGGAGGCTTTGCTGGGTTTTGAGGAGCTGGTATTCGATCCTGTTTTGGTAATCCACTACTACGCTGGTATCGCTGCTGTTCACTTCCGCTACCATGCGGGAGGTATCGCTGGCAATAGGAATATCCGGGCTGCTGGCCGGGTATCCCATGAGTTGCTTCAGGTAAGCCTGTTTGGCAGCTACCAGTTCCAGCGCTGATTTGCGCTGGGCTTTCGCATTATTTAGGGAGATGGTAGCGCGTTTGTAGTCCGTTTTATCGACTATGCCACTTTCGTACTGGTTCACCGCGTCTTTGAGCGAGCGTTCCAAACGGAGAATGTCTTCATCTAAAACGCTGATTTGCTGGTGCGTCAGCAACACATCGTAGTACGCTTTGCTGACGTTGGCCACTACGTCAATTTTGTTGCTGGCAGTGGTTTGTTTGATCTGCTTTCGCACGTCCCTGGCGGTGTTGCTGGCCAGGAGGAGGTCGCGGGTAAACAGGTTCTGGTTAAGGGTAAAGGTAGCCCCGGAGGTATTGGCTACGCCCACTTTGGTAGGATTCCCACCGAAGATGGAGGTAGGCAGTTCCAGGTAGTGCTGCAGGTTAGCGTCCAGCTGTACCTGCGGGTACCAGTCCGCCAGTTTGCTTTTAATGGTACGGTCGGTGATGGCTTCATCGATCAGCGACTGGTGGAGCAGCGGCTGATTGGCCAGTGCATAGCGGATACAATCCTGCAGGGTGGCGGAAGTCAGCAAGGAGTCCGATGACTGCTGCGCGTGAAGCTGGCCGGAAAATAACATTCCGCACGACACAGCTAACAGGTAAAATGCTCTTTTCATAAAAGGCTTTTGACATTCAGTTCTTCTTTGTTCCAATCTCGGAGGACAATAAGCGGGAAATAACGCAGAGGTATATACGCAGATACATGTATTATAGCCAGATTATCGTCCTCTATATTGCAAATCCATAAGACTTGCAAAAAGTTCAGTGCATTCAATTGCTAATGCTGTGCAGTCGCAGATAACAGGCAGTGTTTAAGTTAACACACTCAGGTAGTAGGTTAGCAACGGGTTTTGTGCCGTTTTCAGGTAAATTTAAACGAGGCGCTAAGATAGTGTACTAAAAAGAAAAATCCACCCGGTTGGGTGGATTTTAACAATTACATGAAGTTAGACACCGGTCATCCTTTATTTCGACCGCTGAAAATATGTTTTTCCGCGTGGTAGGAGGAGCGTACTAACGGTCCGGCCTCTACGTAGTCGAGACCCATGTTATATCCTATTTCGCGTAGTTCTGCAAATTCGTCCGGGTGTACGAAGCGCACTACCGGGAGGTGTTTAGGCGTTGGCTGCAGGTATTGGCCGAGGGTTACTACATCGCAACCGTTATCGTACAGGTCCTGCATGGCCTGGATGACTTCTTCTTTGGTTTCGCCGAGGCCGAGCATGATACCGCTTTTGGTACGCATACCACCTTCTTTGAGGCGGCGGATCACTTCGAGGCTGCGGTGGTATTTTGCCTGGATACGTACCTGTTTGGTGAGGCGCTCTACGGTTTCCAGGTTATGGGATACGATTTCCGGCGCAGCGTCGATGATGCGCTGGAGGTTTTCCCATTGGCCGCGGAAGTCAGGGATGAGCGTTTCCATGGTAGTTCCCGGGTTGAGGGCGCGTACGGCTTTGATGGTATTGGCCCAGATGATTGAGCCGCCGTCTTTGAGTTCGTCCCTGTCTACGGAGGTGATAACGGCATGTTTCACCTTCATGAGGTAGATGGCTTCGGCAACGCGCTGCGGCTCGTCGTTATCCACAGGATCGGGACGGCCGGTAGCTACGGCGCAGAATCCGCAGCTGCGGGTACAGATATTGCCCAGGATCATAAAGGTGGCGGTACCGGCTCCCCAGCACTCACCCATGTTAGGGCAGTTACCGCTTTCGCAGATGGTATGTAATTTATGGGTATCTACCAGGTTTCTTACCTGTTTGTAGTTCTCTCCTATCGGTAATTTAACGCGCAGCCAGTCGGGCTTTTTCACTCTTGTGGTGGCCGGTTCGGCAGCTAATACGGGTAATTCTTGCATCGCTTACTCCTTTCTTTAGAAAAACAAAGGTAATACTTATCTCTTATTCCAGCGCTTCCCGAATTGAAGACCTACATAAGCGTTGAACATGAACTGCTTATTATAATCATTAATCATAATAGGTACTTTCTTGGTGTACATTTCGAAGTTCACGCCGCATTCCAGCGCGCTCACTACTTCATTGAAATGAGCCCAGTCAAAACGCAGTCCCAGCTTGGCATGTACCCCGGGGATCACACTCAGCTCGCTCCATCCCTTGCCGAAACCGCCGGCGCCGTAGATGGAGGCATCGTCCAGGAATACGTCCGCATACGGTCCATTAGGATCATATTTAATATCTTCCAGCCGGTCGTTACCGGCATTTACGCTCAGGTAGTAGGGTTTCAGCAGGCCGATGGAGATACCGCCGTAATAGATACCGGAAACCTCCACCCCGTTTTTATTGGCTTTGCCGCCGATGAGGTAGCGCTGCCCTACGCCCAGTTTCACCGGGTAGAAGTTATTCTGTTTACCGTAGATGAAGGGGCGGGCGCTGAAGCCCAGGGGGGTGATAGCCTGGAGTTTGTCTTCCTTGGGGCTTTTCTTCTCGGACACCTCAAACTGGAAATAATTCACGATTTTCCGGCTTTTCCGGTAGCCCAGCTCAAAAAAGCCGCTCCAGCCGTCTGTATTCAGGCGGCCTCCCAGGGAGAAATCGCGCTGGAATACGTTTTCCCCTTCTTCCTGCTCCTTGAAGACCTTTATTTTCTTCAGCTTACGCTGTTCTTTTTCTGACTTGCCGGAATTGGGTCGGTTGTCCGTAGACGTGGATTGTGCTGATACTAAGCCACTGATCGCTGAAATAAGGATTATCAAGTATAATTTTTTCACAGTAATGGGCTGTTGATATAATTATTAAACGCTTGGATAAAGGTATTGTTATGTTATGATAATTAAAAATACACTTATTTTATGGTTTGTTTACAATATGTAACTTGCATATAAATCAAAAAGCATAACCATGCATACAGCTGAAATAATATACACCGGCGAACTCCGCACTACTGCAACGCACCTGCAATCCGGATCTGTTATTGAAACAGATGCCCCTGTTGATAACAATGGCAAGGGGGAAAGGTTTTCCCCTACTGACCTGGTGGCTACGGCGCTGGGCTCCTGCATGCTGACCATTATGGGTATGCGTGCCCGTGAGAGCAAATGGAATATTGACGGCACGAAGGTGAGCATCAAAAAAATCATGGGTACTGACCCGCGCAGGATCGTAGGCGTGGATGTTACGTTCGATTTCCCTGCCGGTCATGGGTTGGGCGAGAAGGAAAGGACGGTGCTGGAAAAGGCGGCGCACACTTGCCCGGTGGCGTATAGCATACATCCGGATATTAAGCAGACGGTGGTGTTTAACTGGTAATCCGGGACCGTGATATTTTTAGGGCAGGGCAGGCATATCCTGCCCTTTTCTTTTTATCGTTTTTCTACGCTCCGATAATCAGGCGTTATCCTGTTCATCATCCTCCATGGCTTCCAGCATGCGGGTAACATAGCTCCGGTTGAGATTGCCCCAGGTATCCATCGCCCTGATCACCGGCATCAGGCTTTCGCCGACGTCCGTCAGGAAATACTCCACCTTCAGCGGCAGGCCAGGATGTATCGTTTTGGTGATGATGTTATAATCTTCCAGTTCTTTCAGGTGCATGTTGATCACCCGCGGCGCCGCCGTATTAATTTCCCGGTGCAGCTCACTAGGCCGGCGGATGCCCAGGTGAATACATTCTATGATCCAGGCCTTCCACTTTCCTCCCAGTACCTTAATCGCTACGCTGACACCGCAATCCAGCATTTCAGGAATTTTCTTCTCGTACATGGTCTACATCAGGTTTTAAAAATGAAAGATAGGATTTCCGGTGGACATTCCATCGCGCAAACCCGCCATGGGCTTACAGGGATAAAAAGTTCCCTACCTGAAACATTTTTCCCTTATTGTACAGGCGTTTGCATCTGCTGACATTTGCATCACAACAACCATGAATCAGTAAAACAGTAGCTATGAAACAGACAACAGATGCAAATACGACGGGCGCAGTTTCCGTGATCGGATTAGGAGATATGGGAATCAGGTTAGCAGAAATATTACTGTCAAAAGGGTACCGGGTAACGGTATGGAACCGGTCAGCCGGCAAGGCGGATTCCCTGGCAGCGCAGGGCGCTATCGTTGCGGAGAGCGCCGCGGCAGCCATCAGCGCCAGCCCGGTGATCATTACCTGCGTGGTGGATTACAACGCCACCCGCCACATACTGGAAACGCCTGAAGTGAGGTCCGTACTGCCGGGCCGCACCCTGATTGAATTGAGTACCGGCACCCCGCAGGATGCCCGCACCGCGGAAGCATGGGCCCACAGCGCAGGCGCGCAATACCTGGATGGCGCTATCCTCGCTACGCCGCGGCAGGTAGGCCATGCATACACGCCGATCTTTGTTTCCGGCGCGCGTGAAGTGTATGAAGCCACCGAACCTATGATGAAAGCGCTGGCCGGCGGACTGCAATATATGGGCGAAGCCGTGGGCGCTGCCGCCACCTGGGATATCGGGTTCCTGAACACGGTATTTGGCGCTATCACCGGATTTTTCCAGGGAGCCCGCCTGTTTGAAGCGGAAGGAATCCCTGTGAACCAGCTGGGCGACATGATCGGAAAACTCGGGTCAGTGATAGGGGAAATGGTTCGCTTTGAGGGCGAAGTGATCCATTATAAAAAATATGATGAAGTGGAAAGTTCCGTGAAGACGTGCCATACCGGCATCGGCCTGTTTGCGCGCAGCGCCAGGGAAGCGGGCATTACTTCGGAGATACCCGACTTCATGTACAACCTCTATCAGCGCGCTATGGATGCGGGTTACGGGCCAAAGCAGCTGGGCGCGGTGATGGAAGTGCTGCGCTGATCCATTTCCTGTCAAAGCAGTGTAAATCACTCCCCGGGCAGTGATTTACACTGTTCCTGATATTGGAGTACTCGCCCCCCTACCCTACACTCCCCTTTAGCAACTTTGCTCCAATGGCGCATTCCAAACACCTCTTCCTGTCGCAATGCCACTTCTTCAGCTGCAGCAATGCCTGGGATTCCAGCGCATTCTCCGCCGCCACCCCGTGCTGCTTCCAGTTACGGATTACCACGTTATCTTCGGCGGGGAGCCTGAGCAGCATATCCATTGCCTTTTGCTGCTGGTAAAGGGAAGATTTCATCTTACCGTAGAAATAGAGGAAAGGCAATACCACGTTGATCAATAAGCCATTTACCCCTTTGGGGCCCATACTAACGGTTTTGGCTACTTCCTTATCAGGTTTATAGTGGGTTTTCCAGTAAGATGTGGGCGCCGCGGTGATCAACTGCCGTAAACCGGCTATAGTACCGGCTTCCAGCAGGCTGCCGAGTAAACGGGGCTGCTGATGCCACAAAGCCGCAAATGCCGCTATGCGCATAGTGGGAAAGCCGGCAGGCCGCACCCGCAGCCACTCCCACCGACTGGGCGGCAGGGGCGCGAGGCGGTGTTTATGTTGCAGCCAGCGAAACTCCCGTTGGAGCGAGGCGGGATAAGGGTCTTTAAACTCCCCCTGCAGCAGGCCCGCCTGGCCAAAGAGCAGGGCCTCCGCCAGCAGCGGCTGGTGGCAATAGCGCAGCAATACCCGGTACGGGAGGGCCCTGGCTACATCCAGCAGCGGAGCGGCGTTCAGCGGCAGGCCAAAGCCTTCCGCCATGACCCGGTACAGCAGCTCCTCCCAGTTGTTGCCGCTGTGTTGCAGCCAGGCTTCCCATTGCTGCATTTTCTGCTCCCAGCGGTCCGCCAGGAGGCGCTCCATCCACGACTTCCACCACAACCGGGGCACGGTGGCGGCCTGGGCTCCGCAGGGCACAAAGCCTGCGGCATTTTTCAGGGAAGCATAGTGCTGCAGCAGCATTTTGGGCACGTACTGCTGTAATTCCAGGCAGGGCACCTGCAGCCGGTCATCATCGTGATAGAACACGACGTGGAGGATGATGTTGGCATAGCGCTCATCATGCTGGTGCCGGTGCCGGAACCAGTCCGTACTGCGGAGGTGCAGCTCCACATTACCCATCCAGCGGGTATTGCCGATGCGGATGCTGGCAGCGGTGAAATCCGGGCCGTCGTGCAGGTTGCGGGAACCGGGATGGAGGACTAAAATTTTCTCACCATTGGTAGACTGCAGATCGCGCTGGTTATACAGGCGATACTGCCAGATAAACTGGAGTAACTCCTCACGGAGCAAAGGGTTAACAGGCATATAGATATGGTTGGTTTTTCTAAAATTAGTGCAGGATTGGCAATAAAAAATCAGGCGCCGGAAAAAAATTTAGCAACGGGATTTGGAAAATTGCATCAACTGCCGTTACCTTTGCACCCAGTTCTTACACATCACTTATCCAGAAAGGCGGAGGGTCTGGCCCTACGATGCCTTAGCAACCTTTCCTGAATTGCAAGTCAGGAAAAAGGTGCTAATTCCTGCCCCGGGCGTACCGGGGAAAGATAAGTTGGCAGAGATTAATCTTCACCTGAAATATATTTGAAAGGCTCTTCCAACAAAAGGAAGAGCTTTTTTTTTGCTCCTCTCCCTCCCTTCATGGATTTGTGGTTGTTTAAGTTAGATTTTAGTGATAAAGTTGCAGAATGTATTTCCATATTCTGACATCATTAAAACAGTTCTGACAATGAAAACAGCAACACAACTGATTCACAGCATTCCGGTAGACGAACTGACTGGCGCCATTTCAGTGCCTATCTATCAAACGTCCACTTTTGTGCAGGAATCACCGGGCATTAACAAAGGCTTCGAATTTTCCAGGGCCAACAATCCTACGCGGAAGGTACTGGAAGAACTGATCTGCAACCTGGAAGAAGGGTATGCAGGGTTCGCGTTTGCCAGCGGTATGTCCGCCATTGACGCTGTTTTGAAATTGCTGAAAACCGGCGATGAGATCATGGCGGTGGAAGATACCTACGGTGGTATTTTCCAGATTTTCAACCACATGTTCGAGCGCTTTGGTATCAAGGTCAACTTCGTTGATACCAGCAATACCGACAAGGTGCTGGCAGCTATCACTCCCAAAACAAAGGTGATATGGCTGGAATCGCCTACCAACCCTACGCTGCGTATTTCGGATATCAAGTCTGTCAGCAAGATTGCCAAACAGCATAATATCCTGCTCGTGGTGGACAATACTTTCAGTACCCCGTTGCTGCAGCAACCTATTACGCTCGGTGCTGATATTGTTATCCACAGCGCGTCCAAATACCTGGCGGGGCACTGCGACGTCATCGCAGGACTGGTAGTGGTGAACTCCAAGCCGCTGGCGGATCAGATCCGGTACAACCAGAATATTTCCGGTAGTATCCTCAGTCCGTTCGAAGCCTGGCTCACCATCCGCGGTATCGAAACGCTGGCACTGCGCCTGGAAAAACAATGCGCCAACGCATTGGCCGTGGCCCAGTGGTTAAGCACACATCCGGCGATCGACAAGGTGTATTATCCCGGGTTGGCCACCCATAAGAATCACCACATCGCCCGCAAACAACAAAAGAACTACGGCGGCCTTGTCAGCTTCTCCCTGAAAAGCGATAACATCAAAAATGCGATCCGCATTGTGAACGCTACCAAGCTGTTCAAACTGGCGGAAAGCTTTGGCGGCGTAAAGAGCATGCTGGCCCACCCGGCCACTATGACGCATCGCAACATCCCGGAAGATTTCCGGAAGAAAACGGGCTTGCAGGACTCCTGTATCCGACTGTCCCTGGGGATTGAGGATGCGGAAGACCTGATCAACGACCTGAAACAGGCACTGGACAGATTAAACTCTCCTGCCGGGAAACAAATTACTGTTTTACAATAGTGTGGCGCAAATAGCTGTAAAGCTGATTGATGACCACCAGAAGTTATAAGTTAGATATGGAAAACAAGATCATCAATTTAGGTATTTTCGGATTCGGCTGCGTAGGACAAGGGTTGTATGAAGTTTTGAACAGAACAAAAGGTATTAATGCAAGGATTAAAAAAATCTGTATTAAAGATCCTAACAAATCAAGACCAATCGACAGCAGTTATTTTACTACTGACAAAAATGAAATTCTCGAAGATCCTACCATTGACGTGGTTGTGGAACTCATCAATGAAACAGATGCAGCATTTGAGATCGTCAGCACCGCCCTGCGCAACGGCAAAGCAGTAGTGAGCGCCAGCAAACGCATGATTGCTGAAAACCTCGCTTCCCTGTACCAGCTGCAGGCGGAAAACAAAGTGCCTTTCCTGTACGAAGCATCCAGCTGCGCCAGTATTCCCATCATCCGTAACCTGGAAGAATACTACGACAACGACTTGCTGAACGCGGTGGAAGGTATCTGCAACGGCTCTACGAACTATATACTCACCAAAATTTTCGAAGAAAACCTGAGCTTCGACACGGCGCTGAAACAGGCGCAGGAACTGGGCTTCGCGGAAACCGATCCTACCCTCGACATCGAAGGATATGATCCTAAATTCAAAATCGTCATCCTCCTGTTGCATGCCTTCGGTACATTCGTAAAACCGGAAGAAGTGTTCAACTTCGGTATTCACCACCTGAATGATTTCGATATCCAGTTCGCCAAACAACGTAATTCTACCATCAAACTCATTGGGCACTGCCGCCGCAACAACGGAAACGTATTTGCGTTTGTACTGCCTCACCTCGTGAAAGAACACAACCTGCTCTACGATGTATATAATGAATACAACGGCATCCTGCTGGAAAGCGCTTTCACGGATAAACAATTCTTTGTAGGCAAGGGAGCGGGCGGCACCGCTACCGGTAGCGCCGTACTGTCCGACATCTCCGCGCTGTTGTACAACTACCGTTACGAATACAAGAAGATCAAGCAAAACAACCAGCCGGCTTTCACCAACGATGTGAAGCTGAAAATCTACCTCCGTTACAAAACTCCTGACCAGGTGGACCTGACCGAGTTCTTCAGCATTGAGGAAAAATATGAGTCCGCCGCATGGCGTTATGTAGTAGGCACCATCAACCTGCAGAAACTGAAAGATGCTGCATGGCTGAAAAATAAAGATGTGAACCTGCTGGTATTGGAATAAGCGTAACTATTGTTTAGTCAGATATAGAAAACAAGATCAGAAACCAGCCGCAATGCATTTCCGCAAAGCGGAACCAACCATCTCGACGGCGCAGTTTTCTGCGCCGTATTTTTTTACCACCCGTTGCGGCGGATGTCCATCACAATTCCGTCTGCCACCTTCCCCGGCAGGTCCGTACGCAGGTAAGTCCAGTTAGGCGTATCGCTGTAATTGCGTTGGTCCTTTTTGTCCATTTTGCGCATATGCGTGCGGTAGATGGGCGGGGCCAGGTAAAAATGCGCTTTCCCTTCCTCATCCAGCTGCAACAACCGCAGGAAAAAGAACATAGGCGTA
>Ga0164243_10008503_pt1 | contig 15110 bp, 13 predicted proteins | sample OricompcompostOP_FD_108781 | JGI IMG/M metagenome (GOLD analysis project Ga0164243, IMG submission 108781) | Organic Plus compost microbial communities from Emeryville, California, USA - Original compost - Organic plus compost (OP) | ecosystem: Engineered > Solid waste > Mixed feedstock >... | reverse complement strand
TCGCTGTTCCCGGGCGGCCCGGGCAAGACGGTCACCCCGACGGACTTCACCAGCCTGATGGACGACCTGGAGGCCAAGGTGTTCGGCCGGCTGCCGGACGACACCTGGGTGTACCCGGGGCACGGCGACGACACCACCCTCGGTACCGAGCGGCCGCACCTGCCGGAGTGGCGGGCCCGCGGCTGGTAAGAGGTGCGCACAGACAGGCGTCGGATGCCCGGCGGGCGCCGGCAGTCCTTTCTGTGAGGACCTCTTAAGAACGCCGTAACCGGGACGGCCCGCCGGTGCACGGAGCCGGCCGGCTAGTGTTCTGCCGTGGCATCGGTCCTGGTCCTTGCCGACACGCACGAGACGCGTCCCACCACGGTCGCCGGCCGTGCCCCCGCCGTGACGTACACCGCGATCGGCGGGGTGCTGCTGGTTCTGCTGGCGGTCACCGGGTCGTACGGGCAGTGGCTGTCCGACTCGTGGATCCACGCCGGCACGCTGGTGGAGGTGGCCCGGCATCCGCTGCACCCGGCCGAGCCGCTGACCGGCGAGCACGTCGGCTTTCCGTACTTCTCGCCGTGGGCGATGGCGCTCGGTTGGCTGATGCGGCTGACCGGATGGTCGGCGTGGGTGGTGCTCACCGGCGCCGGCCTGGTCGGTACCGGCCTGCTGCTGGCCTCCTGGTACCGGCTGGTCCGGGCGCTGACCGCGGCGCGCTGGGCGCCGGTGGTGGCGCTGGTGCTGATGCTGCTGCTGTGGGGTACCGGTACCTGGTTCTGGTCCGGTTTCCCGTCGCTCGCGACGTTGAGCGTCGGGTTCGTGTGGCCCAGCGTGCTCGCGCTGGCGTGCTGGTTCGAGACGTGGCGCACCGCGCTGCGGATCGAGCAGGTCGGTACGGCGCACCGGATCCTGGCGTTCGGCGTACTGCCCGGGCTGATGCTGCTCATCCATCCGTTCACCGCGGCGATCGCCACCGTGTCGGTGCTGCTCACCCTCGCCACCCGGGTACGCCGGGCCGCGGTGCCGGTGGCCACGGCGGTACTGGCGGCCGCCGCGTCCGGTGTGCTCGCGCTGGCGTGGCCGTGGACCGGGCTGGCGACGATGACCGGCGACCGGGCCGGGTTCGACGCCATCCACCACGCGCTGTACCACGACCTGGCGGTCAAGTACGGGCTGCTGCCGTTGATCGTGCCGGCGCTGCTGCTGCGGCTGCGGGCGGACCGACGCGATCCGCTGTTCTGGACCGCCGTGCTGTGCGGCGCCGGCTGTGCCGTCGGTGCGCTGACCGGGTTCTGGTCCCTGGCGCGGCTGGGTCCGGGGGTGCTGCTGCCGGGCCAGGCGGCGCTGGCCGTACTGCTGGCCGAGGGGTGGTCGCGGCGGGTGCGGTGGGGGCGGCGACCGCGCGCCGGCTTCGCCGTCCTGGCCGGGTTGACCTGCCTGGCCGTGGTGATCGGCGGGTACGCCAACGCCTGGGCGGTGGCGCGCGCCCTGCCGGGTACCCGGTTCCGGGCGGCGGCCGAGCGGGCGACGCACGCGCCGGTGCCGTACCCGCAGTTGGGCTGGATCGCGGGGCACGTCCGGCCCGGCGACACGGCGATCGCGAACTTCTGGCACGCGCGGCGGGAACTCGCCACGTACGGGCTGCGCACGGTGCAGCCGCAGTGGCCGTCCCCGGGCGTACCGGACGCGGCCCGGCGGACGGCCGACCAGGCCGGCATCCTCAACCCGCGGTACGGCGACGCGGCGCGGCGGGCGCGGCTGCTGGCCCGGTACCGGGTGCGGTGGATCGTCTGGCAGTCGTCGGCCCGGTACCCGGTCTGGCCGTACCCGGGGGCGCGGCTGGTGGCCTGCGGACCGCACCGCACCGCCCTGCTGCGGGTCGACCCGGCCGCCGGGCCGCCCCGGGCCTGCCGGTAGGCCGGTACCGTCGGGGCCCGGCCGTATCGTGGCCGGGTGCTGATCGAGACGCCGCACCCGGACGACTTCGCCGAGATCATGGCCGCGCACGAGCGGTTCTGGGGCGGTCGGGACCTGCGCGCGCTGCACCATCCGATGTTCTGTCGGCAGTTCGCGGACACCGGCCTGGTGGCCCGCGGTGCCGGCATCGTCGGGTACCTGTTCGGTGTCGTCTCCGGCACCGAGGGGTACGTGCATCTGGTCGCGGTGCGCGACGACGCCCGCGGGCACGGGCTGGGCGCCCGGCTGTACCGGCGGTTCGCGGAGACCGCGGCGGCCCGCGGCGCGGTGACGCTGGGCGCGATCACCACACCGGGCAACACCGGTTCGGTGGCGTTCCACCGGCGGCTCGGTTTCACCGCGGAGACGGTGGCCGACTACGCGGGGCCGGGCGCCGACCGGGTGGTGTTCCACCGCCGCCTCGACACCGACCCGGTACGCGTCGGGCCGGCGGCGGCGGCCGACGCCGGCGAGGTGCTGACCGTGCAGCGGGCCGCGTTCCTGCCGGAGGCCCTCGGGTACGGGCGAGCCATCCCGCCGGTGACCGAGACGCTGGCCGAGGTCGCCGCGGCGATCGCCGCACGGCGGGTCCTGGTCGCCCGCGAGCAGCGCCGGATCGTCGGTGCGGTACGGGTCGACCGGCGCGGCGCCGACGCGGAGATCGGCCGGCTGGCGGTCGCGCCGGACCGGCAGGGCCGGGGTATCGGCGGGTGGCTGCTCGCCGCGGCCGAGGCGCACGCCGGGGCGGTCCGGCGGTACCTGCTGTGCACCGGGTACCGCAGCGAACGCCCCCTCGCCCTCTACCGGCGGCACGGGTACGCCGAGACGCGTCGCGGGGTCGACGCGGCCGGGGTGCCGGTCGTACATCTGGCGAAACCACGGCATTCCGGCTGAATCGGCGGCCCGGTCGCGTGGTTCGGCTCCCCGCCGTACCCGCGCCGGGGCGGGCACGGGAGGATGATGGCATGGCAGTACGCACCGACCTCCGCAATGTCGCGATCATCGCGCACGTCGATCATGGCAAGACCACCCTCGTCGACGCCATGCTTCGGCAGTCCGGCGCGTTCGGCGCGCACCTGTCCGCGCACGAGGCCGAGGACCGGGTCATGGACTCCATGGACCTGGAACGGGAAAAGGGCATCACGATCCTCGCCAAGAACACCGCGATCCACTACACCCGCCCGGACGGCGGCGACCCGGTGACGATCAACATCGTGGACACCCCGGGGCACGCCGACTTCGGCGGCGAGGTGGAACGCGGACTGTCCATGGTGGACGGTGTCGTCCTGCTGGTGGACGCGAGCGAGGGCCCGCTGCCGCAGACCCGGTTCGTGCTGCGCAAGGCGCTCGCCGCGAAGCTGCCCGTGGTACTCGTGATCAACAAGGTGGATCGCTCGGACGCGCGGATCGCCGAGGTGCTGGACGCCACGTACGAGCTGTTCTTCGACCTGGACGCGAGCGACGACCAGATCGACTTCCCGATCGTGTACGCGTCGGCCAAGGCCGGCAAGGCGTCCCTGGAGCGGCCGGCCGACGGTGGCCTGCCCGACTCCCCCGGCCTGGAGCCGCTGTTCCGTACCGTCCTGGACACCATCCCGGCGCCGGAGTACACCGAGGGCGCGCCGCTGCAGGCGCACGTGACGAACCTGGACGCGTCACCGTTCCTGGGCCGGATCGCGCTGTGCCGGGTACACCAGGGCACCATCCGCAAGGGCCAGCAGGCGGCGTGGTGCCGGCACGACGGCACGATCGAGCGGGTACGCATCTCCGAGCTGCTGATGACCGAGGCGCTGGAGCGCAAGCCGGCCGAGGAGGCCGGCCCCGGCGACATCATCGCCATCGCCGGTATCGCCGACATCATGATCGGCGACACCCTCGCCGACCCGGACGAGCCGAAGCCGCTGCCGCTGATCACCGTGGACGAGCCGGCCATCTCGATGGTCATCGGTACCAACACCTCGCCGCTGGTGGGCCGGGTCAAGGGCGCCAAGGTGACCGCCCGGCTGGTGAAGGACCGGCTGGACCGGGAGCTGGTCGGCAACGTGTCGCTGCGGGTCCTGCCGACCGAGCGTCCGGACGCCTGGGAGGTGCAGGGCCGCGGCGAGCTGGCCCTGGCGGTACTGGTCGAGATGATGCGCCGGGAGGGCTACGAACTCACCGTCGGCAAGCCGCAGGTGGTCACCCAGACCGTCGACGGGAAGCTGCACGAGCCGACCGAGCGGCTCACCGTGGACTGCCCGGAGGAGTACCTCGGTGCGGTCAGCCAACTGCTGAACGTGCGCCGCGGCCGGATGGAGAACCTGGTCAACCACGGTACGGGCTGGATCCGGATGGAGTGGATCGTGCCGTCGCGCGGGCTGATCGGGTTCCGCACCGAGTTCCTCACCGAGACGCACGGCACCGGCATCGCGCACCACGTGTTCGAGGGGTACGAGCCGTGGTTCGGTGACCTGCGCACCCGCCCCACCGGCTCGCTGGTCGCCGACCGCGCCGGGGTGGCCGTCGCGTACGCCATGTTCAACCTGCAGGAGCGCGGCACCCTGTTCGTCGAGCCGGGCACCGAGGTGTACGAGGGCATGATCGTCGGGGAGAACTCCCGCTCCGACGACATGGACGTCAACATCACCAAGGAGAAGAAGCTCACCAACATGCGTTCCTCCACCGGTGACGAACTGGAGCGGCTGGTACCGCCGCGCAAGCTGTCGCTGGAGCAGGCGCTGGAGTTCTGCCGCGGCGACGAGTGCGTCGAGGTGACCCCCGAGACGGTACGCATCCGCAAGGTGGTGCTGTCCGCCGCCGAACGGAGCCGCGCCCGCGGCCGCGCCGCCCGCGGCTGACCCCGGCACCGCCCGGCTGGTTGGGCCGGGTCGGTGGCGCGCCCGGCGGGATCGGGCCCGGTGCCGGCGCTGCCCGGCCGGTTCGGCGGGGTACCGGATAGCCTCGGCGGTATGACCGCACCGCACCTCGCCGCGCTGGCCGGCACCCTGGACGCCGTGCCCGGCACCGTCTCGGTGTATGCGGGGCCGCTCGCCGGCCCGCCCGCGTACACCCGGCTGCCGGACGAGCCGCACTACGCGGCCAGCACGATGAAGGCCGCCGTGCTCGCCACCGCGTACCGGTTGGCCGAGGCGGGCGCGGTCGAGCTGGACGACGAGCTGGCCGTGCACGACGAGTTCTCGTCGGCCGCGCCGGGCGGCGGCCGGTTCGCGATGCGGCACGCGTACGACAACGACGACGAGGTGTGGGCGAAGCTCGGCGGTACCGCACCGCTGCGCTGGCTGCTGCGCCGGATGATCGTCCGGTCCTCCAACCTGGCGACCAACCTGGTGCTGGAACGCATCGGTACGCACGCGCTCGTGCACACCCTGCACGACGCCGGCGCGACACGGATGGTGGTGACCCGCGGCATCGAGGACGCCGCCGCGGTCGACGCCGGCTTGGACAACACGGTGACCGCCGCCGACCTGGCCCGGCTGCTCGCCGCCATCGCCGACCACCGGCTCGCCTCGCCCGCGTCGTGCGACGAGATGATGGGTGTACTGCTCGACCAGGAATGCGGCGAGGACCTCGCCGCGGGACTGCCGTCCGGTACCCGGATCGCGCACAAGAACGGCTGGGTACCGCGGATCCGGCACGGGGTCGGTGTGGTGCTGCCGGACGACGCCGAGCCGTACGCGATCGCGGTCTGCACCACCAGCGACCTGCCCGACACCGACGCCTGCCGGCTGGTCGCCGAGGTCTCCGCCGCGGCCTGGGCCGACCGGTACGACCTCGCCACCTGACCGCGCCCACAGAGCGGAGCCGGCCTGCCGGATGGTTCGGGGAGCTCTGCTGCGATGGCTCCCGGTCCAGCCCCCACCCACCTCGGGGGGCGACCCCGGCACAAGCCTACCCCGTTGCATCCGGCAAAACGGACGGCGGCGTCGATCTGTGGATGAGCAGTACCCCTGTGGACGGCTGCCCCGGCGGGCAGGTCAGCCGTCGGCGCGGTCCGGTGCCGGGCACTGCCGGAAGTACTGGCGGCCGTCGCGGTCGGCGACCACGACACCGAGCCGACCCAGTTCGCCGCGCAGTTCGTCGGCGTCGTCGCCGTGCTTGCGGTCCAGGGCGCGGGCGCGCGCCCGGAACAGCGAGTCGGCCGCATCCGGCAGCCCGGGCAGGCCCGGCACCCACCGCCGGTACGCCTCGGCATGCGGATCGCCGTCCGCCCGCCACGGGTAGCCGTGCCGGGTGAACGCCGCGCGCAGCCGCCCGGCGCTCAGCTCGACCCGCTGCCGGGCGAGCTCCTCGGTACGCGTACCGAGCACCACCAGGTCCCTGCCGGCCAGGTACACCGCGCTCACCTGGTCGCGGCGCACGGTGGTGGTGGCGTCGTCCCGGGTGATGGCCAGGTCGTCGTCGCTGACGCGTACCGTCACCGCCTCCGCCGCGGCGATCGCGACCAGGACCAGGCCGGCCACGAGCCCGACAACCATGGCACCGACCGTGGTGTGCGGTTCGGGCAGCCGGGCGATGAGCCGGAACGGCCCCTGCAGCGGCGCCCACGGCAGCCCGGCGATCGTCGGCGCGAGCAGGTTGACCGCCTCGGCGGCGGCGACGCCGAGCACCGGCAGCAGCACCGCGACCAGTACCCGTTCGGTGGCCGACCGGCCGACGACCGTACCCGCGGTCATCGCCCCACCTCCGCCGCCGGGTGCGTGGTCTCGGGGTCCGTTCCGGTGAGCCAGCCGACCACGGCGCGCAGCTCAGTCACCTGGCGGGCCGGGTCGAACCCCTCCTCGTCGGCGGTCAGGTAGCTCGCGTCGATCAGGCTCTGGATCCACCGGGCGGCGCGGTCCGGCGCGAACGCCAGCCGGTGCCCGTCGGAGGCGAGCCGGGACAGCAGCGTACGCAGTGCCGCGCGGGTCGCGGCGTCGTCGCCGCCCACCATCGCCGCGAACTCGGGGTCCTCGTTGGCCTGCAGGACCAGTACCGCGACCAGGCCGGGGGCGAGCGGGTCGGCGAGGTCGGCGGTGAGGTGGTCGAGCAGCCGGTACAGCCCGGCAGCGGGATCGGGGTCGGCCAGCGCCGCCTGCCGGGCCTGCTCGTTGCCGGGCAGGTCGGCGGCGAACAGCGCGTGCACGATGTCGCGCTTGGTCGGGAAGTAGTGGAACAGGGTGCCGGAGCCGATGCCGGCCCGACGGCAGATGGCGGCCGTCGAGCTCCCGGCGACGCCGTGCTCGGCGAACTCGGCACCGGCCGCGGCCAGGATCTGCGCGCGGCGGCGCGCGTGCTGTTCGGGGTCGACGGTACGCACGGCCGCCAGTCTAGCAATTAATAGAGTGGATGCTCCACTAATCCTGCAGCAGCGCGTCGGCCAGCGCCGCCCGGGTACCGGCGGACAGCCCCAGGCCGTCCGACACGTACCGGTCGACGTCGCCGTACCGCTCGGTCACCTCGGCGTAGCCGGCGGCGAGGTAGTCGGCCCGGACCTCCAGCAGCGGTACCAGCAGCTCCGGCTCGGCCATCAGATGGCCGCGGCGCAGCCCGGCCAGGGTCGCCGCGGTCGCCGCCCGGGTGCCCTCGTTCGACGCCAGGTAGTCGGCGACGATCGCGTCCCGGTCCACGCCGAGGATGCCGAGCAGGATCGCGGTCGCCCAGCCGGTACGGTCCTTGCCCGCCGTGCAGTGGTACAGCAGCGGCAGCTCCGCCCGCACCGCCATCCGGCGCAGCAGCGTGCCGAACCGGGACCGGGCGCCGGCGTCGGCCACGAACCAGCGGTACAGCTCGGCCATGAACCGTTCCGCACCACCGCCGCCAAGCCGCTCCCGCTGCCGCCCCGCGTCCCGGCTCGCGATCAACTCCGCCATCAGCCGGTACAGGTCGGTCGAGGAATCCAGGATGGACAGGTGTGTGCCGGTCGCGCCGGGCGGCAGCCGGTCCGCGCCCAGCTGCGCCACCTCGCTGTCGCCGCGCAGATCCACCACCGCGACCAGGCCGGTGTCGCCGAGCCGGGCCAGGTCGTCGTCGGTGAGCCGGCTCAACGCCTCGGACCGGAACACCCGCCCGGTCGCCACCGTACGGCCGTCCGCGGTGGCCACCCCACCGACGTCCCGCGCGTTCGGCGCACCGGACAGGCCCAACCATCGCGGCTGCGGCATTCCACACCTCCGTCACCCGGCACCGCACCCTACCCGGCCGGTACGCGGCGCCGGGTAGGGTGCGGTACGTGCCGATCACCGACGTGCGCACCCACCTGGTGTCCGCCCCGCTGCACACCCCGTTCGTGACCGCGCTGCGGCGTACCAGCAGCACCGACACGGTGGTCGTCACCGTCACCGACGACGACGGCCACCGCGGGTTCGGCGAGGCGCCGCAGGTGTGGCGGGTCACCGGCGAGTCGCTGGCCGGCGCCCGGGCCTGCATCGACGGCCCGCTGCGGGACGTCCTGCTCGGCCGCGACCCGGACGACCTACAGGCGCTGCTGCGGGCGGTACGGGCGGCGGTCGTCGGCAACCACGGGGCCAAGGGCGCGGTGGACGTCGCCCTGCACGACCTGGCCGCCCGGCGGGCCGGGCTGCCGCTCGCCCGGTACCTGGGGGGCGCCGCGACCGAGGTACGCACCGACGTGACGCTGTCGGTGGACACCCCGGACCGGCTGGCCGCCGCGGCGCGCTCGCGCGTCGCCGACGGGTTCGACGTACTCAAGATCAAGGTCGGTACGGACCCGGTCGGCGACGTCGCCCGGGTCACCGCGATCCGGGCCGCGGCGGGTCCCGACGCCGTCATCCGGCTGGACGCGAACCAGGGCTGGACCCCGCGCCAGGCGGTACGGGCGATCCGCGCCATGGAGGACTCCGGCGCCGACGTCGAACTGGTCGAGCAGCCCGTCGCCGGCCACGACATCGCCGGCCTCGCGCACGTCACCGCGCACGTGGACACCCCGATCCTGGCCGACGAGACCGTGTACGGGGTGCGCGACCTGCTGGCCGTGATCGAGCGGCGCGCCGCCGACATGGTCAACGTGAAGCTGGCCAAGAGCGCCGGGCTGGGCCCCGCCCGTACCCTGCTGGAGCTGGCCACCGAGGCGGGCCTGGGCACCCTGGTCGGTTCGATGATGGAGACGCACGTCGGGGTGGGTGCCGCGGCGAGCCTGGTCGCCGCGTACGGGACCACCGCGGTGAGCGATCTGGACGCCGCCTGGTGGCTGTCCGAGGCGCCGGTGACCGGCGGCATCCGGTACGAGGGGGCGACCGTACGGCTGCCCGAAGCGCCCGGTCTCGGCATAGACGCCGTGATCGACCCGCAGGTGGACGCCGAACCGTGACGCTCACGCAACCGGCCCGGTGCGGTACGAACCGGGCCGGTTCCGTATCCTCGTAGCCCACAGGTACCGCGGGGTGGACGCCGGTGGGGTCCATGGGGGAGGTGCACCGCGGGCCGTCTTGCGCGTCGTCCGCCGCACGGCCCAAGCGCCTGTCCCCTGTCGTACCGGCGCATCGGTAAGGGGGCTGAAGGACTCGTGAAGGGCAGAATCTACGCACGGCGCAGCACGCCGTCGGCCGGTGACACGGCGACGGTGGTCGTACCGGTGGCGACGATGTGGAGCGGACCCGAGGCGGTGCGCGACGTCGACGCACCGGCCGTCGCCGACCTGCCCGACGTACGCCGTTGGGTGACGTCGATGAGCAAGCAGCAGCTGCTCGACCTCGGTTCGCGGACGCTCACCCAGCTGCTGCTCGGCGAGCGGGTCCTGGTCGAGGAGGTGTCCGGCGACTGGGCCCGGGTGGTGGCCGTCGAGCAGCCGGCCGGCAAGCTGGACGCCCGCGGCTACCCCGGCGTGGTCCGCACCGCGCACCTGACCGTCGGCGAGCCGGCCCAGGGGGTACGGGAGGTCGTCGTCGACGCCACCGCCACTGCCCTGTGCGACGAGCCGAACGGCGACGTGCTGCTGTCCGGTGTCGTGATCGGTACCCGGCTGGCCGTCGCCGGCCACCGGGACCGCGGCTGGCTTCCCGTGCACCTGCCCGCCGCGGACGGCCCGGTGTGGGTACGGGAGGCCGACGTCGCCGCGGCCGGTACCGGCGAGCCGTCGGCGAAGGAGCTGCTCGCGGTCGCCGAGCGGCTGCGCGACGTGCCGTACGTGTGGGGTGGGCTGTCCGCGTACGGCATCGACTGCTCCGGCCTGGTGCACCTGGCGCACCGGCGGCTCGGGGTCACCGTCCCGCGCGACGCCGACGACCAGTCGCTGGTCGGCGAGCAGGTCGAGCTGGGCCACGAGCAGCCGGGCGACCTGTACTTCTTCGCCCGGGACGGCAAGCCGCCGCACCACGTCGGCCTGGTCGCCGGCGCCGACCGGCAGATGCTGCACGCGTCCGGTCAGGAGGCGGCCGGCCGGGTGGTCAACGAACCGATGACCGACGACCGCTCCGCCACCCTGGTCGCCGCCCGTCGTACGCTCGGCTGACGCGACCACCGGGGGCCCGCGGCCAGGCCCGGGCGGCGCCGCCCGGCCGGTCGCGTCACCGGTCGGCGTGCGCGGCCCGGCGGGCGTCCACCCGCGTCTTGAGCAGGCTGGCCACCGTGGTGACGGCCAGCGCGCACACGATCACCGCCAACGACAGCCAGGTCGGCACCTCCGGTACCGACTCGAACGGCCGGCCGCCGTGGACGAACGGGATGTCGTTCTGGTGCACGGCCTCCAGGATCAGCTTCACGCCGATGAAGCCGAGGATGATGCCGAGCCCGTAGTTGAGGTACGCCAGCCGTTCCATCAGCCCGCCGAGCAGGAAGTACAGCTGGCGCAGCCCCATCAGGGCGAACACGTTGGCGGCGAAGACCAGGTACGCCTCCTTCGTGATGCCGAAGATCGCCGGGATGGAGTCCAACGCGAACAGCAGGTCGGTGGTACCGATCGTGAGGATCACCAGCAGCAGCGGGGTGAACAGCAACCGGCCCTGCCGGCGTACCGTCACGCCGCCGTCGTGGTAGTCCTTCGACAGTGGCAGCGCCCGACCCGCCCACCGCACGAACGCGTTCTCCTGGAACTTCTCCGGATCGTCCTCGTGCGTCGCGGTCTTCACCGCGGTGTAGATCAGGAACGCGCCGAAAATGTAGAAAACCCAGGAAAACCGGTCGATCACGGCCGCGCCGGCGGCGATGAACGCACCGCGCATCAGCAGCGCCAGCACGATGCCGATCAGCAGTACCTTCTGCTGCAGCGGCCGCGGCACCGCGAACCGCGACATGATGATCACGAAGACGAACAGGTTGTCGACCGAGAGGCTGTACTCGGTGATCCAGCCGGTGAAGAACTCGGTCGCCGGCGTCGCGCCCACCGTCAGGAACAGCCCGAGGCCGAACAGGCCGGCGAGCCCGACGTACAGCGCCACCCAGAGCGCGCATTCCCGGAACGAGGGGACATGCGGTCGGCGTGCCACCACGGCCAGATCCGCGAGGAGGATCGCGAGCAACCCCACGATGGTCGCCGCCCACACCCAACCCTGCACCACCACGATGTGGCCCCTCCGGTAGAAACGAGCATCTACCGGAGGTCTCCTCCACCGTGGCGAACCACAGCCACCGCCCCCGGGGCGCCACGACGAACGCGGTGCACCGTGCTGACGAGAACGGCGTGTTGGGAGTACTCCCCTCCTTGCCGTCTATTCTCACCCCCCGCCCGTGGCGCCGCGAGGCAGGGTGACCCACTTCGCAGGACAATCGGCGGCGGCGGTACCGCACACGGCCACCCATTCGCGCCGAGGCGGGCATACTGGCCGACATGGTGATAGAGGTAGCGCAGATTGACGTCACACCGGGCAGCGAGGACGATTTCGTCGCCGCGTTCCGCACCGGGCTGCCCGAGCTCGCCGGTACGCCGGGATGCCGTTCGGTCCGACTGGCCCGCGGGGTCGAGGGCCCGTCCCGGTTCGTACTGATCAACGAATGGGACACGGTCGACGCCCACGAGAAGAACTTCCGCGGCACCGACCGGTTCGAACGCTGGCTGGGCCTGGTCGCCCCCTACTTCGCCGGCGAGCCCACGGTGGAGCACTTCACCGACACGGACTGACCGGCGCACAGACCTGCGGCGGCGCCTTCCGGCGGCGCATCGGGCGGCCCGCGGCGGCGGCCCCTGCCGGCCATGCACCGGGCCGCCCCGGCGACGGATCACGGCCGTCGGCCGCCGGTAACCGGCGGGCCGGGCGCCAGCGGCCGGCCGAGGGCACCGGCCGGCCGGGCACCGGTGGTGGCCGGCGGTGACGCTCAGCCGGGTGACAGCCGGAACATGGTGCCGACGTCGAACACCGTGTCGATCCGCTCGTTCAGCCCGGCGCGTTCGTCACCCCAGACCCGCATGGTCACCGCGTCCTCGTCACCGGCCCGCGCCATCACCACGACCAGCCGGGCCATCCCGCCCTGGATCGGGTGTGTGTACCAGCTGCCGGCGGCGTCGTCGGTGTCCAGCAGTTCCTGCTCGGCGCTCTCCCACTCGGCCGGGTCGAACCCGCTCCCGGCGTACATGGCGAGCAGCTCCAGCATCGGCCGGGTGTTCTGTGCCGGCACCCGTCCGCCACCCAGCAGGGTCAGGTCGTCCGCGTCCGGTGGCACCGGCGAACCGGTACCCGTCCGGTGCCCGACGCTCATCTGCGGACCACCTCACTTCACGCCGGCGGCGTCCATGCCGCGCAGTTCCTTCTTCAACTCGGCTATCTCATCACGAATTCGCGCCGCGAGCTCGAATTGCAACTCACGGGCCGCCGCCAACATCTGCTCGTTGAGCTGTTGGATCATGTCGGCGAGCTCGGCGCGGGCCATGCCGGCGCTGGTCGGCTCGGCCGAACCGGACCGGGCACGGCCCTTGCTGCGCGCCTCCGGCACCGGTGCCTTGCCGCGGGACTGCTGCCGGCCGCCACCGCCCACCAGCGAGTCGGTGTCGTCGGCCGACCGGTAGATGTCGTCCAGGATGTCGCCGATCTTCTTCCGCAGCGGCTGCGGGTCGATGCCGTGCTCCGCGTTGTACGCCAGCTGCTTCTCCCGGCGCCGCTCGGTCTCCTCCAGCGCGTGCCGCATCGACGGGGTGACCTCGTCCGCGTACATGATCACCTGGCCGGAGACGTTACGGGCGGCGCGGCCGATGGTCTGGATCAGGCTCGTACCGGAACGCAGGAAGCCCTCCTTGTCCGCGTCCAGGATCGCCACCAGCGACACCTCGGGCAGGTCGAGCCCCTCGCGCAGCAGGTTGATCCCGACGAGCACGTCGAACTCGCCCACCCGCAGCTCGCGCAGCAGCTCCACTCGGCGCAGCGTGTCCACCTCGGAGTGCAGGTACCGCACCCGGATGTTGCGCTCCAGCAGGTAGTCGGTGAGGTCCTCGGCCATCTTCTTGGTCAGCGTGGTGACCAGGACCCGCTCGTCCCGCTCGGTGCGCTCGTTGATCTGCGCCATCAGGTCGTCGATCTGGCCCTTCGTCGGCAGCACCACGACCTGCGGGTCGACCAGCCCGGTCGGCCGGATGACCTGCTCGACGAACTCGCCGCCGGAGTGCTCCAGCTCCCACGAGCCGGGGGTGGCCGACATGTACACGGTCTGGCCGACCCGCTCTTCGAACTCGTCGAACCGCAGCGGCCGGTTGTCCGCCGCCGACGGCAGCCGGAAGCCGTGCTCGATCAGGGTGCGCTTGCGGGAGGCGTCCCCCTCGTACATCCCGCCGATCTGCGGGACGGTGTTGTGCGACTCGTCGATGATCGTCAGGAAGTCGTCCGGGAAGTAGTCCAGCAGCGTGTGCGGCGGCGTGCCGGGGCTGCGGCCGTCGAAGTGCATCGAGTAGTTCTCGATGCCGGAGCAGAAGCCGACCTGGCGCATCATCTCGATGTCGTACTGGGTGCGCATCCGCAGCCGCTGCGCCTCCAGCAGCTTGCCCTGCCGGTCCAGCTCCGCGAGCCGCTCACCCAGCTCGGTCTCGATGTCGCGGATCGCCCGCTCCATCCGCTCCGGCCCGGCCACGTAGTGGCTGGCCGGGAAGATCATCAGGTCGTCGGCCTCGCGGATCACCTCACCGGTGAGCGGATGCAGGTAGTACATCTTCTCGACCTCGTCGCCGAAGAACTCGACCCGCACCGCGAGCTCCTCGTACGCCGGGATGATCTCCAGGGTGTCGCCCCGGACCCGGAACGTGCCGCGCGCAAACGCCACGTCGTTGCGGGTGTACTGGTCGTCGACCAGTCGGCGCAGCAGCGCGTCCCGCTCGTATTCGGTGCCGACGGTCAGCCGGACAGCGCGCTCGATGTACTCCTGCGGGGTGCCCAGGCCGTAGATGGCGGACACGGTGGCCACCACGACGGTGTCGGACCGGGTCAACAGGTTCATCGTCGCGGCGTGCCGCAGCCGGTCGACCTCCTCGTTGATCGAGGAGTCCTTCTCGATGTAGGTGTCGGTCTGCGGAATGTACGCCTCGGGCTGGTAGTAGTCGTAGTAGCTGACGAAGTAGCCGACGGCGTTGTTCGGCAGCAGCTCGCCGAGCTCCTTGGCCAGCTGCGCACAGAGCGTCTTGTTCGGCGCGAGCACCAGGGTCGGCCGCTGCAGCCGCTCGATCAGCCAGGCGGCGGTGGCGCTCTTGCCCGTCCCGGTCGCGCCCAGCAGCACGGTGTGCCGCTCCCCGGCCTTGACGCGGCGTTCCAGCTCGGCGATCGCGGCCGGCTGGTCGCCGGCCGGCTGGTAGTCGCTGATCACCTGGAAGGCGCCCTCGCGGCGAGGGATCTCACGAGTCATGCGTCCACGGTACGACGGGGGTCCGACACTCCGGCCGGTACGCGTCCCGCACCGTCACCGCCGCCCCGCCGCCCGGCCCGAAACCGGTGCAAACGGCACCCGCGTGATCTTCCTGGTACGGGCGGGTCCCGGGTCGCCCGGAACGGGTTGTGTGGCCCATCCCACCGGTCTACCGTTCCAGTGAGCAGGCCGCTTGCGGCACCGACCGGGGAAGACGAGCGGGACCGATCCACTCACGGTTCCGTACCGCATCCCCGGTGCGGGGGTCGCAGCCCCGGCCGTCGGCCGGCGAGGCGCGCCCGAGGCGGATCGGGCGTGGAGTCCGATCGCCCACCGCAGGCGACCTGCCCGGCGAGGCTCCGGCGCGATCGCACCGGGGCCTCGCTGCGCGACCTCCCACCGCCGTCCCGGGGCGC
>Ga0164243_10008502_pt1 | contig 15110 bp, 12 predicted proteins | sample OricompcompostOP_FD_108781 | JGI IMG/M metagenome (GOLD analysis project Ga0164243, IMG submission 108781) | Organic Plus compost microbial communities from Emeryville, California, USA - Original compost - Organic plus compost (OP) | ecosystem: Engineered > Solid waste > Mixed feedstock >... | reverse complement strand
GGCGCCGCGCTTGCCCTCGACCATGCCGCGCAGCACCTCCAGCTCCCGGTCGCTGAGCACGTCCAGCGGCCCGTCCCGGCGCCCGGCGTGGCGCACGTCCTCCCGCAGCGCCCGCAGCACCGGGCCCAGCACCTCCGGCGGGTACCAGGCGTGCCCGCGGGCCGCGCCGCGCAGCACCTCGGTCAGCTGCTCCACGCCGCACTCCTTGGGCACCCAGCCGCTGGCCCCGCACCGGGCCGCGTCGACCGCGCGCTCCGGGGCGAACCCGCCGGTGAGCACCACGACCGCCGCCGAGGGCAGCGGCTCGCGCACCGCCCGCACCAGCTCGCCGGGCGAGCCGACCGGGTCGGTGTCCACCGTGATCACGTCCGGGCGCAGCCGCGCCACCATCGCCGGCAGGTGCGGATCGCCCGTCGCGCAACGGCCGACCACCCACAGGTCACCGGCCTCGGCGAGCCGAGCGCCGAGCGCCTCGGTGAGCATCAGATGGTCGTCCACCATCAGCAGCCGCAGCACGTTCACCCCTCCACAGTCCCGCGCACCGGTCCGAAAGTCCTCATCCACCTGCAGGAGCAGCGCTGCTCAACCCGCGCGTGCACCGGAGTCCCCCGCCGCGGGCGAGCCGCGCCGCTGCGGGCTGCGCCACCGGCCGCTGCGGGTGCGCCACGCCAGCGGCAGCGAGTACAGCGCGATCGCCGAATCCAGCACCCGCAGCGGCAGGTACAGCGGCGCGTACAGCAGGAACCGCGGCTGCCGCTGCAGCACCGCCACGACCAGCGTCAGCAGCAGGTCCGGCAGCACGATCCCCAGCAGCAGCGCGGGGAACGTCAGGTAGCCGGCCACCACCGCGTGCACCGGGGCGAACCACGGCAGCACCAGCGCCCCGGGCAGCGCGAGCGGCACCAGCAGCACCACCACCACGACCGGCAGCAGCACCAGCATCGCGCTGCTGGTGAGCAGTTCGAGCAGCAGCAGCGCGAGCATCGCCGAGAACAGGTTCGGCCGCGGCGGGTGCCGCCGCACCGTCTGCCACAGGCCCAGCGACCAGCGCTTCGACTGGCGCACGTAGTCCCGCAGCCGGCCGGGGTCCTGGGTGGCGGCCACCGCCGCGGGCGTGAAACCGACCTTGCCGAGGCCCTTCTGGTAGACCTCGAAGGTCATGTTGAAGTCCTCGATCACCAGTCCCGGCGGGTTCACCTCGATGCTCGGCAGCACGTCGGTGCGGTAGACGCTGGCGAACCCGGGCACGATGTGCGTGGCGTTCAGCCGCCGCCAGGTCTGGCCGAACTTCAGCAGGTACTGGGTCATCGTGTAGATCCGCTGCCGGTGGAACGCCACCAGCCGCCCGGCCACCGAGAGATTCCGGTCCCGCCAGGAGGTGCGCACGCACCCGGCCACCGCGACCACCCCGGGGTCGTCGAACAGCGGCAGCGCCGCGCCGAAGTAGCCGCGTTCCACGCGGGTGTCGGCGTCCAGCAGCATCACCGCCCGGAACCGGCGCACCAGGTCGAACCGGGCGATGCCGACCTGCAGCGCCCCGGCCTTGCCGAGGTTGCCCTCGGTGGCGGTGACGTTGACCCCGGCGGCGCGGGCGAGCTCGACGGTCCGGTCGGTGGAGCCGTCGGAGACGACGTGCACGTTGCGGGCCGGCACGAGCGCGGTGATCGCCCGCAGGCTCTCGGTGATCACGAGCTCTTCGTTGTGCGCGGCCATCAGCACCGCGACGTCGCGGATGCGCACCTGCCGGGCCCGCTGCGGCGCCCGCGCGCGGCGCCGGGTGGACAACTCGGCCACCGGCGCGCGGGTGCGCCCGCCGCGCAGCCGCGCGCTGCGCCAGCCGTCGAGCAGCCGGATCAGCCCGATCAGGCCCCACAGCGTGAAGTTCGCGCCGAAGACCACCACGGCCATCGCCCACCACGGGATCACCGCGCCACCCCCTCACTCCTCCACCGGCAGGCTCTCGCCCAGCCGCTGCCAGGTGGCGGCGTCCTCGAAGCCGTACATCCACAGGTAGACGCCGCGGATCCCCGCCCCGCGGGCCACTTCGAACTTCGCCTTCGAGCTGACGGCGTTCTCGAACCACACCTCGTGCGGACGCCCCTGCTCGTCGGTGTAGCGGAACCAGGGGCTCTGGCTGGCCGCGTCGTACTCCGGCCGCACCCGGTGCTGCTGGGCCAGCCGGTAGGCCTGCAGCCAGGTCACCGAGGTCGCCTGCCCGCCGGACCAGTCGTAGCCGTACAGCGGCACCCCGAGCACGACCCGGTGCGGCGGCATCTGGGACTTCGCGTAGTCGACGACCCGGCGCACCCAGTCGATCGGCGCCACCGGCCCGGGCGGGGAGGTCGACCAGTGGTAGTCGTAGCCCATCAGCCGCACCTGGTCGGCGGCCCGCCCGATCGCGGCGTAGTCCTGGGCGACGTTGCGCTCGTCGTAGCCGCGGTCGCTGTCCTTGGCGAACACCGCCACCGACAGCGTCTTGCCTTCGTCGTGCAGCGCGCGGCCGAGGTCGGTGACGAACCGGGTGAACACCTCCCGGTCCCCGGCGCGGAGGTTCTCGTAGTCGATGTCGATGCCGGTGTAGTCCTCCCGCCGGACCAGCTCGACGATCTCCCGCACGTGCCGGTCGCGCAGCCGCGGGTCGTGCAGCACCCGCGCCACCGGCCCGTAGGACCAGCGGCCCTCGGTGATGTTGGCCAGCGACGGCACCAGCGGGACCCCGGCGTCGCGCAGCCGCTCGACGTGCTCGTCGACCTCGCCGGCGCGCTCCGGCGGGTACTGGTGGGTGATGCGGCCGTCCTCGCCGAGGCCGAAGATCCACGGCGAGACCTCGTTGACGTTCTGCTCGTTGCGCTCCACCGCCTCCGTGCCGGGCCCGATGTTCCAGAACGGCAGCGAGGCCACCACGAGCGTGCCGCGGCCCGGACCGGCGCCCTTCGGCACGATCATGAACACCACCAGCACCAGGGCCGCGGAGATGATGGCGACGAACCAGATCGTGCCGCCCAGCCCGCGCCACCGGGACCGCGGGCGCTGCGGCGGGTCCTGCCCGTCCGGGCGGGATTCCGGGGCCGCGACCGGCCCCGCGCGTTCCCCGTCGTCCTGCATCGCCGACCTCCCGCTACGCCGAGACGGCCGCGGCCGCGCGCGTCTGCTCCTCGATGACGGCCCGCACGATGTCGTCGAGGGTCCGGGCCGGGCGGAAGTCGATCAGCTCGCGGGCGCGGGCGCAGTCCGGCACCCGCCGCGGCAGGTCCTCGTAGCCGGGCCCGTAGGCGACCGCGTAGGGCACGTGCTCGACGCCGGCGGTGCTGCCGGTCAGCGCCAGCACCCGGGCGGCGAGCTCGTTGATGGACACCTGCTCGGTGCTGCCCAGGTTCACCGCCATCCCGTCCACATCGGACAGCTCGGCGAGCCGGACCAGCGCGGGCACCACGTCGGCGACGTGGCAGAAGCAGCGCACCTGGGCGCCGGTGCCGAACACGGTCAGCGGGCGGCCCTCCAGCGCCTGCTGCACCAGCCGCGGGATCACCATGCCGTAGCGGCCGCTCTGCCGCGGGCCGACGGTGTTGAACAGCCGCGCGATGACCGCGCTGAGCCCGAGTTCGCGCACGTAGGCGGCGGTGAGGCTCTCGTCGACCGCCTTGGCCTCCGAGTAGGTCCAGCGGTTCAGCAGCGGCGAGCCGATCAGCCGGTCGGCGTCCTCCCCCAGCCCCTCCGCGGCGTTCTTGCCGTAGATCTCGCTGGTGGAGGCGACCAGCACGCGCACCCCGTGCCGGTGCGCCGAGTCGAGCACGTTCTCCGTGCCGTGCACGTTCGTCAGCAGGCTGCGCAGCGTGCGCTCCTGGATCACGAACGCGCCGACGGCCGCGGCCATGTGGAACGCGGTGTCCACTTCGGACACCAGATCGTCCACGAGGGACCCGTCGAGGATCGTGCCGGGCACGAACCGGAACCGCGGGGACTCGGCGGGCAGGTTGCCGCGCTGCCCGGTGCTGAGGTCGTCCAGGCCGAGCACGGTGTGCCCGGTCGCCAGCAGGTGCTCCACCAGGTGCGAGCCGATGAACCCGGCCGCTCCCGTCACCAGCGCCTTCATCGCACGCCACCGCCTTCCCGCGCGGCCACCGGGCGCCCGGCCCGCGCGCCGAGCCGTTCGTAGAGGTCGTCGATGCGGCCGGTGACCGCCTCGATGCCGTACAGGTCGCGGATCGCCGGCACGTCGCCGCGGCCGCGGCGGTCGGTCACCTCGGCGGCGATCTGCTCGCGCAGCCCCTCGACGTGCCCGGGCACCTGCCGGGCCCGGTCGGTGCGCACCCCGTCGAGGGCGGGGCACGTGGTGTAGAGCGCGGGCATCCCGTTGGCCAGCGCCTCCAGCACCGACAGGCCGAACGTCTCCTGCGCCGAGGACGCCACGAACAGGTCGAACGAGGACAGCATCGCCGCGACGTCGTGCCGCTCCCCGGCGAAGACCACGTGCTCGGCCACCCGCAGCTCGTGGGCGAGCGCCGCCAGCCGGGCCCGCTCCGCGCCGTCGCCGACGACCAGCAGCTTGCAGCCCTCCCCCAGCAGCGGGGCCGCGGCCTCGATCACCATCTCGAACCGCTTGTTCGCGTCCAGCCGCCCGAGCAGGCCGATCACGAACGCCCGATGGTCGATGCCGTGCTCGGCGCGCACCCGCTCGCGCGCCCGCGGGTCGAACGCGACCCGGCCGAAGTCCACCCCGTTCGGGATGAGCTCGATCTTGTCCCGGCGCATCCCCCAGTTCACCAGCCGCTGCGCCACCGCCGCCGAGGCCGCGATCGTCGCCTGCGCGCACCGGTCCGTGCCGAGGTACAGCGCCCGCACCCCGGTGGTCAGCCGCCGCCGCTCCAGGTGCGTCTCGCCGATCGAGTGCTCGGTGCCGACCACCACCGGCGTGCCCGCCAGCCGCGCGGCGAGCTTGCCGTACACGCAGGCCCGGTACAGGTGCGTGTGCACCACGTCGTAGCCGCCGGCCCGGATCAGCGACCGCAGCTGCGGCAGCGCGCTGAGCTGGGTGTTGCGCACCATGCCGAGGTCGCGCACCCGCACCCCGTCGGAGCTGATCATCTCGGCGACGTCGCCGGCGTTGTACAGCGCGAGCACCTCGGCGTCGTGCCGGGTGTGCTGCAGGACCGACCGCAGCTGCAGCTCCGCCCCGCCGACGGCCAGCCCGGTGATCACGTGCAGGACCTTCATCGTCGTCCTCCCCCCATCGCGGCGGCCAGCACCACTGCCGCGGTCCTGGCCACGACCACCACGTCCAGCCACGGCGACCAGATCTCGACGTAGCGGTTGTCGAACTCGGCCCGGTCCGGGATGGAGGTGTCCCCGTGCAGGCCGTGCACCTGCGCCCAGCCGGTCATGCCGCCGCGCACCCGGTGGCGGTCGGCGTAGCGCGGCAGCTCGCGGGCGAACCGCTCGGCGTAGCACGGCCGTTCCGGGCGCGGGCCCACCAGCGCCATCCGGCCGCGCAGCACGTGCACCAGCTGCGGCAGCTCGTCGAAGTGCGTGCCGCGCAGCCAGCGGCCGAGCGCGCTGGTGTCCCGGGCGGCCACCGACCAGCCCTGCTCGGCGCCGCGGGCGAGGGTGCGCAGCTTGACCACCTCGGTGCGCCGGCCGCGGCCGGTGACCCGCAGCTGCCGGAAGAACGCCGCTCCGCCGCCCAGCCGCACCGCCAGCGCCAGCCCCAGCAGCAGCGGCGAGAGCAGCACCAGCAGCACTGCGGCCAGCGGCACGTCGAACGCCCGCTTCGCGACCGCGGCCGCGCGCCCCGAGTTGAGCCGCCGCAGCGGCACCAGCGGCACGCCCCACACCTCGTCCAGGTGCGCCTGCGGCACCGCCGCGCCCAGCTCGTGCAGCCGCGGCACCGCGCACACGTCCGCGTGCAGCGGGCGGGCGGCGCGCACGATCCCCACCAGGTCCGCGTCGCTCTCGCACAGCAGCACCCGGCTGACCCGGTGCCGGGCCACGACCTCGGCCAGCCGCTCCGGCGGCCCCAGCACCGGGACCGTCCTGTCCGGACGGTCGTCGAGGAAACCCACCGGCACCAGGCCGAATTCCGGGTGCTCGCGCAGCGCGCGGGCGATCCGGCGGCCCAGCGGCCCGGCCCCGACGATCAGCGCCGGCTCCACCAGCAACCCCCGCCGGTGCGCGGCCCGCAACCCGGCGCAGACCACGGCCCGCCCGGCCACCACCGCGCCCGCGCCCGCGCAGCCCAGCCACAGCGGCGCCCACGGCAGCAGCACCGCGGGCGCCGCGGCCGCGAGCACCAGCCGCGGCAGCTGGTCGCCGACGCGCAGGCAGATCCGCACCCGGTGCTGGCCCTCCGCGGCCAGCACCGCCAGCACCACCAGCGCGTACAGAACTCCGGACCACACCGCCGCGCCCGCCGCGGCCACCGCCGCGGTCAGGGCCACCGCGTCCGCCGCGGGCAGCAGCACCGGCAGCGCGCGCGGCGAGCCGGGCGCCGCCGGCCGCGCCGGCAGCGCCTCGCCCACCGCGGCGGGATCGGACCGCAGTTCCGCCAGGCTCATCCGGGAACTCCCCCCACCAGCTCCCGAACCCGCGAGCGCCCGCGCACCTCCGGCACCAGCCGCTCGGTCACCCGGCGCACCGCGTGGTCCGCCCCGTACACGAACCGCATGACCGGGCCGTGGCTGGGCGCGACCGCCGCGCCGACGAAGAACAACCCGGGCTCGGAGGACTCGAAGTGCCCGTCCACCCGCGGAGTGCCGGCCAGCGTGCGCAGCCGGGACCGCAGCCGCGGGTCCAGGAACTCGAACCGCTCCAGGTCCGGCGGGTAACCGGTCGCGGCGATGATGTGGTCGGCGCTGAACTCGCGGCCCCCACCCCCGCGGGTGCGCACGCCGATCGCGACCGCGTCCTCCCCGTCCGGCTTGGCCCAGTCGATCGTGTGGCCCACGTGCACCGGCAGCACGCCCTCCACCCGGTCCCGCAGCCACCAGGCCCCGGCCGGGCCGAGCGCGGTGCGGGCCCGGTGCACCCGGGTGCGCTCCGGCAGGTACCGGAACAGCCGCGGGTGCTCGGAGTAGAACCAGGTGGACAGGCCCGAGCCGAGCCCGGCCTCCGGTTCCCGCATCCGGCGCCACAGCGGGCGGTCCGGCAGCAGCGGCCGCCCGTTCCAGGACACGTCCGGGGCGCGGGCGATCAGCCGGGCCTCGGCCCCGCCCTCGTGCAGCAGCGCGGCCACCTCCAGCGCGGACTGCCCGGCGCCGATCACCAGCACCCGCCTGCCGGCGAACGCGGACAGGTCGGTGTGCTCGGAGCTGTGCGTGCACAGCTCCGGCGGCAGGTCGGCGAACACGTCCGGCACCCGGCGGAAGTGCTGCACCCCGGCGGCCACCACGACCGCCCGCGCGCGCACCCGGTCGCCGCCGGCCAGCTCCAGCTCGTAGGCCCCGCCACGCCGGTCCAGCGCCTCGACCAGCACCTCCTCGACCTCCAGCCCGCGCTGCTCGCGGAACCAGTCGCCGTAGGCGGTGAACGTCTCCAGCGACACCGGAACCCCGTAGTCGCCGTAGCCGCGACCGGTCTCCTGGCAGAAGTGCCGCAGCGTGTGCGCCCCCTCCGGGTCGGACAGGTTGGACGCGAAACCCTGGGACTTCAGGAACATCCCGCGCGGCATCCGGCGCCGCCACAGGTCCATCGGCACCCCGAACTGCCGGTACCGCACCCCCGCGGAACGCAGGTGCGCCGCCAGCGACAGCCCGTAGGGGCCCGCGCCCACCACGGCCACGTCGACGGTTTCGTTCATCAGCGATCCTCCTTGACTGCGTGCGCAGCACCCATCCCCTCCGGCGGGCGCCCGGCGTAGCGCGGGGGTTCCAGCACCGCCCGCTCGACCGGCCGGCGGCCGAACGGCCGGGTCAGCGCGCGACGGCCCATCCACAGGCACATCAGCGCGAACGGCGCGAGGTCGTCGCGGGCGAACCAGGCCACCTCGTCCGCGCGCCACCAGGACCGCACCAGGTCCAGCGCGCGCAGCTGCCCGCTGCGCCAGTACCCGAGCGCGCCGATCGGGTCGTAGTTCTCCACCAGGAACTCCCGGCCCACCGGCGGCAGCCCGTCCGGCACCGGCTGCCCGGTCAGGTCCAGGTACGCCGCCAGGGCCACGTCGACGCCCGCGGAGTCGCGGAACAGCCGGAACTGCGCGCCCAGCCGGGGGTTGAAGTCCAGCAGCTTGTAGCGCCCGTCCCGCCGGTCGAAGCGCAGGTCGAGGTCGGCCACGCCGCGGTAGTCCAGCCGCTGCAGCAGCTCGGCGGCCTGCCCGCGCAGCAGCGAGTTCGACGTGCAGCGCCCGAGCGTGGTCAGGCCCGCGTGCGCCGGATAGGAGCGCAGCTTCACCCCGGTGAAGACCTTCGGGCGGCCGCGCCCGCGGTAGGCGTGCACGAACCAGTCGTCGCCGGGCCCGCCGGGCAGGTACTCCTGCAGCACCAGCCCGGTGTCGTACTGCTCGCAGGCGCGGGCGAGCTCCAGCAGCTCGGCTTCGTCGTGCACCAGCGTCGTGCTGCGCACCTTCCCGGCGCCGGTCCACGGGGTCGCGAGCTTGGCGATCAGCGGGTAGCCGTGCCCGATGCCGAACTCGACCGCCTCGGCCGAGATCCGCACCAGCTCGGCCCGCGGGCACGGCACGCCCAGCTCGCGGCACACCTGGTGCAGGCTGAACTTCCCGGCCAGCCGGCGGGGCAGCTGCGGCGGCGGGTCCGGGAAGCGGAACCGGGAGCGCAGCGGTTGCCCGTGCTCGGCGAGGTGGATCGCCGCGGCGTCGTCGGTCGGGAACAGCACCGCCGGCCGCCCCAGCCGTTCGGCCAGCGCCGCCAGGCCCGCGTTGATCCGCTCCGGGTCCGGCTCCGGCCGCCACAGCCACCGCCCCCGCAGGTGGCGGGAGCGCGCGGCGGGCGCGAGCGGGTCCTCGTGCACCGCGTACACCGGCACCCCGGCCCGGCCGAGGCCGCGGATGACGCCGAGGCCGCCGTGGTGCAGCACGTTCGGATCCAGCTTGAACACCACCGCAGGTGTGGTGGTGTCGAAGCCGCGCGGTTCCGGGGCACGCATGGCGCGCTCACACGACCTGCCGGTGCGGGGCCAGGTCGAACTGGTAGGTCGCGTCCAGCACGCGGGCGCAGTCCGCGGCCCACGCGTAGTCGAACCCCGGGTGCACGGTGTGCACCACCACCAGGTCCCAGTCCACGCCCCGCGGCTGCGGCGCGCTGGTGAGCCGTTCGCCGTCGGACAGCTGCACCTCGTCGATCAGCGGGTCGTGGTAGGCGACCTCGACCCCGCGCTCCACGAGACCGGCGATGATCGGCAGCGCCGGGGACTCCCGCAGGTCCCGCACCCCCGCCTTGTAGCTCACCCCGGCCAGCAGCACCCGGGCGCCGCGCAGCGGCCGCCCGCCCGCGGCCAGCACCTCCTCGACGCGGCGCACCACCTGCTCGGGCCGCCGCTCGATGCTGCGCATGGCCTGCTCGATCATCGGCGCGGCCGGTCCCCGCTCCCGCAGCTGCCACAGCAGGTAGTGCGGATCGCAGGGGATGCAGTGCCCGCCGACGCCGGGCCCGGGGAAGCTGCCGAGGAAGCCGTAGGGCTTGGTGCCCGCGGCGATCGTCACCTCGATCGGGTCGAGCCCGAAGGCGCCGCACACGTCGGCCATCTCGTTGGCCAGCGCGAGGTTCACCGCCCGGAAGATGTTCTCGTACAGCTTCGTCAGCTCCGCGGCCTCCGGCGAGTTCACCAGGTACACCGAGTCGGTCAGGTCGCCGATCACCCGCCCGGCCCGCGCCGAGCACTCCGGGCTGACCCCGCCGACGATGCGCGGGGTCTCGCGCTGCACGTGGTCGAGGTTGCCGGGGTCGATGCGCTCCGGGCTGAACGCCACGTGCACCTCGCGGCCCACCTCCAGGCCGCGCTGCCGCAGCGGTTCCACCAGCAGCTCGCGGGTGGTGCCGACGAAGGTCGTGGAGGTGAGGATGATCGTCTGCCCGGGCCGGGCGTGCGCCACCACGGTCTCGCAGGCCGCGCGCAGGGCCGACAGGTCCGGTTCGCGGTCGCCGTCCACCGGCGTCGGCACGCACACCACCACCGCGTCGGCCTCGTCCAGCACCGCCGGGTCGCCGGTGAGCCGCAGCGAGCCGTCCGCCAGCTCGCCGCGGAGGCGTTCCCGCTCCGGTTGCGGCAGGTCCACGTCGCCGTCGGCGATCTCGCGCAGCCGGACCGGGCTCACGTCCACCCCGAGGACCTGCGAGCGGCGCCCGGCCAGCGCGCAGGCGGTGGGCAACCCGACGTAGCCCAGGCCGAGCACCACCACCGAGCCCTCCCGCACCTCCGGCGAGCCCGCCGGGGCGGGCACCGGCGCGTAGGCGACCAGCCGCTCCGAGAGGTGCCGTTCGCGGCCGTTCACCGCCAGGGCCAATTGCTGCTGGGTCACGATGTCCTCCCCCGAGTCACCGGCGATTTCCGGCGGTTACCGCAACCGTGGCAGCGCGGGGCCGCCCCTCCACCCCGCAGCGGCGGTACCGGCCCTACCGGATTCGCAGGAGCCGCGGTGCGGGGATCTCCGCGCGGGCGGCGAAACGGTGCCGCATCCGCTTGGCGCCGAGCCGCAGCGAGCCGTCCCGCTCGCCGATGTAGGTGCGCGGCAGCGCGTGCCGCCCGGACAGCTCGGAGCGCCAGATCGCGCAGCCGTACTCGTAGCCGGCGGCGCGGACCGCGGACACCGACTCGGCGTCGACGGCGCCGTACGGGTAGCAGAAGCCGCCGACGGGCACGCCGGTGATCTCCCGCAGCACTGCGCGGCTGCGCTCGGTCTCGGCCGCGAGCTCGGCAGCCGGCAGCTCCGGCAGCCTGCGGTGCCACAGCCCGTGCGAGCCGACCTCCATGCCGGCCGCGGCGACCGCGGCCACCTGCTGCTCGCTCATCAGCTGTTTGCGCGGGCCTTCCGGATCCCAGTCGTTGACCCCGCCGAGGCGCCCGGCGATCACGAACACCGTCGCCGTCCAGCCGAACCGGCGCAGCAGCGGCACCACCGTGCCCGCGAAGTCCGTGTAACCGTCGTCGAAGGTCAGCCCCACCAGCCCGCGGTCGGCACCGACCCGCCGGGCGGCCAGCAGCTCGCCCATCGACACCCCGGTGCAGCCGTGCGAGCGCAGCCACCGCAGCTGCCGCTCGAACCGCTCCGGGCACACCGTGACCAGGTACGGGTCGTCGTCGTAGCGGGTCACCGAGTGGTACATGAGCACGTACGGGAACTCCCGCCCGGTGCGCGGCCGGGCGGGTTGCTGCGCGGTCTGGGCCATCGCCGGCGCCTTCCTGGACGCGCCTGCACAGGCGCTGGACTCCCGATTTCCCGCCGGACCGTCGCACGCGCGCGCGGGCGCGACTTCGGGCGCGGAGGGGAACACGACTACCGCAAAGGAACGAGCGCCTCCGGCTCGTCCGGAATACTGGGCACCGCGGGCTACCCGACCCAGCCGAGTTGGAGGACATGTGGCCACCCCGGAAGAGCCGAACGTCGTGCGCGCGCTCGGCGAACTGCCCTCCCTGATGGTCTCCACCGACGCCATCGACCAGGTCATGTGGGAGACCGCGATGCTCGCCGTGCGCGCCGACGACGCGGTGGACGCCTGCGGGATGACGGTGCTGCGCAACGGCCGCCCGGTCTCGGTGATGCCCGACGTCGCCACGCACAACGCCATCGAGCAGCTCCAGTACGAGGGCGGCGCCGGGCCGGTGCGCACCGCGCTGGAGACGCACCGGACCGCCCTGGTCTCGAACACCGCCACCGACACCCGCTGGCCGGAGTTCAGCCGCGCCGCCGCCGAGCAGAACGTGGCCGCCGCGGTGTCGCTGCCGATGCTCGTCGGCGACCAGCTGCTCGGCGCGGTCAACCTCTACTCGCGGCAGCCCGGCGCGTTCGACCGGCCGCCGGTGCTGGGCGAGCTGATCGCCGACCTGGCCGCGACGGGCCTGTGGTGCATGCTCAAGCACGCCGACCGGCAGCAGATGACCGAGCAGCTGCAGCAGGCGCTGACCTCGCGGGCGGACATCGACCAGGCCAAGGGGATCCTGATGAGCCGCCACGGCTGCACCCCGGACGAGGCGTTCGACCTGCTGCGCCGGGACAGCCAGCACCGCAACGTCAAGCTGCGCGCGGCGGCCGCCGAACTGGTCGCCGCGGTGAGCGGGCGGTCCGGCACGCCCGGCTCGTAGAATCGATCACTCGCGACCGCCTCGACCCCGGGAGAGCAGCACGTTGACGCCGGCGCCCGACCCCGACCGCGGCCAGCCCGAAGAGGGCGACCAGGCCGAGCCCGCGCGGCCCGGCGTGCGGGATCTCGTCGCGGCCTACCCGTGGCTGCCGGTCGCGCTCGGGCTGCTGGTGGTGGCGCTGAGCGCCTGGTGCTTCGCCGGGCTGGCCGAGCAGGTGCACGAGGGCGGGCCGCTGCTGCGGCTGGACGAGCACCTGCTGCGGTTCTCGCTGCAGCTGCGCTCCGCACCGCTGATCGCGGCGCTGTCGGTGCTGACCTGGCTCGGCGACATGCTCGTGGTGGTGCCGGTGGCGCTGGTGGCCGGGGCGCTGATCTGGTTCACCCGCGGCAGCTGGGTGCCGTTGCTGCTGCTGGCGATCTCGGCGGCCGGGGTGGGCCTGACCGTGCAGCTGATCAAGATCATGATCGCGCGTCCGCGGCCGGTGGTGGTCTCGCACCTGGTGGTGGAGGACGGGTTCGGCTTCCCGTCCGGGCACTCGGCCCAGTCCGCGGCCTGCTACCTGCTGCTCGGCGCGCTGGGCCTGCGGCTGCTGCGCACCCGCCGGGCGCGGGCGTGGGCGCTGGCCGCCGCGGTGGCCGCGGTGCTGATCACCGGGTTCAGCCGGGTGCTGCTGGGCGTGCACTCGCCGAGCGACGTGCTGGCCGGGTGGGTGCTGGGGGCCTGCTGGGCGGCGCTGCTGCTGAGCGCGTGGCTGTTCGCCGAGCAGGCGCCGCGGCTGATCGCCGACCTCGTCGCCCGCAAGCAGCGCCCCGGCTCCTGACGCGAGCGGGCCGCCACCGGATGCCGGTGGCGGCCCGCTTCCCGCGCCGGGGAGCTGTCAGATCGTCCAGGTGTCGTTGCCGGTCAGCAGGTGCTGCAGGTCCGGCGGGTTCGACTCGGCGGCCGAGCGGGTCTGCTCCCGCGCCTGGTCGTCGTAGGTCGGCCGCGGCACCGCGCGGAAGATCCCGGTCACCGTCGGGTCCAGGTGCTGCCCGCCGAGCCGGGACAGCGCGTAGGCCGTCGCGCTGTCCTCCCGCTCCGCGTCGTGCACCAGCACGTCGGAGCGGTCGACCTCGGCGAGCTTGGCGACCTTGAGCTCCCCGGCGCTGTCGCGGACCACGCCGAGCTCGTCGCCCTCCGGCCCGAAGGTGATCGGCTTGCCGTGCTCCAGCGGGATGATCCGGCGCTGCCGGTCCTCCTTGTCCTTGAGCACGTCGAACGCGCCGTCGTTGAAGATCGGGCAGTTCTGGTAGATCTCCACCAGCGCGCTGCCCCGGTGCTGCGCGGCCGCCTGCAGCGTCTGGGTCACGTGCGCGCGGTCCGAGTCCAGCGTGCGGGCCACGAAGCTCGCCTCCGCGCCCAGCGCCAGCGACACCGGGTTGAACGGGGTGTCCAGCGAGCCCACCGGGGTGGACTTGGTGACCTTGCCGACCTCCGAGGTCGGCGAGTACTGGCCCTTGGTGAGCCCGTAGATCCGGTTGTTGAACAGCAGGATCTTCAGGTTCACGTTCCGCCGCAGCGCGTGGATCAGGTGGTTGCCGCCGATGGACAGCGCGTCGCCGTCCCCGGTCACCACCCACACGCTCAGGTCCGGCCGGGAGGTCGCCAGCCCGGTCGCGATCGCCGGGGCGCGGCCGTGGATGGAGTGCATCCCGTAGGTGTTCATGTAGTACGGGAACCGGCTGGAGCAGCCGATGCCCGAGATGAACACGATGTTCTCCCGCTTGAGCCCGAGCGTCGGCAGGAAGCTCTGCACCGCGTTCAGCACGATGTAGTCGCCGCACCCGGGGCACCAGCGCACTTCCTGGTCGGACTTGTAGTCCTTGGCGGTCTGCTTGGCGTCGGTGGTGGGCACGCCGTGCAGGCCGCCCACCTCCGGCAGTCCGAGGTCCGTGGTCGTCACGCCGACACCCCCTGCACCACGTCGGTGAGCACGTTCTGGAGTTCTTCCGCCTGGAACGGCAGTCCCGCGATCTTCGTGTGGCTGTGCACGTCCACCAGGTAGCGGGCGCGCAGCAGCATCGCCAGCTGCCCCATGTTCATCTCCGGCACCACGACCTTGTCGTAGGAGCGCAGCACCTCGCCGAGGTTGCCCGGCATCGGGTTGAGGTGGCGCAGGTGCCCCTGCGCGACCGGCATCCCCTGCGCGCGCACCCGGCGGCAGGCCGCGCCGATCGGCCCGTAGGTCGAGCCCCAGCCGACGACCAGCACCCGGGCTTCGCCGGAGGGGTCGTCGACGGTCACGTCCGGCACCTCGACGCCGTCGACCTTGGCCTGGCGCAGCCGCACCATCTTGTCGTGGTTGTCCGGGTCGTAGGAGATGTTGCCGGCGCCGTCGGCCTTCTCCAGCCCGCCGATGCGGTGCTCCATGCCCGGCGTGCCCGGCACCGCCCACTCGCGGGCCAGCGTCTCCGGGTCGCGCACGTAGGGCCAGAACTCGCCGGAACCGTCCGGGGCGTTCGGCTCGGTGGCGAACGAGACCCGCAGGTCCGGCAGCTTGGTCACGTCCGGGATCAGCCACGGCTCGGAGCCGTTGGCCACCGACCCGTCCGACAGCAGCAGCACCGGCGTGCGGTACCGCAGCGCGATCCGGGCGGCCTCCAGCGCGGCGTCGAAGCAGTCCGCCGGGGACTGCGGCGCCACCACCGGCACCGGGGATTCGCCGTTGCGGCCGTAGAGCGCCTGCAGCAGGTCGGCCTGCTCGGTCTTGGTGGGCAGGCCCGTGGACGGGCCGCCGCGCTGCACGCACACGACGACGAGCGGCAGCTCGGTCATGACGGCGAGGCCGATGGCCTCGGACTTGAGCGCGAGGCCCGGGCCGGAGG
>Ga0164243_10008501_pt1 | contig 15111 bp, 16 predicted proteins | sample OricompcompostOP_FD_108781 | JGI IMG/M metagenome (GOLD analysis project Ga0164243, IMG submission 108781) | Organic Plus compost microbial communities from Emeryville, California, USA - Original compost - Organic plus compost (OP) | ecosystem: Engineered > Solid waste > Mixed feedstock >... | reverse complement strand
GAAAATCGAGGCTGTTGAGGACGAACTCAAAGCGCGCCCTGGTGATCAACGTTCAGCGTTACTGCCTTTATACAGTCACAAGAATATGCAGGTTCGCCTTAAAGCTGCGCATGCCACTCTGGCGCTTGAGCCAAAACTGGGACGTGCGCAACTGGAAGCTATTGCGGCATCCGGATGGATGCCGCAGGCCGGTGACGCGGGATGTCACTCTTGAATCTCGATCGCGGAATTTACAAGCCGAAATAGCGCGCCTCGCGTGCTCCTTCAGCGCGCGGTATAAGCTGATCACCCGATAATCCGGTCCGCTGAAGTGCAGACCGGATCAACGGGTCTTCATCAGCAAAGCGAGCAGGTGTCGAGCGCCTCGCGCGAGCCGGAATAGACAGAGGCCGGCGCGTTATACCAGTAATTGCGGTATGGCGACGGCTGATACGCGTAGGCACCGTATGCGCTGCCGTAGGCACCATATGCGCCCGGATACCGTCGCGAGGCGCGATACTGCGCCGGCTGTGCTGACGAGACGTTGGTGATGGCCGCCGCGATGGCGCCCGCGCCAAAACGCGCCTGTGCGGTGTTGGGCGCCAAAATGGTGAGCGCGCCAACACTCATCACTGTTGCGATGGTCAGGACAATTTTATGCATGATACGTCCCTCGATTGGTTTGACGCCCGCAGCCCTGACGAAGATGAAGTAACGACTTAAAACGTTTCGAACGCTCACGCGGGTGCATCACAATAAGGTGCTCGTCACCGCCTGGTGGTTTCAGCCAGCGCCAAGTTCAACCCGATCAATATTTGCGACGCGCGAGGCTCTGCCTGGCGCGTTTTTCTTTGCCTCATTCACAAGGAGAACAGGATGACTCTCGATATTCACGACAGCCTCGAAACCAAGGCCGGCTTTCAACCGGATGGCCAGCTCGCTCATGCTCATGTGACGCATGCCGACATGATGCGCACCTTCGAGGCCTTCAAGGCGGCCAATGACGAGCGGCTCGATGCGATCGAACGGCGCTCGGCCGACGTGCTGCATGAAGAGAAGGTCGCACGCATCGATGCTGCGCTGGATCATCAGGCGCGGCGGCTCGATGAACTCACGCTGAAATCGGCACGGCCGCAACTTGGTTTCGAGCGGGCGATCTCCACTGAATCGGCGCGCGAGCACAAGAGCGCGTTCGAGGCCTATATCCGTGCCGGCGAGAGCGGGGGCCTGCGCGCTCTCGAGGTGAAGGCGATGTCAGTCGGCACGCCGGCCGATGGCGGCTATCTCGTGCCGGAAGAGGTGGAGCAGGAAATCGGCAAGCGCCTTGCGGCGATTTCGCCGATCCGGTCGATCGCATCGGTGCGCGAGATTTCGAGCAATGCCTACAAGAAGCCGTTCATGACCGCGGGGCCGGCGACCGGCTGGGTCGGCGAGACGGCAGCGCGGCCGCAGACCAATTCGCCGACGCTGGATGAACTCTCGTTCCCCGCGGCCGAGCTTTATGCCATGCCGGCGGCAACATCGGCGCTTTTGGAAGACTCCGCCGTCAATATCGACGAATGGATTGCCAGCGAAGTCGAGCAGGTGTTCGCGGTGCAGGAGGGGGCGGCCTTCGTCAATGGCGACGGCACCAACAAGCCGAAGGGCTTCCTGCAATACGACAAGGTCGCCGAAGGCTCCTGGGCCTGGAGCAAGATCGGCTTCATCGAAACCGGTGTCGATGCCGGCTTTCCGGAAGACGGCTCGGCCGATCCGCTGATCGATCTCGTCTATGCGCTGAAGGCCGGCTATCGGCAGAACGCATCCTTCGTAATGAACCGCAAGACGCAGAGTGCGATCCGCAAGCTGAAGGATGTGGACGGCAATTATCTCTGGCAGCCGCCGGCGCAGGTCGGCGGACGCGCGGGGTTGCTCACCTTCCCGGTGGTGGAGGCCGAAGACATGCCGGACATCGCGGCGGACAGCTATTCGATCGCATTCGGCGATTTCAATCGCGGTTATCTCGTGGTCGATCGCCAGGGCGTGCGCGTGCTGCGCGATCCGTATTCCGCCAAGCCGTATGTGCTGTTCTACACGACCAAGCGCGTCGGCGGCGGCGTGCAGGATTTCGACGCGATCAAGCTGTTGAAGTTCAGCGGGGCGTAAGCGCGCTGAGCTCACAATATACTCCGCTCATTCCCGCGAATGCGGGAATCCAGAGACCACAAGCAAAGACCTGCTTTGTCGCCCTGGGTCCCCGCCTGCGCGGGGACGAGCGGGGATGAATGACTGTCGTGACCAAGACTCATTGCGCGCTGCGCTTGAAAAGTATCAATCCACGGCCGCCGTGAGGGCGGCCTTTTCATTTTCAGACATCAATGAACCAAATCCATTCCGGCTGGCAAGCGCGCGAGCAACGCCGCTGGCTGCGCAACGATGCACATCGCTGGCTCCGTCCCGACCACGCACGCTTCGAGAAGCCGCAACGCATCGAGCGCAAATACAATCCCAATCAGCCGCGCGTGCCTGCGGGAAATCGGGATGGCGGGCAGTGGACGAGTGGGTCCTCAGACGAAGGTGCTGCAACCGTATTTCCATTCATCTTGCCGGATCTGGACGGTTTGCAAGAGGAAGCTGATTTCGCCTTGCTAGACGAGATCGATGAGACCTACTTTGAGGATTTTGGTCTTGATAGTTTCATAGCCGAAGAGTCCGAAGCCGAATTTTCAAGCACGCGCCGCAGATCGGGCACGCATTTTATAAATGGCCAGTGGCTTGAAGCAACACCTGCCCAAGCCGCACGCTATGAAGCGGCCAATGCGCGAGCGCGGGAGGCGATTGGTCGGGTGAGGGTGCTTGACCCAAACTGGCGGCCCGCTCCGAGTGCGTACGGAATTGGAATTGAAAGCGAAATCAGCAGGGCAAATGGTCTCGCGAATGAGGCGCAATCCCGGATTACTGATCTATCACGGGTTGGCATTGGACCGGGGCCATTTGCTGGCGATTCAATATCGGCGCGAAGTTCGGGGCGAAACTTTACAACGTGGGAGAGAGAAGAGATTACCCGGATCGGCAGGGAAAGCGGATGTCATACCTGTGGAACTACAAATCCAGGCACACTTTCTGGGCGTTTTGTTGTTGACCATCAACTCCCCAATGCATTGAACTCGTCGGGTCTCATGCAGCGCCTATATCCGCAATGTGCAACATGTAGCGCGAGGCAAGGCGGCTGGTTAGGGCACAGAGGGCATAGCCGATGAATATAAGGGCCATAACCGCTCTTTTGCCGCATGGGCTTTTGTTTATTTCTGACAAGGGGGGTGGTTCAGTGCCGTATCCTTGGCGTGATGTCATGATTCAGGCGACGCCATCATGTGTCTGTGTCCGCGGTGTGCACGAGCAGGAAGGTACAACCGAAATTTTGGTAGGTCCTGTGGATGAGGTCGGCCTTCAAGCCGAGCCGTCATTTGTTGGTGCTTTAAAGACTGCAAACCGGGCTATTTCATTTTGGACGTCTGACGATCGTCAGCTTCTCGAGATGGCAGTGCCTAGCCATATCACTCAGGTTCGGATTTGGCTCAGCCATCCGAAATGGCCTGAAAAAGTTATTGTTGGACTTAAATGACAGCGCGATTTGCCAACATCACGGTGCGAGCGGCGAGCCCAGCTTCCGCGCCGTTTCCGCGATCCAGGGATAGTATAATGAGAGCGGTGTCACACCAGTGAGGCCGCCGCAGCCGGCTTCGTTGCCGGCGGCGGTGGACCAACTGACGACGCCGATCACTTTGCGCTGGCCATCGACATCGCGCAGAACCGGCCCGCCGGAATCGCCGGTGCAGGCGCCAAGGCCCGGCCGTTCGTTGCGTGTGGCCGGGTCCATCAGGCGGATCTGCAATGTGCCGGGCTGGCCGGTGACCAGAAGCTGCGCGCTGCGCAGCGTGCCGCCGCTCTTACCGTTGCCGATTTGCGTGAGACCGTAGCCGAGCACGGTGAAGCGATCGTTCGGCGTGAACGAGAGTCGCTCGCTGTGAACGGGGGCTGGCGCACCGGAGCCGACCGGCGCTGAAAACTTGATGAGCGCCACGTCCGCTGTCGCGCGATGGCTGTCGAAGGCCTTCTGGCTGAATTGCGGATGACGGGCGATGCTTTGCGTATCGCGCAGGCGCGGCTGACGCTGCGCATCGAATTCGACGAGCTTGTAATCGGCACCGGGCGGCACGCAATGCGCGGCCGTCAGCACGAGGTCGCGGGCGATGGCAATGCCGGTGCAGGAATTGCCGCGCGAACCGACGATCATCACCGCAGCTTGCGGGCCGGCCACAGGCTGCGCGCCGCCGACGAGCGCCGCAGCAGGCGTGACGAAAGAAACGAGCAGGGCGGGGATGAGACCACGGGCAAGCATGACCGTGGTTTGAAGCCTGTCTTCGAGGGAAATGTCAACTCGCTGTGCTCGCGTCCCGGGCGCAGCGCAGCGTGAAACGCGCGCTGCAGAACCGGGACCCCACTTTTTTGACAATGGGTCCCGGTTCAGCGGTGCACCACTGCGTGCTGCACCGCGCCCGGGACAAGAGAGAGCTGTTTCATGTCCGCCATTCTCTTGACGCCGCCGGCGCTCGAGCCGGTGACGCTTGCCGATGCCAGGCATTTTCTCCGCATCGAGCACGACGACGATGATGATGTGATTGCGGCGCTGATTGCCACGGCGCGCGTGCATGTCGAAGCGAAGACGCGCCGCGCGCTGATCACGCAAACCTGGCGGCTGACGCGCGATGTCTGGCCGGCCGCCGGCGTGTTACCGATCCTGCCGGTGCCGCTGCGTGCGGTCACGGCGATCGGCGTCTATCGCGACGATGGCATGTTGCAGATGCTGGATGTCGATACATTCCAGATCGACACGGCGGCAGCGCCGGCCATGCTGATGGTCGAGCGCGCTGCATTGCCGGCCCCGGGGCGGATGTCCGGTGGCATCGAGATCGATATCGAAGCCGGCTACGGCGACGAGCCGGATGACGTGCCGGCGCCACTGCGCCAGGCGATCCGGCTTCTGGTCGCGCATTGGTACGAGAACAGACGGCTTGTGGCGGCGAGCGGCGAAGTCGCGTCGATGCCGGCGTCGGTGTCGTCACTGATCGCGCCATTCCGGGTGCTGTCCCTATGAGCGATCCTGGCAAGCTGAACCGGCGGCTCATATTGGAAGCGCCGATTGACACGGACGATGGTGCGGGCGGCGTGTCGCGGACCTATGAAGCGGTTGCGACGTTATGGGCGTCGGTGACGCCAGTCTCCGCACAGGAAGAGATCGAGGCCGCGCGGCTCGGTGCGCGCATCACGCATCGCATCGGCCTTCGCTTTGCGAGCGATATCACCACGCGCCATCGCTTTCGCGAAGGGAGCGCCGTCTATCGCATCGTGTCACTGCGCGACCGCGATGGGCGCAGGCGCTTTCTCGACATTTCCGCTGAGCAGCGGGTCGACTGATTTTCAGGAGTCATTTCATGTCCACAGCCACCGCCGCCTTGCGCGCGGCGATCCATGACGCGTTGAAGGCGGACACGGCTTTGGTCGCCCTTCTCGGCGGGCACAAGATCTATGACGAGCCGCCGCGCAATGCCGATTTTCCTTATGTCACGCTCGGCGAGGCGCGCGTCAGCGATTATTCCGCCGGCGACGAGACGCTGGAAGAGCACCAGCTCACGCTGCATGCCTGGTCGCGGCAGGGCGGCCACAAGGAAGCGCACATGATCACCGGCGCGCTGTTGCAGGCGCTCGACGATGCGCCGCTGTCGCCCGATGGGCATCAGCTCATCAACCTGCGCTTCTCGCTCGCCGATATCCGCCGCGAGTCAGACGGGCGGACCTATCACGCGCTGGTGCGCTTTCGCGCGGTCACCGAGCCCGCATAATTCACGAGGACAACATGGCTGCACAAAAGGGCAAGGATCTGCTCATCAAGATGCATGACGGTACGGGCTTCGTCACGGTCGCGGGCTTGCGGTCGCGGCGCATCGCCTTCAATGCCGAGACCGTCGATATCACGCATGCGGAAAGTGCTGGGCGCTGGCGTGAATTGCTGGACGGCGCCGGCATCAAGCGGGCCGGTATTTCAGGGCGCGGGTTGTTCAAGGATGCCGCGACCGATGCGCTGATGCGGCAGACATTCTTCGACGGGGCGGTGAAGAATTGTCAGGTGGTGATCCCGGATTTCGGCACGGTCGAAGGCGCATTCCAGATCACCAATCTCGAATTTGCCGGCGAGCATAACGGCGAAGTCACCTACGAGCTGGCGCTGGAATCCGCCGGCGCGCTGACGTTCGCGGCGGCCTGACATGGCCAACAGATATCGCGGCGAAATCGACGCCGATATTGGCGGCGCGCGACGCACATTGGTACTGACGCTGGGTGCGCTGGCGGAGCTGGAAGCGGCATTCGGTGTAGACGATCTTGCCGCCTTGGCCGAACGCTTTGCAAATGGGCGTCTGCGATCGCGCGATCTCATCCGCATCATCGGCGCGGGGCTTCGCGGCGCCGGCGAAAGCGTGACCGATGATGATGTCGCGTCGATGAGCGTCGCTGACGGTGCGCAAGGCTATGTGCGCATCGCCGCTGATTTGGTCGAGGCGACATTCGGAGCAGGGGACGCGTGAGCATCAAGCCGTTTCCCTGGGCCGATGCCATTGGGTTCGGGCTTGGCGTGTTGCGTCTGTCGCCAAAAGATTTCTGGGCGATGACGCCGCGCGAATTGGCGCACGCGATCAACGCTGTGACCGGTGCAGTCACGCCGTTGCAGCGTGAAGAACTCGATATCCTGATGACGAGATATCCAGATGGCCGAAGAGATCACATTCCAGATCGATGAAGCGGGGCTGACGAACGCGCTGGACCGGGTCGATCTACGCATCCTCGCTGTGCAGCGTAGCGCGGCGGCTTTTGGCCGATCGATGACCGATGCGTTCTCGCAAGGCATCATCGGCGGCCGCGGCTTTGACGATGTCCTGAAGTCGCTGACGTTAAGGCTGTCGGACATCGCCTTGAAGGCGGCGTTCAAGCCAATTGAAAGTGGTCTGGTTCGCGGCATCGGAGGCCTGTTCAACTTTGGTTCGTCGGGAATGGCTGCGGCGGCAGGCGCCATCAAGCCGTTTGCAGCGGGCGGCGTCATCGGCACGCCCACCTACTTTCCATTGACGGGCGGCGGTGTCGGTCTTGCCGGTGAGGCGGGTCCGGAAGCGATCATGCCGCTGCGGCGCGGCGCGGACGGAAGGCTTGGCGTTGCGGCGAGCCGCGGTAGGCCAGCCAACATCACGGTCAACATCACGACGCCGGACGCAGAGTCATTCCGGCGGTCGGAAATCTATCTGACCGGGCAGATCGCGCGTGTGGTTGCGCGGGGGCAGCGTGGACTTTAACGGACAGGTTCAGAGACGGTCGCGCATTCCGGTGACGCCTTTGTGCTCGGCGCAATGATCGCAGCAGAAATACGTACCGTCCTTTTCCATGCCATGACCGACAATCCGGATGCCGCAATTCGCGCAGGTCGGCGCCAGCGCATGGATCGCGCATTCGAAGCTGTCATAGGTATGGCTGATGCCATTCATCGTGACCTGAATGGCCTTGTCGTAATCGTTGCCGCAGGTTTCGCAGGTCGCCATCGTGCTCTCCTGGATGTGCGTGATCTAATTTAAGTCGCGAACCTGCAGCCGGTTCCCGAAGTGGCGGCCAGTCTTGCCGAAGGAGCCCCGTATGGCAGCCTTTCATGAAATCCTGTTTCCGCTCGACATCGCGCTGAACAGCGCCGGCGGGCCGGAGCGGCGCACGGAGATCGTCGCGCTTGGCTCCGGGCGCGAGGAGCGCAATGCGCGCTGGGCGCATTCGCGGAGGCGCTACGATGCTGGCTATGGCGTCAAATCATTCGACGCACTGAGTGAGGTGATTGCTTTTTTCGAGGAGCGCCGTGGCATGCTGCACGGCTTTCGCTGGCGCGACCGGCTCGATCATTCCTCGGCGGCGCCGGGCGTTGCGGTGACGCCGTTTGACCAGTCGATTGGCATCGGTGACGGCGAGCGCGACAGCTTTCAGCTGATCAAGACCTATGGCGGCTCATTCGCGCCTTATGCACGGCCGATTATGAAGCCGGTGAGCGGCAGCGTGCGGATCGCCGTGAATGGCGATGACGTCGCGGAGGGCGTGGATTTCACCTGTGACATGACAACAGGTGTGGTCACGTTTCTGCACGGCCATGTACCGGGTAACGGTGACACGATCAGCGCCGGCTTTCTGTTCGATGTGCCGGTGCGGTTCGATACGGACTATCTCGAGGTCGATCTTTCAGCATTCGCTGCGGGTGTGATTCCGAAGATCCCGCTGGTGGAGATCAGAATCTAGAGGACAAAATTTCTTCCGCTCATGCCCGCGCAGGCGGGCATCCAGTTCTTTGAATCTGGGTCCCCGCGTTCGCGGGGACGAGCGGAAAATGTTTGGATGTATAAGAAAAATGCGCACCATTCCTCCCGCCCTCCAGACAAAACTGAATTCCGGTGCGACGACGTTATGCCGTTGCTGGATCGTCACGCGGCGCGATGGCATAGTGCAGGGCTTCACCGATCATGATCAAACTCTCGTGGTGAATGGCGTGATCTGTCACGCCGACACCGGATTTTCCGGCTCGGAAGCAGTGGCCCGGCTCGGGCTCGCGGTGGATGGGATCGAGATCTCCGGCGTTTTGTCGGGTGACACGCTGAATGAGGATGCGCTCGCGGCGGGCCATTACGATGCGGCGCGAGTCGACATGTATCTTGTCGACTGGAGCGAGCCGGCGCTGAACGTGCTGTTGACGCGCGGGACGATCGGCGAGGTGCGGCGGGAAGGCAGTGCGTTCTCCGCCGAGCTGCGCGGACTTGCCGATACGCTCGCACATGAGACCGGACGGCTCTATACGGCAGCGTGCAGCGCCGATCTCGGCGATTATCGGTGCAAGGTCGATCTCGATAATCCGTTGTATCGTGGGGAAGGCGCTGTCGTCTCACTGAATGGTGTGTCTACTTTCACAGTGTCGGGACTGGACGATTTCGAAACTGGCTGGTTTACCGCCGGGCGTCTGATATTCACGAGTGGCGCCAATACCGGCAACGCAATGGAAGTGAAGCGCCATCGGGCTGAAGGCGACAGCGCCATCATCGAACTGTGGCAAGCGATGGCGCAGCCGGTCGCGCCAGGTGATACCTTCGTCGTGACGGCGGGCTGCGACAAACGCTTCGCCACTTGTCGCGATCGCTTCGACAATGCGCTGAACTTCCGCGGCTTCCCGCATATTCCCGGCAACGACTTCATCGTTCGCTATGCGATCGATGGCGAGCCGGGGCACAACGGACAAAGCCTCAGCGGCAACTGACCATCATGACCATCACCTCATCGGACATCGTCGCGCAGGCGCGCGACTGGATCGGCACGCCGTATCGGCATCAGGCCTCGCTGAAAGGTGTCGGCTGCGATTGCCTGGGTCTGGTGCGCGGGGTGTGGCGTGCGCTGTATGGCGATGAGCCGGAGCGTGTGCCGGCCTATTCGCGCGATTGGGCGGAAGCGACGCGCCTTGAATCGCTTGCGGAAGCAGGCGCTCGGCACCTGATCGCCGTGCCGCTTCAGGATATGCGCGCCGGCGATGTCGTGCTGTTTCGCTGGCGCAGCGGGCTTGTAGCCAAGCATGCCGCGATCCTGACTGGCGATGGCACGATGATTCATGCGCATGACGGCGCAGCGGTGGCGGAAGTTGCCTTTGCGCCATGGTGGCGTCGCCGCGTCGGCTTTGTGTTTCGGTTTCCTAGAGTGGATGACTGATGGCTTCGCTCGTTCTGTCCACGGCCGGCGGCGCTGTAGGTGGCGCGCTGTTCGGCACCGTCGGCGCCATGGCAGGCCGTATGGCCGGCGCCGTGGCCGGCAGCCTGATCGATCAGTCGCTGTTCAGCAGCAGCGGCACGCAGCAGACACGTGAAGGACCGAGACTGCGCGATCTCGACGTCATGGTCTCGACCGAAGGCGCACCGATTCCGCGCGTTTATGGCCGCGCACGCATCGCCGGCCAGGTGATCTGGGCGACGGCGCTGGAGGAACAGATCACGACCCGCACCGAAACGACCGGCGGTGGCGGAGGAGGCGGTGGCAAAGGTGGTGGAGGCGGCGGTGGCGGTGCATCGCAGCCAGTGACAACCACGACAACGACTTATTCCTATTATGCCAATATCGCTGTCGGCCTTTGCGAAGGGCCGATCGGTCACGTGGCGCGTGTCTTTGCCGACGGCAAGCTGCTCGATCTCAGCAGCATCACCTATCGCGTGCATCGTGGCGATGACGAACAGTCGGCCGATCCATTGATCGTTGCGAAGGAAGGCGCGAGTAATGCTCCGGCTTATCGCGGGCTCGCCTATATCGTGTTCGAGCGACTGCCGGTGGCACAATTCGGCAATCGCATTCCGCAATTGTCGTTCGAGATCATGCGGCCGGTCGGGATGCTGGAGCAGCGAATTCGCGCGGTGACGTTGATTCCCGGAGCGACGGAGTTTGGCTACGAGCCCGCGACCGTTGTGCGGATCATGGGGCAGGGGAGCGTGGCGCCGGAAAACAGGCATGTGTCCTATGCTGACTCCGATGTCGTCGCCTCTCTCGACGAATTGCAGGCGACCTGTCCCAATCTCGAGCGCGTGGCAATTGTCGTCACCTGGTTCGGCGACGATCTGCGCGCCGGGACGTGTCGCATCAGGCCCGGCATCGACAATCGCCAGAAGCAGACACATGGCGCGACCTGGTCGGTCGCGGGTGTCAGCCGAGGCGCTGCGTATCGCGTGTCGCTGATCGATGATCGTCCGGCCTTTGGCGGTACGCCATCCGACGCGAGTGTGCGCAATCTCATCGCCGAGCTGAAAAGCCGCGGATTGAAGGTCACGCTGTATCCGTTTGTGATGATGGATGTGCCGCCGGGCAATGCGTTGCCCGATCCCTGGACGGGCGAAGCGCCGCAGCCGCCTTTTCCCTGGCGCGGCGAGATCACCTGCTTTCCAGCGCCGGGCATCGATGGCTCGCCCGATGGCACGAGCGTAGCCGGCGATCAGGTCGACGCATTCTTTGCAGCGGGTGGCGCATCCGGCTGGAATTATCGCCGGCTGATCCTGCATTACGCGGCGCTGGCGCAGCAGGCGGGTGGCGTCGATGCCTTCCTGATCGGATCGGAGATGAAGAGCCTGACGCGCGTACGCTCGGCTCCCGGTGTTTATCCGGCGGTCGATCAGTTCGTCACGCTCGCTGCGGATGTGAAGGCGATCGTCGGGGACAGCACGACCGTGACCTACGCGGCCGACTGGACCGAATATGGCGCGCATGTCGTCGATGCAGAGGCGAGCGAAGTGCGCTTTCCGCTCGATCCGTTATGGGCCTCGCCCGACATCGATGTGATCGGGATCGATTATTATCCGCCGCTGTCGGATTGGCGCGATACCGCCGATCATGCCGACCGCGCGATTGCGAACACGATCCACGATCGGGGTTATCTGACGGCCAATCTGAATGGCGGCGAGGCATACGACTTCTATTATGCCGATGACGCGGCCCGCACCGCGCAGACACGCACGCCGATCACCGATGGGCTCGGCAAGCCATGGATCTACCGCCAGAAAGATATCTGGAGCTTCTGGTCGCAGCCGCATCATGAGCGCGCGGGTGGGGTGGAGCTTGCGGACGCAACGGCATGGCTGCCGCAATCGAAACCCATCTGGCTGACCGAAACAGGATGCCCGGCGGTGGACAAGGGATCGAACCAGCCAAGTATCTTTCCCGATGCGAAGTCATCGACCGGCGGTTTTCCTCACTTTTCCAACACGCGCCGCGACGACCTGGTCCAGCGCCGTTTTCTTGAAACCGTGCTGGGCGCGTTCGACGAAGACAGCGATCTCAATCCGCCATCGTCATTGTATGAGGGCCGGATGGTCGATCCCTCCGGCATCCATGTCTGGACCTGGGATGCGCGGCCTTATCCGATCTTTCCATCCGCGATCGAAGCGTGGAGCGACGGCCCGAATTGGGAAACCGGACATTGGCTGACCGGGCGCCTTGGTGCCTCGAACATGGAAGGACTGATGGCGGCGATGCTGGCCGATGCCGGCGTTGACGCCTGCGATGTGTCCGCACTTGGCGAAGGGCCGGACGGTTATGTCATCGACCGGCCGATGAGCGCGCGGGCGGCGATCGAACCGCTGGCGCAGGCCTACGCGTTCGATGCGGCGGAGGAGAACGGCCGGCTTGTGTTTCATCCACGTGGTGGCGCGCCGGTGATCGAGCTCGACGAGAATGATTGCGTACTGGCCGACAAGCGTGCGCCGCTGCGCCTGTTGCGCGCGCAGGAAACCGAATTGCCGCGGGCGGTGGCGCTGGGCTTCACCGATGCGCAGAACGATTATCGGCGGTCGGCGGTGACATCGCGTCGGCTGGTCGGCGCATCATCGCGATTGACGCAGAATGATCTCGCGATTGTCACAAGCGGCGTTGCTGCGGAGCGTCGCGCAGAGATCTGGCTGCAGGATCTGTGGGCCGGGCGGGAGAGCGCCGACTTTGCTTTGCCGCCGAGCCTCTTATCACTTGCGCCGGGCGATGTGATCGCGGTGACGGCCAACGGGCGGCGGCGCCTGCTGGAGTTGCGCGAGATCGTCGATACGCAATCGCGGGCGGTGAAGGCGCGCTCGATCGATCCGGAAATTTTCAATCTGCCGCTGGAGCCTGCGGTGGTCGTTCCGCCTTCCATGCCGCCAGCCATCGGGCCGGTCCAGGTGCGGTTGCTCGATCTGCCTTCGCTGAATGGCGAGGAACCTGTCGTGCTGACCCATGCGGCGATTTTCGCCGAACCCTGGCCGGGGCCAGTGGCGATCTGGCGCTCGCGCGACGGATCGTCCTATGAACTGGCTGCGAGCGCTGCTGCGCCGGCGATCATTGGCAAGACGCTTGATCCATTGCCGCGCGGACCGCTTGGATGTTTCGACGATGCGCACCGGGTGCGCGTGCAGCTTCTCGGCGGCGCCCTGGCATCGGTGTCGGATCAAGCCTTGCTGGGTGGGGCCAATCTTGCGGCTTTGCGACGGCCGGATGGCGCGTGCGAGATCATTCAGTTTGCCAATGCCGAACTGGTCGGCGATGGCGTGTACGAATTGTCGCGATTGTTGCGCGGGCAGGGCGGCAGCGAATGGGTGATGGCCGATGTGCTGGAGGAGGGTGCAAGCTTCGTGCTGCTCGATCGGCAAGTTGTGCCGATTGCGCGCGGTCTCGACATGCTGGGCCGTCCCCTCGCTTTGCGCATCGTGGCCGCGAGCCGCGATCACGGTGACATCGCCGCGGTGTCGACGGAGGCGACGCCAACGTCGGCAGCGTTGCGTCCCTATGCACCGGTGCATCTGCGGGCGATGCGGGGCGAGCAAGGCATCACGCTGTCATGGATCCGGCGAACGCGGATGAACGGCGATTCCTGGGAGACGATCGACGTGCCGCTTGGTGAAGCAGACGAGCGCTACGAGATCGATATTCTGGAGGGCGATGTGGTGAAGCGCGTGCTGCAAGCGACGACGTCAAGCGTCATCTATTCAAGTGACAACGAGATCGCAGATTTCGGTGGCACACTCGATACGATCTCGGTCCGGGTCGCGCAGATGTCAGCCACCGTCGGGCGTGGCTTTGCGGCTGAGGCAACGATTGCGGTCGGCTGATGTCACGCCACATGCCAGTCGCCGGTTTTGCCTTCGGCAGCGGCGATATCGGCTTTGACCGTTTGCCAATCGAGGCTTTCGGCCTGCATGCGGGCCTTATTGACGATTTCGATGAAGGGCCGGATGCCCCACTTGAGGAATTCGATAAAGGTGCCGTCCTTCATCGTGATCCTGAACTTGCGGACGAAGAGCCACGAGACATCCTTGATGTCGAGAATGGCCGGCAGGAAGATCGAGAAGACAGGCGTCGGCCGCTCGGCCGGCTTGAAGATGAGCCGGTAATTCGTCAGGTGCAGGATGCCCAGTATCTTTTCCGGCGCCGATGATCCCATCACCCACGGCTTCCCATCGCCGCTGCCGATAATCGGATAGCGCGGCAGCAAGACACTCGTGCCGACGCTTCTGAGCAGCGTCTCATCGGGGAAAAGATCGTCCGGCGCAATGGCGACGGCCCTCATGACATCCATCGTTTTTACCTCGTTGTCCGATGCGCAAGCGTCGGCGATTTCTCATTCGCACCCGAGAGCCAAATGACCGAAACCCTGCATCTCGCCTTGCCCTATATCGCAGCGGCGCAGGCACAAAAACATGTAACTCATAACGAAGCCTTGCGCATGCTGGATGCGCTGGTGATGCTCGCGGTCGACGACCGCGACTTGTCGTCGCCACCCGGGACCCCCGCCGAGGGCGCGCGCTATCTGGTCAAGCCGGCCGGCAGCGGCGCGTTCGCGGGCAAGGACAACCAGATTGCGCATTTTCGTGACGGTACGTTTGTCTTCTTCATGCCGCAGGCGGGCTGGATCGCCTATGTGATCGATGAAGGTGTAACGCTTGTCTTCGACGGAAGTACCTGGGCGCCGCTGCTCGGCGCAGCGCCGCAATTCCAGAACGTCGCGCGGTTCGGACTTTCGACCACGGCCGATGCGGTCAATCCGCTGTCGGCACGGCTCAACAATGCGCTGTTCGCGGCGAAAGCGGTGGCCGATGGCGGCGATGGCGACCTGCGCTACAAGCTCTCGAAGGAGAGCGCCGGCAACACGTTGTCCTTTCTGTTCCAGAATGATTTTTCCGGCCGCGCCGAGATCGGCCTGACTGGCGATGACGATTTCCATTTCAAGGTGTCGGCCGATGGTTCGACCTGGCGCGACGGCATGGTGATCGCGGCGGAGACCGGCAGGGTCAGTTTTCCGCAAGGCGCGACCGGCGTGCGGGAAAAACTGATCGCGGCACGCACATATTATGTGCGGACCGACGGCAACGACGCCAATAACGGCCTGACCGATAGTGCCGGCGGCGCGTTTCTGACGCTTCAAAGGGCGGTGGATGTCGTGTTCGGAACGCTCGACCTCGGCGGTTTCGACGTCACGATTCAACTGGCGGATGGGACCTATAGCGCGGGTGTGGCCCAAAGCTCGCCGCAAGT
>Ga0164243_10008500_pt1 | contig 15111 bp, 15 predicted proteins | sample OricompcompostOP_FD_108781 | JGI IMG/M metagenome (GOLD analysis project Ga0164243, IMG submission 108781) | Organic Plus compost microbial communities from Emeryville, California, USA - Original compost - Organic plus compost (OP) | ecosystem: Engineered > Solid waste > Mixed feedstock >... | reverse complement strand
TGACGGCGATGGGCTTGCAGATCAGGTTGGCGAGCAGCAGGCCGTAGAAGGTGGTCATCAGGGCCACCGCCAGGTGCTTGCCGATGACGTCCATGCCGCCGTCGCCCAGCACGGTCATCAGATTGATCAGGCCCACCAGCGTGCCCAGCATGCCGAAGGCCGGCGCGAAGCTGGCCATCACGCGGAACATCTGCGCCTCGGCGTGCTCGCGCGCGCGCAGCCGGGCGATGCGCCACTGCAGCAGCTCGATGATCTGTTCCTCGGGCGTGTTGTCGATGATGAGCTGCACGCCCGTGCGCAGGAACGGATTGGACACCTTCTTCAGCGCCGCCTCGACCTTGTGCACGTCGTCGTTCATCCACAGCTGGGCCATCTGCACCAGCTCGTCGATGTCGCGCTGGGTGTCGACGCGGTCGTTGCGCAGCACGGTGCGCACCAGCGCGAACACGCGTCGCACCTCGGACAGCGGATAGGCGATGAACAGCGCCGCGCAGGTGCCGCCCAGCACGATGGCCAGGCCGGGCAGGTTGAGGTAGGCCCAGGAGTCGATGGCGGAGAACGCGATCACCAGGATCAGCGTGACGACGCCTAGGGCTAGGCCGATGAGGGTGGAGAGATTCATTTCAGGCCCCGGTAGGGAAGCATCCGGGCACGGCCGGCTTGCGGGCGCCGCGGCCGCGCAGTGCCGGGCCATGGCATTCTAGCCAGGGGGGAGGCGCGGCAATCGCCTGAAAAAGGCAAAAAAACCGGCGGGTATCGCCGCCGTTGCGCCATCGCGATCCGGCCCTGTAACAGGGCCGGTGCGTGCGGATCAGTTGCCGTCCAGCGAGATGCCCGCCTCGGCGGCCACCTTCTTCCACTTGGCCACGTCGCCGGCCACCACGCGCTGGAAGGCTTCCGGCGAGTTTGCCACCACGGTGCCGCCCAGCGCGGCCAGCTTGGCCTGCGTGTCCGGGTCCTGCAGGGCGCGCACCGAGGCGGCGTGCAGGGTCTGCAGCACGTCGGCCGGCAGTCCCTTCGGGCCCAGGAAGCCGTTCCATGCGTCGGCCTCGTAGCCCGCCAGTCCGGCCTCCTTGAAGGTCGAGGTGTCCGGCAGCTCGGGCGAGCGGCGCTCGGCGGCGATGGCGATGGCGCGCGTCTGGCCGCTCTTCAGGTAGGGCAGCGAGGCCGGCACGGGCTCCCAGATCATCGACACCTGGCCGCTGATGACGTCGGTGAAGGCGGGGCCGGCGCCGCGGTACGAGATGTGCATGATCCTGGCGCCGGTCATGGACTTCATCAGCTCCATCGCCAGGTTGCCCAGCCCGCCCGCGCCGGACGAGGCGTAGGAATACTTCTCGGGATTGGCGGCGGTGACCGCGATCAGCTCCTTCAGGGTCCTGGCGGGGAAATCCTTGTTGACGCTGAGCACGCCCGGCACGGTGACGATCTGCGTGATGGGGGTGAAGTCGGTCACCGCGTCATAGCTCAGCTGCTTGTAGACGGCGGGGTTGGTGCCGTGCGTGCTGGACGAGGCCAGCAGCAGCGTGTAGCCGTCGGGGGCGGCGTCGGCCACGTAGCGCGCGCCGATCGAGCCGCCGGCGCCGGCGCGGTTCTCCACCACCACGGTGGCGCCCAGTTCCTTGCCCAGCTGGGCGGCGAACAGGCGGCCGATGATGTCGGCGGTGCCGCCGGGCGCGAACGGCACCACCATGCGGATGGGCTTGGACGGGTAGGCCGGCGCGGCGTGCGCGGCCGGGCCGGCGCCCAGCGCGCAGGCCGAAGCCGCCAGGGCGGCGGCGAATGTTCTTTTCAGCATCGGGGTTCTCCTCTCCGGGGAAGTGGCGCATGCGCATCCAGCCAGGCGATGAGCCGGTCGGCCACCTGGTCGCTGTTGCGGTCGAGCATGCAGAAATGGGAATTGCCGGGCAGGCCGGCGGCGGGCAGGTCCAGCGTGTCGGCGGTGTCGCCGGCCTGGCGCAGCGCCGCCCAGTAGCGGTCGGTCTCGCGCCGGTAACCGGCCCAGACGGCGTCTTCCGGCAGGAAGTGGTCGCCCCAGGCGAGCAGGTGCGGCACGCCGGTGGGAGCGGCCTGCGTCGGCATGCCGGTGGGTTCGATGGCCGCCACGGCGCGCACATGCCGCGGGCAGTCGCGCGCCAGCCGGGCCGCGTAGCCGCCGCCCTGGCTGTGGCCCACCAGCAGGCAGGGGCCGAATTGCGCAAGCAGGGCGCGATAGGCCGACAGCGCCATGTCGTCGTGGCCGGGCCAGCGCGGCACGAACTGGCGCGCGAAGGCGTCGAAGGCCGGCACGGGGAACTGCTGGCCGGGATAGGCGCGCCGCGCGGCGGGGGCGGCGGCATAGCCGTCGCGAGGTCCGATGCGGAAAAGGGTCCAGGCTTCTTCCTGGGTGCGGAATACCGGCGGCTCGGCATAAACCTGCGGGAACATGGCCCACGAGGCTCGGCCGCGCTCGGGCGCGTCGGCCACCAGCACGTCGAAGCCGGCCTGCAGGAAGCGCCACAGCCAGCCGTCGCGGCCGTCGGGCGTGGCTTCCCATTGCGCGCCCGTCATGCCGCCGCCATGCATCAGCAGGACGGGAAGGGCGTGGCGCGGCGCATGCAGGCGGTATTCCTGCACATAGAGCTGGCCCACCGCATAGGTGCCGTTCATGTCGACGCTGCGCGGGCTGGCGTTGTCCACCATGCGGCGCGTCTGTACGGGCAGCGATTGCACCACGGCCTGGCCGCCGCCGAGATGGTGGCTGCGGATGCGGGCGAGCAGGACGGGCGTATCGGACATGCGGCGGGCGGGGAGAGGAGAAGCGACGAGCGGATCATAGTTGCCGCCGCCGCCCTGATGTGTGCAAAATGCGCAGCTTATGTGCCAATCTGGCACATCCAGACATGCGCCGGCCCGGGCCGGCCGGGAGCCCGCGATGAACACCAAATGGCTGGAAGACCTGGTGGCCCTGTCGAAGTCACCCAACCTGTACAAGGCGGCCGAACTGCGCAACGTCACCCATCCCGCCTTCGGGCGCCGCATCCGCGCGCTGGAGGACTGGGCGGGCGTGCCGCTGGTCGAGCGCGGCCGGCATGCGGCCACGCTCACGCCGGCCGGTCGCACGCTGCTGGCCTCGGCCGCCGAAGTGCTGGAAATCCTGCGCGAGACGCACAGCGCGCTGCAGAAGCCCGACCATGAGCGTGCCCGCAAGCTGTCCATCGCATCGGGCCGCACGCTGTCGCATTCGGTGCTGCCGCGCATCGTCGAGTCTTTGCAGCGCGCGCTGCCGCCGTTCCAGCTCAAGGTGGTCACCACCAGCCTGAACTACGGCGTGGACATGCTGGCCGGCGGCGAGGTCGACCTGCTGCTGTGCCATGCGCACGACCCGCTGTACGAGAAAATCGACAACCCCGGATACCGCCAGCGCCGGGTCGGCACGGACAAACTGGTGGCGGTCAGCGCGCCGCTGCCCGGGGGCCATCCGCGCCATCGCGTGCCGCGGCTGCGCACCGATGCGCCGGTGCCGTTCCTGGACTATGCCGACAGCATGTCACTGGGCAAGATCCTGCGCAGCCGGCTGCGCGGCATCTGCCATCCGCCGCTGCTGCGCACGGTGTACGAGTCGGACCTGGCCGACGCCATCCATGCCATGGTGCGGCAGGGCTTCGGGCTGGCGTGGCTGCCGCACACGCTGGTCGAGCGCGATCTGCGGTCGGGCGAGCTGGTGCGCGCCGACGTGGCGAGGAACGACATCGCGATGGAGATCCGCCTGTACCGGGCGGTGGACAATCCCAAGCCGCTGGTGCGGCGGGCGTGGGAAGAGATCGAGCGGCGCGCGGGCTAGCGGCGGCGCACGGGGCGCGGCCCGCGGACAGGCATGAACAATGAATGCGGCCGCGCGCGCCTCGAACGGGACGCGCGCGGCCGCAGGTATTGCATCAGGCGTGCTTGTGGTTGTGGCGCGGCTTGCTGGCGCGCGAGGTGGACGCCATCTTGTGCAGTTCCGACTCGCTCATCGAATCGTACATGGACCTCGACGCGCCCTTCAGGTCGCTGCGCTTGGTCTCGCCGCGCTTGGCCGACAGCGCGGCGCCGGCGGCCATTTGCTGCGATTTGGATTTGGCTGGCATAAGCACCTCCTTGTGCGGGGCCGGGACTGCCGCGGGAGGCCGATGGCGAGCGCCCGGCGGATTGCTGGGCCGCGACGGCGGCTTGACGACTTACGGGAGCGGCGCCGGCATCGCGGTGGCACTTCCATGCTAGCAACGCGGGCGGGGAGGGGCTGCAACGCGGCGTTGCCGGATGCAAGCGCATGGTCCCGCGCGCGGCAAGCCGTGTCCCGGCGGCACCGGCGGCGTCGTGGCGTGTTACATGCCGGTGGCCCGGGCGGCGCGTCGTCCAGGGGGCGGCGGCGGGAGGAGCGATCAATATAGGAAATGATATAACATATCATTTTTGAGGCGCCCACACGCGCCAATGGAGCCCCGCATGGATCCCCGCATTCCCGTCACCGTCCTGTCCGGCTTCCTCGGCGCCGGCAAGACCACGTTGCTCAACCATGTGCTGAACAACCGCGAAGGCCGTCGGGTGGCGGTCATCGTCAACGACATGAGCGAGGTCAACATCGATGCCGAGCTGGTGCGCCAGGGCGGGGCCGAGCTGTCGCGCACCGACGAGAAGCTGGTGGAGATGAGCAACGGCTGTATCTGCTGCACGCTGCGCGAGGACCTGCTGGTGGAGGTTTCGCGGCTGGCGCGCGAGGGCCGCTTCGACCATCTGCTGATCGAGTCCACCGGCATCTCCGAGCCGCTGCCGGTGGCCGAGACCTTCACCTTCGCCGACGAGGAGGGCCGCAGCCTGTCCGAGGTGGCGCGGCTGGACACCATGGTGACGGTGGTCGACGCCTGTAATTTCCTGCGCGACTATGCTTCGCAGGACAGCCTGGACGAGCGCGGCCAGTCGCTGGGCGAGGAAGACGAGCGCACGGTGGTCGACCTGCTGGTCGAGCAGGTGGAGTTCTGCGACGTGATCGTGGTCAACAAGGCCGACCTGGTCGATGCGGACGGGCTCGAGCGGCTGCAGGGCATCCTGCGCAGCCTCAATCCGCGCGCGCGGCTGTGCGTGGCGGAGTTCGGCAAGGTGCCGCTGGAGCAGGTGCTGGACACGGGCCTGTTCGACTTCCAGCAGGCGTCGCAGGCGCCGGGCTGGCTGCGCGAGCTGCGTGGCCAGCATGTGCCCGAGACCGAGGAATACGGCATCCGCAGCTTCGTGTACCGCGCGCGCCGGCCGTTCCATCCGCAGCGCTTCATGGCGCTGATCCACACCGAATGGCCGGGCGTGGTGCGCTCCAAGGGCTTCTTCTGGCTGGCCAGCCGGCCGGCGCTGGCGGGCTCGTGGTCGCAGGCCGGCAGTGTGTGCCGCCACGGACCGGCCGGCCGCTGGTGGGCCGCGGTGCCGCCGGAACAGTGGCCGCAGGACGAGCGCGCCGCCACGCTGATCCGCGAGAAATGGGACGAGGCCGTGGGCGACGCGCGCCAGGAACTGGTGTTGATCGGCATGGACATGGACGAGCCGGCGCTGCGCGCCCGGCTGGACGCCTGCCTGCTGGCCGACGCCGAGATGGCCGAAGGGCCGCACGCCTGGCTGGCGTATCCCGACCCGTTTCCCGAGTGGGAGTGAACGCACGGGCAGGCGTCTTGTCCGCTGGCCGCCTGGCCGCGGGCGGACGTGCATGGGCCGCCGCGCACCGCTGCGTACAATCCCTGCCTGGATGCCCGGCCGCACTGCGCGCGGGCACGACACGACAAGGGATGGGGAATGACATCACTCTACGTCGCCGCCGCGGTGGGCGCGGTGGCCGCCGGCTTCGTGCAGGGCCTGTCGGGCTTCGGTTTCAGCCTGGTGGCCATGTCGATCTGGGCCTGGACCATCGAGCCGCGCCTGGCGGCCGTGCTGGCGGTGTTCGGCGGACTGACGGGGCAGGTCATCGCGGCGGTGTCGGTGCGCCGCGGCTTCAACTTCCGGCTGCTGCTGCCTTTCCTGGCGGGCGGCCTGGCCGGCATTCCGATCGGCGTGGCGGTGCTGCCGCTGCTGGACGTGCATGTCTTCAAGATGGTGCTGGGCGTGCTGCTGGCGGTGTGGTGCCCGATCATGCTGTTCTCGCGCCATCTGCCGGCGCTGCGCGCGGGCGGCAGCGCCGCCAATGGCGTGGTGGGCCTGATCGGCGGGGCCATGGGCGGCATCGGCGGTTTCTCAGGCGTGATCCCCACGCTGTGGTGCACCCTGCGCCGCTACGACAAGGACGTGCAGCGCAGCGTCATCCAGAACTTCAACCTGGCGGTGCTGGCCGCCACGATGGGGGCCTATCTGCTGTCGGGCACGGTCACGGCGGACATGGCGCCGCTGTTCGCGATCGTGGCGCCGGCCATGCTGATCCCGACGGTGCTGGGCGGACGGCTGTACCTCGGCATCAGTGAAGCGGCCTTTCGCCGCATCATCCTGACGCTGCTGGCGCTGTCGGGCGTGGCGATGCTGGCCTCGTCGCTGCCCGCGCTGCTGTTCAACTGAGCAGCGCGGCCACCAGGTCGCTGCCGGAGTCGGCCTCGCCGGCGAAATTCAGCGCCGTCTGCACGTGTTCCAGGTGTTCGTCCATCACGGCGCAGGCGCGCGCCACGTCGCCCTCGCGCGCGGCCTGGACGAAGGCGTGGTGTTCCTGCGACGAGCAACTGGCGTCGTGCGAGCTCTGGTACAGCACGGTGATGACCGCGCTGCGCGCCGACAGCTCCCGCAGCATGTCGGTCAGCACCGAATTGCCCACCACCTCGGCCAGCAGGATGTGGAAGCGCGACAGCAGCTGGTTGCGCAGCTGCACGTCGCCGCTTTCGATGGCGCGGCGCTCCTGCGCCAGGTGATGCTCGATGCGGCGGTAGTCGGCGGCCTTGGCCTTGGCAACGAACTCGCGCGCCAGCGCGGCCTCGAGGATGCGGCGCACCGCGTAGACCTCGCGCGCCTCGTTGGCGTCGGGCTTGCTGACGAAGGCGCCCTTGTCGGGCACGATGCGGATCAGCTTGTCCTTGGACAACATCAGCAGCGCCGCGCGGATCTTGGTCCGGCTGACCTTGTACACACGCGCCAGGGCCTCCTCGCGCAGGCGGGTGCCGGGCGGCAGGCGGTGCGCCACGATGGCTTCGGCGACGGCCTTGGCGATGTCGCTGGCGCTGGGATCGGGCGTGTCGGCGGAGGTCATGGACGGGCGCAGGGGCGGGAAGAGGGCCGCGCCGGGCGGCGGATGGAAACGGCCCAGTCTAGCAAAACCTGGACAAAGATTGCATACAGGCCGCGTCCGCTGCCGGCATCGCCGCGTGGCCGCGCCGCGGCACGTCAGCCCGTCCGCTGCTCAGCCTGCCGGCGCCGGATGGCGCGCCTTCCAGTGGCGCGCGATGTCGATGCGCCGCGCCACCCAGACGCGGTCGTGCTTCTCGATGTGGTCCAGGAAGCGGATCAGCCCGGCCATGCGGCCCGGGCGGCCCAGCAGCCGGCAGTGCATGCCGATCGACATCATGCGCGGGGTTTCCGCGCCCTCGGCGTACAGCACGTCGAAGCTGTCGCGCAGATACTCGTAGAAGTGCTGCGCCGTATTGAAGCCCTGCGGCGTGGCGAAGCGCATGTCGTTGGCGTCCAGCGTGTAGGGCACCACCAGGTGCGGCACGTCCCGTCCGCCCGCATCCGCCACGCGTGTCCAGAAAGGCAGGTCGTCGCCGTAGCAGTCGCTGTCGTATTCGTAGCCGCCGTGTTCGACCACCAGGCGGCGCGTGTTGGGGCTGTCGCGCCCGGTGTACCAGCCCAGCGGCCATGTGCCGCCGGTCAGGCTGCGCAGGATGGCGGTGGCCTCGCGCAGGTGGGCGCGCTCGGTGTGCTCGTCGACGTCCTGGTAGTGGATCCAGCGCAGGCCGTGGCAGGCGATCTCGTGGCCCTGTTCCAGGAAGGCCCGGACCGCCTCGGGATTGCGCTGCAGGGCCATGGCCACGCCGAACACGGTCAGCGGCAGGCCGCGGCGCTCGAACTCGCGCAGGATGCGCCACACGCCGGCGCGCGAGCCGTACTCGTAGATCGATTCCATGCTCATGTGGCGCGCCGGGTACGACTCGGCGCCCACGATCTCCGACAGGAACCGCTCGGAGCCCGCATCGCCGTGCAGCACGCAGTTCTCGGCGCCTTCCTCGTAGTTCAGCACGAACTGCACGGCGATGCGCGCCCGGCCGGGCCAGTCGGCCTGCGGCGGCGTGCGGCCGTAGCCGCGCAGGTCGCGGGGATAGGGGGCGGGGGGCGAGGACATTGGGCGGCGCTCCGGCGAGGCGGGGGAAGAGGCGGCCGCGGCGGCCGGGCCTGGTATGGATTCTAGTAGACAAAGTCCTGGTCGATTCTGGATTGCATACAAAAATTACATACTCTACAGTGGCGATATTGCCAGCCGTCTCGGCTGGCCGCCTTTTGCCGGAGTGCCACGGATGTCAGATTTTTCTTCCCAGATCACGCAGTTCCTCGCCGCGCAGCAGGCCGCGCAGACCGACTTCCTGCGCGAGCTGGTGCGCGTGCCGTCGGACAATCCGCCGGGCGATTGCGCGCCGCATGGCGCCCGCGCGCAGCAGCTGCTTGAGGGGCTGGGCCTGCCGGTGCGCGCACTGGCGGTGCCGGCGGAACTGGCGCGGCGCAACGGCATGGTGTCGGCCACCAACCTGATCGCGGCGCAGGCCTTCGGCGAGGGCGGCCCGGTGGTGGCCCTGAACGCGCACGGCGACGTGGTGCCGCCGGGCCAGGGCTGGACGCACGACCCCTACGGCGGCGAGATCGTGCAGGATCCGGCGCATGGCCCGGTGATGTACGGCCGCGGCGTGGCGGTGTCGAAGTCGGACTTCGCCACCTACACCTGGGCGCTGCTGGCGCTGCGCCACGCGCAGGCGCAGGGCGCGCGCTACCGCGGCACGGTGGAGCTGCACTTTACCTACGACGAGGAGGCCGGCGGCGGGATCGGCCCCGGCTGGCTGCTGTCGCAGGGCCACAGCAAGCCGGACCTGGCCATTTCCGCCGGCTTTGCCTATGGCATCACGTCCGCGCACAACGGCTGCCTGCACGCCGAGGTGACGGTGCGCGGCCGCCAGGCGCATGCGGCCATGCCGCACACGGGCGTGGACGCGCTGGAGGCCGCTACGCATATCCTGGCCGCGCTGTACGCGCACCGCGCGCGCCTGGCCCAGAAGCATTCGGCGGTGCCCGGCATCGACACGCCGGGGCTGACGGTAGGGCTGATCCAGGGCGGCATCAATACCAACGTGGTGCCCGACCTGGTCACCTTCCGCGTCGACCGCCGCATGATTCCCGAGGAGCGCGGCTTCGATGCCGAGGGCGAGCTGCGCGCCATCGTCGAGCAGGCCGCCGCCGCGTACCCCGGCATCCAGGTCGAGGTGCGGCGCATCATGCTGGCCGAACCGCTGGCCGAGCTGCCGGGCGTCGAGCGTCTGATCGAGCCGTTGCGCGCGCATGCCGGGCGCGTGTTCGGCACCGACATCCCGGTGCACGGCGTGCCGCTGTACACCGATGCGCGCCATTACACCCAGCACGGCGTGCCCACGGTGCTGTACGGCGCGGGCCCGCGCACGCTGATGGAGGCGCGCGGCCACAATACCGACGAGAATCTGCGGCTGGACGATCTGTACAAGGCCACGCAGGTGGTGGCGCTGGCGCTGGACGAACTGCTGCGGGCATAGTCCCGGGCCGGATCGCCGGGCCTGGACGGGTCCGCACGCGCCGGTGCGGGTCAGGCCGTGTCCAGACCCGCCAGTCCCCGCAGAAACTGTTCCACCGCACGGCCTGCCAGTTCCGCGTCCTCGGCCGTCATGGTCTCCAGCGGGTTGTGGCTGATGCCGCCGTTGCCGCAGCGCACGAACAGCATGCTCATCGGCACGGCGCGGCCCAGCAGCATGGCGTCGTGGCCGGCGCCCGAGGGCAGCTCCAGCACCGTGTGGCCCTGGGCGGCCAGCACCTCGCGCCACAGGGCGCGGTGCGCCGGCGCGCACGGCGAGGCCGGCACGCGCATCAGTTCCTCCGACTGCCATTCGATGCCGCGGCGTGCGCAGATCTCCTGGATCTTTTGCTCGATGTCGGCCAGCGCCGCGTCGCGCGTGGCGTCGTCGGCCGCGCGCACGTCCAGCGTCATGCGGCAGGCGCCCGGGATCACGTTGGTGGAGCCCGACGGCACCTCCAGCACGCCCACCGTGCCGACCAGGCTGTCGGCACGGCCGCAGCGCGCCTCCACGTACAGTGCGATCTCGGCGGCCGCGCAGGCCGCGTCGCGCCGCATGTGCATGGGCGTGGTGCCGGCGTGGCCGGCCTGGCCCGTCAACCGCAGCCGGCGCCGCACGCAGCCGGCGATCGAGGTCACCACGCCCAGCGGCAGGCCCGCCTGCAGCAGCACCGGTCCCTGCTCGATGTGCACCTCGAAGAAATGGCGCAGCGCGCGCGGGTCGGCCGCGGCCTCTGCGATGGCGTCCGGGTCCAGCCCGGCCTGCACGATGGCCTCGCGCATGGGCACGCCTTCGGCGTCGGGCAGGTCCAGCCGAGCGGGGTCGAACTGGCCGATGTAGGCCGACGAGCCCAGGAAGGTGGTGCCGTAGCGTACGCCTGCCTCTTCGGCGAAGCCGATCACCTCGAAGTCGTACGGCAGCCGTTCGTTGCGCCGGCTCAGCTCGGCCACCACGGCGATGGGCAGCAGGATGCCCAGGCGGCCGTCGTAGCGGCCGCCGTTGCGCACGGTGTCGTAGTGGCTGCCGGTGGCCACCAGGTGCGGTGCCGTGGCGCCAGGCGCCGCATGGTAGCGGCCCACCACGTTGCCCACGGCATCGTGGCGCACCGTGTCGAAGCCGGCCTCGCGCATCCACTGCGCGATCTGCTCGGCGGTGGCGCGGTGGGCGGGGGTGAGATAGGTGCAGGTGAGGTTGTCGTCGTGGTCGGACCAGCGCGTCAGTGCGTCGGCCCAGGCCATGACGCGTTCGCCGTAGGGGGCGGAAGTAGCGTCCGGGCTCATGGCAGGAAGGCGGCAGGGGAGGAGGAAGAGGGCGGTGCGGCTATTTAATAGCAATACACAAAAATTGTGTACAAAAAATCTTCATGGATTACCCTCGGCACGCCGCGACGCGGCGCCGGGAATATCCGCTCGATGAATGCCGCCGTTGCGGGCGGGGAGAACCTGGGCCGCGCCGTGCGGGTCGCGCTGTCGTGCGCGGCGGGCCGCGTGCGGCTTCAGCCCGCGGCCGCGTCGCCGGCCAGACAGCTTTGCAGCGCGCGTTCGTAGCTCTGGACCGAGACGCCGGTGGTCCAGGCCGACGGGCTGGCCGGGTCGTAGCCGCTGTAGTTCACGGCGTGGCGCCGGCATTGCGCGGCATCGGCGACGGCGGCCCGGCGGTCGGGCCGGGCTTGCCGCGCGGCGGCCGACGCCGGGGACGCGGCGCCATTGGTAGACGCGGGCGGCTGGGCGGGCGTACCCTGCAGGCCCGTCGCGGGCGGGCTGCCGTCTCCCGGCACCGGATAGGCGGCCGGCGGCGCCGCGGGATCGGCCGGCACGGCGTCGTAGCGGTAATAGCCCGGCGAGGCGGTATAGGCGTAGTACGGTGCGGCATACGCGCCGCCGGAGGCGGGATAGGCAGGATAGTCCGGCTCATCCGTGGCGGCCAGGTACAGGCCCGCGGCGGCCAGCGCCAGGATGCCGCCGACGATCCAGCCGTCGGACCCACCGCCATGGCGGTAGCCCCCGTGGTGGTAGCCGTGATAGCCATGCCGGCCCCAGCCGTGGCCGCCGGCGAGGGCGGGGACGGCCACGGTGGCAAGCAGTGCGGCGGCGGCCAGCCGTCGTGCCAGGCTACGTGTGCAAGGTGCGATCATGCGGTGACTCCGGAGGTCGCGCGGCGCGGCTGCGCGCGGCACGGCAATACATTCACTTTACCGCGCGCCGGCGTGGCGGGCCGACACAGTTGTGTCTGAATGAACCCGCGCGGACTCCGGTACCATCCCGCTTCCCGGAGGCGCGACGCCGTCGCGGCCGGGCCGCCCACCTTGGAGTTGTTCCGCATGCCGCACGTCCCCGTCGATTTCACGCTGCGTCCCGTCACCGAGGACGACCTGGATTTCCTGCTGGCGCTGCGCCGCCAGACGATGGGGCCGCACGTGCGCACGGCGGGCCTGCCGGACGACGACGAGGCGCACCTGAGGCGCATCCGCCTGCATTACGAAGACGCGCGGCTGATCCTGCTGGACGGCCAGCCCGCAGGACTGTTCAAGGCCTACCGCGCGCCCACCCACTGGTATGTGGTGCAGATCCAGGTGGCGCCCGCATGGCAGGGGCAGGGCGTGGGCGAGCGCGTGCTGCGCGCGCTGCTGGACCAGGCCGATCGCGAAGCGTTGCCCGTGCAGTTGAGCGTGCTGCACGCCAATCCGGCGCGGCGGCTGTACGAGCGGCTGGGGTTCCGGGTCGTAGAAACGGGGGCGTCGGAGTATCTGATGCAGCGTGAGCCGCAGGGTTGAGAGCGGCGCAGCGGCCCGCCGCGCGCAGCGCGGCATCCGGCAGACAGGCGGCGCCAACGCCAGTCGTGGGTCCTCGTGCTAAGCCGATCGTCCGTCATGGCGCGTCACTGGAATCCCCGCCAGGTCGACGCCCTCCAGGCAGCGCACGTTGATCGCCGCCATCGCTGTTCCGTCGGGCAGCGTCCCCTCGCCGTAAGGGTGGATGCCGCAGGTCCTGCAGAAGTGATGCTTGATGACGTGCCGGTTGAACGTATACGTGCCGATTGCCTGAGGGTCCGCCCGCAGCCGCAGCGCACTGCGCGGCACGAACCACAGCAGCGCGCCCTTGCGCACGCAGATCGAGCAATTGCATTCCATCGCCGAGTCCAGCGTGCCCTCGATCTCGAACGACAGGGCGCCGCAATGGCAACTGCCTTGATAGTGCATGAGCCGTCTCCTTTTGCGTGGGCACCCATCGTGCCCCCTTCCGGCATTAGACGGGCAGGCCGGCGCCGGGACAAGCGGCAAAACGTGTCATCATTCGAACCATGGCCGAAATCCCCCTGTTTCCGCTCGGCAACGCCCTGTTTCCCGGCGGCGTGCTGCGGCTGCGCATCTTCGAGGTCCGGTACCTCGACATGATCCGCCGCTGCATTGCCGACGGCAGCGAGTTCGGCGTGGTGGTGCTGCTGGCCGGCGGCGAAGTGCGCACGCCGCAGGGCGGCGAGACGCTGGCGCAGGCCGGCACCATGGCGCGCATCCGGCAGTGGCAGGCGCCCGCGCCGGCGCTGCTGGAGTTGGTGTGCGAAGGCACCTCGCGCTTCCGGCTGGCGTCGTCGCACCAGGGCCGCTATGGGCTGTGGCTGGGCGAGGCCGAGCCGCTGCCCGACGATCCCGTGGTGGCGCCGCCGGCCGGGCTGCAGCCCGCCGCCGATGCGCTGGGCCGGCTGATCGCCGGCATGCAGCGCGAGGGCGTGCCCGAGGCCGCCATGCCGCTGGCGCCGCCGTTCCGCCTGGACGAGGCCGCCTGGGTGGCCGACCGCTGGTGCGAGCTGCTGCCGCTGGCCCCGGCCGAGAAGGCGCGCCTGCTGGCGCTGGCCGATCCCGTCGAGCGGCTGCGTTATGTGCAGGACGCGCTGTCGGGCCTTTTTCCCGAAGACGGCTGACCCGGTCGGCCGCTTTTGCATGCCATGACGACGATACGCATCGAAGAAGAACTGCGCAGCTACATCGATCCGCTGACGCCCGACGAATATGCCGCGCTGGAGCGCAGCCTGCTGGCCGAAGGCTGCCGCGACGCGCTGGTGCTGTGGGGCGACCTGCTGGTCGACGGCCACAACCGCTACGCCATCTGCCGCAAGCACGACATTCCGTTTCGCACCGTGCAGAACGCGCGCTTCCGGTCGATGGACGACGTGCGCCTGTGGATGATCGACAATCACCTGGGACGTCGCAGCGTGTCCGATTTCCAGCGCGGCGTGCTGGCGCTGCGCAAGAAGGAGATCCTGCAGGCACGGGCGCCCGCGGCGGCCGGGCAGGGCGGCGACGGCGGCGCCGCGCCGGCCGATGATGGCTCGCCGCCCTGGGACGAGACGACGGGCGCGTCCGGCGATGCGGCGGGCGCGGCAGGAAGCGCGCCCGCCGCGCTGCCGCTGACGCGCCAGGCGCTGGCGCGCGAGGCGCGGCTGTCCAGCATCGCGCTGGGGCAGATCGAGAAGATCCAGCGGCAGGCCGCGCCCGAGGTGGTGCAGGCGGTGCGCGCCGGCAGCCTGTCGCTGAACGCGGCGGCGGCCGTGGCGACGCTGCCGGTGGAGCGGCAGGCGCAGGCGGCCAGCGGCGGGGCCAAGGCGCTGCGCGAGGCCGCGCGCGAGGCCCGCGCCATGCGCGCGGCGGCGCGGCCCGATCCGGCGCCGGCCGAGCCGCCGCCCCTGCCCGACAACGTCGAGGACTACCCCGCCGAGCTGGCCCGGCTGGCGCAGCGCGTGGCCGAGCTGACCCAGGAGCGCGATGCGCTGAAGAAGCGCGTGGCGCAGCTGACGGTGGCGCTGGCCGAGGCGCGGCGCGGCGCGGAGTAGGCCTCGCGAGGCGGGGCGCATCGCGAGTCGCCCCGCCGCAAAGCTTGCGTAAAGCTGAAAAGTCCGCGCCGCCGAAAATGCCATAATCCCGGGCGGTCTTCTCTACGCTTTCCCCGCGGTCTCGCATCATGCCTCTCGCCCTGGGCGCCTTCATCGTTCCCCTCATCGTCGCCTGCGCCCTGTTCATGGAGAACATCGACGCGACGGTGCTCGTCACCGCGCTGCCGGTGCTGGCCCGCGACCTGGGCCACGATCCCATCACCCTCAAGCTCGCCGTCACCAGCTACGTGGTGGGGCTGGGCGTGTTCATCCCGGTGTGCGGCTGGGTGGCCGACCGCTACGGCTCGCGCACGGTGTTCCGCGCGGCCATCGCCCTGTTCGTGCTGGGCTCGGTGCTGTGCGCCGCCGCCACGTCGCTCTTCACGCTGGTGCTGGCGCGCTTCGTGCAGGGTGTGGGCGGCGCGATGATGGTGCCGGTGGGGCGCATCATCATCTTCCGCTCAGT
>Ga0164243_10008499_pt1 | contig 15113 bp, 18 predicted proteins | sample OricompcompostOP_FD_108781 | JGI IMG/M metagenome (GOLD analysis project Ga0164243, IMG submission 108781) | Organic Plus compost microbial communities from Emeryville, California, USA - Original compost - Organic plus compost (OP) | ecosystem: Engineered > Solid waste > Mixed feedstock >... | reverse complement strand
GGCGAGCAGTCCGGTCACGTGGTTCTTCACCGTCTTCTCCGCCAGGACGAGGTGCTCGGCGATCTGTCGGTTGGTCATGCCCTCGGCGATGAGGAAGAAGATCCGCCGCTGCTGGGGGGTCAGCTCGGCGATCGCGTCGAGGGAGCGCCGCTGCGTCTCCATGTGCTCCACGACCCGGCTGGCGACCGTGGGGTCGATGAGCGAGTGGCCGCCGGCGACGAGCTTGATGCCGTTGAGCAGCGAGCCGCCCTCGATCCGCTTGAGCACATAGCCGGATGCGCCGGCGAGGATCGCGGCCGAGATCGTCTCCGGGTGGTCGTGGGTCGTCAGCACCAGCGCCCGGATCGCCGGGTCGACGGCACGCATCTCCCGGCAGACGTCGATCCCGCTGCCGTCGGGCAGCTGCGCGTCGAGGATCACCACGTCGGGACGCAGCCGCAGGATCTCCCGCAGGGCGACCGCGGCGCTGCCGGTCTGGCCGACCAGCTCCAGCGCGGGATCGGTGTCCAGCAGGCTGGCCACCCCCCGGCGGACGACCTCGTGATCGTCGACGACGTAGACGCGGATGGGGTGGTCGGCGGGCACGAGGGAGATTCTGCGCAAACCTGGAGCGCGGCACGACGCCTTCGGCGTACGTCGAGCCGGAGGATCTGCCGCGCTGGCCCGGACGGACTAGGTCGTGCTGGCCGTTCGGAGGTCGGCACGGTCGCCGCCCTCCAGCTCGGCGAGGGCGGCCGCGATGTCGCGCTCGGCGCGGCGCGCCGCCGCCAGCAGCGCCACGATGTCCCCGGTGCTCAGCCAGCCCTCGCAGGAGGGCGCCGCCGGCACGACGCGGCTGGCGGCCTCGGTGGCGGTGATCCGGGTCCCGACCCGCAGGCGGTAGCAGTCGTCCGCGACGTCCGCGACGACCGCGGTGAGGTGCTCGCCGGTGGCCCGGTCGTACAGCACGACGTGCTCGCCCGGCTCGAGGCGGCGGTGCAGCGCGGTCTCGGCATGGTGGAGCGGCATCGACCCGCTGCGGCGGGTGAAGGGGCTCAACAGCACCGCGATCTGCTCCACGCCCGTCCAACCGGACCCGGCGCCGCCGGGTTACGGGGCCAGGAGACCCTCGGGCCTAGTCACTTGGGACTAGGCATTTGTGGTTCGCAGGGGTGGTCACCGGTATGACGACGCGCTAGGTTGGGTATCGACGCAGCAGACATACGTGGCCAAGCCCACCGCCACACCGCTTCCGAACCTCGGGAGTACATGTGTCAACCGTCATCGATGTCCCTACGATTCCCAACCGCTCCACCACTGCGAACGGCTCGGTGAGCTCCGCAGAGCGCAAGGCCCGGACCGCCGAGCTGCTGGCTCAGGCCAGGGAGTGTCCGCCGGAGGAACGAGCCGGCCTCCTCGAGGAGGTCATCGTCCTCAACATCCCGGTGGCGCGCACGCTCGCCGCCCGCTACCGCAACCGGGGCCAGAGTCTGGACGAGCTCGAGCAGGTCGCCTGCCTGGCGCTGACCCGCGCGGTCCAGTCGTTCGACCCCGAGCGGGGCGACGACCTGCTGGTCTTCGCCGTGCCGAGCATCCTCGGCGAGCTCAAGCGGCACTTCCGCTCCGCCGCATGGGCAGTGCGCCCGCCGCGCCGGATCCAGGAGATCCGGCCCCGGCTGGTCGCCGCCGAGGAGGAGCTCGCCCAGCACCTGGGCCGTCCGCCGACGGCCGAGGAGCTGGCCGAGGAGCTCGACTGCCCGCCGGAGGAGGTCGAGGAGGCCATGGCCTGCGGCGACCTCGCCCACACCGCCTCGCTCGACGAGCCGGTGGCCGCGACGGGCAGCCCGCTCGGCGACCTGCTGCCCGAGATCGAGCCCGGCTTCGAGCACAGCGAGGCGGTCGCCATGCTGGGCCCGGCCTGCCGGAAGCTGAAGCCGCGCGACCGGTGGATCCTGCGGATGCGCTTCTACGAGCAGCGCACCCAGCAGGAGATCGCCGACGAGCTCGGCGTCACCCAGGTGCAGGTCTCCCGTCTCCTGCAGCGGATCTTCACCGACCTGCGTCGCGCCGTCGGCGTGGAGGCCAAGCCCCGCGCGGCGTGACCACCGACGCCCCGGATGGTGCCCGGGGTGCCGTGACCAGGCGGGCCGCAGCCTGACTCGGGCAGGCGGCCCGCCGACCACGGTCACGACGACGGTCCACCGCTATCGGTCCCCTCGATACGCTCAGAAGGACCAAGGCGGTGGACCGTTGTCGTGTTCCGCCGGCTTCACGGGTGGCTCCACGCGCGCGGCGTCACGGGCGGCTTCAGGACGGCTTCACGGGTGGAAGAGGACCTTGACCATCCCGTCCTTCTTCTCCCGGAAGTCGCGGTACGCCGACGGTGCCTCCGACAGGGGCAGGTGGTGGGTCGCGAATGACTCGACGCCGAGGTGGTCGGTCGGGTCCAGGAGCAGGGCAAGGATTTCGTCGCTCCAGCGCCGGACGTTCGCTTGGCCCATCCGCAGCTGGATCTGCTTGTCGAACATCTGCATGAGCGGCATCGGGTCCATCGAGCCTCCGTAGACCCCGATCACCGACACCGTGCCGCCGCGCCGGACGGCGTCGATCGCCAGGTGGAGCGCGGCGAGGCGGTCCACGCCCGCGGTGCGCATCACCGGCCGGGCGACCCGGTCGGGCAGCAGCCCGACGAGCTTGGCCATCGACTCGGCGACGGGGGAGCCGTGCGCCTCCATCCCGACGGCGTCGATCACCGCGTCGACACCACGACCCCGGGTGAGCTCGAGGACGGCGGTCACCGTGTCGCCGTGGCTCAGGTCGTCGCTGTGGGCGCGGTCCGACCCGCCGTCGTCGGTCACGATCACCTCGGCGCCGTACGCCGCCACCCGCTGCCTGCGCTCGGGGACCGGGTCGACCACGAAGACCCGCATCCCGCGCATCAGGGCGATCCGCGCGCACATGTCGCCGATCGGTCCGGCGCCCAGCACCAGCACCGTGCTGTCGGGGTCGCCGGGCCCGATGCCGGCGTACTCCACGGCCTGCCACGCGGTGGGCAGCACGTCGGAGAGGTAGACGAAGCGGTCGTCCGGCGGGCCCGGAGGCACCTTGATCGGCAGCGTGTCGCCGAACGGGACGCGCAGGTACTCCGCCTGGGCGCCGGGCACCTGGCCGTAGAGCTTGCTGTAGCCGAACAGGCTCGCGCCCGTGCCCTGCTCGGTGTTCTGGGTGGTCTCGCACTGGCTCTGCAGGCCGCGCTCGCACATCCAGCACCGGCCGCAGCTGATGTTGAACGGCACCACGACGCGATCACCGGGGCGCAGGGAGGCGACCCCGGCACCGACCTCCTCGACGATGCCCATCGGCTCGTGCCCGACGATGTCGCCGGGCTCCATGAACGGCGCGAGCGGGTCGTAGAGGTGCAGGTCGGACCCGCACAGTCCGGTGGAGGTCACCTTGATGACGATGTCGTCGGGCTGCTCGATCCGCGGATCCGGCACCTCCTCGACGCTCATCCGTCCCTTGCCCTGCCAGGTCACTGCTCGCACGAGGAATCCTCCAGTCCGGTCCGTCGGTGCCGGTCAGCTGGCCGGCTTCTTCTTCCTGCGCCGGTCGCGATGGCTGTCGTCGCACCACGGCAACCGGTCGGAGCGACCGCACCGGCACAGCGCGACGACCGCGCGCTCGACCGGTGCGACGGTCCCGTCCAGGCCGACCACCTCGTCCGCGCCGCGGACGAGGAGCGGGCCGCCGGGGCATTCGGTGACGGTGACGCGTCGACTGCTCATCGCCGGCTCACCCGCCTCACCCGGCCGCCGGGGTCTGTCGGCCCGCGCGCCAGCCCTCGAGGAGCACCTCGCCGGCGAGGCCGTCGACCGCGAGGCAGGCGGTCGCGCCGAACACGACGTCCGCCGCGAGCTCGGGCTCGTCGTCCACCAGCGCCGCGCAGATGCCGCGGATCGCCAGCTGCTCGTGCACGGCGTCGGCCTCGACGTGCTCGTCGTAGTAGTCGTGCACCGGCTGGGGCAGTCCCAGCCGCCGGGCGCCGCGCAGGATCCGCTCGCACGGCAGCGAGCTGGTCGCCTCGAACGCCGCGAGGTGGCCCATCGCCGCGCCGCGGAGGCGCCGGTTGAGCGCGAAGAGGGACATCAGGTTCACCGAGGCCAGCGTCGCCCCCTCCGCCGACGCGACGTACGGCGCCAGGTCGGTCGGCATGTCGAGCGAGGCCAGGGCCCGGGCGAAGAGGGTCTGGTGCAGCCGGTCGGGGCGGCCGCCGCCGTACTCGTCGTACTGCAGCTCGGCCAGCGCCACCTTGGCGGCGCCGCCGATGCGCGGCAGCACGAAGCTCTGCGGGTCGGACTCCCGCAGGTGGTACACCGCCCGCTCGGCGAGATAGGAGCAGAAATCCGCCCGGGTCGCGCGACGGTGGAGGTACTGCGCCACGTCGGAGGGCCCGGAGCGCGCCGTCATCCGGACCAGCGCGGTGGTGACCTGCTCGGCCGGCGTCGCGCCGAGCTCCTCGAGCGCGGGGGCGCCGTCGGGGGTCTGGCTCACCAGGGCCCGGACCGCGTGCTCGAAGGTGCGCTCCAGGGCGGCGCGGCTGACGATGAGCAGCGGGTCCCACTCCGCGTGGGGGTCCTCGACGTCGTCGAAGCCGCGGTAGTGCAGCTCGTAGAGGACCCACAGCGCGAGCTGGAAGTCCCGGTCGGTCAGCGGATAGGTGACCTCGCCCATCGCGCGGGGCTCGGGCACGGCGTGCGGACCGTGCGGTCGGGCGCGGAGCGTGTCGACGACCCGCTCGCTGAGGGGGCCGCAGGGCTCGGGCAGCTTCATCTAGCCGGTCGTCCTCTCCGCGGCGCGGCCCTCCCACATCTCGCCCCAGATCAGGCGGACGAGGGCACGGCGTAGGGTGTGGACAGCGGTGAGCTGGCCCCCTGTGGCGTGCCGCGCACCAGGTTCGCCATAGTTCTCGTCGCAGACGTTCCGATCGCCCATGTGACCTCCTCAGGTGGTTGCGGGGTACCCCGGCCGCCTGCGCACATACGCGAAGACGACGTCACACGGCACGGAGGACGAGATGGGTCGACGAGCGCCGGGCGGCGACTCCGCACCGCTGGGTGAGCTGGGGGGCGTCGACGGGCCCCGCCAGACGGGCCGGTTCGTCTTCCACGTCGTCGCCGAGACCTGGGAATGGGACGACGACGTCTTCGCCATCCACGGCTACGAGCCGGGCGAGGTCGAGCCGACGACCGACCTGATCATGCGGCACAAGCACGAGCAGGACCGCGAGCTGGTCGAGCGGACCCTGCAGGCCGCGGTCGACGACGGAGAGCCGTTCAACGTCTACTACCGCATCCTCGTCGGCGACGAGGTGCGCAATGTCGTCCTCGTCGGCGAGGGCGAGTACGACGGCGGCCGCACGAGCGGCAAGGCCGACCGTCTCGTCGGCTACTACCTCGACCTCACCCCGGAGCTGGAGGCCGAGACGACCGCCGCCGCCGACGCCGCGGTCGCCGCGTCGGCCGCCTCCCGCGGCACGATCGAGCAGGCCAAGGGCATCTTGATGCTCGGCTACGGCCTCGACGCCGACGCCGCCTTCGCGATGCTCAAATGGTGGTCGCGCAACCGCAACGTGAAGGTGCGGGAGGTCGCCGAGCGCCTGATCCAGGTGGCCCGGGAGGGGCATGTCAGCCATCCTGGACTGCGCCGGTTGCTGGACGCGCTGCTCGACGACCTCACCGCCAGCCGGACTGCTCGGGGAAACACGTCCGACTGAGTCCTGCCCTTCCGCACGTGGGGTACCCGACTCGCGACGCCCAACCCGGGTAGTTCCCGGGAATGACCGACACGCCATTCCCCGCACAGCAGCAGACCCCTCCCGGGCTCACCGGAGAGATGGAGCCGCAGCCCGATCACGGCGAGGAGACCTACGTCGGACAGGGTCGCCTCGACGGGCAGGTCGCGCTCATCACCGGCGGCGACTCCGGCATCGGGCGTGCCGTCGCGATCGCCTATGCCCGCGAGGGCGCGGACGTCGCGTTCACCTACCTGCCCGAGGAGCAGCCGGACGCCGACGCGACCGCCCGGCTCGTCACCGACGCCGGACGCCGGGTCCTGGCCATGGCGCTCGACCTCCGCAGCAGCGACGCGTGCGACGAGGCGGTGCGGCGCACGGTGGAGGAGCTCGGCGCCCTCGACGTGCTCGTCAACAACGCCGGCTACCAGATGGCGCGCGACCACGCCGTGGACGATCTCAGCGACGAGCGCATCGACCGGACCTTCAAGACGAACCTGTACGCGCTGATGTGGCTCGTGCGCGTCGCCGCGCCCCACCTGCGCAAGCGTCCCGGGTGCATCGTCAACAACGCCTCCATCCAGGCCTTCGAGCCGTCCGAGACGCTGCTCGACTACGCCGCCACCAAGGCCGCCATCAACAACCTGACCGTCAACCTCGCCGCCTCGCTCGGCAAGGACGGCGTGCGGGTCAACGCGGTGGCCCCGGGACCGATCTGGACCCCGCTGCAGCCGGCCACCCAGGAGCCGGAGAAGGTGGAGCGGTTCGGCACCGACACCCCGCTGGGCCGGGCCGGTCAACCGGCCGAGGTCGCGCCCGCGTTCGTCTTCCTCGCCTCGCCGCGCGACGCGTCGTACGTCTCCGGCACGGTGCTCGGCGTCACCGGTGGCAAGCCCGTGTTCTGACCCGGGCCCGGGGTACCGCCCGGCCATGGACGACACGACGCGGCAGGGTCCCCCCGACACCGCCACCGACACAGACACCGCCACCGACACAGACACCGACACAGACACCGACACCGACACAGACACCGACACAGACACCGACACCGACACAGACACCGACACCGACACCGACACCGGCACCGGCACCGGTGGCAGCGGTGACACGGGCGAGGTGTCGGAGGTGGCGAGCTTCGACGGCGCCGGCGAGCCGGTGACCCCGGGCGACGCGATCGCCGGGCACCCCACCGACGACACGGTGCAGGAGGGCGCCACCGGGCCGGAGGCCCGCAGCGGGGACCAGGACCGCGACCACGACGGCCGCGGCGGCCGGCGCGAGGAGGAGGTGGACCGTGACGATCCCTGACCCGATGGACCCGGAGCGTCCGCAGGAGCCGGACGAGCCGGTCGACCCGGAGGAGAAGCCGATGCCCGAGGCCGACCGCTCGAGCGTCGAGGACTATCACGCCCCCGACCGCGACCCCGAGGTCCCGTTGGCCGGCTCCGGACCCGCGGAGCAGGCGCCCGATCCCGACGAGGCCTACCCGCACGCCGAGGACGGCGCGGAGGGCCCGGCGTGACCGACCGGTCGTCGTCCGAGCGAGGCGGCCGGCCACCCCAGCAGATCACCCGCAACCTCGCCGAGCTGCTCCAGGAGCTGCGGGTGATGCAGACCGGCGTGCAGATCCTGACCGGCTTCTTGCTGACCGTGCCCTTCACCGAGCGGTTCGGGACGCTGACCGAGACCCAGCAGCGGCTCTATCTCGCTATCCTCGTGGCTGCCGTGCTCACCACACTCGTGATCGTCGCACCCGTCTGCTACCACCGGCTGCTCTTCCGTCAGGGGCAGCGGGAGTGGATCGTCGCGGCCGCCCAGCGGTGCGCCCTCGCGGGCCTCGCCGGGATGGCGGCCGTGTCGGCGGCCGTGGTCCTGCTCGTCTTCGACATCGTCGTGGGCACGGTCGCCGCGTTGACCGCCGCGGCGGCGGTGGCGCTCGCCTTCACCGTGATGTGGGCCGTGGTCCCGATCTGGGGCCGCGAACGGTGAGAGGCTCGATGCGGCGCACCGTCGCCGCGGCATGTGCGCTCCTCGCCCTGACGCTCACCGGCTGCGGAGTGGTCGACCGGCCCGATCCGGCAGGCTGGGACCAGCAGGCCGGCACCGCGCTCGAGGACGCCGCCAGCCAGGTCGCGACGGCCCGCCTCGCGCTGCGCTCCGCCGCGCGCGAGCGCACCTGGTCGACGTACACCACCGTCCTGGTCGCCGAGGCGGAGGAGGCGGCGGCGAGCACCGAGGAGGACCTCTCCCGTGTGCAGGTGCCCCGCCCACGCCGGTCCGCCGCGGCGCGGGTGCAGGAGCTGCTGAGCCGCGCCGTGGACGCGGTCGCGCAGGCACGCGAGCACGCCGTCGACGGGGTGTACGACGACGCCGCGCTCCTCGACGAGCTCGACCGCGTCGACGCCGCCTTGGAGCACGAGCACGACCGGGTGGCGCCGTGAAGCGCTACTTCGCCGTCCTGCTCGGCGTGCTGACCGCGATCGGCGGCTTCGTCGACATCGGCGACCTGGTCACCAACGCGCAGGTCGGCGCCCGGTTCGGCACCTCCCTGGTGTGGGTCGTCGTGTTCGGCGTCGTCGGCATCTGCGTGTTCGCCGAGATGTCGGGCCGCATCGCCGCCGTCAGCCGCCGGGCGACCTTCGACCTGGTGCGTGAGCGGCTGGGCCCGCGGATCGGCTTCCTCAACCTGGTCGGGTCGATGCTGGTCACGCTGCTGACCTTCATCGCCGAGATCGGCGGTGTCGCGCTGGCGCTGCAGCTGGTGAGCTCGGTCCACCACGTGCTGCTCGTCCCGTTCGTCGCCGCGGCCGTGTGGATCGTGCTGTGGCGCGCCCGCTTCTCCTCGATCGAGAACGTCCTGGGGCTGATGGGGCTGACGCTCATCGGCTTCGCCGTCGCGCTGTGGCAGCTCGGTCCGGACTGGAGCGAGCTGGCGGCCGGCCTGGCCCCCGCGGAGAAGCCGGCAGCGGAGAGCTGGGCGACCTACGCCTTCTTCGGGGTCGCCCTCTTCGGCGCCGCGATGACGCCGTATGAGGTGTTCTTCTTCTCCAGCGGCGGGGTCGAGGAGCACTGGAGCGACAAGGACATCGGCGTGATGCGCGCCAACGTCCTCATCGGCTTCCCCCTCGGCGGCATCCTCTCGGTCGCGATCGCCGCGTGCGCCGCGACCGTCTACCTGCCCGAGGGCATCGCGGTCGAGACGCTCGGCCAGGTCGGGCTCCCGGTCGCCGTCGGGCTCGGCAAGATCGGGCTGGCCGTGGTCGTGCTCGGCTTCTTCGCCGCCACCTTCGGCGCGGCGTGCGAGACCGGCCTCTCCACCGGCTACAGCCTCGCGCAGTACTTCGGCTTCCAGTGGGGCAAGTTCGTGCGGCCCAAGGAGGCGGCGGGCTTCCACATCATCCTGCTCCTGGCGACCGTCCTCGCCGCCGGCGTCCTGCTCACCGGAGTCGACCCGATCATGGTCACCGAGATCTCGGTGGTCTTCTCCGCGGTCGCGCTGCCGCTGACCTACTTCCCGATCCTGGTCGTCGCCAACGACCCGGACTATCTCGGCGAGCACGTCAACGGCCCGGTCGCCAACGCCCTCGGCGTCTTCTACCTCGTGGTGATCACGATCGCCGCCCTGGCGGCGATCCCGCTCATGGTCGCGACCTCGATGGGCCAGGGCTGACCAGGGTCTCCGGATCGAGGAGGAAGCGAAGCGATGACCGGCACACGCGCGCAGCGCGACGGGTACGACGTCGGGCTGCACCTGCTCGACCGGCAGATCATCGGCGCCGACGACCGCCTCGTGGCGAAGGTGGACGACGTCGAGCTGACCCTCGACGACGACGGGGCGCTCGTGCCGACCGCGCTGCTCGTCGGCCTGCCGGCCCTGCTGCCCCGGTTCGGCCCGCGGCTCGGATCCGGGCTGGCGCGCGCCCACCGCCTGGTCCGGGAGGCCGCCGCCGACCAGGCCCAGCCGCTGATCATCGACCTCGACCTCGTCGCCGAGGTCACCAGCGATGTCCGCCTCACCCGCCCCGCCCACGGACTGCTGCGCCGCATGGACCAGCGGCGCGCCGAGGACCCGCGGCGCTGCCGGGTCGGCGACCTGCTCGGCCTGCCGGTGCGCTGCGCCGCGCTGCCGCGGCGCTCGAAGGTGCTCGACCTGCGGATGGTCGGCGCGCCCGGCTCCGCGGGCCCCCATCGCGTCACCGCCCTCATCGTCGGGCCCGGACGCCCCGGCGCCCTCTTCGGCTACGACCGCCGCAGCGAGCCGGGCCCCGCCGTCGTCGGCTCGGTGGCGCGGTGGCTGCACCGCCACGCCCGTGTCGTCGACCTCGACGAGGCGGTGCGGATCGACCGCGAGGTCGGCGAGGTCGGCGAGGTCTACGTCGGCGCCGACGCCTCGCTCCACCCGCTGCGCGGGTGACCTCCACCCCTGCGGGGGAGGGGCGCTCAGCGCGGGAAGTACTCGTTGCGCAGCGTCGGGATGGCGTTCTGCAGCACCGCCTCGGGAGGCAGCGTCACGGCGTGCCGGATGACGCCCGCGACGATCGCGGGGTCCATCATCCGCTCGGGCGGCAGGCCCCACTGGTCCATCATCGGCGTGGCCATCGCGGCGGGATGGATCGAGCTGACCCGGACCGGCCAGGAGTGCTCGCGTGCCTCGGTCTGGACGATCTCGGCGAACTTGCCGAGCGCCGCCTTCGACGCGTTGTACGCCGCCGCGCCGGCACCGACGGTCAGGGCGCTGATGGACACCACGAACACCAGGTCCGCGACCGTGTCGGGCGGAGTCTCGAGCGCCAGGCGGTGGCGTACGAACGCCCGGCTCAGATACATCGGGCCGTGCACGTTGACACCGAAGACGCCGTGCCACGCGTCGTCGTCGATGTCGACCAGGTCGGCTCCGCGGTCGGTGCCGGCGTTGTTGACCAGGCAGTCGAGGGCGGTGCCGTGCTTCTCGAACGAGGTCGCGAGGACGGTGGCGACCTCCGCCGCGTCGGTGACGTCGAGGTGGACGGCCTCCGCGGAGCCGCCCGCGGCCTGGACCTGGGCGAGCGTCGCCTCGGCCTTGGTGGCGTCGACGTCGGCGGCGATCACGTGGGCGCCGGCCTCGGCGAAGGCCACGCAGGTGGCGCGGCCCAGGCCGCTGCCGCCGCCGGTGACCAGCGCCACGCGTCCGTGCATTGCGGGTGTCGTCATGACTGTCGATCAGCTCCTCAGGGTCGTCTCGTGGCGGTCTCGTGCAGCAGGTGGTCCCAGTCGCGCAGGAAGCGGGGGAGTCCGTACCGCTCGAGCGCGTGGGTGCGGGCGGTCTTGCCGGCGAGCCGGGCCGCCTCGGGGTCGCGCAGGAAGCGTCGTACGCCGGCGGCCAGGTCGGACACGCGGCACGCCACCACCCCGGCCTCGCGGGGAACGGCCAGCGGCGCCTCGGTGCTGGCGACCGTGACGATCGGCATGCCCAGCGTCATCGCCTCGACCAGGGACAGGCCCAGCGAGGTCCACCGCGGCGTGTGGAGGTAGACCCGGCGCCGGGCCAGCTCCTCGTGCATCCGGGCCTGGGGGAGGTCCTCGAAGGTCCGGATGCCCGGCGCGTCCTCCTCCTGCACCGGCGTGGCGAGCTCGCCCACCTGCATCCCGAACACGTCGATCGGGTGCTTGCGGGCGAGCCGGCGCACGAGGTCGGTGCCGACGAAGCGTCCGCGGCGCACGGGCTCGTTGACGACGACGGCGGCGCGGGCGATCTCGCCGGTGTAGCGCTCACCGGGGTCGACGACCCCGTGCTCGATCACCAGCGTCCGCGCCGACCCGCAGTCCCAGATGAGCTCGTTGAACCCGGTCACGTGCACGATCGGGATCGTGCGCTGGTCGGCGAGGACGTGCCGCGTGCACGGCACGTCGCCGACCGGCGTGTTGTGCTCGACGTACACGGCGGGGACGTCGACACCGGGGCGGCGCCCGAGCCACCGCGCCGCGAGGGCGAGCTCGTGCGGGCGCTGCAGGACGACGACGTCGACCTCCTCCTCGTCGAGCTGCTCCGGGGTCACCTCGCGCACACTGGCCGGCCAGTCCCACGTCCGTGCCCGGCCGCGGCCGTCCTCGCCGCGGTCCGGGGTGACGGGCACGAGGTAGTCGTGGCCGCCCTGGACGAACGCCGTCGTCCACGAGCCGTGGACATGCCAGATCAAGACCCGCATGGGTCCCGCCGTGCCCGAACTCGCGGTCTTCAACCGGGCGGTCTTCGGTCCGGGGGGAGAACCGTTTGTCGAACCGCTTCTCGGGCACCGCTCGGTGCGTCGTTCCGTGCGACGTCCCCGGAAGACCCCCAGATCCGGAAGCATCCAAGGAGCTCACGTGCTGGTTCTCGGCATCAATGCGCTGTTCCACGACCCCGCCGCCGCCCTCGTCGTCGACGGCCGCTGCGTGGCCGCCGCCGAGGAGGAGCGGTTCACCCGCCGCAAGCACGGGCACCCCAACGTGCCGTTCGCCGGGTGGGAGCTCCCGGGCAACGCCGCCCGCTGGTGCCTGGAGTCGGCCGGCCTGACGCCGTCCGACCTCGACGCCGTCGCCTACTCCTTCGACGCCGCGCTCGCCCGCGATCCCGAGGAGATGGGCCTCCACGATCCCTGGGACCACCTGCGCCAGACCTACGCCCGGCACGCGCCGACCATGCTGGCCGAGGAGCTGCCCGGGCTGGACCCCGCCGACGTCGTCCACGTCGCCCACCACCACGCCCACGCCGGGTCGGCCGCGCTGGCCTCGCCGGTCCCGGACGCCGACGTGCTCGTGCTGGACGGCCGCGGCGAGTGCGGCAGCCACCTCGCCGGCCGGTACGACGGCGGGCGGCTCACGGTGCACGCCAGCCAGCGGCTCCCGCACTCGCTCGGCCTGCTCTACGAGGACGTGACCTCCCACCTCGGCTTCCAGCGCAGCAGCGACGAGTACAAGGTGATGGCGCTGGCGTCGTACGGCGAGCCGCGCTTCCTGCCGGAGCTGCGCCGCGCGGTCGCCGCCGACGACGCCGGCGGCTTCCGCGTCGACCACGTCGACTGGGACGCGCTGGTGAAGCGCCGGGACCCCGCCGAGCCGTGGACCTCCGACCACGCCGACCTCGCCGCGTCCCTCCAGGCGCGGCTGGAGGAGGTGCTCGTCGACCTCGCGCGATGGCTGCGCGAGCGCACCGGTGGCGACCGGCTGACCCTCGCCGGCGGTGTGGCGCTCAACTGCGTGGCCAACACCCGGCTGTTCGAGCGCAGCGGCTACACCGACGTGTGGGTGCAGCCGGCCGCCGGCGACGCGGGCACGGCCCTCGGCGCGGCCCTCCACCTCGCCGCCGCCCAGGGCGACACCGTCGCGCCGATGACCGGCGCCGACCTCGGTCGCGGCTGGAGCGACGACGAGCTCGAGGCGACCCTGCGGACCGCCGAGCTGCCCTACGAGCGTCCCGCGGACGTCGCCGAGACGGTCGCCGAGGTGCTCGCCGAGGACGGCGTCGTGGCGTGGTTCCAAGGACGCAGCGAGTACGGCCCCCGTGCGCTGGGCCGCCGCTCCCTGCTCGCCCATCCCGGGCACGCCCACAACGTCGAGCGGCTCAACGACGTCAAGGGCCGCGAGGAGTTCCGCCCGGTCGCGCCGATGGTCCGGCTGGAGCGGGCCGCCGACATCCTCGAGCGCGGGCCGCTGCCCTCGCCGTACATGCTCTTCGTCCACGACGTCCGACCGGAGTGGCGCGAGCGCATCCCGGCGGTGGTCCACGTCGACGGCACCGCGCGGGCGCAGACCGTCGACCCCCAGCAGGAGCCGCTCCTGGACCGGATGCTCGCGGCCTTCGAGCGCCGCACCGGGCTGCCGGTCGTCGTCAACACCAGCTTCAACACCGCGGGCCGGCCGATGGTCGACACCCCCCGCGACGCCCTCGAGGTGTTCGGCAGCGCACCAATCAGCCTCCTCGCGATCGGGCCGTTCGTGGTCCGCCGGAAGGCGCTGGCCGGATGACGGTCACCGCTGTCGTCGTCCCCACCGTCGGGAGGCCGAGCCTGCGGCTGCTGCTGGCGGCGCTCGCCGGCCAGCGGCGCCCCGTGACCGCGCCGGTCATCGTGGTCGACGACCGGCGCGACGGCGACGACCTGGTGCCCGACGAGCTCGACCCGACCGGTCAGCTCGACCTGTGGGTGCTGCGGTCGTACGGCGGCGGCCCGGCCCGCGCCCGCAACCTGGGCTGGCGCCACACCCGCACCCCGTGGGTGAGCTTCCTCGACGACGACGTCGTGCCGGAGCCGGACTGGTTCGACGCGCTGCTCGACGATCTCGCCCGCGCCGAGGCCGAGGGCCGGCTCGCCACCCAGGCCCGGATCGTCGTACCGCCACCGGAGGGACGCCGGCCGACCGACGACGAGCGGTCCACCATCGGCCTGGCCGACGCGTGGTGGATCACCGCCGACATGTCGGTGCAGCGCTCGGCGCTGGCCCGGATCGGCGGCTTCGACGAGCGGTTCCCCCGGGCGTTCCGGGAGGACACCGACCTCGCGCTGCGGCTGGGGGCCGAGCACGGCACGATCGCCCACGGCCGGCGCCGCACGACCCACCCCGTCCGGCAGGACGACTTCTGGGCCAGCCTGCGCCGGCAGCGGGGCAACCAGGACACCAGCTGATGCGCCGGCTGCACGGGCCGCAGTGGCGGCGGCGCGGCCGGGCCCCCCGCGGCCGGATCCGCGAGCACGCGCTGGTCACCGCCTGCGGCGTCGCGGCGGTGGGGGCGCTCGCCGCGGGTGCCCCACGCGTGGCCGGCCTCGCGGGCGCCGGCTGGCTGGCCGGGACCGTCGACTTCGCGGTGCGCCGGATCCTCCCCGGACCGCGCACCCCCGACGAGATCGCCCGGATGCTGGCGACGAGCGTGACGATCCCCGCCGCCGCCTGCTTCCACACGGTCCTCGGCCGGCTCCGGCACCGCCGCGCGGAGCCGTGGCGGGGTCTGCCGAGCGCGGTGCTCTTCGACCGGGACGGCACCCTCGTCCACGACGTCCCCTACAACGGCGACCCCGCGCAGGTGCGCCCGGTGACGCACGCCCGCGAAGTCCTCGACCGGCTCCGCGGCGAGGGAGTGCGGGTCGCGCTGGTCAGCAACCAGTCCGGCATCGGCCGGGGGCTGCTGAGCCACGAGCAGGTCGCCGCGGTCAACGAGCGCCTCACCACCCTGCTCGGACCGCTCGACGGCTGCTACATCTGCCCCCATGCCCCCGACGACGGCTGTGCGTGCCGCAAGCCTGCGCCGGGACTGATCCAGCGCGCCTGCGCCGACCTGGGCGCGGACCCCGCGCGCGTCGTGGTCGTGGGCGACATCGGCGCCGACGTGCGC
>Ga0164243_10008498_pt1 | contig 15114 bp, 15 predicted proteins | sample OricompcompostOP_FD_108781 | JGI IMG/M metagenome (GOLD analysis project Ga0164243, IMG submission 108781) | Organic Plus compost microbial communities from Emeryville, California, USA - Original compost - Organic plus compost (OP) | ecosystem: Engineered > Solid waste > Mixed feedstock >... | reverse complement strand
TGATCCGACTCGTTGCCGCGCACCTGGTTCTGGCGATCACGCCGTCGGCCCAGGTGCTGGCCGTGTCCTGGCTGGTGCGCTCCGTCGACGGCGATGCCAGGGACTTCGTGGCTCCGTTGATCATCTTGATCGCGCTGGTCGGTGTCGGCCAGGTGATCGGCAACGCCGCAAACTTCACGCAACAACGGGTACGGACCCGGATGCGTCGGCACTACCAGGACGACCTGATGCACACGGTGGCCGCTCTGCCGCCGCAGCGGCTGGCACAACCGGAGACGACGGCGTTGATCGAGGCCTGTCGCGGTGCGCTCTTAGACATCGGGCATCTGGTCGGATCGGTGATCGCCTCGATCGCCGCACTGGTCACCGCCGCCACCCTGTGCGCCACAGTGTGGATGATCAGCCCAATCGCCGGCGTCCTGGTCGTCGCAGCGCTGGTGCCGTTCCTCGTGGTCTTCGCCTGGGAATCGAAGATGCAGGACGAGGCCTTCGCCCGCCACGGATTCTGGGAGCGGCGGAGCAACTACGCCGTCGAGCAACTGGTCACCCACCGCACGGCGACCGAACTGACCACGCTGGGCTCGGGAGCCGTGGTGGCCGACATCGCCGACCAGCATCGGGCCAGGGCCGAATCGATCATGGACCGGATCCTCGTGTTGCTGATCAGGGGCGACGCCGTCGGTGCCGCCGGTACGGCGGTCCTGCTGGGCGGGGCCCTGGCCGGGATCGTGTTGCGTGGCGCCGGTGGCGCCGGCATCGCCGCAGGCATCGTGGCCGTGCTGGCCGGACTCGAGGCCACCCGGTCCGCGGGATTCTCCTTCGGCGACCTGATCTCCCACGGTCCGAAGGTGGCGGCGTACCGGCGGCTGATCGACTCCGTACCTGGCGAACCGGATGATCATGTGGAGCTGTCGCCGGAGCAGGGGATCGAGGCGGCCCAGGTCACCGTGAGCTATCCCGGACGTGATCATGCTGCGGTGACCGACGTATCCCTGTCGGCCGGTCCGGGGATGATCATTGCACTGGTCGGCGTCAACGGTGCCGGGAAGACGACCACGGTGAACGCGATCATGGGACTGCTCGACCTGGACGACGGCAAGATCACCGTCGACGGTGTCGACCTGACCACCGTGCCGAACCGGCAGCGATTGGCGATGTTCGGACTGCTCACCCAGGAGTTCGGCCGTTACGAGTTCACGGTCCGCGATGTGGTGCGCATCGGCAGGCCAGATGGCCGGGCGACCGACGACGAGATCTGGCGGGCTCTGGATTCGGCGCACGCCGCCGACTTCATCCGCGCGCTGCCGCAGGGCCTGGACACCCAGCTCGGGCCGCAGTTCGGCGGCGCCGGGCTGTCCGGCGGCCAATGGCAGCGGTTGTCACTGGCCCGGATCTATCTACGGGACGCGCCGATCTGGATCCTTGACGAACCGACGTCGGCGATCGACGCCGAGGCGGAGCAGCAGATCTTCGCCGAGTTGCAGCGCACCAAGGCCGGCCGGATCACCATCGTCGTCTCGCACCGGGCCTGGACGCTCCGCGGTATGGACCACATCTACGTCTTCGACCGCGGTCGGATCGTCGATCACGGGAACTACGACGAGCTCTTGGCGCGCGGCGGACGGTTCGCCGAGATCTTCGCCGAGCAGGTGGGCTAGGCTCGCCACTCAGCTCGCTCTCAGACGGGGCGGGGATCGGCGTCCGGTACGGGATCCGTAGAGTTGCCCCGGCAATCCGGCCGACGGCCTAGGGAGGGAGCAGGCGGGAGTGACGAGGCGGATCCTGTGGGCGGCGACCATCCTCGTCCCGATCGATGTCGTGCTGGCCGTGCTCGGGGTGCACGACACGGCTCTGTTCATCGTCAGCGCGCTGGCGCTGATCCCGCTGGCCTTCGCCATCGGCGAGGCGACCGACAACGTCGGGGAGCACACCGGTCCTGTGGTGGCCGGGCTGCTCAACGCGAGCTTCGGCAACGCACCGGAACTGCTGATCAGCCTGTTCGCGGTGCACGAAGGGCTGTTCACCGTGGTCCGGGCCTCGCTCACCGGATCGGTGGTGAGCAATCTGCTGCTGGTGCTGGGCACCGCGCTGATGTTCGGCCGTACGGCACGGGTGTCGCGCCGGTCGGTGTTCGCCAACCTCGGCCAGGTCGCTCTGGCCGCCGGCCTCTTCGGAGTGGCGACGCTGCTCCCGTCCGTGCTGCATCGCGGCGGATCCGCACCGGCCGAACTGACCACGTACGCGGTGGTCATCGCCGGCGTGTTGCTGGTCATCTATCTGGCCATCACCACCGCACACATCCGCCGCGCGGTACGGCTGCATCGCGATCACGGACCCGACGCCAGCGACGGCGCCTGGTCGCTCACCCGCGGACTGGTCACCCTCGGGCTGGCGACGGTCGCCACGGCGGTGGTCAGCGAACTGCTGACCGGGACCATCGAGACCTTTGCCGAGCACACCGGTCTCGGCCAGTTCTTCACCTCCGCGATCATCATCGCCATCGTCGGGAACGCCGCCGAGCACGGCGGTGCCGTGGTCGTCGCGGCCCGCGGCAACGTCGCGCTGGCCACCGAGATCGGGCTCAGCTCCGCCGCCCAGGTCGCCACCTTCGTGATCCCGGCCGTCGTATTGCTGTCGTTGCTGCTGGAGCCGCTGCCGATGGTGTTCCGGCCGGTCGAGTTCGTCGGGTACGCCCTGGCCGTGTTGGTGCCGGCGGTGCTGCTGGGGCGGGGCCGGGTCAGTCGCGGCAGGGGCGCGGTCCTGGTGATCACCTACGCCGTTGTCGGCGTCATCTTCTTCGTCGTCAGCCGCTGAGCGGTCCACCTGCGGATCTGCTGTACACCGCCCTGGCCTGGTGGGACCTTCGCCACTGGTGTGCGCTGAGCGGTGGACGAGGCTTGATATGCAGATCTCGAGGTCAGGGGAGTGGCCATGTCCAAGAAACTTCTGGTGGGAATCTTCGTCTGGAGCCTGCTCGGACTGGTGGCGTCGGCGGCACTGATCATCGCAGCCATCGCGATCGCCGCCCTGTCCGACAGCCTGATCATGCGCGGTGACGACGTCGTCGGGATCGAGCGCAACCCGTCGGTCGTCGCCGCGGTGACCATGGCCGCGGTCGGGGCACTGGTGTTGATCATCGCCTCGGTCGGCCAGTTCGTGGCGTGGGTCGGTGCCGTGGTGAACACGTTCGCCCTGGAGGACAAGACGTGGTTCGTGATCCTGTTGGTGGCCGGGTTGGTCAGCCTCGGCTTCATCGCAACGCTGGTCTACGTCCTCGCCGGGCCCGACGGCACCAAACAGGTCACCGCACAGGGGGCGCGGCCGGTCTCGGCCGGCGCGTGAACCCGGCGAGTGAACCCGGCGGGATCCGGTGAGCCAGACCTGGCCGGATCGCGGCGTGGGGTCCAGACTGATTCTGGTTCGCTGTGCAGCGGGCCGGAAGGAGTCGGACCGTGCGCGTGTTGATCGTCGGAGCGGGGATCGCAGGGCCGACGCTGGCGTACTGGCTGCTGGAGGCCGGGCACGAGCCGACGCTGGTCGAGCGGGCGCCCGCGCTACGCCGCGGCGGGTATCTCATCGACTTCTGGGGTGCGGGGTTCGATGTCGCCGATCGGATGGGCATCGTTCCACGGCTGCGTCGCCAGGGGTACGCCATGGAGAAGGCGCTGTCGGTCGACGCCCGCGGTCGGCGGACCGGCTCGCTGAGGCTCGACGGCATCGTCGGCTCGATCGAGCGCTACGTGAGCATCGCCCGTTCGGACCTGGCTGCGGCGATCTACGACGCGCTCGACGGCGGCGCAGAGTTGATGCTGGGAACCTCGGTCAGGACGCTGGACGACGACGGTGATCGCGTCCGCGTCACCTTCGACGGGGGCGGCGAACAGGACTTCGATCTGGTCGTGGGGGCCGACGGCCTGCACTCCCGGGTCCGGCAGCTGGCCTTCGGTCCCGACCGGGACTTCGAGCGGTATCAGAACATCGTGGTGTCCGTCTTCGACGTCCCCGGCTACCGGCCACGGGACGAACTCGTCGCCATGATGCACGCCGAGGTGGGCTTCCAGGCGGTACGCGTCTCGTTGCGGGACGACCGGACGATGGCGGTGTTCACCGTCCGCCATGACGGTCAGGTTCCGTTGGACAGTGTCGCCGAGCAGCAGCAGCTGCTTCGGGAACGGCTGGCGGGAGCGGGCTGGGAAGTGCCCGCGCTCCTCGAGGCCATGCCACCTGCCAGCTCCGCGGACACGTTCTACTTCGATGCGGTGAGCCAGATCCGAATGCCGTACTGGACCCGCGGCCGGATCGCCCTGGTGGGCGACGCCGCGGCATGCCCGTCGCTGCTGGCGGGGCAGGGGTCAGCGCTCGCCATGGTCGAGGCGTACGTGCTGGCCGCCGAGCTGGCGGCTGCCGACGGCGATCATCGGCGAGCGTTCCCCCGGTACCACGCGCGGCTCGCGTCGTTCGTCGAGTCGAAGCAGCAAGGGGCCCGCCGGCTGGGGGTGGCGTTCGCTCCACGGAACAGGCTGCAGCTGGCGGTACGCAATGCCTCGATCAGGCTGATGGCCTTGCCCAAGGTGACCGAGCTGGCCATGGGGCGCAGTTTTCACGACGCCATCGAACTGCCGGTGTTCCGACCGGCCTGACGTTCCCGGACGTTCAGGTTCTCCGACGTTCCCGCGGGAACGCGTCCGACCGGTCCGGGCCGACTGGTCGCGTCCCCGCGGGAACGTCGTCAGACGATCGGCGGAGCTTCGGCGGACCTCACGGTCCGGCCCGGCGTCCCGCTGAAGCGGCACCACGGCCTGGACCGTGGTGCCCGGGAGGATCCGGTTCATCGGCTCACCCCCTTTCCAGCTCGGGCGGTCAGCCGGTCCACCTCTCGCCTGCACCGGATTTCCTTCCTGGTTCTCGTGGTCCAGGGCGCGGCCGGAGTCGACTGACATCGCGTCGCCGAGCCTAGTACGGCTATGCCGGTGGGTTCAGCAACTCCCAGTTGCCTTCCGAGACGACCTCGACCGTGCCGTCGACGACCGAGATGGCGGTCTGGTCGTCGATCGCGTACGCCGGCCCCGCGATCTTGGTCGCCCACCGGCGCGCACTCTCCGTGCTGTTGTCCGGCCAGCCGGGAAAGTCCAGGTGAGGGAAGATGGAGAAGTCCACGATTCCCAACGTCTCGTCACCGGACGCGCCCGACCAGTCGACGAACTCCCTGCCGATGCGCGGGGTCATCACCATGCTGCCGGCACTCACCCCGACCCAGACGGTGTCGGTCAGCGACGGCAACAGCTCGGCCAGGCCCGATTCCCGCAGCCAATGACACAGGTAGGTCGCCTCGCCTCCGTCGACCAGCAGCACATCGGCCCTTCGGACCCAGGGTTCCCATCGTTCCCGGCCGATGCTGGGCAGTGCGGCGATCTCGAGCACGCCGACGGACTTCCAGCCCAGCTCGACCAGGCCCACCTCACCGGGCCACCGACCGGCGACCGACATCCACACCGACTGCGGCGAACAGGCGGGCTGCCCCCACTGCGCCGTCGGGATGAAAAGGGCATCGCATTCCGCGACCGGTCTGCCGAGCAGGTCGGCCAGAGCGGCGTGGATGCTGGCGTTCCTGACGCCACCGGAGGTGAGCAGCAACTTCACGAGGAGCCCTTCCCAAGCACGAGCAGTCGCCCCAGCGGTGCACGCCGGTGGTCGATACAGCATGATGCACGAAGAGGTCGACAGTGACCAGCGGATCGGTCGTGGGATGTTGTCCGAATCGGCTCGCGCCGTTCGTGGACCAACCAGAAGCCGCGGGCATCGGTCCGTGGCCTGCGAGAGGAGCAGAGATGACCCAGTACGCCATCTACTTCAACCAGCAGTGGGTGGGCGACCACGACGCGGAATGGTTCGCCGGTCGTGGCCCGCTGGCCCGGGCCGTGGTCGAGGAGATGAAGGCAGCCGGTGTGCACGTCTTCGCCGGCGGCCTGGTCGAGGAACTCGACGAGGCGTTCAACGTTGACGCGACCAGTGGCACGGTGATCATCACCGACGGGCCGTACACCGAGACCAAGGAGTACCTCGGAGGAATCACCGTGATCGACGTTCCCGATGTCGAGCAGGCCAAGATGTGGGCGGGCAAGGTCGCCGAGGCATGCGGTTGGCCACAGGAGGTTCGTGAGGTCAAATAGCGGACGGTCAGGACCTGATCAGGACCGGGTCAGGTCCTGGGCCAGCATGACGATGATGCCGCTCGGCCCGCGGAGATAGCTGAGCTTGTAGATGCCTTGGTAGTTCGCGACGCCGCGCAGCGGATGGCAGCCGTGCCTGGCTGCGATCGCCAATGCCTCATCGATGTCGTCGACGGAGAACGCAACCCGGTGCATGCCGATCTCGTTGGGCCGGGTCGGTTCGGTCTCGATGGCTTCGGGATGCAGGTACTCGAACAGTTCCAGCCGGCCCTGCCCGTCCGGGGTCTGCAGCATCGCGATCTTGGCATGATTGCCATCCAGATCGACTGCGGTGTCCGCCCATTCACCGCTGATCGTGTCGCGGCCGAGGACCGTCAGTCCGAGATCGGTGAAGAAGTTGATCGCGGCGTCAAGATCACGAACCGCGATGCCGACGTTCTCGAGTTTGATGGGCATGTCGCAGCATGCTACCCGGCCGGGCGACAAGTTGATCTTGTGCGGTGAGGTGATCTTTGCGTTTCCGCCACGCGAACGAACGAGGTTTCCTACGCTGCCGCTATGACGACGGCATCGGTGCCCGGCGACGACTCGTCGGAGCAGATCATCCACGTCGATCCTGCTGCGCGACCCCGGCCGCGCGCACGAGGAGTGTGGCTTGTCCCGGCCCTGGTCGCGGCTGCGTTCGCCGGCGTGCTGACCTGGACCGCCAGCTTCCCAGGCCCTCCCATGATCGGTGTCGGCCTGCTCCTGCTGCTCGGCAGCGGTGTCCTCTACGTCGCTCCGGGGATCTGGCTGGCCGGCTTCGGCTCCAACGGCCGACGTGGTCGCGACCTGGTCGTCGGGGTCCTGGGCCTTGCACTGGTCCTGGGGTCCGTCGTACTCGCCGTCACGGGTGTCCCACTGCGGGTCAGGTTCGCCGCCAGTGAGAGAGCGTTCGAGGCGGTCGTGGCACAGGCAAATCGGCCGAGTTCACAGATCCGCTGCCCGTCCCGCATCGGGGCCTTCGAACTCTACGGCTGCTCGGCGAATGCCGACGGCGATTATCTGTTCCTCCAGCGCTGGAGTGCATTCACCGACGATTCCGGAATCCTCTACCTGCCGAACGGGCCGTCGGCGTGGGCAGGGGAGGAGCCTCGGCACCTCGGCGGTCCGTGGTACGCGTGGACGTGCAACTGCTGACGCCGCCGGCCGCCCGCCGACGATTCGGCAGGGGCCGAATCATCGGGCGCTGACCCGTCCGGACGGAAGTCTTGACCCTCGGACGGGTGATCTCCCGGCCGGAGTCATCCGTCACCGGGGAGGATCATGGCTACGACGCGACCTGCTCCGAAGGTTGACCGTGAGTGAACTCGACAGAACCTCCGATAGGACACGACGATGGTGGCATTCCAGCTGAGTCCGGACATGTTCGGGCACACGCGGTTCAACTTCTCTCCGCTGGCCGAGCTCGGTTCGGCGCTGGTGCTGTTCGACCAGCCGGCCAGGGCGGGGATCCATCGCCGCTGGCTGCTGCACGCCCGAACTGCGACCCAGGACGTCGACCTGCGGCTGTTGACCGCGCTGTGCCCGGATCGGCCGTGGCTACCGAGCTTCATCTACCGGGCGGCCGACGAGACGCACGCCACGATCGAATCCCAGCTGGCGCGGCTGGAGCAGGACGGCGTCGACGCGATGGCCGACGAGATGGCGATTGTCTGGGGACAGGACCCGATCCCCGACGTGCTCACCGACACGCTGCGCCAGGGAGCGGCCGGCCTGCGCCGGATCACTACGGCGCTCGACGGCTTCTGGCGTCGGGCCGTCGAGCCGTACTGGTCGGCGATCGAATCGGTGTTGGAGGACGACGTCTCCCACCGCGCCGGCCGGATCGTCTCCGGCGGCATGTACAGCCTGCTCGAGGGCATCCATCCCGAGACCACGATCGACGGCGACCTGTTCCGGATCAACAAGCCGCACCACGCCGACCAGAACACGATCAACGGCTGTCGTCGGCTGACACTGGTGCCGTCGGTGTTCAGCTACCCGAAGTTGATCATCGATCATGACGAGTCCGAGCATCTGGTTGTGGTGTACGGGGCCCGCGGTGTCGGCCGCACCTGGGAAGGGCTGTCCCGCGGCAGGCAGCTTGCTGACACTCCGGCCGATGATCATCTTGCCGTGCTGCTCGGCCGGACCCGGTCGGCGATCCTGACCCGCCTGGACGTACCGATGACCACCACCCAACTGGCCGCGGAGTTCGACCAGAGCGCCAGTACGATCAGCGAGCATCTGGCCTGCCTGCGAGCAGCCGGACTGCTCACGGCCTGGCGGAGCGGTCGACGCGTCTTCTACCGGCAGACGGCGCTGGCCGGGTCGCTGATCACCGCAAGCGGAGCCGGCAGACTGCAACAGGTCAACTGAATCCGTACCGGTCGGGCGGCTGCGGTTCGGCGGATGCCGAATCGTCGACGCGCACCGTCGATGCTGCTGGACTCTCGGCAGAACGGCACAGTCGGGTGCCGATGGCGGGGGAGTCTCGATGGTGGATTCGGTGTTGATCAGTGGTGCCGGCATTGCCGGACCTGTGGCGGCCTCGGTGTTGGCCGCGGCAGGTGTGGACGTCACCGTGGTGGAGATCGCCGACGGCGTCCGGCCGGGCGGTCAGGCGGTCGACATTCGCGGTGCCTCGCGGGTGGTCCTCGACCGGCTGGGTTTGATGGAGGCCGCCCGGGACCGCGGTCTGCGGCAACGCGGGATCGCCGATGTGGACGCCTCCGGACGACATCTGACGGAGATGACGGTCGAGACCTTCGGCGGCGACGGGATCATCTCCGAGCTGGAGATCCTGCGCGGCGAACTTGCCGAGTTGCTGGTCGCCGACAGCGTCGCGCACGGTGCTCACTTCCGGTTCGGCACGCGGATCGAACGGCTCACGCAACGCGACGGCGCGATCGAGGCAGTGCTGTCCGACGGCAGCACGGTCGAGGTCGATCTGGTGATCGGCGCGGACGGACCTCATTCGGCGACGCGCCGGCTGGCTTTCGGTGCGGGCCCGGATCCGGTCCGGCCGATCGGCGGCTACATGGCCTGGTTCACCGCACCGATGATCGGCGATCTGGACGGCTGGTACTGCATGTACAACGAGCCGGGTGGGCTGGTCGCCTCGCTCCGGCCCGGCCGGACCGCCGACGTGGCCAAGGCCAGCCTGGCCTTCGCCTCGCCGCCGCTGACGTACGACCGCCGCGATCCGGCGGAACAGAAGGGAATTCTGCGGCAGCGGTTCGCAAACGCAGGTTGGCTGGTGCCCCAGCTCCTGGAGGCCGCGGAGCAGGCCGACGACTTCTACCTCGATTCGCTCGTGCAGATCCAGCTGCAAAGCTGGAGCAGCGGACGAGTCGCCCTGATCGGCGATGCTGCTTGGTGCCCGACACCTTTGACCGGATTGGGCACCAGCCTGGCGATCGTCGGAGCGTACGTCCTGGCCAATGAGGCCATCAGCGCGAACGACCTGGCCGAGGCGCTGGGCCGCTACGAACAGATCATGCGTCCTTACGTGACCGCCGGACAGAAGCTGCCGCCGGGCGGGATGCGCAGCTACGCGCCGCATTCCCGGGCGGCGATCATGGCGCGAGTGGTATCGACCCGGCTGATGGTCAGCCGGATGCTGCGGCCGCTCGCCAAGCGGATGTTCTTCGAGAAGGCCGAGGCGGTCGCCCTGCCTGACTACGGAGTCCGCGACTTCACCGGGTAGCCGGCCGTAGTCTGCGCCGGGCGTCGGTTGCGGCCGCAACCGACAGGGCCGATGATCATGGCCACGATGTTCGTCGTGCCAGCACCACGATCATGCCGATGAGGAACCCGAGGTCGGTATCTCTCCACCTTTGAGTATTGCTGGACGGGACGGGCCGCGGCGACTAGAAAGACGACGTGGCCGACACCTTCGACTTCTCGATGTTCCCGACGCTCAGCAGCGGCCAGGTGGTTCTGCGCGAGTGGCAGCCGGACGACGCCGCTGATCTGTTCGTCTGGCGCAGCGATCCGGAGGTCCAGAGGTTCAACTCGGCGCCGATGCAGGACGTCGCCGAGGCCGCTGAGTTGATCAAGATGATGCGCAGCGGATATGCCGCTCATCTGTCGATCCACTGGGCCGTCGCGTTGGCCGGGAACCCGCGGGCGATCGGGCTATTCGGCTTCAGTCTCTGGGATCGTTTCCACAACCGCGCGGAGGTGGGTTACGACCTGCGTCGGGACGATTGGGGCCGGGGGATCGCAACCCAGGCTTTGCAGGCTCTCCTCGAGTTCGGGTTCACCCGGATGCACCTCAATCGCGTCGAAGCGCAGACGATCGCCGACAATCACGAGTCCGTACGGCTCCTGCAGAGGCTCGGATTCCGTCGCGAAGGGCTGCGCCGGGCGTACTCCCTGGAGGACGACGGGATCTATCACGACGGCGCGATCTACGGTCTGCTGCGCGACGAGTTCACGACACCGGCCGTCTTCGACAGCGGTCAGAAAGCGATGCCACCATGACCGAAGCCATCGCCGGGATCCGGATTCCTGATTCCGAGGCGGCCGCGGAGGCGACCCGGGTGGTTGCCGATACGACGCCTCCGCTGATCTTCCACCACTCACGGCGGGTGTTTCTGTTCGGGGTGCTCCGGGCCGGTCTGCTCGGTCTGGAACCGGATCCGGAGTTGCTCTACATCGCCGCGATGTTCCACGACATCGGCCTGGTCAGCCCCTTCTCCGAAGCGACACAACGATTCGAGATCGACGGCGCCGATCATGCTCGGCGGTTCCTGCTGGATCGTGGCGGGTCGAAACAGGCTGCCGAACTGGTCTGGACCGCAATCGCACTGCACACCACGCCGGGCATTCCGACCCGGATGGCTCCAGAGATCGCCGCTGTCCAGCTGGGCGTGCATGTGGACGCCGTCGGAGCCGGACTCGACGAACTCCCGCCGGATCTGGTCACCGACATCATCGCGAGCCATCCGCGCGGCGACTTCAAGCGGGAGTTCCTGCAGGCGACGTACGACGGGATCAAGGACCGGCCGGACACGACGTACGGAACCGTGAACGCCGACGTGCTGGCCCACTTCCGGCCGGACTACCACCGGCCGAGCATGGTCGACCGGGTGCTCGACTCACCGTGGACATCGTGATCTACCCAGACCTTGATCTACCAGACCTTGATCTACCAGACCTTGATCAACCACCACATACCTGCATCGAAGGAGCGGACCCGTGAACAGCGCCGCGATACACCAACAGATGAAGGCCCTGCGCGCCCACGCCCGCGGCGGTCCCGAGCAATTGCGCTACGAAGACGCCCCGGTTCCCGAGGAGCCGACTGGTTCCGAGGTCTGCGTCGCGGTCCGGGCGGCGGCGATCACCTTCGACGAGCTGACCTGGCCGGAGACCTGGGAATCCAACGGGGTCGACCGCACCCCGATCATTCCGTCGCACGAGGTCTCCGGCGTGGTCGTGGCCGTCGGACCGGAGGTCCAGGGTTTCGTGCCGTCGGACGAGGTGTTCGGTCTGGTGCCTTTCAACCGCAACGGGGCGGCCGCGGAGTACGTCCTGGTGGCGGCCGCCGATCTGACCCGCAAACCGGACGGCGTCTCTCACGTCATGGCGGCGGCCGCGGTGCTTCCGGCGCTGACCGCGTCGGAGGCGCTCGTCCATGCCCGGCTGACCGCCGGCCAGCAGTTGCTCGTTCGCGGCGCAAGCGGAGCCGTCGGATCCTTCGTGACGCAGTTCGCGGCCCGGATGGGTGTCGAGGTCACCGGCACGGTCCGGTCATCCGATGCGACCGACCGCATCAAGCGGCTCGGGGCACAGGACGTGTTGGTCGGCGACGAGCCGGACGGGCTGGCACCAGGCGTGTTCGACGCAGCGATCGACGCAGCCGGTGCCGGAACCCCGGATTGGGCCTACCGCGCGGTACGACCAGGTGGGCGGGTGATCACGCTGCAAGAACCGCCCGACGTCCAAATGGCGACGGCTGCCGGTGTGGATGCGATGTTCTTCGTCGTCGATCCGGGACCCGAGGATCTCCAGCGGCTCGCCGGTCAGCTCGCCGCGGGCGGCATCGAGGTACCGATCGCCCGAACCGTCCCGTTGGCGGAGGGGGCCGCGGCGTATGCCAGCAAGGGACGGACAAATGCTCCGGGCAAGATCGTTCTCACCGTCCCGTGAGTCCTGCGCCGGGTGGGACTCCTGGCGACAGGACGAAGGTCCTGATCTTCGTCAGGACTGAGCGACACCGGATACCACCGCGGGATGACTTCGTCCGACTCGGCACCGCGAAGGCGGCGATCGTCGTAACGTTCCAACCGAAATCGTCTGATCGGGGGAACAGATGGACAAAGTCGCCCTGCCTGCGCCGGGAAAGTACAACCCGTCCCTGGACGGAATCCGAGGCTTGGCGGTCCTGGGAGTGGTCGCCTTCCACACACGCCAGGACTGGTTTCCTGGCGGCTACATCGGTGTCGACATCTTCTTTGTGCTCAGCGGCTTCTTGATCACCAGCCTGGTGGTCGCCGGGCACCAGAAGTCGGGAACAGTTTCCTTTCCGCGCTTCTACCTCCGCCGCGGGCTGAGGTTGCTTCCTGCGCTGCTGGTTCTCTGTCTGCTGGTCGCCGTCTCCGACCTGCTGGTGCACATGCCGGGACGCAATCTCAGCCTGCTCGGCGTGGCGACCGCCTTGACCTACACGTCGGCGATCGTGGCCGCCGGCGGTCGTGATCTCCAGGACATGCTCCCGACCTGGTCGCTGTCAGTGGAGGAGTACTTCTACTTCGTCTGGCCGGCGTTGCTGGTGTTGATCATGCGTATCCGGCGAGCGCTGGTGGCGGTTGCCGGTCTGTGCGCGGTCGCTGTCGCGTATCACGCACTCGTTCCGGTGCTCGCCGGCTGGGATTGGAGCCGGATCTACTACGCGCCGGACACCCGGTTCGACCAACTTCTCATCGGGGCACTGCTCGCATTCGTGGCTCCCGTGGTCGCTCCGAAAGTGCGTACCTGGATGGCGGTCGGGGCAGCCGTCGTGCTGGCGTCGTTCGTCGTGGTTCCCGCGCGCTTCACCGCCGTGTTGTACCTTCACGGTCTCTCCACCGTGATCGCCCTGCTCGCAGCCATGGTGGTCGCACATGCTGCAAGCGGAATGGCGTCATGGACGCACCGCGTGTTCACCCTTCGGCCGCTGGTATGGGTCGGCAAGAGGTCCTACGGCATCTACCTGTGGAATGCGCCGATCCTGGCTCTGACCGGGATGATCCCAGTGCGCGGACTCATCCAGCTCCCACTGGCCACAGCATTGTTCTTCGCGGTTCCGGCGATGTCGTTCCGGTTCGTCGAGCAGCGGTTCCTGCGCCTCAAGACTCGCTTCGCAGCCCGTACGAGTCCAACCCGCCCTGTAGCCACCGTCGATTCAGGCGACGGCTCGGTCAGGCGCGATCAGCGGCTGGCATCCGACTGATTGATCTTGGCGTCCTGATGCCCCTGGCACCGTTCGGAGTCGGGCACGCCGGCGAGGGCTTGCTCGATGTGCTCACCGCAGCCGGCCCAGGTCGTCTTGCCGCACGTCGGGCAGGTCACAGCTCGGCACATAGGGGGTCTCCTTCGGAATCGGGTCAGCGGTGATGCCGGGCGATCAGCCGGCCGACTCACCGGCGATCGGCAGGGCGGCGGCCGCATTGTCGAAGTCGTCGTCAACCGATACCGGTCGGCGTCCGGCCCGAGCCAGGAACGATGCGGCCACAGAGGCACGATAGCCGCTGGCGCAATGCACCCACACTTCGCCCGCCGGCACCTCGTGCAGCCGATGGGGGAGTTCGTGGATCGGGATGTTGATTGCCCCGTCGATGCGGCGACCGTCATGTTCCTCGGAGCGGCGCACGTCGAGGACGACCACCCGGCGGTGGTGGCGGACCTCGGCGAGGTCGGCGAAGGTCGCCGTTGGAAACGACGCCAGCTGCCGTCCGGCACCTGCGATCCAATCCTCCGGCGACCCGGTCGCGGCGGCCGCCGGGCGATCGATCCCGATCCGGCACAACTCCCGCTGGGCTTCGGAGACCGCTTCGGCAGTCTCACCCAGCAAGGTCAACGGAGCTCCCCAGTCGATCAACCAGCCGACGTAGGTCGCGAAGGTGCCGTCCAGACCGAAGTTCAGCGATCCGGGCAGGTGCCCGGCTGCGAACACGGTGCGGTGCCGCAAGTCGACGACCCATTCGCCGGCGTCGATCCGGCGGCGGAGTTCTTCCGGATCTGCCGGTGCGGGAAAGGACAGGTCGGGTTCGGACGGGCCGGCCACGTTGCGAGGAGCCATCTGCGCGTAGTACGCCGCGCCAGCGCCAGCCCACCGGTCAGGTAGTCGTTGTGGATGTGTGACTCGAATACGTGGCTGAGTCGTACGCGGTGCTCCCCGAGCACTCCAAGCACGCGGTCGATGTCGCGTTGTGGATCGACGACGAACGCCACAGTGCCGTCCTGAACCAGATAGCTGCGATCCCCGAGGCCCGGCGTTTCCAGCGGAACGACGACGACGCCGTCGGTTCGGGGCAACGGATCGGAATCAGGCATCTCTCGTCGGGTTTCTCGGACCGTGGCACCTGTGGTCGGATACCGCGAGTCCCCCACGCGACACCCGGAGCGGTGTCCGGTCCGAGAGACAAGGGTGGGCGATACTGGAATCGAACCAGTGACCCCTTCCGTGTCAGGGAAGTGCGCTAACCGCTGCGCCAATCGCCCGAGGTGGAGATGGGATTTGAACCCACGTAGACGGATTTGCAGTCCGTTGCCTCGCCTCTCGGCCACTCCACCACCACAGGGACTCAACCCTGCTACGGGGTAGTGGGACAGGCCCCCTCCGAGCGGACGACGGGATTCGAACCCGCGACCCTCACCTTGGCAAGGTGATGCTCTACCAACTGAGCCACGTCCGCATGTTTGGCCTGGATCC
>Ga0164243_10008497_pt1 | contig 15115 bp, 5 predicted proteins | sample OricompcompostOP_FD_108781 | JGI IMG/M metagenome (GOLD analysis project Ga0164243, IMG submission 108781) | Organic Plus compost microbial communities from Emeryville, California, USA - Original compost - Organic plus compost (OP) | ecosystem: Engineered > Solid waste > Mixed feedstock >... | reverse complement strand
CTGTGGTACCTGAATTCTATCGAAACAAAAACAAAGATCGCGTACTTCATCTTAGGCGATAGGAACGATGCGCTGGGGGTAACAGGTATTAAGGGAAATATCGACAACTCCATAAAGCAGAAGCGCCTTATAGAGATAAGGCTTTATTCCAAAAGCGATTTGTCGAAACCCATCAAGACCGCACATTTCAATTATACCTATGATCTCTGTAAAGGGAACCTGCCGAACAGCCTGAATAACGAAGGGAAATTGACATTGAAGTCGGTGTATTTCACTTATGGCAGTTCAACTAAGGGACAACATCACCGTTATACATTCGACTATGCAACAGGTGCAGGATATGATACGCAGGTTACGGACCGCTGGGGTGTTTACAAGCCTTCGAATACCGGCGATTTTGCCGCACTGAAAAATGATGAATATCCTTATGCTGTACAGGATACAGCGGTAGCTAACCGGAATGCCCGTATGTGGAACCTTACCAGGATTTCGCTTCCTACAGGCGGTTCCATTAATGTTGACTATGAAGCGGGAGACTATGCCTATGTACAGGATCGCAAGGCGATGCAGATGTACAAGGTGCAGGGACTGGTAAACGGAAGTGGCGTTGCTACCTCCAGTTTGCTGGATGCGAAAGGAATTAAAATTAAAGCCCCGGGCCCATTAAGAGGTGCAAATAGCGCCCAGGTACTCAAAAATTTCGTGGATGATTACCTGAATGGAAGGAATGATTTCTACGTTAAAATGAACGTTAACGTAACTGATATGGTAGACAACCAGTCGTCTGACGACCGGTTTGATTATATCTCCTGCTACGCGGAGATCACCAGCGTTAAAGACGAGGGCGGAGGCATTTATAGTATTATGTTCAAGGATGTATCTGAAGGAGGCGTTTCGGCTAACCCATTGATCATGGCTGCATGGCAGAAGATGCGGTTGGAGTATCCAAAATATGCTTACCCCGGGTATGAAGATAGGATCAAAGATGAATCTGGTATTGAAAGGGCGTTGAATGCATTGGTGCATGCAATTGGAAACCTTGCTGAAATAAGGAAGAATTTTAATGAACGGGCGCGGGATCGGAGGTTTGCAACAGCTGTAAACCTGGGAAAATCATATGCCCGTTTGGTAAAAGCTGATGGAATAAAGTTGGGAGGGCCGGTAAGGGTCAAGAGGGTCAGGATGACGGATGAATGGAACGTATTGAGCGGAGGATCGGCTTCTTCTGCACAATATGGGCAGGAGTATGAGTACCGGACAACTGAAGGCGATAAAATTATCAGCAGCGGGGTAGCCTCTTATGAGCCTAATATTGGAGGTGATGAGAATCCAATGCGTATGCCTGTTCCTTACAGCCAGGAGTCGAGAGGTACGCTTACAAACTATTTTTACCTGGAAGAGCCTTTTGGAGAAATGCTGTTCCCTGCACCTCAGATCGGATACAGCAAAGTGATCGTCAGGGATATTGACGCTTCAGGAAAGGCAGATCCAGCCAAATCAACCGGCTGGATACAGGAAGAATTTTATACAGCGAAGGATTTCCCGGTGATCGTTGAATCGCAGGCCCGACCAGACGTCAGACAGAAGGGGCCTGCGGGCTGGGCCAATTTCAGGGGAGGTAACCAGGTATATGAGCTGGCGATGTCGCAAGGCTATGCGATCTGGCTGAATGATATGCATGGAAAGCCTAAAGCGCAAAGAATATTCAACCAAAGTGGGAATGAAATATCCTCTACGGTTACTTATTATAAGACTGAGGCGATCGATGCGGGGAAATTCAAACTCAATAATAGAGTTGCCACTATTGATGAAACCGGGACTATCAGACCTGCAGAGGTTATAGGCCGTGAAATTGAGATGGTAACAGATATGAGAGAGCAGGAGAGCAGAACTGATGGCACTACTATCCAGATAGGGGTGGATGTTATTCCGTTCCCGTTCATAGGTACATTACCGATCCCTCACTGGCCGAGAAGGGAGAATAATGATTACAGGTTATTCAGATCTGCCAGCGTATTAAAAACCATTCAGCAGGTTGGTATTGTTGATAAGGTGGTGAAGATGATTAACGGTTCCTCCGTAACGGCCGCCAATTTAATTTTCGACAGAATTACCGGGCAACCTGTTGTTACCAGTACAACCAATGAGTTTAATGACCCGGTTTACGCGGTTAATATGCCGGCATGGTGGAAGTACCCGAGAATGTCGGGAGCCTATAAAAATATAGGCGCTACTGTAAGCCTGGAAACTGATGCCAACGGGGTGGTAACGAAAAATGCCAGCCTGATGACAGCAGGAGACGAGTTGTATGCTTCAAATACAACCGACGGACGATTATGGGTAATTAATACGCCAACATCAACCGATCCGGTTGTTCGTACCCGGGTAATTGATGTTATGGGGCAGGTTGCAAAGAACTATTCGGGAGAAGTAAAGGTTTTGAGATCAGGGTACCGGAACCAGTTGGGGGCCTCAGTGGCATCTATAGTGACACTTAAAAATCCCGTTGCGGGAAATAAGCTGGCGGTTTTGTCGGCCGGTGATCTGACTTCTTATAAAGTTATAGACGCTTCGGCGGTGCTATATGAAGAGGAGTGGGCTCCAAGGATCTGTAGTCTTTGCCCTCCGGGTTCTGTCTATAATCCTGCTATCAACAGGTGTGAAACGTTTCCTGTCTTTAATGCCAATGATTCTTTGCGGATCGTTAATGCGCCCGAAGATTCATTATACAGTATGTTTGGCGCGAAAATAAAAAAATCTGACGCGTCGGAGGTGATCAAGAAAAATGATTTATGGGGCGGAACTGATTGTACCGCCGGAAACGCTTCATATATTTCGAACGGCGGAAATAGTTATGCGTCCAATACAAACGGTCATGCAAGGATTCCAAGAGGCGGAATTCAATCAGTCAGGCGAAGTGACCCATATTTTACGTGCGGCAGGTTAAACCGTACCGGAATTTGTCTCAAAAATACGGGAACTGCTTATCTGAGTACCTGGATGGGCATAGAATACTGCTTTAATATAACTGAAAGTAAATCTTATTCATTGGGCTGGGGCGCTGACGATTTGGCAAGGATTTACATCGATGATGTAGCGATAGTGAATACACCCGAATTGGGAGAAGATGCCAGTGCGATATACTATAAGTACTGGAACATAATACCTGTAAGTTTAACTGTAGGTAAGCACAGGTTGAGAATGGAGTATTATAACAGACCTTCCCAATATAATAGCCCGGATAAAAATAAAGCCGCCATAGGAGTGGAGATTTATGGCGTGTCATCCGACTTTATAGCAAATAGTTCTTCCTCAAACCTGACAGACTTTCAACGGGTTTTTACAACTTCGGCTTTGCCAGACGAAAATCTGCCAAATAACGACGATAAGGTCACTAATACCTACATTCTGAACCAGAATGGTACCAGAAGGATTGCCAAGTATAGTTGTGGAAATGGAGGCGTCGTTAATGTCTGCAATCTGGCGGCTCCTTGTGAAAGTATAGCGCCTAACGATGTGAGAAATCCTTATGTGATCGGTGCTCTTGGCAATTGGCGTGTAGCAGAAGAAAAAGTGTACGAAGTAAACCGGGTAGATCAACAGATTTTCCAGAACAAAGGAAAAGGACTGAATTTGAAAAATAGTGGTTATCTGGCAGGCTTTAAGTCATATTGGTATTACGATGCAGCCGGAGTTAAGTGGGCCAGCGTTGCGGGAGGCGATAAATGGGTAACCAAGCGGTCGGCCACTTTATTCGATAGATATGGGCAGGAGTTGGAAAATAAAAATGCCCTGAACATCTATAGTAGCGCACTCTATTCCTTTAGAGGTGCACTACCTTCTGCCGTTGCCGGAAATGCAATGAACAGGGAAATTTTTTATGACGGATTCGAGGATTATAAATATCAAACAGCTTGTAATGTTACTCCTGAAGCCTGTATCTCAGACAGCTTCGACATTGCGACAGCCTTCAAAGCAAGTCTTCCCGGTGCATTGAACTCGGATGACTCCCATTCTGGAAAATATTCGTTGAAAGTAAATACGAGTATAGAACTGAAAACATTGGCGCATGATCAGAAGCATCAGCCGGGCGACGGTGTTTATCTGTCGAAAGACGCTTTAGGACAATATAACAGGAAACCTATCAAGGGTTTATATCCACAAGGCTTTGCTCCGCAAACTAACCGTACCTATATATTCTCTGCCTGGGTAAAAGATGGTACAACCGGTAAAACGCTTCCGAACTTTGATCTTAAGGTTAACAACGTTACACAGACCTTTACTTTCAAGGCAATTGTTGAAGGATGGAAGCAAATAGAAGCAGTAGTCAACATTGCTTCTATTCCTAACGCCGCAAACGGACTCAAATTCGTTATTTCAGGAAATGCGTTAGTCGACGACCTCAGGATATTTCCATTTGATGCGACGATGAAGTCTTATGCCTACGATGAAAGCACCCTGCGTTTAATGGCAGAAATGGATGAAAACAATTTTGCCACTTTCTATGAATATGATGAAGAAGGTACCTTAATACGGGTGAAAAAAGAAACAGACAGGGGAATCATGACATTAAAGGAAAGTCGCTCTGTCTTCAAAAAAACCTATTAAATCTCTGACTATGAAAAAAATTACCTGGTCATATAAGCTGGTAATTACCATAATATTATTGATTGGCGTTGTAATTACGTTTGCTGCAGCACCAAAATGGATCATGTTTGCAGCCAGGCCTGCTGATGAAGATGCAGCCTTACCCCCGGAAGAGAAGATCACCTACACTCCCGGGCAGAAGGCGAAATTTAAAGAACTGATGGCTATTTACTCGCATATTGATTCGTGTAAAGAGATTTTTATGGCTGGAAAGATGACGTGTATCGATCCTTCAGACAGTTCACAGAACCTGAATACAACCTTCAAATATTGCAGGAAGTTTGATGAACTGTATTACCAGACAGACGAATCCGAAATGGTTGCATTAAAAGATATGTACCTGGCTATAAGCAATAATGCCAGGAAGATTTTGGTCAACCAACCCAAAACAATTGTTTCACCTTTCCTGGTACCGGCCGATAGCCTGATTGCCTTATTTCAGAACGATAGCTATAAGATGGAATATGACGACAATGATAATGGAACATCTATCCGTTTTCTTTGTCCTGAGCATGTTTACTGCAAGGAATACAACTTTGAAGTAAAGAATAACAGGTTGTCCGCTTTTTCCATGAGGTTGACCGACCTGAATGATCCGCTAAATACAGCAAAGGATAAAATGATAAAAGTGACAATTGATCAATGGGAGGAGAAGAAGCTTCCTGTAAACCTGCTTAAGGCGCAAACTTATGTGAACCTGCAAGGTAACCGCATTCAGCCTTCCGCCGCCTATGCCGGATATGAACTGATCAATTACCTAAATGTTAACGCCAATTGATACCTATGACTATGGCATTGTTTAAGAACCTTGGAAAAGTAACCAAAATACTGTTGTTGCTGATCTGTACCTGTTTGTCTGGCATGTATACTTTTGCGGCGACCGAGCCCTATATGCAAAAGCTCGAAGGGAAGCTGAAGAAGGGAGATAGTTTGTTCATCAAAGATGAAAAATTTGAAAATTCGTCTTATAACTGGAACCAGATACGAAATAACAGTGTATTAAATACAGTTTATTTCAGCATCAATACCCAAAAAGCCTTAAGCGTGAACAAGCCGTTCAGGTGCAAGGCAGACTTAAAGATCGAGTATTGGAGCCAGCCTGACCAGCAGTTACCCATCACCCTGGAACACGTTAACCTGGAGGTGAATTATGATACGGCCTTTGGAGCAAATTTCCAGCAAACAGCTCAATACGATTTTAACAACGCCCATAAAGTAAAAGTTACGATCAATGATATCAGTAGCCAGGAGTTGGAAGAGCTGCCCGACATATTTGTGCTGCAAGCGGGTATTATTGTAAACAGGGATTATTTGCCGGCCGGAGATCAAACCATAGTTCCTTTTGTATCATTTGTTGAAGATGAAGGCCCTAAACCCAGTGGTGGTTTCGTTTCATTGGCAGCCATTACGCCAACCGCCAACGCGGTTACGGTAACATGGACCACTGCCGGTAGCCAGAAAGTGGACCTGGAATGGACGTTTGTTGATGAAGAATCTGCCAACGGGGCGATTCTGAACCAGTCAGGCGCCGGCACCTCTGCAACGGTCCTGGCAAAGATGTTCAGGAACAATGCTACCAGGGTTAGTTTATCGCAAAATACCTACACGATTACACTGGTTCATAACCAAAAGTACCTGTTGCTCCGTATGCGGACGGTTGACGAAAGTGGAGACACGAGGGTGGAAGGCCCCTGGAGTTACAAGATCAACCAGGGAGGAACGGAAGTGCCCGGAGTGGTGATATTGCCCAATACCTGGCATCAGCCGGGACTAAACTGGCAATATAACGCTACGTATGCGGAAGAAGGTAAAAAGAAGGAAATAGTGAATTATTTCGACGGAACCTTGCGTAACAGGCAAATGGTAACAGTTAATAATACAGAGCAGGTGGCGGTGGTACAGGAAAATATCTATGACCAGTTTGGCCGGCCTGTAGCCAGTATTTTACCTGCGCCAACAGACAACAACCTTTTGACTTTCTATCCAAAGTTTAATATTAATACAGCCAACCAGGCATATAATTACAGCAATGTTTTCAAAGGCACTACAGGAGCTTGCATAGGCGTCCCTGACTCTCTAAAGAACACGTCAGGAGCAGCCAGGTATTATTCGGGAAGAAACCCGTTTATCAATACCGCCAGTTATAATAAATACATTCCGGACGCAGAAGGTTACCCTTTGGCAGTTACTTCCTATACACCTGATAATACAGGGCGCGTAGCGGTTGCCGGAGGCGTGGGACTTGCTTTTCAACCTACCGCTTCGCCTACAGGTAATCATACTACCCGTAACTATTATGGTAAACCGGAACAATGGGAACTCGACAGGCTGTTTGGAAATGATGTGGGATTTGCTGATCACTATCTGAAAAATATGGTGATAGACCCCAATGGGCAGATCAGTATCTCTTACCAGAACAGCGCCGGTAAAACAATTGCTACCGCTTTGGCAGGTGGAAGTGCGGATACTTCCCTCTTGCCATTGGAATCCAGGCCAGCCGCCATTAAAAAGAACATTGTTTTGCTGCAGCCGGATAGATTTGTATTCGATTCACAGGCATTGAAGTTGACAGCTACCACTACCTACCTGGCTTCGGTTCCCGACGCTTCGGCTTCTTTTGTATTCAGTGTGCAACAATTGGTTAAAAAGTATTCACAGGGTAGCGTGACTATTTGCAGCAACTGCTACTACAATGTGACTGTCAGTGTAAAGGATGATTGCAATAATACCATCCTGGACCTCAAAGGACTAAGCAGGGGAAGCGCATTGGCCAATTGTAACGTTAGCGGGAATTTCGATTCAACATTCAACATAAAGCTGGAGAAAGTCGGTGAGTATTATTTCACATTTGAAATGGCATTGAACCGGGACGTTATCAATGCTTACACCGAAGATTTCGTAAAAAATAATACCAACCTTAGAACTGAATTCCAGTTTATCCTGGATCAGTTGAAAAAGGAGAACTTTAGCGGTTGTTTTTCTGAATGCCGGACCTGTGTGGAAGCGCTTGGGGAGAAGGTTGATTTTATGCGGAGCATAAAAATACGCCTCATAAAAAACGGGGTGGATACCGTAACTAACCTGTCGGCTATCAATCTTTGGGCCGGGGCGTTGTATGACTCGTTATATAGCAACTGCCAGGCTATTCGTTCTTCCTGTTTATCGCCATGCGATGAGCTCAGAAACGAGATGCTGCAGGATGTAAGCCCGGGAGGCCAGTACGCGCTGTTCGATTCAACCGGTCAGCCGTTGGAAACTGATATAAATGTGATTTACCAGAATTGGCGTACTGCATTCCCGGTAAAAAGTTCGTCGGACCCCGATTATAAAGCAAATATCATAACGCGGGAGGATGGCAGTATTATCTCTCCTTACGATTCTAACTTCACATTGCAACAGTTAATCCGGTACTGGAAGTCGGAGTGGGCGGAGAAATTCCTTAATAATCATCCCGAAATTTGTGCATTAAACTTCTGTATCGACAATAGTGCGTCGAAGATCTGGGATAAGAAGGTAGGAGAGATATATACTAACGCGGCAGATATTCCTAAGATTCAATCCGGGTTGGCTTATAGTACTACCAACGCGTTGTGGTTGTTTGCGGCAGATCCTTTTTTCGCAACAGGAGGAAAGGGAGCAGCATATGCAGATGCCTTTAAAACGGACCTGTCTAATTTCTCTAAAAACATAATGGGGGTTAATGACTCAAGATACAACGTCAAGAATCTGAGTCAGTATATCGACTATCAGTTATATTGCAATGATTCGTCGGGAACCACAAATACTGGCAGCAAAGCTGATTTTCTAACCCGTTGGAATAGTTGTACACCTGATGCAAATTGCAGGGTGCCGGACTTGCAGTGGCAAATGTATGCCGGCTATTACCTGGAACTGAAGCAGAAGTACTATCAGTTGGTAATGAACGAAAGTACCACGTATTGTAAGGGAAAGTGTATAGTAGGAGGAATCAGGTCCGCTTCTGGCACAATAACCTACCCGACACCGTCGCCAGGAAATTACCTGGTTTGCTCTGATTTTGTCGGTTCCAACGGATATCCTTTTGAATTGACCGTTGATCCTTATGATCTTAACTATAATATTGTTCATTTAAGATATATAGGTACTGCTCCCTTGGCGCCGGGATTGCGAATTGTTGGTAAGGTGGAAGGAATGCAATCGAGAGGCGAAACGACTATTCGGACATTCTATTATTATCCCGGTACCGAACGTCTTGATATCTATTTCCCAGAAGAATACCGCTCATTTGAGATACTAAGTTTGGAGTGTGAAGGGACACCAGATATAGGACCAAACTGTTCACCAAATTATAAAAACAAGGTAAGCAGGATAGGATCTATCAACTATTCCGAAACATTACCCGTCGATTCAAACTATTACCTGCTTCCGGGTAAAGACTCCATTAATAAACAATTCAGGACATCCTGTGACGCATATATTGACCAGATCGTTAATAAGCTGACCTGCGCCTCTGCTACGCAAAAAGCAACAATACGGTCTAAACTGACCGAGATATGTATGCTGGGATCGGACGAGTATCATATGCTTGGCTCAAGCTCCACACTGGGCGGCAAAAAGAACAGTGATGGCGACAGTTCGTTCCAACAGGTACTGAAACGTTATCTGACTACTTTTACACAGGATTGCAATCCATGGCTCACCGATGCGCCAACTGCAGCGAACGTGGAGCAGCAATTGATGACCAAACAGATCATCCGGACAACCCCTGATATCTGCAAGCGGTTGAGCGACCTGAAAACAGAACAGCAGGCCAACGCTCCAACATCTACCTTCTTCAATTACCTGGTTGGTAAGTACGGTAGTGCTATGAAGCTTAGCTCAGCAGAGTTGGACGCCTTAATGAAGGGTTGCAATAACTGTAAATACCTGGTAGACACGGAAATAACACTGCCTGTATTTTTAGACGGGAAAGCAAAGGGATGCATTACCGCTGCCGAATTCTGGGCGGCCCGTGCCAACCTGAAAACGGATCTGAATAATACGCTCGACAGCACCAAGGCAAACTACGAAGCAGTATATACAAATTACCTGAACCAGCGATGGGGCTTTACATTAGGCTTTACCGATTATGATAACTATCGCAGGTTATTGCAGTCAACGCCAGGCGCTTTATTATGCAATAGTCCTGTTTATTCTGTTGAAAAAACAGACCCTTATACTTGCATGTATAACCTGATAGATGGCGCTGTTCAGGGAGGCAGACGCCTGTATCTTCAATATATCGACTCAGTTAAAACTGACTTCAGGAAACAGTATGTAAATATCTGCAGTGGAGCTAAAAATAAGGTTACGTTAAATACGTCTCAGCAGATCTATCATTATACTTTATACTATTACGACCAGGCAGGAAATCTTTTAAGAACAGTACCGCCGGAAGGAGTAGATATTATTGAAGATCAGGCCTTGCTGGACCAGGTGGATCAGGCCAGAAGGGCAGTTTACACCAACTGTTCCTATAATGGGCCATTGGTCAATACTAATGTAGATACGACATTAAACAAGCTAGGTACTGCCCTGACAGGCACGAACCAGTCCATTGAATTCTGGGTATACAATCCCGACGGCGGGGCGATGCAGGTAGCTGCCAATGCCGGCAACAAAGCCTATCTGAATGTTTGTATGGACGGTACTTATTTGCATGCAGATATCTACAAACTTAATCCGGTAAATCCCGGTGGGGTGGATATTACCGCCTCAAACCAGGTAGATGTTAATATTAGCGCAGTAGCGCCGTTGGATGTCTGGACACATATTGTGCTACAGGGACCAGACCTGGATAGCAGCGGAGCAATCAGTGTATATGTCAATGGAGTGGCTTGCCCGGTTGTATCCAATGCCCCTGCTCTCGGATGCGGATGGGAAATAACATCTGCCGCCACGGGCAATGCGTCCTACACCCAGAACCTTGCGTACCTGAAGCAGATCCGCATGTATAAACGCTTAATGACTGCCGCTGAAATAGCCGCTAATGCAAAAGAAAACTGTATGGGACTTGCGGCAGCTTATGCAACAGGGTTGTTAAGAGATACGCTCACCTGGGGAAGGATGAATGTACCATTGGCAGGTTCGCCAACTACGTTGCCTGATGGAGGAACAGTAGAAGTACAGACTACCTCTATTTATCCAAAACACAGGCTAACAACAGATTATGCTTATAACTCGTTGGGCGCTGTTGTACAGCAGTCATCTCCTGATGCCAATAGCAGCTATTTCTGGTACGATCAGCTCGGCCGGTTGTTTGCCAGCCGGAATGCAAACCAGATGTTAGGCAGCAATGTGTTCAGCTATACAAAATATGATGGCCAGGGAAGAATAGTCGAAGTAGGAGAGAAAGCGAATGCGCTTAATATTTCTGTTCCGCACTTTGTGCCTGCCGACTCTGTACAATTATTTGTGGCCAGCGGCACTAACAGCCAGATCACAAAAACGGTATATGATGCACCGGTGTTATCACCGGCCTCCTATCCGCAGGAGAACCTGCGGAAACGGGTAGCAGCCAGCATTTTCCAGCAGGTTGCAGGAACTGATGAACAGGCAACTTATTACAGTTATGATTTATTGGGTAACGTTAAAACCTTATGGCAGAAACTCTACGGATGGGCGGATACCGACATGAAACGCCTGGATTATAAGTATGATTTAGTTGGAGGAAAGGTAGATGCCTTGCGTTACCAGTTTGGAAAGCCGGATCAGTTCTTTTACAATTATGAATATGACGCAGAAAATAGGATAGTCGCTGCTCTTAGCGGGGTAACCCATAATGGCGATAACTGGACGGTACCTCCGAGAGGAGCAACTAACCAGGGCACCAAGGATGCGTACTATATTTACTATAAGCATGGTCCGCTTGCCCGCACAGAAATAGGAAGAAACGCTGTGCAAGGTATCGATTACGCCTATACCTTGCAAGGCTGGCTGAAGGCTGTCAATGGAACCGGTTTAACTCCGGCCAACGATATGGGGCAAGATGCGATGAGCGGCGGTGCCAGAAGCACCTTCGCTAAAGACCAGGCGGCCTTCTCGCTTGATTATTATACCGGCGATTTTAAGCCAATTGGCGGAACTACCGCAACGGCGTTGGGATTGAAGTATGTAAATAATGTAGCCGACGTAACTGGACAGAACCTGTACAATGGTAATATCAGCAGAACTACCATGGCAATGACCCAGTTTAACAGCGGCAACCCGGTAGGGTACAGCTATCGTTATGACCAGTTAAACAGGCTGGTAAGAATGTACCAGCACAAGCCGGCGGCGGGTGCAACCGGTTGGGACGCAACTTCCCGGACGGAGGATTACCGGGAAGAGATCAGGTACGATGCAAACGGCAATATTCTCGCATACGAAAGAAAAGGGATAGCCAGTACAAACATCAGGATGGATGAATTAAAATACATTTATCCGAGAGATGCAGATGGTAATTTAACTGCTAACACTTTAAGACATATTACCGACAATGTGCCGGACAATAACTACTCCGTTGATATTGATAACATGCCGGTTGATAACTATCAATACGATAAAATCGGTAATTTAATCAAAGACACTAAAGCTAATATTTCAAATATTGGTTGGACAGTATATGGAAAGATTAAAAATATTAACTTTACTGATGGAAGTTCTTTGTTATATAAGTACGACGCTGCCGGCAACCGCATTTATAAGGAATATACCAAATCCGGGCAGGCGGCAGTTAAAACCTGGTATGTAAGGGATCCTCAAGGCAACACACTTGGAGTTTATGGAAACAATAGTGGCGCCCAGGTTTTCTGGAAGGAACAACACCTTTATGGAAGCAGTCGTTTGGGGATGTGGTTACCTGAAATGCAGGTGAGCGGTACTCCTGGTGATGCAAAAGTGCTCTGGAACCAAAGTAACCGTACCCGTTATGAGCTTACCAACCATTTAGGCAACGTTTTGGCAGCTATATCCGACCAGCCGGCTACAGTGTATAACATGACAGATTATACACCTTTTGGTATGATGCAGGTTGGTAGGAGTTGGAATGCAGGGGGCGGGTATAGGTATGGGTTTAATGGGAAGGAGAATGATAATGAGGTGAAAGGGGAGGGGAATCAGCAGGATTATGGAATGAGGGTGTATGATCCGAGAGTGGGGAGGTTTTTGAGTGTAGATCCGTTGACAACTGATTTTCCGTGGTATACCCCTTATCAGTTTGCGGGAAATAAACCCATTTGGGCAATAGATCTTGACGGATTAGAAGAGATAAAGGCAACGCAAAATTATTGGCAATTCGCACAGGATATGAGCAAGGTTCCAGCAACGTATAAATCTGTTAGTGGTAAAGTTGTAGTGACAACGTATAACCTGCACGGTTGGCCGAGTAATCATCTTTATTTTTGGGATAAGATAATTAAAGATCATCCAAATTTTTTAGACCAGTGGAATATTGATAGGGTTTCACAAGATGGTTACTCACCTATTTTTACACGGCAATTAAAGGAACATTGGGAAGGTATAGGTCAAAATACCAATGGACTAAAGATCGGTGATGTTTTGGATCATCATCATGTCAATCAAGGAAGATCTGCTGTTCCAATAACCAGAAGTGAACATAAAACCATACCACGCCAAACGTATAAGCAAATGTTGCTGTCCAAGTTAGGAAATGCAATGTCGGTAATGTCTATTGTTTCGGAGTTTGTTGCTATTAAAACAGGTAATCCAGAAGCATTGATTAACCAATTTGGTCCGCATAATGAATTAGGGGTTGTTTATAAGCAGCCAGATTCTGGGTTTTATTATACTCTTACTTCAATGGAGAAGTCAGATGATCATATTTCTGCTAACTTTGATGTATATAGCAGTTTTCGTTATGATGACAAGACTCATAAGTATGTTGGCGAGGGTAAAATTGGAACTGGAAGTACTTATCAAGAAAAGAGTGGTTATTCGCAGACTATAATCCTTGATAATGATGGTAAGGTAAAATCTTATAAGACAGAGGGTGTAAGATCACCTGGTGTAATTTAATTTTAATATGGACTTACTAGAATTTATAGCTCATATAAATAGATATATTCCAACTGATGAACAGATCAGGGAAAAAAGATCCGCACGTAATATAACAATAAGTGATCTTGATGTGCGAAGGATTAGAATGGCTTTTGAACTTCGATATGAGCCAATAGCTAAGGTTAAAGGTAAATTAGATGCCCTAATTTTAGATACTAATATTAGAGAGGTCGGAATTGGGATGGTTCAGTTTTATGAGGAGATTTTGATTGAAGATTCAGTATATAGATGTTTTGCTGATTACAATTACGATTATGAATTTGCAGAACGATTACTAGACTCAAAAATAGTTATTGTTGAAAGGGGGGCGTATGATATGGGGGATGTTGATATTATAGCAAATAATATCGATGAGTTCTTACAACTATTAATAATTATTACAAACTCAGACCGGCATCAGATATATGATATTCCAATGGAGGGGAATACGGAAATTATATTAAACAGAATGATTAAAGAAGGGGTCTCGAAAAAATGGTTGAAGCTTCTCTTGCCAACAATAGTTAAATAATAATAAAACTTTTTGCTAAGAACAGCCAAGGTTGATGCGACCACATCAACCTTGGCTATTTTAATATATCTTGCAATTTAGCTTTAGCTAAGAAGGCGTCCAGTAAGGAGTATACACATTGTTTGTCCGGTTCAGGAAGTTCATTAATATCATTGAGTCTCTTCATCATCTTTGGATCCTTCAGGATGTTGGTGTCATGAGCTTCCCCTAAAAGGTAGCCAACGGTAGTATCAATCAGCTTAGCAATTTTTTTAGCGGCTTCAATGGATGGCAGCATCTCATCGCGTTCATATTTACCAATCACGGAATAGGAAGTATTAAGCAGGTTCGCCAGTTCTTTTTGAGAAAGTCCTTTAGCTTCTCTACACTCTCTAAGTTTTTTACCGAAAGACTCCATAGTATATATCTTTTTAGGTGTCAAAAGACCCTGTTTTACTGGGTTAAGCAAAAATAAGTACCTGAAAGGGTAATTTAAAATCTAAAAAAGTTTGTTGGTTATATTGGATTAAGCATCTTTATACCGAATAAGGTATCTGAAGATTTTTTAAAATAATCTATATGGGTAACAAACTTATAAGACGCGGCAAATTACATGGCAGATACCAGCCAGTCAAAGACAAGTGGTATAGCGGTCGTAATGAAAGAACGCACATTATGCAATATCAACTCTGGGGTAAGAGTGCTCCATTTTAGATGGTTACTGAGTTTGAAAAAGCGGCATACGGTATAGAGGGAACATTTTGGAATTTTTACAAAAGCAATCACTATTGTCCGACTAAAATAATGTTTTAGGATGAAAAAAGGCAGTTCCGAAGAACCGCCCAATTTGGTAAGTTTGAGTTACCACACTTAAAATTACCATGGGCGAAAATAAAAGTTTTT
>Ga0164243_10008495_pt1 | contig 15116 bp, 9 predicted proteins | sample OricompcompostOP_FD_108781 | JGI IMG/M metagenome (GOLD analysis project Ga0164243, IMG submission 108781) | Organic Plus compost microbial communities from Emeryville, California, USA - Original compost - Organic plus compost (OP) | ecosystem: Engineered > Solid waste > Mixed feedstock >... | reverse complement strand
GCGTGCCGGCGCATGCGGGTGGCCAGGTGGTCGAGCTGGAACAGCCGCTCCAGCTCGTCCGGGTCCTCCGTACGGCGCTCCATGCCGTCGAGCAGCTTCAGCTGCCGGTGCAGCAGCGCCTGGCTGCGGCGGGCCAGGTTGACGAAGACGTCGCGGATGCCGCCGCGCAGCCGGGCCTCCCCGACCGCCTCCTCCATGGCGGTCCGCTGCACCGACCCGATGGCCGCGCCGACCTGCGCGATCTCCGTGGTGCGGTACTCCGACCGGAGGATCTCGGCCTCCACGTCGATCTGCTCGCCGACGCGCAGCCGCCGCACGACGGTGGGCAGCCGCTTCTCGGCGACCTCGCGGGCGCTGTGCCGCAGCTGGCGCAGCTCGCGGATCAGCCGCCGGCTCACCCGTACCGAGATGACCAGCGAGAGGACCACCGCGACGAGACCGAACAGCGCGGTCGCGGCGAGCTGCCCGAGGATGCGCATCGCGATCGGCTTGCCCTGGGCGGTCAGCTCGTCCGCGCCGGCCAGCAGCGCCTTCTGCTGGGCGTCGAGCACCTGCGAGGTCGCGGACCGCCACTGGTCGGCGGTGATCGGCGGGTGCTCGCCGTGCCGCGTGCCGAACGCGACACGGTTCTCCATGGCCTGCAGCCGCTTGTACGGCGGCGAGGACTCGATGGCGGCGTACCTGCTTTGCAGCATCGCGCTCTGCTCGGGCACGACCTGCGCGTACTGGTACCGCTGCACGCCCATCGCGGAGGCGAAGCGCGCGTGCTCGGAGGCGTTCATCATCCCGCCGCGCGCCAGCATCGCGGCCATCACCGCGTCCTCCTGGGACAGGGTGTCGCGGGCGCGCGCGAGGTCGAGGACGTCGCGGGACCTCTTGGCGAAGTCGGAGTCGCCGAACGTGATGATCGTGGCGTCGGTGACGGTGTAGGAGGCGGACAGCGCCGCCGTGTACATCTCCAGCGCCTTCGGCACCGTGCCCTGGCCGGTGGACACCTGGTCGCGGACGGTGCTCAGGTTGCCGATGGCGGTGCGGTACGCGTCGATGTCCTGCACGGCCGCGGGCTCGATGGCCGACCGTACGTCGTCGCCGTCGGCCTTGGCGAAGAAGGCCGAGCGGGCCGCGTCGGTCTTCTGCCGGGCGGCGGTGAAGGCGCGCAGCGACGCCGCGGTGGGCTTGGCGGCCTGGACGGCCGCGGCCCGGCGCTCGGCCTGCAGGGCGCTGCTCAGCGCGTCGGACGTCTTGGCGAAGTCCACGAGCGTGCCGACGTGGAGCAGGCTCAGGCCGGGCCCGAGCGTGATGCTGGCGCCGAACCCCCACAGCGCGGTGAGCGACAGCAACGGCACCAGCAGGAGGAGAACGAGCTTGGAACGGATGGAGCGGCTACGGGACCTCATCACACCTCGTGCTCGACGCCTGCTGTGTTCACTGCTCCCCCGGGTACGCACCGTCATCGTGCGGCCGCGATGCGCCGCGCGACGCGGGTGAGCCTACTACGGGGCGGTCCCCCTCAATGTGCCGCATCCGACCCCCGCGACGGGCGAAGTCTGCCCGATTCGATGGCTCTTCGCGATCTTGGTATCGATTCGGGGGCTTTCGAGCGGCGATCGTTCGTCGAATGTCCGCGAAACCGTCGGCTCTGCATACCGAGACGTTGAGATCCCTTTAGAATCCGGCCACGTGAGCGACGAGAGCCCCCCGCGACTTCCCACCCGCAACCGAACCGCGCGGCCCGCCGGACGGCACCGCCGCGGCCAGACCTCGGACCTCCCGCCCGAGGCGCCCGCGTTGGTGCCGGTCATGCCGGTGGGCGCCACCCTCTCCGACCCGCGCGCCCGCGACGTCGCCGACCGCGTCGCCGCCGAGCTTCCGGGTGCCATGGCCGACGCCTACCCGGGCCTGGAGGTCGCCGTGGCCCGGCTCGGCGGCCCGGGCGAGCCCGGCGACCTCACCGAGATCCTCGACGCCGCCGCGGCCGTACGGCCGGGCGTCGCGGCCGCCGCGGTGGTGGCGCCGCTGATCACCGGGCCGCACCCGCGCTTCGCCGAGGCGGTGCGCGCGGCCACCGGCGAGCGCGGCGTGGTGACCGACGCGCTCGGCCCGCACCCGCTGCTCGCGCAGGCGCTGCACGAGCGGCTCGCCGCGGCCGGCCTGGCCCGCCCGGACCGGGTGCGCATGCTCGGCCTGGTCACCGCGGCCGACGGCGTCATCGTGGCGACCACCGGCGGTGGTGAGGCCGTGCGCGCGGCCGACATGACCGCCGTGCTGCTCGCGTCCCGGCTGGCCGTCCCCGTCGTGCCCGCGTCCCTCGACGGCACGCTCCAGGTGAGCCAGGTGGCCGACCGGATGCGGGAGACCGGCGCCGGACGCATCGCCCTGGCGCCGTACGTCATCGGCCCGGAGGCCGACCTCGGCGCGATGACGGCCGAGGCGGAGAAGGCCGGCGTCGAGTGCGCCGAGCCCATCGGCCCGCACCCGACCGTCGCCCGGCTGCTGTCCCTGCGCTACGAGATGGCGCTGGACGAGCTCCGCATCGGGTATCAGGACGGCTGAGGAGGCGCTCCACCCGGGTACGCGGCCGATCCGGGTGGAGCCGATCTAGAACCGCACTCGGTTCCTCGGTTATCGTCGCCCCGTCGTACGAAAAGGGGAGGAACGATGCCGATCGACGCCGCGTCCGTGCCCGGGACGCTGGCCACCGAGGCCGGGCGGACCGCGCTGATGCTCATCGACCTGCAGAACGCCTTCCTGCACGACCAGGGCACGTTCGGCCGGTTCGGGTTCGACGTGGCGTCGATGCGCCGCGCCGTGGCCCCGTGCAACGAGCTGGCCGCCGCCGCGCGGCGCCGGGGCGTACCGGTGATCTTCGTCCGGTACGCGTACCGCGCCGACTACGGCGACATCGGCATCATGAGCGAGATCATGCCGCCCGCGGTGGCCGCCGGGGCGCTGCGCAACGGCGAGTGGGACGCGGAGCTGCTCGACGAGGTCCGCGTCGAGGCCACCGACCAGGTGGTGCACAAGAACCGGTACAGCGCGTTCCACGGCACCGGCCTGGCCGGGCACCTGCGCGGCCGCGGCGTGTCCACGCTGGTGCTCGGCGGCGTCCTGGGCAACGTGTGCGTGACGGGTGCCGCCGCCGACGCCATGCAGAACGACTTCCGCGTCTTCGTCGCCGCCGATGCCTGCGCCTCCGTCGACACCGCGTCCAACGACGCCGCCATGGGCACGGTCGCCCTGGCGTACGGCACCGTCACCGACACGTCCACCATCACCCAGGCATGGCTGACCCAGGTCCCCGAGTCCGCATGACCTCAGGCGGGCCAGACGGGTGCGCGCTTCTCCAGGAAGGCGTGCATGCCCTCGCGGGCCTGGGGGGTCTGGCTGGCGCCGGCCATGACCTCCATGGCGATGCTGTAGGCGTCGCGCTCGGGGCGGTCGAACTGGGCGTACAGGGTCTGCTTGCCGAGCGCCTTGGCGCGCGGGCTGCCCTGGGTGCAGCGGTCGAGCAGCTCGGTGGCGGCCTTGTCGAGGTCGACGGGGGCGACGACCCGGTTGATCAGGCCCCACTCGTACGCGGTCTCGGCGTCGATGCGGTCGCCGGACAGCGCCAGCTCCATGGCGCGCTTGCGGCCGACGTTGCGGGCGATGGCCACCATCGGCGTGTGGCAGAACCAGCCGCCCTTGCCGCCGGGCGCCGCGAACGCCGCGTCGCTGGACGCGACCGCCAGGTCGCACGAGGCCACCAGCTGGCAGCCGGCCGCGGTGGCCAGGCCGTGCACCTTGGCCACGACCACCTGGGGCACGGACTGGATCGTCTGCATCAGCGCGGTGCAGGTCTGGAGCAGGTCGCGGACGTCCTTGTAGTCGGCGTCGACGACGTCGGCGAAGTCGTGCCCGGCGGAGAACACCGGGCCGTTGCCGGCGAGCACGATGCCCAGCGCGTCGGTGCCCGCGGCCTCCTCGAAGGCGGCGGTGAGCTCTTCGAGGTGGGCCTGCGACAGCGCGTTGCGCCGGCCGGGCCGGTTCATCGTGATCGTTGTGTAGGGACCGTCGCGATCGACAAGGATGCACTCGTAGGCCATGTCCGCACGGTACGGCACGTACGTGCGGTTGGGCAGCGCAGGGAGGCACGATGGGCGAGTACGCGGAGGCGTTCCGGCGGAGCATCGCGGACCCGGAGGGGTTCTGGGGCGACGCGGCGCGGGCCGTCGAGTGGGACCGGGCCCCGGACCGCGTCCTCGACGGCGACCGGGCGCCGTTCTACCGCTGGTACGCCGGCGGCCGGCTGAACACCTGCCACAACGCGCTCGACCGGCACGTCGCGGCCGGCCACGGCGACCGGCGCGCGCTGATCCACGACAGCCCGGTCACCGGCACCAAGCGCGTCTTCACCTACGCCGAGCTGCGCGACGCCACCGCGCGCTTCGCCGGCGTCCTCGCCGATCTCGGCGTGACCGCGGGCGACCGCGTGGTCATCTACATGCCGATGGTGCCCGAGGCGGTGATGGCCATGCTGGCCTGCGCCCGGCTCGGCGCGGTCCACTCCGTGGTGTTCGGCGGCTTCTCCGGGGCCGAGCTGGCCGCGCGCGTCGACGACGCCAAGCCGAAGGTGATCGTCTCCGCGTCCTGCGGCGTCGAGCCCACGCGGGTGGTGCCGTACAAGCCGATGATCGACCGCGCGCTGGAGCTGGCGTCCCACCGCCCGTCGGCCTGCGTCATGCTGCAGCGCGACGCCCAGCGCGCCGAGGTGGACGCCACCGCCGACGCGCCGCGCTGGCTCGACTGGGACGAGGCGATGGCCACGGCGTCGCCGCGCGACTGCGTGCCGGTCGAGGCCACCGACCCGCTGTACATCCTCTACACCTCCGGCACCACCGGGCGCCCGAAGGGCGTGGTGCGCGACAACGGCGGCCACGCGGTCGCGCTGACCTGGTCGATGGCCAACGTGTACGGCGTGGGCCCCGGCGAGGTGATGTTCACCGCCTCGGACATCGGCTGGGTCGTCGGCCACTCCTACATCGTCTACGCGCCGCTGCTGGCCGGCGCGACGACCGTCATGTACGAGGGCAAGCCGGTCGGCACGCCGGACGCCGGCGCGTTCTGGCGGGTGGTCGCCGAGCACGGCGTGAAGGTCATGTTCACCGCGCCCACCGCGATCCGCGCCGTGAAGAAGGAGGACCCGGACGGCCGCCTGCTGGCCGGGCACGACCTGTCCACGCTCACCCACCTGTTCCTGGCCGGCGAGCGGCTGGACCCCGAGACGTACCGCTGGGCCGGCGACCTGCTCGGCGTGCCGGTGGTGGACCACTGGTGGCAGACCGAGACCGGCTGGCCGGTGGCCGCCAACCCGGTCGGCCTGGAGCCGCTGCCGCTCAAGCCCGGCTCCCCGAGCGTGCCCATGCCCGGGTACGACGTGCGCATCCTCAGCCCCGACGGCGGCCCCGTACCGGACGGCGCCGACGGCGACATCGTGGTGAGGCTGCCGCTGCCGCCCGGCTGCCTGCCCACGCTGTGGGGCGACGACGACCGGTACGTCGCCTCGTACCTCAAGCGGCACGACGGCCACTACCTGACCGGCGACGGCGGCCGCCTGGACGACGACGGCTACCTGTACGTCATGGGCCGTACCGACGACGTCATCAACGTGGCCGGCCACCGGCTGTCCACCGGCGCGCTGGAGGAGGTCATCGCCGCGCACCCCGCGGTCGCCGAGTGCGCGGTCGTGGGCGTCGCGGACAGTCTCAAGGGACAGCTCCCCCGCGCGTTCGTGGTGGTCAAGGCGGGCGCGGACGCCGACCCGGAGGCCCTGTCGGCCGAGCTGATCGCCCGCGTACGCGAGGAGGTCGGCCCGATCGCCGCCCCCGGCCGTGTCGACGTCGTCGCCGCCCTCCCCAAGACCCGGTCCGGGAAGATCCTCCGCAAGACCATGCGCGGCCTGGCCGACGGCCGCGACGAGCCGGTCCCGTCCACCATCGAGGACCCGGGCGTACTCGACGCCCTGCGGCCGCTGCTGCGCGGGTGACGCGCGAAGGGCCCGCGGCGTGCCGCGGGCCCTTCTCTCTCGGCGACGTCAGCACCGCTCGTTGTGGGTGTAGCTGTGGAAGCGGTACTTCGGCCTGTTGTTCCAGTTGTAGTTGACCCGCGCGCGGTAGAGCCTCCCGTTCGTGCACGTGCGGAACCTGATGGTGCTCCTGGCGAAGTTGTTCCCCGTCCGCCGGGCGCCCTTCACCACGGTGACCCAGCCCTTGCCCGTGTGGCGCTCGATGAACGTCTGAACCGCGACGAAGTCCCGGCCCGAGGTGCGGTCCTTGATCCAGCCCGTGGCGCGGATGACGTTCCTGCCCTTGTCGGCGTGAATGCCGCCGCCGTGCGTGAACGGCTGCGCGGCGGCCGTCGCCGGGAGCGCCGCCGTGACGCCCGCCAGCGCCAAACCCGCCGCTCCGAGCCGGACACAGGTCTTTCGCATCGTTCCTCCCAGGTATCGAAGGGAGTGCGAGTCAAGCGCCCGGCGGCTTCACGGCCGCTTCACGGCGGCGTCATCGCCGGTCAGGAAGTCCTGCAGCTCCCGGTGCCGGAACTGGTACGTGGCGCCGCTGACGCGCAGCAGCCGCGCCTCGCAGGCCCAGTCGAGGAACGTCCACAGGCGTAGCGGCAGCAGGCCGCGGGCGGCCGCGACGAGCAGGCCGATCATCGTGCGGGACCACGCGACCGCGCCGAAGGCCAGCCCGAAGGTCACGCCGCCGACGAGCGCGCACGCCAGCGCCGTGAGGACACCGGAGCTCAGCAGGAACACCAGGAACGCCGCGACGCCGCCGACGAGCCCGAACGCCACCCCGATCGCCGGGTTGCGGCGCAGCGCCTCGCGCGGGTGCGCCAGGTCCGCGTCCTTGCTCCAGCCGCCCGCCGCGAACTTGAAGGCGATCCCGAGCGCGCAGGCCAGCACGAAGGTGCCCGCGATCCCGGTCGCCAGCGGTACCGGGCCGGCGTGCGCGAGCCGCAGCGGCGGCAGGCCGGTGAGCGCCCCGCACAGCCCGAAGCCGAGCAGCGTGACGGGCTCGGCCCGGATCACCGCGGACGCGGTCGGGTACCCGGCCCCGTGCCGTCCGGCGGCCGTCACCCCGATGACCGCGCCGAGCACCGCTCCCCCGGCGACGCCCGCGGCGGCGGCGAACCCCGGGTCGAACGCCGCGCCTCTGGTCAGCGCGAGCCCCGCCAGGCCGGCGAGCAGGCCGACCGGGGCACCGGAGAGCACGCCGATCAGGCCGCCGGCCAGGCGCAGCCGTACCGGGACGTTGGCCCGTCCGCCGGCGGCGGCCGGCCACCGGGCCAGGGAGAGGCGGGTGGCGATGGCCACCCACGCCGCCATGAGCGCCAGCGTGAGCCCCTCGTCCCGGTCCAGACCGCCGCGGAGGTCGCCGGGCCGGTCGACCGCCGACCCCGTCCAGAACGCCAACATCGCGACGACCGCGAACAGCAGGCAGGCCAGGCCGTGCAGCGCCAGTACCCGGCGCCGGCCGCCGATCGGCCACAGCAGGTGCGGGACGATGTCGATCGCCGTCAGGCCGGGCACCGGGCGGTCCGCGTGCGCGGCCTGCCACCGCAGGTGGCCGGCCAGGTGCTCCAGCCAGGACCGCACCTGCTCCGGCCGGTACGGCGTACGGTGCGCGCCGCGCGGAGTGAGCCCGGTCGCGGCCGGCACGTAGGCGTCGAGCAGCCGGCGTGCGATCGACGCGGCGGCCGCCCGGAGGTCCGCGTCCGGGGCGGCGCGCAGCAGCTCGGCCGGGTCGGCGCCGGACTCCACGGCGGTCGCGGTCAGCATCAGCCGCCAGGGGGTGGCGAGGGCGGCGTGCACGGCGGCGCCCGACGGGCCGGCCAGCGCCGCGAGGATGTCCGTACGGCGCCGGCCGCACGGGTGGCCGTCCGGCCAGCGGGCGTGCAGGTACGCGCCGATCTGCGGCACCGTCAGGTCCTGGAGGTGGATCCGCGCGGCGTTGTCCAGGCCGGCCCGGGCCGCGGTCAGCTCGGCGTGGCGGTCGGCCCGGCACGTCACCACGACCGGCGCCGGGCGCCGTCCGGACAGGTCGCTGTACCGGTTGAGCTCGGCGAGAAGCCCGATGGCCCGGCGCGGCGGGCCGGTGGCCGGTTCGGGGTCAAGCTCCTCAAGCCCGTCCACCACCGGCAGCACCCGGCGGTCACGCACCAGCCGGGCCGCGTCCTTGGCGCCGAGGCCGTAGTCGCGTGCCAGCTCGCCGGCGAACCAGTCCGGGAACGGCGTGCCCGCGGTCCACCGGGCCGCGCTCAGCCGGACCGGCACCGGCGGCCGGCCCGCGAACCGTCCGTCCGCGGCCACGAGCGGCTCCACGAGCCGCAGCACCAGCTCGATGGCCAGCACGGTCTTGCCCGACCCCGACTCCCCCACGACCAGCAGGCGCCGCGGGCGCAGGCCCGCGAAGTACCGGGCGATCGACGGCACGTCTCCCGGCTCCGTACCGCCGGGCGCCGTGAACGCGACGGGTGCGACGCTGTAGCCGCCGAGCAGGCCCCGGCGCGCCCGGTCCTCCTCGCGCGCCACCCGGCGGGCGAGCAGCGCGACGGCAGGGTCCTCGGCCCGGTCCCCCGCCATGGGCTCCGGGTCCGGCTCGCCGGCGTCCGGCGGCGGGCCGGCGAGGGCGTCCCGGGCCGCCCGCCAGCGCTCAAGCTCGGCCGGGACCAGCTCCTCCGGGTGGTCGCAGAAGCGCAGGCACGCGGTGACGAAGGCACGTACGAAGTCCCAGCGCGGTAGCCGGCCGGTCTGCTTCAGGACGTGCGAGGTCGTGCTCTTGGGCAGCGCGTCGACCGTAGCGCCGTCCGAGGCGACGACCTGGCCACCGAGCGACCGCAGCCGGCTCAGCGATGGCTCCCCGGCCCACTGCCGGAGCCGGGTCAGCGCCCGGACGAAGTCGGCCACGGTGCCCGTACGGTCCGGGGCGGGCGGCCGGGCCGAGGTCACCGGCCCGTCCTCACCAGCGACCAGGTGAACTCCGCGCGCCGCGGCCACCGGCCGGGCCGGCACGTGCCCTCCAGGGTCTGGACGTGCCGGGCCTCCATCAGGAAGTCGCGCGCCTCGTCGGCCTCGACCAGCTCCCGGCCGACCGAGATGGGCACGAACCCGTGCCGGGGGATGTAGACCCACCGGCCCCGGTCCCAGTCGTACGGGTCGCGCCAGTGGTGCCGGACCGTGCCGGACACCCGCACCTCCGCACCGGACCGGGTGAGCACGAACGACCCCTGCGAGCGCAGCAGGCTCATCCGGCTGACGTAGAACAGCTCGCTGCCGATGAACGCGTTGATCCTGGCGTCCCAGTGGTCGTGCAGCCACGCCGAGGCGCCGTCCTCGCGCAGCCGCCGCGCCGCGTGCGCGATCTGCCGCTCGAACCGCCGGTGGTTCCGCCGCTCGGCCCGCCTGATCACCCGGAACGAGCGCAACCAGCGCCGGGACAGCGTCCGGGACGCCCCCGCACCGTCCAGGAAGTGGCGCAGCACGCCGGACGCCATCGGATAGACCTCGCCGCTCTCCTCGGCGATGGATCCGAACAGCTTCGCCAGCTCCGGTACGGGCCGGCCGGTCCGCCGCCGGAAACCGCGCAGGAACATGGTCGCTCCGTCCGTCAGGAGGTCACGGGGCAGGCCCGCCGATACGTCTCGCCCGGCGCGAAGCGGTCCCATTCGGCGCGGGTGAGGGACCGGCCCGCCGCCGCGCACGCCGCGGTGACCGGGTCGGCGGGCGGGGCGGCGTCCCACAGCCGCGCGGTCCCGTCGCCGGACACCGTGGCCACGGTCCGCCCGTTCCGGGTGTAGCCGATCTCGGTGATGTCGCCGCCGTGGCCGGCCATCGGTGCGCCGATCTGCCGGTACGTCCGCAGGTCCCACAGTCGTACGTCGTCGTCGGTGGACCCGGTGGCCAGGGTCGCGCCGCGCGGCCCGAACGCGAGGGCGGTGAACGCGCCCCGGCCGGCCGTCAGCGCGGCGCCGACCGGCCGCCGGCGGGCGACGTCCCACAGCCGCACGCTGGAGTCGGCGGCCGTGAGGGCCAGCCTGCGTCCGTCCGGGCTGAACTCCAGGTCGTTGAGGAACGACCGCATGACGGTGAGGGGCAGCGGGCCGCCGACCGGGCGGCGCGCGGCGACGTCGAAGATCCGGACCGGACGGTCCGGGCCCGCCGTCGCCAGCCGGGTGCCGTCCGGGCTGAGCGCCAGCACGGTGACGGCATCGGTGTACCCGGGCACGCGGATGCGCGGCCCGGTCTCGTGCCGCCGCGCCACGTCCCAGAACAGGATGGCGCCGCCCTCCTGGACGGCGACGAACCGGCCGTCCGGCGCGGGCACCGCCGGTCCCGTGAGCCCCGGCTCACGGGCGAGCGCGCGGCGGCGCGCGACATCGAAGATCCGCAGGCCGCCGGGGCCGGACGCCACGAGCGTCCGCCCGCCGCGGACGAACCGGAGCACCGGCACGGCGCCGCGCGCGCCCGCGGGTTCCAGCGGCGGGCCGGACGGGCGCCGCCCCGCCGCATCCCAGAGCCGGACCGCCGGGGCGTCCCCCGGCCGCCCGCTGGTGGCCAGGAGACGCCCGTCCGGGCTCAGCGCACCGGTGCCCTGCGCGGGGAGCACGCCGCCGATCTGCTGATGTCTGCGCGGGTCGCTCAGCTGGACCACGCCGTCCGCCCGTACGGCGGCGACGCGCGTCCCGTCCGGGCTGAACGCGACGTGCCGGACCGGGACCCCGTGCGCGGACAGCTCGGTGAGCGCGGTCGCCCGCCGGTGGCCGGAGACGTCCCAGAGGACGGCGGGACCGAGGGGGCCTCCGGTGACGAGCCGCGTGCCGTCCGGGCTGAGGGCGACTGCGTCGAAGGCGGCGTTCTCCCGGACGGGTTCGCCCGCCTGCTTCCGGGTGTCGGCGTCCCACACCCGGGCGGCCCCGTCGGGACCCGCGGTCGCGACCGTACGGGCGTCCGCACTGACGGCGAGGTCCCTTACCCCGCTCGGTGTCCGTACCGGCGGACCGGCCCGCCGGTACGTGGTGGCGTCCCAGAACCGTACGGCCCCGGCCGCGGACCCGGTGGCCAGGACCCGCCCGTTACTGCTGAAGGCCATCGCGCGGACGGCGCGCGGGTCGCCGGGCCGGGCGTCCGGATGGCCGGTGAGGGTCCGGCGCGGGCGGTGCGTCGCGGCGTCCAGGATCCGTACGGTGCCGGTGTCGGCCACCGCGACGTCGCGGCCGTCCGGGCTGTACGCGATGGCCGTTACGGCGTACCGGACGGGCACGGGGGCGCCCAGTGCGCGGTGGGTGGCCACGCTCCAGAAGCGGAGGGACCCGCCGCAGGACGCCGCCAGCGTCCGGCCGTCGGGCGAGAGGGCCACCGCGTTCGTGCCGAGGGCCGCGGGGCACTCCCGGCGCGGCGGGACGATCGGCGCGCCGAGCCGCCGCCGGGACGCGACGTCCCAGACCCGCACGGTCCCACCGGCGCCTCCCGCCGCGATGCGCCTGCCGTCGCCGCTGAACGCCACCGCCTGGACGGCGCCCGCACGCCCGGCCAGCGTGCCGCGGCCGGGGCGGGTCGCCGCGACCAGCATGCGGTACCGGGCCTCGGGGGTGGGCGCGGTACGCCACGCGGCCACGGCCAGCAGGGCGGCGGTCGCCGGATCGCCGGCGATCTCGCTCTGCGCCGCGAGCTGCCGCGACACCGCGAGCAGGTGCTGGTGATCGGCGTCGCCGGCGGCCCGGACCGCGGCACCCGCGGCGACCAGTGCGGCCACGGCCAGCGTCGCGAGACCGGCCATGACCAGCGCACGCCGGCGCCCGGCCCGCCGTGCCGCGCCCGCCGACGCGGCGACGAAGCCCTCCACCGTCGGGCCGGGCGGCGGGAAGCTGTCCGGGTCGCGCGCCCACCGGGGCCGGCTGTCATCGACCGCGAGCAGCCGCGCGCCCCGGTACAGGAACGCGGGGTCGCGATGGTGCTCGGCCCACTCCCCCGCGTCCGCGACGAGCCGGTCGTACACCGCCTGCGCGCTCAGCTCGGGCCCGAGCCACCGCCGGAGCGCCGGCCAGGCGGTGAGCAGCGCGTCGTGCGCGATCTCGGCGCTCTCCTCGTGCAGGATCAGCAGCCGCCGCGCGGCGAACGCGGTCAGCAGCGCGTCCACCCGGTCGCGGTCCTCCGTGGAATGCGCGGACGCGGCGGCGTACAGCTCGGCCCGCGTCGCGGTGCGCCGCACCACCCGGCCCCCGGCGGTGATCAGGGTCAGCCGCCGGACGAGCCGCAGCGCGGTCGTGCGTTCCCCGGACGGCAGCCCGTCCAGGACGGCGTCGGCCGTGCGCCGCACGGAGTCCCGCACGCCGCCGGACTCCTCGTACCCCCGTACGGTCAGCCGGCCGCCCTCCCGCCGCTCCCAGGTGTTGCGCAGCGCCTGCGAGAGCAGCGGCAGCGCGCCGGCGCCGTATCTCCCGTATCCCCCGTATCCCCCGCCCGCGCGCAGGTCGGCCAGGATGGTCTCGACCAGGCCGGGCTCCGGTTCGAGCCCGGCCGCGGCGGCGGGACCGGTGATGACCAGCCGGAGATCGGGCTCCGTCATCGGCTCGACGATCACCTGGCCGTCCTGGATGCCCTCCGCGAACTGCGGGTACGCCGCGCACCGGTCCCAGTGGTCCGACCGCACCCCGAGGACCACCGCGGCGGCCGCCGGTCCGGTGGCCAGGGCGTGCAGGGCCGCGGCGAACGCCTGCCGGTCCGGCTCGCCGGTGACCGGCGTGAAGAGCTCCTCGAACTGGTCGACGACCAGCACGGGACGCGTCGCGGGCCGGATCCCGTACGGCTCGTCCCGCAGCCGCCGCTCCACGGCCACCGTGTCCTCGCCGTACGCCGCCGCCCAGGCCGCGGCGAGCGCCCGTAACGGCCGCGTGGTCGGGGTGAGGAGCAGCCGCGGCCAGTTCCGCGACCCGGCGACCGGCAGGTCCCCGTCCGCCAGCGCCGGAAGCAGCCCGGCCCGCAGCAGGGACGACTTCCCAACGCCCGACGCGCCGGACACCAGCAGTACGGCCCCCTGCCCGTCCAACCGCGGCGCCAGGCGCGCCAGCAGGTCACGGACGGCCCGCGTACGCCCGAAGAACACGTCGCTGCGGGCCGTCTCGAACGGTGCGAGGCCCTGGTACGGGCAGGCGTCGCCGCCGGCCGCGCTCATGACCCCATTCTGGCGAATCGTCACCGATCCGGCCCGGTGCGTGTCCGAACCGGCACGACCCGGCCACCGCCGCCGTCCGATGCCGTCCCGTTCCGTCCCGGCGATTGCCGGACGGGCCGGCCGGCCCTTCGCTGGTGCCTGCGGAGAACGGGGATGATCGTGCGTACACGGGATGAGGGCCCGGCGGGTCCGTGCATCAGGTTGCTGGGACCGCTGGACGTGACGGTGGACGGGCGGCCCGTCGCGCTGACGGCAGGCCGGCTGCGGGCGGTCCTGGCGATGCTGGCGCTGGCGGCCGGCCACGTCGTGGCCATCGAGCACCTGGCCACGACGGTGTGGGCGGAGGACGACCCGCCCGGCAACGTACGGCGCAGCGTGCAGACCTACATCGCGCGGCTGCGGGGCGCGCTCGGCAAGGCGTCGATCGGCTCCGCGCCGGACGGGTACATGCTGCGCACCGCGCCCGGCCGCGTCGACGCGCTGCGCTTCGCCCGGCTGCTCGACGCGGCCGCCGCCGCGCCGGACACCGCCGCCGAACGGACGCGCCTCGCCGAGGCGCTGAGCCTGTGGCGCGGCCGCCCGTTCGACGGCGTCCCGTGCGGCCGGCTGGCGGAGTCGACGGCCCCGTGGCTGGTCGAGCGGTACCTCACCGCGCTGGAACGCCGCCTCGACCTGGACCTCGCCGCCGGCCGGCACGCCGAGCTGGTCGTCGAGCTGAGCGAACTGACCGCGCGATACCCGCTGCGCGAATCGCTGTGGGCGCGGCTGCTGGTCGCCCTCGACCGGTCGGGCCGCCGCGCCGAGGCACTGGCCCGGTACGAGACCGTCCGCGCGCTGATCGCCGCCGAGCTCGGGGTGGATCCCGATCCGGCACTGCGGCGCATCCACCTGGAGCTGCTGAACGGCCCGGACGGCCGGGAGGGCCGTACGGCCCGTACGGGTGGGGTGTACGGGCCGTACGGAACCGGTACGGGCCGGACGCACCGCGCCTGGGCCCGGCCCGCGACATGAGCACGGGTGCCCGCCGCCTCCCCCTCCTGTCGGCGACAGGCACCCGTCCTGCCTGGGAGCATCCCCCCGGCGTGGACGCCCGCCGGACCGCACGGAGTCCGGCGGCGTCCGTCGTGCTCGACTTTAGGCGGGAACACGTTGCGATCACGTTGCAACGGCGCGTAGGCGACCGGGCGCGCGGCCGAGTTCGGGAACCCGCTGTTATACGGCTATTGCAATAGGTAGTCTCTGGAGTTCCCGCCACGGACAAGACGGCCGGCTCCCGTCTCGTGTGCCCGTCCTGCCTTGGAGGTTCCCCTGGAATCGACCGACGGCGTCCCGTCCGCCCTCGCGCGGACGTACGACGAGACACTGCCCCGCATCGACGCGCCCGACGGCCGCGTCCGCCCTGATTCCCCGCGCCCGGTCGTGGCCGAGTCCTGGCGACGCTCGCTGCGCGCGGACGTCGACCCGGACCGCGCCGAACCGGCCGCACCGTACGCCGAGTCCGACGTACGCGCCATCCTGGAGGCGCACCCGCTCGCCCCGCTGCTGCCGGTGCTGGCCGAGCAGCTCGAACCGGTGCTGTCCACCGCCCCGTACGTGGCCATCCTGACCGACGCCGACGGCAACGTGCTGTGGCGCGACGGCTCGGCCAAGGCGCGGGTGGCCGCCGACACCATCCGGCTCGCCGAAGGCACCAGCTGGTCGGAGTCCAGCGTGGGCACCAACGGCATCGGCACCTGCCTGGCCACCGGCCGGCCCACCACGATCTTCGCCGCCGAGCATCTGGTCCGGCGGCTGCACCCCTGGTCCTGCGTCGGCGCGCCGATCCGCGACCCCGACACCGGGCGGCTGCTCGGCTGCCTCGACCTCTCCGGCACGCTGCGCGCCCTGCACCCGGCCGCCGTC
>Ga0164243_10008494_pt1 | contig 15117 bp, 17 predicted proteins | sample OricompcompostOP_FD_108781 | JGI IMG/M metagenome (GOLD analysis project Ga0164243, IMG submission 108781) | Organic Plus compost microbial communities from Emeryville, California, USA - Original compost - Organic plus compost (OP) | ecosystem: Engineered > Solid waste > Mixed feedstock >... | reverse complement strand
CGCAATTGCAATTGCTTTTACTTTCATTATTTTTCCCTCCTTGACTCCAAAACCCAAATTTCAATACACCGTTATAGAAAACGGGTCTTAAATTTAAATTAATTACTATTGAATGCTATATGCGAAAAAAATTTGGGTCATAATAGGTAGTCGTTGCGCCTTTTCCACCTCACAAGTAAAAAAGACACAACCTTTATCGTACAGCACAAAAAATATATGTCAAGCATATCAGATAAGATATAATGCATATGTTTTTAAAATAATTTTCTGCTTTTTGGCATCCTTAGCTATAATTACAGCCAAATGAAAAAAATATTCCATCGTACCCACGATCCAATTTGGCACTTACAGCTAGGAGTCGTGGCTATCATTGGCTTGCAGCTGGTAACTGCCCACTCGTTTTTACCTACTAATAAAGTTATCCTTATCGCCCTAGAGCTGGCATTGCTTTTTGCATTAACTATTTTAACGCCTGACGGCTACCATAAGGTCTCCCGTACGAGACGTACCCTAGCTTTATTTCTCACGGGTATTGTAACTGCCGCTAATATTTTTTCACTGGTTATATTAATAGACGCTTTAATTGTCGGTAGTTCTACTTTGAATGGCGAAGAACTGCTGCTTAACGCAGTAACAATATATGCGACAAATATTTTTTCATTTGCACTTTGGTATTGGGAATTGGATGGCGGAGGGCCAGACAGCCGGGTACAGACATTAAAAAGAGCGGACTTCCTATTTCCTCAAATGATCCACGCCTATATCGCTTCTCCGCAGTGGCGGCCAGGGTTTACTGATTACCTCTATCTGTCTGCGACAAATGTTACAAACTTTGCGTCGGCTGATACTCTACCTGTAAGCCATCGGGCAAAAGTTATGATGATGGTGCAGTCGCTTACGTCCGTCGTGCTTGTTTTACTAGTCGTTTCACGTGCGATTAGCCTTATGCAATAGATTATTCCTTAATTTTACCTTAAAACTCCGTAAAAAGTAGATGAAAACGGTTGTGCTTCTAGTGTAAGCGGTTTATAATACAAACCAAACATAAAGAGACCGAAACAGAGGGTAATGAAAGTATTAATGCTTGGTTGGGAGTTACCTCCTTATAACAGTGGTGGGCTGGGTGTAGCATGTTACCAGCTTTGTAAAGCCCTCTCAAAAAAGAATATTGATATTGAATTTGTCTTACCATATAACCACGACAAGCCTGTGGATTTTATGAAAATTACAGCTGCTTACCCTCAGGATGTCACAGCGATTAAGATGAGCGGTATCGCCTACGATAGCTACAAATACACTTTTGTTGACGGCCACGAAGAATATTTGAATATCCATCAGCAGCAGGCTTTGTATGAACATGCTGTCGCCCAACTGGCTAAATATGGCAAATATGATGTGATCCACGCCCATGACTGGTTAACGTTCCGTGCAGCCCTAAGGGCGCGACAGCATACTAACGCGCCCCTGATTGTGCATGTCCATTCAGTAGAACGGGACCGTGCTGGCGGTAATGACGGCAACCCTTACGTACGGGAAATTGAAAGTTTGGGGCTGCATCTAGCAGATAAAATTATAGCGGTCAGCGAACATACGAAACGTTGCATTATGCAAGATTACGGCATACCTGGCGATAAAATCGACGTGGTACACAATAGTATTGATACCGAAGGCCTTGAGCCGCTTGACCCTACTAACGCGTATCATTACTTGAGTGCTATGAAGCAACAGGGCTATCGTGTCGTATCAAATATTGGCCGGTTAACCATGCAGAAAAACCTCCCAAATTTACTTTACGCTGCGAAAGAGGTAGTTATGCGTGCGCCTAAGACGATTTTTTTAATTGTGGGTAGTGGCGAACAGTACTTTGAGCTTATTGAATTAGCCGCGAAACTCGGTATCTCGCAGAATGTAATATTTACTGGATTTCAAAGAGGTAAAAATTGGCGTGATGCATATGCGATAAGCGACGTGTTTGTTATGCCCTCCGTGTCGGAGCCATTCGGTTTGACTCCTCTTGAGGCAATTAGTTATGGCACTCCAGCAATTATCAGCAGACAGTCTGGTGTAAGTGAAGTAATCAGAAATTGTTTAAAGGTAGACTTTTGGGATGTTAATGAAATGGCCAATCAAATTACAGCTGTAGTTCAAAACGACAGTTTGCGAGATGAACTACACATTAATTCATATCGTGAGTTTGAAAAACTCAGTTGGGAAGATTCAGCACATAAACTTTGGTCAATTTACGATAACCACCGCGTAGGAGCAACTGCATGAGCCGCGCTATAGTCATGTATCTCCACGTACATCAGCCGTTTCGCGTACGGCATTATACTATTTTTGACGCCGGTGTAAACCACGATTATTTCTTTAGTATGCCGTACGAAGACCGTACGAGCAACGAGCAGATCCTTCATAAAGTAGCCCAAAAATCATACATTCCTACAAATGCCAGATTATTGGAACTACTTAATAAATATCCGGAGTTTAGGCTGAGTCTATCTATAACTGGTACCGTTATAGAGCAGTTAGAACGGTGGTCTCCAGAAGCCCTACAGTCCTTCAAGGACTTGATTGCTACCGGCCGCGTGGAGATAGTGGGCGAAACATATCACCACAGCCTAGCCTTTTTTTATAACCGGGATGAATTTGAGACCCAAGTAAAGATGCACCGTGACAAGGTACAGGAAGTATTCGGACAAACGCCAAAAGTCTTCCGTAATACTGAACTTTCATACAATAATGATTTAGCGTACTGGGCGGATAAAGCTGGTTATAAGGGTATACTTGCCGAGGGTTGGGACCCTGTGCTCGGTTGGCGCAGTCCAAACTTTGTATACCGGCCTACTTATACAGATAATATCCGTTTGCTTATGAAAAATTATAAGCTCAGCGACGATATCGCCTTTCGTTTCAGTGACCAAAATTGGTCAGAATGGCCACTGACAGCTGATAAATTTACCCATTGGCTTAATTCGACCGACGGAGGTACTAACTTTAACTTGTTCATGGACTACGAGACTTTCGGTGAGCACCAGTGGGATGATTCAGGTATCTTTAATTTCTTGTACCACTTGCCGGAGCAATGGCTAAAGACTCCAGGTAATACTTTCATGACCGTGAGCGAGACTATTGACGCGTTTGAGCCACAAGATAAAGTAGACATGCCCTATACCGTTACCTGGGCTGATACAGAGCGTGACCTGAGCGCGTGGCTGGGTAATGGTATGCAGCAGCAAGCTATACACGCGCTATATGCCCTACACGACAAGATACTAGCTACAAAAGACTTGGGACTTATTGAAGATTATCGTCGCCTGCAGACTTCAGACCATTTTTACTATATGTGTACCAAATGGTTCAATGACGGTGACATACACGCGTATTTCAGCCCGTACGAGAATCCTTATGATGCATTCATAGCCTTCATGAATGCCTTCCATGACGTCAAATTCCGATTAGCCGAAAAAGGGTTCGAGGTCTAATATGGCACGTCCTGTGATGCTTGGTAACGGCCAATTGACCGTAGGGCTTAACGAAGCCGGATTAGTGCATGATTTTTACTATCCGTATGTTGGACTTGACAACCTTAGCACTTCTCGAAGTGTCCACCATAAAATCGGTGTATGGATAGACGGTAAGTTTTCATGGGCGAGCGACCCGGGCTGGGAGATATCTGTTGATTTTGAGAACAATGCGTTGGTGAGTTCTGTGGAAATGCACCATGCCGAACTACAAGTGTCTCTGCATTTTAACGATTTTGTAGATAGCGAAGTGAATGCATTCTGCCGGCGTATTACTGTAAACAACCTGGCTGAATCGTACCGTGAGATACGAATTTTTTTACATCAAGTCTTTCAGATTTCACGAGCTGGACGTGCAGATACGGCATTATATGTGCCTGATGAGAATTACATCCTAGATTATAAGGGTAAGTGTAGTTTGCTCATCTATAGCCAATTTGATGACGGAACGGAATACGACCAATTTTCTATAGGAAATTATGGTATTGAGGGCAAAGAAGGTACTTATAAAGACGCTGAAGATGGCGAATTAACTAACAATGCCGTGGAACACGGAGGTGTAGATTCAGTTATGCGTCTCGTATGTAGTATGAGCGCTAAAAAAAGTACGACGATTAATTACTGGATTATAGCTGCAGATTCACAATATGACGCAGAAAAAATCCATAAAGTCTTCAAGGGAGAAGGGCTTGATGCGCGCCTATCACAAACGCGGGATTATTGGTATGAGTGGCTTCATATTGCTGACCGGCGATTACAGAGTATGGAAGACGATTACCGTCATATGGCACGCAAATCTTTAATGGTTATTAAGGCGCATATTGATAAACGGGGTGGTATTATCGCGTCTTGCGACTCGTCTATATATAATTATGGCCGTGATTATTATAGTTATGTGTGGCCTCGAGACGGCGCCTATGCTATCTGGCCTTTGATTAGATTAGGATATACAGAGGAAGCAAAGAAATTTTTTGAATTTTGCAGAGATGTCCTTACACCTGATGGTTATATCAAGCACAAATATCAACCTGACCGGTCTATAGGCAGTACATGGCATCCTTTAGTGCATGGTACTACCAAGGAGCTAGCAATCCAGGAGGATGAAACAGCGATACTGCTCTATATGCTTAGCGAGTATCACCAGGCGTCTAAAGACGACACTTTTGTGATGAACCTCTATACGACGTTTATCCAGCCGGCTGCTAACTTTTTGACTGAATTTATAGATAAACAGACTGGCCTTCCCCATGCCAGTTATGACCTCTGGGAAGAGAAGTTCCTTACTTCTACCTATACCACCACTTGTGTATACCAAGCGCTGCTAGTAGCGGCAGATTTTGCGGAGCAGTTTGAATACCCAGATGATGTAGTAAGATGGCAGAAGGTCGCCCATAGTATTGCCAGCAATTCCGCTGTATTTTTCAATGCCGAAAGGCAGGCATTTAGGAAAGGTTTTCTTTTGCAACAAGATGGTTCACTGGCATTCGATAATACGGTAGACATATCAAGCCTATATGGCGCGATAATGTTTGGCGACACTTCGTTTTTCTCACAAGAGCAAGTGGATCAGACAGTAAACACCATCGAAAACACGCTTCTAGACCAATCCCCATCAGGCGGGGCGCCGCGATATGAGCATGATCGTTATTTTGAATCAAATGCTTCTTTCATGGGTAACCCTTGGTTTGTCACAACGCTTTGGATGGCACAGTATTACGTGCGTGCCGGAAAACCTGAAAAAGCCAAATACTACCTAGAATGGACCATGCAAAAAACACTTCCAAGCGGCGTCTTGTCTGAGCAAGTAGACCCTGTCAGTGGGCGGCAGGTATCGGTTTCTCCGCTTGTATGGAGCCATGCAGAATTTATCAACACTGCGCTTGATGTTTCTCGGGTAGAAGATATCCAAAAAAATCAATCCAGTTAATCAATTGAAAAGGCACTAAAAAAGACCGCTTATTTGCGGCCTTTTACTTCGTTGCGTCCCAAGTTTTTCTTGGTTTCGGTGAAGATTACATGTTTGCGCAGCTTGGGGCTATATTTACGAAGAGAAAGCTTATCTGGAGTGTTCATCGTATTTTTTGTAGTGTAATAAATACGCTCGCCAGATTCTTCGCTCACTAGCCCGATCAATTTACGCTTCTCGCCTTTTTTTGCCATAATGTCCTTAATTTTATCAGATTAACTACTGTTTTTCAACCGTAGGTTTGTTGGGTATGACTATCCATAGTAAAACGTACGGAAGAAATCCTGGTAATCCCCCAGGGAGAAGTAAAAGTACAAATATAATCCTCACGATCGTAGGGTCAATATTAAAATATTCAGCAATTCCGGCACATACGCCAGCAATCATCCTGTTTTCTGATCGGTAGAGTTTTTTTGGTTCTTTCGCCATATAGTTACTTTTCCTATGTCTGGAGCCATCTTCGGGATTTGAACCCGAGACCCCTTCCTTACCATGGAAGTGCTCTACCCCTGAGCTAAGATGGCGCTTATGGTGCAGGGTGTAGGATTCGAACCTACGAAGGCATATGCCAACAGATTTACAGTCTGTCGTGTTTGACCGCTTCACTAACCCTGCAGAATTAAATGGAGCCACCTGTCGGATTCGAACCGACGACCTACGGTTTACAAAACCGCCGCTCTAACCAGCTGAGCTAAGGTGGCATATGAAAATATAACAGATGTAAGTGTACCAAATTTGAGACTTTTCATCAAGAAAACTCTGCATTATGATGGAAATAGGTGAAATAGGAATATATATGAGTGCAGAAGACATGCCGAAAGTCGATAACGAACCCATAGTTGAATGTACAGAATTTGGCTATGAGTTTAATCCTGACTTATCAAGAAGCCTGATTGAACCTGATTCAGGCAAACAAGTACAAGTTATTACTGTAGATAAGTTCTTGGGGTATACAGATACCACGGGTTGTTCTCCGCAAAGTGCTAAAAAATTCTTAGCAACGTTGTGCAAGCAAGCAGAACAGGGTGATTCTCTAGTGCTTCAATGCCTCTTTCCGGCACCATGGCAACCGTGGATAATTTTAAAAAATGGCACTCAATCTGAACATGGTATCCGAGTTGACGCAGCAAGTATGCTTTATGAGTATTTAATTAATGAAGACGGAAGTTTGAAAAAATTTGAGCGTGGATATGGTATAGGCCAAGATGCGGTGACTCATTTTAAACACGTTCTCGATAACTTATACCTGAATTCTGTGTGAGAAGATAAAATTAAACAACAACTCTTTTCGCACGTGAAACGCGCTTTGGCCGGCCGTCTGGTACAATAAGCTTGTTAAGCTTTTGCTCGACCATATCAGCTTCAGCATCCATTCCAGCCGCGCGATAGGCATTCATCAGCAGTTTATAAGATTCTTTATTTGGTTCAAGTTCCACAGCCCGCTCTAAGTGCTGGAACATGAGCTTGCTGTTGCTAAGCTTTTCTTGGACTTTTGCGTAAGCAATATGGCGTGCTGCTTGGTCTTCTTCGAGTTTCAAAGCTTGCTCAAATGCAGTCGCAGCTTTGGCATAATTTTCTGTTTCATAATAAATAAGGCCGAGGTTATGGAGGCTTGAAGGTGTTGACTCAATACTTGAAGCGATTTCAAAGCAATCAATTGCGTCCCGGTATTCTTTTTGTTTTGCATAAAGGATGCCAAGACGGTTATATGCTGCGGCGTTACGTTCATCAATTTTTAAAATTGTAAGAAGGGCCTTCTCAGCACGTAAAAAACGGTTTTCACGCATACCTTGGTGGGCAATATCCCATAATTTTCCTAAACGATCACCTACTTTTCGTGATACGTCTGCAAACTCATCCCCATGTACTTTGAGGTTCCGATACGCTAAAACCCCGAAACCTGCGACAACTGCTAACTCAAACATAATCAAGATTTAGTATAGTCTTTTAAATTTCCAAAAACAAGCTTGTTAATACTAATTTTGCTTGAGCGTTTTTCCGTATATTTTCAGCGGCTTGTTCTGCAGCCTGCAATACCGAGGCCCAACGTTTTAAGGCTGTATCTTTAGAATTTTCACGGCTCGCCTCAACGTACATCGCAGTGCGGCTAATCGTAGAAAGTGCTGTTATAACTTCTTCGGTTTGTTTTTGTTTTACTATGTTATCGACCATGGTTAACCGCTCAAACGCATCTGCTTGCAGGATATTCTTTGCCAGCTGGACCGATCGCACTAAATGATGGTCACCACTATCAGTGAGTAAGACGGAGGTAAGCCCTGGTAGACCTCCAGTCATATAGAAATACTGTACTATTTCTTGTTGTGTATGACCTGATTTTATAAAGAAATCAATAAATTTTGCCTGCTCTATAGGCTGTAACGAAATCGTTTGCGTTCTGGAAAGGATAGTAGGCAAAATAGCTGCCGTACTTGTGATTGTAAGAATGAATACCGTATCAACCGGCGGCTCTTCAAGGGTTTTTAATAAAGCATTCTGTGCTTCGTTTGTAAGGGTTTGAGCATCTTCAATTATGATGACCCTGCGGATAGTGCGTTGGCCTGTAGTTTTGAGCTTCGTAAAAGCCACTATATTCCGTGCATTATCAATGGATATGGCATTGTTTTCAGGCGTATACGTTTTTAAATAAGGGTAAGATCCTAGCTGTTTAAGCGACAGATCCAATAGCTCTGCTGCCAAACGCCTAGCTACAGTACCTTTTCCTATGCCGGCGGCACCTATAAGCGTAATAGTATGAGACGGTTGCGCAATAAAATGCTGCAACTGTTGCTTGGTTTTAGGGTTTAAAAGCAGCCCTTCCATCACTGCATCTTTTCCTCAAATTCTTTTGGCAATTCTGTTGTGAAAACTTTTCGCTCTCTGTTAGGCAACGTTAACTCTAAAGAAAGCGCGTGCAAGTATAGCCTATCTGCAGGAGCACCATCGTAAAGTGTATCCCCTACAATAGGATGCTTAAGTTGGTGTAAGTGAACGCGCAGTTGATGAGTACGGCCGGTTTCAGGCTTGAGCTCTATGAGGCTATATTTTTTGCCCGTCTTAATCACTTTATAATGGGTTTTAGACGGCTTGCCGTTACTTCCAACCCTAAATGTCTGCGGTTTTTTTGGGTTGCGTTCGATAGGCATGTCAATAACGGCTTCTTCTGGTTTAAGGACACCTTCAACGAGTGCATTGTAAGTCTTTTTAGTCCTTCTTTGTGAAAATTGCTTTTGCAACCAACTGAGCGCTTCTGGCGTTTTGGCACAGATCATTACGCCACTGGTCGCCCGGTCAAGCCGATGAACAATACCTGCTCTTTCACCGTCCATATTTTCAACTCGCGGGCTCAACCAGGTAGCTACAGTGGCCTCAGGATTGAACGCTCCTTTACTATGGGTAAGCACACCTACCGGCTTGTTGATCACTACGCAGTCATCATCTTCATACAAAACCGGTAATTCAATCTCAGGTATTATCTGTTCTAGCTCATGATGATCCACTACTACTTTATCTGTAGATTTTAGTTTATACCCTGCTTTTGTGACGGTTTTATTATTGACTGTTACCTTCCCGTCTTCTATGAGCTTTGCGGCAAAGCTTCTGCTTATTTCGGGGATTTGCTGAATAACGCGCTGATCAAGGCGTTGCATTACTGTTTTTTCTTGTTCGTTCATTTGCGTAAACCGACGGCTTTTTGGACCTTCAGAAGTGTGGCGTTGGCTACTTCATTCATTTTGGCTTCATCATCAGCCAGTGTTTTTAATATTGATTCTTCATCAACTTCAGATAACTTTGATTGAAGGTCAGAAAGGAATGATTCTACACTTGCTGCAACAGCTTTCTTAAGGTCGCCATAACGGTCTTTGCCTTCCCACTCAGCATTGACTTCTGTTTGAGGTTTTCCAGAAAGAAGTGCGAGCATTTGTAATAAATTAGATATTCCTGGACGCTCTTTAAAGTTATAGCGGATTTCTCCAAAACTATCAGTTTCTGCTCGCATAATTTTTTTAGCTGCTTCTTCTGGGGTGTCACTGAGCATAATGGTACCGGAAGGGTCAGAGACACTTTTGCTCATTTTCTTTTCAGGATTCCGGAGGCTACGAATACGTACACCATTGTCACGCTCAGCAAATTCCAGCTGCTTATCCCATGCCTCTGGTACAATAAATAATTCTTGTTGGAATTTGTTATTTAGCCTAATAGCTAAATCACGCGTTAATTCAAGGTGTTGCCTCTGGTCTTCACCTACCGGGATATACTTGGCACTGTAGAGAAGAATATCCGCAGCCATAAGCACCGGATAATTAAACAATCCAGCGTTAATGTTCGTTGATGACATATTGCTCACGGTTAAGTCACTTGCGTCTAATTGGTCAGGTATGGACGGGACATTATCAAGCCCTGTATGTATTGCTCCGGCAACATTTTCTAGTCTAGCTGCTTGCAGTGACTTGTCTTTAAATTGTGTCATGCGTGAAAGTTCGCCAAATCCGGTGAAACAATCAAGAATCCAGGTAAGTTCACTATGCGCTGGAATGAAACTTTGGCGGTAGATGTACGTATCAGAGTTATGTATGTCCAATCCAGCCGCTACGAATACTCGCAGATTATCCAAAGTTTGCTGATAAAGCTTAGCGTGATCAATGGGCGTGGTGAAGCTATGGAGATCCGGCACAAACATATTTACCCGGTATTCACCGGCGTGCTTGTGCTGCATCTGTACCGTCGGCAAGATACCGCCCAAATAGTTGCCGATATGGAATTCACTATTTGCCCGAAGCCCAGTCAATATTACAGGTTTACTCATTACTAGCTATTATACCTTATGCGGCTAGAAGCTCGCTTTGGTTCACATCTTCAGTCCCTGCTTTAATTTCATACAATCGTTTGACACCGTCAAGAGCAATTTCTAACGGCATTACTGGGTCGGTTGGACTTTCTATATTACTTGCTTCAATCATTACACCTGCCGGTAAATAGCCTTCTTTAGCAAGTTCAATAACATGCTCCATTGCTAGAGTTTGGCCTTTGACTGATTTTTTATTTTCGGGATCATGGGCTATCTCAGAGCCATGGGCTACGTCAACGATAAGTTTTCCGTCAGTCCTTTCAAGGGCTAGCTTATATGCCTCTTCCCAAGTTTCAGGCGTTTTAGCATTCTCTCCACCTCGATATATAAGTGCAGACTGAATATGTCCTTGCTCGCGCATAGCGTTAATAGCACGTATACGCTTTAGAGCAGCTTCTATTGATCCATCAAGGCCGTTTTTTACTAAAAGTGGCAGAGAAGCATCATGGATAGCAAGCGCCTCAATCAAGTCATCTTTATAGACATTCCTGCCCCCTGTCCATGCAGCAGTAAGCAATTGCCCATATCTCATGACGTGGTCGTAATGCCCAGTTTCAATAGCGATATTAGCATGCTCTCGTGCTTGGTTTGCGACTATTCTATAGGCAGCTTCAGCTTCTGTAGTTTCAAGTCCGTGCCAGTCTTCTCGATTAGTACGTGGCTTCCAGGGCGGCATACGATGGAGCATAACCAGTCCCTCGTACGCAGTATCCAACTCTTGCAAGGTAATACCTTCGGCGCTTATTTGCTCAGGGTCATTAGTAAGTGCGCATGGACCGACTACTGCTAGCAGGCCTTCAGATGGCTTACGAATGATAGACAGTACCCGCTCTCTTTGTTCTGCTATAGCAGTATGTTGGGTATTCGACAGGCTATACCGTAGTTCAAGTTCGGCCGTATTCGGATCACCAGGGTCATATCTTGGTATGTTATTTTCTATACTCATTGTTTTTCTCATCTCTCCTTAATAAAAAACCGCCACTTTGCTTGGTGACGGTTTTGGTTTTGTTCCTTGTGTACTTTATTTATGCAAGCGCGCGCCAAAAGCCGTCACGGATAGTGCCGGTAAACCAAAAGTAGCAGCGCATTACTTGACTCATGGTACAGTAATATACAGCTAAGCAAATCAAATGTCAACTTACCTATTGCTCATGCTTGCATAAAGAATGGTTTCGTAGGTACTATGATTATAAATGAACGAAAGAAGTTATTACTTCCCTGAGCATACACTCAAAATTATTGAGGGCATAGGTATTGACGAAGCTTGTGGGTGTATCATCAACTCTGAATTTGACGAAAATGGAGTATTTAATCCATATAGACGCGATTATTCTGTTGATTTCCAAAAGGCACAAGAAGAACACATTGCAGCCTTTCAGACATACGCTCGTAAATTGAATGCGGACGAACAATCTGAAATTGGTAGGATACTAAGGAATGGTTCGGGATCGGATATCGCTCTCTTGGGTCATGAGCACGACCATGAAGACAGACTTTTTACAGTAGTCAAACAATTAGGCAAGACCTCTTTACAGGAGGAGGATATTCTTACTTTTTCAGGCGCTGGAAGCCTTAGTTTCATCGAAGCAGGATACGCGTCTCTATTTAAGGGATATAAAAAAATTGGTGTCAAAAGTCAGCTAGAGCTTATGGTTATTGCAGGTGCTTACCTGGCTGAGAAAACATTTCGTAATGCAGACAACATGCAAGGCCCATCATTTGTATCAGGAGACAATGACTCATTAGTAACCCGCACTATAATCACTGGAGATGTACACGGTGATTTTCGATTGATACAAGAAGAGGCGTCAAAGAAAGGGTGTATCATAGGCTCTACTGGTACAACCTATGATTTCTCTCCGATTTTATTTAAAGGCGTAGCCGCATATCACTCATCAGAGCCAGGTATTGTCTCTGCTATCTGTGCTCATGTTTTTTTACAAAATATTCCGGACTTTCAAAAACATGAGATATTCCAAAACGCTTTACAGTCGTCCAGGTCTCGCATAGATCATGGTAGTAACTATTTTGGAGACTTTGGAGATGAAAGAGATGTACGCGAAAACTGTTTGCTAAACCTCGAATCTTTAGCTTTAGCCCCGCTAGATAAACGCTCATTATATCTTCCTGCTCTATCGGGAAATGATGACATTTTATTAGACATACGTTCTGAAGGAGAGTGTATTTCACTTCAAAATATACGATTTTCTTCAAGAGAGGTATTGAGTGGGCCTATAATTTTCAAACTAAACCATATTCCCAAATTACTTAAAGCTTTCGCTAATATTGGTTTAACTGCTAGTCGCACTTCGCAGTCTACCATCACTGAGGTAATACAAACTTATCTAGACGTCTTAAATTTGCAACGCAATAGCAACGACACACTTACTGAGATTATTGCGAAAAATCTTAATAAATAATAAAACCCCGATTGATTATATAACCGGGATTTTATTATACGTTCCTTGCGAGTATTAACGCTTGGTGAATTGGCGTTGTTTGCGGGCGCCTTTGAGGCCGAACTTTTTGCGTTCCTTTTCGCGAGGATCACGGCTGAGAAGATCAGCTTTCTTGAGTGTACCCTTAAGGTTTTCATCCATTTCAACCAAAGCTTTAGAGATTCCTAAACGGATCGCTTCAACTTGGCCGATATGGCCGCCACCTGTAACACGTACGCTAATATCAAACTTGTTTTCTTGTTGCAATACCGCAAAAGGTTCTTCAAGTTTGCGAATAAGGTACTTGCTATCTGCAAGGTACTCAGCAGCTGGCTTATCGTTAATAACAATATTGCCTTTACCGCCCTGCAAACGTACACGGGCAGTAGCGCTCTTACGGCGACCGAGTGCATAGAAATATTGGTCTTTAGCCATATTTATTTACCTTCCTTTAGTGAAAATGCTTCGGGTTTCTGCGCCTCGTGACCATGTTCAGTACCAGCGTATACTTTCAGGCGCTTCAAGCGGTCGTCACGAAGCTTATTAACGGGCAGCATACCACGTACAGCTTTTACAATAACTTCAGTGGGGTCTTTGGCCATTTTGTCTGCCAAAGTAGCTTCTTTAATACCACCGGGAAAGCCACTATGTCGGTAATATTTCTTATCGGCCATCTTATTGCCAGTTACAACGAGCTTATCGGCGTTGACAACTATCACGTAGTCGCCGCAGTCGATATGTTGGGTAAACTGCGGTTTGCCTTTACCTATTAATAATGTGGCGATTTGTGTCGCTGCGCGGCCAAGAGATACTTCAGAAGCATCTACTACGTACCATTTGCGCGTTACGTCGCTGGGTTTTGCACTATACGTTTTCATTAGGCTTTCTCCTCAGCTTTCTTAGGCTTAGCTGCTGGTTTTTTAGCGGCAGCAGGTTTTTCTTCTTTCTTAACTGGCTTTGCTACGGGTGCCTCGTTCAAGTCAACCACGAAGCTTACGCGAGCTAATTGGGCGTTGTCGCCCCGGCGGACAGTCGTACGTTCGATACGTACGTGGCCGCTATTACGTCCGGTAAGTTTCGGAGCGATTTCATCAACCAATTTATGTGCACTCTCTATGGTTTGCAGGCTCGCAATAATTTGGCGTCGGTTGTGAAGATCACCTTTCTTAGCCTTAGTAATCAATTTTTCGATGTATGGGACCACCTCTTTCGCCTTTGGCAAAGTAGTTTCAATACTTTCGTATTTGATGAGCGAATCAGCAAGACCCTTCATAAGGGCACGGCGCTGGTCGCGTTCGCGGTGGAACTTCCTTCCTTGATATCCGTGTCGATGCATCTTAAAGCTCCAACTCCGCTAACTTATCTTTTACTTCATCCAAAGCTTTGCTGCCGAAACCTTTGAGGTCACGAAGTTCAGCGTCACTCAAGGAGAATAAGTCCTTGATAGTATGGATATCATTATTAATGAGCGCATTGGTGGTACGTGCGGATAGGTTTAAATCTTCAACTGGGATATTAAGTAGCGTAGGCTCATCATCAGAGCTTCCCGGATTGTTGCTACCTTCAGTAGTACCAGCTACGAGTGGTTCGCCGGCTGCAACGCGAGTTTTACCAGCAAGTGCAGTATATTGGTTTACCAAAATTGCAGCTGCTTCTTCAAATGCTTCAGTTGGTGTAATTGAACCGTCGGTGTCGATAGTCAAAATAAGCTTATCAAGGTCGGTTGCTTGGCCAACACGGGTATTTTCAACCTTGTAGCGTACACGCAGTACTGGGCTAAAGATAGCGTCAAGTGCGATCATGTCGCTAGCTTTCTTTGCGGTAACTTCTTCGATAGTGCGGTAGCCACGGCCTGTTTCTACAACGAGATCCATAACAAAGTTGGCTTTATCATCATCGATTGTTGCAATCACTTGGTCAGGATTTACTACTTCGACATCTGCATTTACTTGGATATCTTTGGCAGTAACGGTACCTTTACCTTTCTTCGTAATACGAAGTGTTTGGGTGTCATCACCGTATACACGGAAACGGATACCCTTGAGGTTTAGCATAATATCTACTACGTCCTCTTTAACGCCTGGGATAGTAGTAAATTCATGGGTTGCACCTTCGATCTTGAAGCTGGTAACAGCCGCACCTGCAATACTCGCAAGTAGTACACGGCGTAAACTATTGCCGAGCGTCATGCCGTAACCGCTGTGCAATGGCTCAACTGTGAAAGTTGCACTGGTCGCGCTGTGGTCGTCTACATTTACGAGACCTGGTGTGTGAATGTTGTTTGACATACTAGTTTTCGCCTCCCTTAGCGTGAGTAATATTCCACAATTAATTGTTCATTGATAT
>Ga0164243_10008493_pt1 | contig 15118 bp, 16 predicted proteins | sample OricompcompostOP_FD_108781 | JGI IMG/M metagenome (GOLD analysis project Ga0164243, IMG submission 108781) | Organic Plus compost microbial communities from Emeryville, California, USA - Original compost - Organic plus compost (OP) | ecosystem: Engineered > Solid waste > Mixed feedstock >... | reverse complement strand
TCGAGGTACTGCGGCTTCGAGTGGACGAAGCTGCCGTTGTGCACGAATCCCAGCACGGGCGTGTGTGCAGTGATGCGTTTGGCGCACTCGAGAACTTCCGCGCCTTCGAGCGTATTGAACACGACGACGTCGAATCGTTGGCGCTCGGCGTCGGCAAGCACGCCTCTCATCCCGAACGCAGACGCAATCCTCGGTCGGTGACGTGGTGCGTGCACGAACGAATCCTTCAGTCGATTGCGCCAGGTGTTGAAGACCTGCACGTCATAGCCCAAGCGTTCGAGCAGGAAGACCGTCGTCAGGTAGACCTCGTCATGACGGTTGTAGCATTCGATCACGGCGCACCGCTTGCGCACGCCTACCCGGGTCGGTCTTCGTACCGAGGCACGAGGACCAAGAACCCGCGCGACGCTGGGCGCGTCTGACATTCGCTGCTGAGTCGTCTTCATTCCGATCGTGGACGAGATGGCGTAAGGCCGCGCCCGGTGCGTGTTGTACACCGATGAGGATTGAATTGAATTCGAGCGATCGAGTACGGAAGCGTGGTCGTGGCCCGACGGCCTATCGCACGATCGCGGCGGGGTCTGTCGCGGTATGTAGCGTCGCTGACCGCTTGAGCAGTAGTGACCCTTACGGTTCGCGCTTCGCGCGTCCAATTCACGCCCACGGCTGCGGAGTTCTCGACTGCCGTCACTGAGGCGAATGGAGTCAGCATCAAATTCGTTCTGAGACGAACACCACCTCGCAGTCATTTTCATCACTGGCATCGATCCGACGAACACCGTCACGCCGAATCATCCGTCAATTGAGCAACTGGAGTTCGATATGCGTTTTACCGACAAGACCGTTCTCATTACCGGCGGCGCAAGTGGAATAGGCTTCGCCGCGGCACAAGCCTTCGTCGCAGAAGGCGCTCGCGTCGTGATCACGGGGCGCAGCTCGACAGCCTTGGAAACTGCGCGCGCTCACCTCGGTGAGCAAGCACTCGCCGTCGTGAATGATGCGGCCGACACCCGGGAGTCCCGCCAGCTCGCAGAGCGGCTGCGGTCGGAGGGCCTGACGCTCGATGCGCTATTCATCAATGCCGGCATTGCCCGCTTCTCACCCATCGCCGATGCGACGGAGGCGCTATGGGACGAGACATTCGACGTCAACGTTCGCGGCCCCTATTTCCAGATCCAGGCATTACTCCCGCTACTGAATCGGGGTGCGTCCATCGTGCTCAACGGATCGGTGAATGCCCACATCGGCGCGCCAGGCTCCTCGATCTATGCGGCAAGCAAGGCCGCCTTGATCTCGCTGGCGAGAACGTTGTCCGGCGAGCTGCTCTCTCGCAGCATCCGGGTGAACGTCGTCAGCGCAGGCCCCATCGATACGCCGCTCTATGGAAAACTCGGGCTTGATGCGGCCACTCTGGACGCGACGCGCAGCGCGATCGAGAAACAGGTTCCCATCGGTCGTTTCGGCAGGCCGGAGGAGCTTGCTGCGACCGTCCTGCACCTCGCCGCCCCAGAATCATCGTTTATCGTCGGCGCAGAGATCGTGGTCGACGGCGGGATGTCGGAGCTTTGAAAAAGGTCATAAGCAAGATGTGACCTTCGCCTCGGTCCACACGCCTCTCAGGCCTTCTCACTGCGCGCCCGAACTTCGGCCAAAGTCCATTCCTTCACCAATTCGCCATTGCGAAATACTTCCACGAGCTCGCTGCGGGCCAAAGGCGTACCGCTTTCGAACGCATGGGTCACCCACTCGCCGCTGATGGGGTTTCTTGTGAGGTCGAGCCGCCCCTTCTTCGACACCTTACCCGGATCGGTTACCGGATCTTTGTACACGGGCACCCACTCGCCGTCGATCCTCGCAGCGGAGCACTTCATCGCAAATTTCTGGGTGTCCCGGTTCAGGTGCTGCAGGAGCGCGCCTCCCATGCCGAACGCGATGTTCTCTGCCGAGAACCCCGCGTTCTTCAATCGCGCAAGGATCTCCTGGATGCTCGATGGATTGACGCCATCGCCCTGGATCAAGCGCACATGATTGAGGACTTTGAAGCCGCGTCGATTGACCTGGCTGCCGAAGGCATTGTCCAGGAGCCGCGCGCATTTCTCGACGACGTCGGGAGGATTGCCGGAATCGGGCCGGATCACGAGCGTTGCGCCGGATTTGATCACCTCTTTCTTCAGCGCTCCGCCCCAGAGGCTCTCGATCGCAGCAAACACGTCGTATGAATCCGAGACGCAGGCAAATACGGCATCGGGCTTACCGTACGCGCGCAGCATGTTGCGATAGGCGTCAAGCTCGTTGGCTCGGCCCCAACTCGTGATCGTGGAATGCTCGGACGCGGGGATCGAGAACCCGGCCATCGGTTCGTTGTAGTACTTGCGGCCCGCCAGCAGCGCCGCGACCGTATCGGTGCCTCGGAAGCTCACGAGATGTGCAAGCCCGCCGATCGCGGCGGACTCGTGGCTCGAAACCCCGCGCGCACCGAAGTCATGCAGCTTGAACGGCAGCTGCGAGCCCGGGTCGTCGCAGGTCGCCTCGAGGTAGCGTCGAATGAGCTGCTTGATGTGCCAGCTGATTGTCGCGACCGTCGTCGGGTACCACACCCGAAGCAGCAGCGTCTCGAGATAAGACGCGACCCAGAAGCAGCGGCGATCGGTCGCTTCGATCGTGGCGAGCACGTTCTGTGTCGGCACGACGGTTCCTTCGGGCAGTGCGCGAATCACCACCGGCATGTAACCGCGATATTCATCGACGATGTAGCGCCAGCCCTCCTCGTTGAACGGCTCGCCGTGAGCAGCAAACAGTTCCTTGGCTTCGGCAATGTCCTGCAGGGTGACGCGGCGGGTCAGATACTCCTTGAGGATTGCCTGCAGCCCGAAAAACACCGTGCGATCGTAGACACCGCCGCGCGATTCGATGTACGAAAACATGCCGTCCATCGCCGGCGGATACTGCAACCAATGCGATACCTTGTAGGAGTCGGTATTCAGGATCAGATTGTTGTTCATGGTATCTCCGATGCTGAGGGCTCAAACGCGACCTAGAAAGTGCTCGAGAATATGGAAGTGATCTTCGAAGAACTGTTCTTCCATTTGTAATGCTTCGCTGATCGCAATCCATTCGGCGCACTGCGCGTCGTCCGCACCCGCGACTTGCGGCAGCTCGCCGCTCGGAAAATCGAAGTGGAAGGCGTGCGTGATCGTGCGACCGCGTAGCGATCTTTCGGGATGGTCGAAAACCTCTCGACTCTTGAGGGCGCCATCAAGGGCAGTTCGCGGCAAGGCAAGCCCCGTCTCTTCCTCGAGCTCGCGCAGGACCGCCTGCTGGAGATTCTCGCGCCGGTTTACGAATCCGCCGGGGAACGCCCACAAGCCTTTGCCGGGTTCGTTGCGGCGTCGAATGAGAAGCACGTGACCGGAATGAATCACGACTGCATCCACCGTAACGAACGTGGGCTCGTACGGCGCACTCGCCCATGACTTGCGATATTCGCGAATGAACTGGTGCTCGCGGACCAGCTGCGCGAAATGCGGGCCTTCGCGAAAACCCTTCAGCATGGCGAAGACGGCATCCGGAACCGCCGCCTTGATGAGCAGATCCTTGCCGATGTCGGGGTCGGTCGATGCAAAGAGGTAATCTCGCAAGTCGGTCGCCGAGACGCCCGCGACATTCACGGCGTGCACGAGCGTCCATTGCGGAAACATCCCGAGGTAATAGCTCGAGTGATCCTTGTTGTGTCCGATGAGCCCGATCTTGACGGGGCCCTTCTCGATGGACGTCACCTCTGCGACGGCGCGCTGCACGTCGCTGACCCAGAGGGCATCGTTGTAGAGATGATCACGGACGCTGCGGACATGAATGCGAGGCGAATCTTCCGGGAACGCGGCGCGAACCATCACCTCACGTTCCGAGACGTTCCACGGATTCTTGATGGAGCGCGGCTTGTTCGCCGAACCGATGAGGACAATCACGTTCCTGGACAACTTCAGCGCTCGCGACACGACGGCGTAATGTCCGCTGTGGAACGGCTCGAATCGGCCGATGAACACCAGGTAATCGAACTCCATGTCTCGTCCCCTATTTCCGTCCGGATCAATGAATCAACAGTCCGCGCTTTTCGGCGCGACCGACCGTCGCCAGCATGCCGGAGTTGAAGCTCAGGAAATCCTCTTCGATGCCGTCGCTGAAGATCACACCGTGCTCCGGCATCAGCGAGCGCACGGTGAGTGGCGAGCGATCATCGATTCGACCGCACACTAAGCTCGCCTGCGTGCTCACGCTCGGAAACGGTTCACGAACGGCAAATTGCAGGTACGGAGCATCCCAGGGCACAGGACGATATGATTGCATCGAGACGTGTGCGCCCATCGAGCGCGCGACTTCGCACGAGCCGGCCACGATGCTCTTGAACCAAGCGGTCGAGCCGAGGCCTGTCGAAACGATGATGCCGCTCGAGGACTGGACCTCCTTCTTCGAGCTCAATGCGATCTCATATCGAGCGGACGTATGCGACTTCGGCCCGATAAACAGATCGTTGACCGCGTAGAGAACTTGGCCGTCGGACAGCGCCGCCTTGGCCATCGTGACTTCCTTGTAAGGGCGCCGGCCCGCAAGAACCTCCTCGAATACCTTCGACAGATCGCGCGGCTCGAACGGCAGCAACACACCGTCGAACCGAAGCGGGTCGGGATTCACGCCTAGCAGCGGCTGACCGTTCAGGTACTTGAGCGTGTTCGCAACCACGCCGTCCTGACCGAGCGCAACGACGACGTCATCGGGGGCAAAGAGATAGGACGGGAGGAAATTCCGGTCGAGCACATGAACGCGGCAGAAGCGCTTGAGCGTCGTCTCGACCTGCTGCCTGACTTGCATGTAGCTCACGTGCTCGCGTTCGTAGTCTGCAAAGTCAGCACCCAAATGCTCGATGTAGAACTTCGCTTGCGAGAGGGTGTTGTACTTGGCCACGAGCTCCTGAATGCGAGTCGCTCGTGTGACCAGCACGACCTTGCGTTCGAGCTCACCCACGGATGTTCTCCTTCGTCGGCGCAGCCAGCAAGCTCTGCAGCAAATCGGGAGTGAGATTCAATTGACCAATGCGCTCGGCTTTCTCAGCCAGCCCGCCAAACGCCTGAGCGATCAACTGACTCGGCTGCATGCTGCTCGCCGCGAGCGCCTGAATCATCTTCGGGTCGAGCGTTTTCAATGCATCGACCACCGCGATGACGCGATGTGCCTCGGCTTCAGCCATCGTGCGGACGTTCTCCGCATTGATTTTCACGAACTCGGCGCGCCGACTCTCGACGGCAATGTCCGATTCCATTTCGGCCTGGCGCAACTCCGCCTTCTTGCGTCGCACGGACGCTTCCGCCTCCATTTGCGTCTCCCGGATCGTGCGCTTCTTCTGTTCGACGGCGATTTCCGTTTCGAGCTCGCTCTGCTTGATGGCGCGCTCCTTTTCCACTGCGGCATTGCGCCGCGCGTAGATGGCTTCGTCGGCCTCGCGCAGAATCGCCTCGCGCGCCTTTGCTTCGAGTGCCCGCGCGGTTTCAGGGGTAGGTTTGACGCCGAGGATCGCAAGGCCGAGCACTTCGATACCGAGCGCGGCAATTTCCTGATTGCGGCGCAGTCCCAGCGACACGGCATCCGCAATCTTGGCAGCGCTGCGGATGCAATCTGCCAGCGGCAGCGCCTGGACGACTTGTTGAACGAGCACTTGAACGATGCCGACGACTCGCTCGGACAGCTTCTCCGGATCCTTCGCGACATAGTCGATCCCGTTCGGCTTGAGCGCGAAGTTCATTAGGCCGGAAATTTTCACGGGATCGGCGATTCGGTACGACACATGCCCTTGGACCGTTACGTTCTGATAATCCGCCGTGGTCTTTTCGAAGATGAACGGCTCCTCCCGACTGGCGATCGGGACGGCGACGAGCGTGGTCGTGGGTGCGTAGTAGAACGTGGACAGACCTGCGCCCTCGGCGACGACCTTCCCTTTGCGGAAGGCCATCAAATAGGTCGTTGGCTGTGTCTTGATATACCGCATGCCGAACATGCTTTTCTCCTATCGTAAGTGGGCCTTTCCCACTAACTTGTTGGCACAGTACCACTAAGAGTTTTAGAATGTCAACAGCCGACCCGGACTCGATCTGCAGGTGTGAAATCCGCCATGAAAGCGACCTTGGACTTCGAACGCCCTCTCACGACCGTCGACGTGGCGATCTTTGCGGTCTTGGAAGGAGGGCTGCATGTGCTGCTCGTGCAGCGCCCGACGGTCAAGACCGAGCCTTTCGCAGGGATGTGGGCGCTACCGGGCGGCTTCGTCGACGTCGACCAGGACGAGAGCCTGGAGACTTGCGCATTGCGCAAGCTGCGCGACAAGGCCGGTATCGCAGCGCCTTATCTGGAGCAGGTTGGCAGCTGGGGGAATTCGAGGCGTGATCCGCGCGGTTGGTCTGCGACGCACGTGTACTTCGCATTATTGGCTGCAGACGAGCTCGAGCTGATGCCCGGCGGCAATGCCAGTGACGCGCGATGGTTTCCAGTCGAAGGCCACAAAGTGAAGGAGAAGCTCGCGTTCGATCACGCCGAGCTCCTGAAGGCAGCCATCGACCGGCTGCGAAACAAGGTGGAGTACACCTCACTGCCGGCCTTTCTGCTCGGATCCGAATTCACGCTCACCGATCTGCAGCGCGTGTACGAGATCGTGCTCGATCGTCCGTTGGAGAAGAAGGCGTTTAGAACTCGGATGCTGTCAGTCGACCTCCTGGAGCCCATGACCCGCTACAAGGAAGGGGCCAACCGACCCGCCCAACTTTTCCGCCTCAAACACAAGAAGAAGCTCGTCTATTTCTCGCGGCCGTTCAGCCCCCGTGAGTAGGGCTTTCCATTCAAGTGTGTCGCAACGCATCGGCGCGCTATGTTCAGAAGGGGTTGAGTCGCGCCGGGCATCCTGCCGAGCAAATCGGCTTGCTGAACTCGAAATGGGGGATCTGCGCATTCACAACACGCCGCCAAGCGGACACGTTTGCCGCTGCCAAGCACGATGCGCTTCACCCGCAGTCCCAGTAATACATCACCTTGCTGAAATCGCGCCTGGCCAGATCACTCGGTCGGATATAGAAGTTGGCGACGCCGCCGTCCGCCCATTCCGCCGAGTATTCATTCGTCACGAAGCTGTCGAGGCTGAAAAGGAGAAGCCATTCTTCATCGGCAAAATCCAGGCGAGGATCGTGTTGCTCGACACGGGAGTAGCCGCCAATGCGTGCCTGATAGTGAAGACCACCGATGAACTGATCGTATTCATCGACGAGGTCTTTGCGGACGGAAGCATCGTCGTAAAAGAAGTCATAGCCGTTCGTCCCGAAGTAGCGTCGGAATCGATAGTCATCGTGCCGTACGTAGCTTGCGCCTGCCGTGAAGGTCAGACGCGCTTCGTCCGAGATGGGAAAACCGTATTCTTCGTTGAACTCGACCTGCGGCGTCTCACTGATCAGGTTCTCGGCATCGTGCGACACCGTGGGAAAGTACACCGCGCGAAAGTAGCTCTGGTCCGTAAGGCTAGCGCGCTGCGATTCGTGCGTGCCGTCCATGCGCATGCCCCAACCCTGGCTGTCGTCGTATCCCGGCGAAACGTAGAGCTGCAAGATGCCTTCGGTAGGATAGCCTTCGAGCGGCGGCATCTCCGCGAAATTGATCTGCGCCAGCATGATGAGCGGCTTGCCGTCGCTATCGACGGGCCAGCGCTTGTCCTTTGGAAAGTACGGGACACCGAGGAGCTTGCTCTCCCAAGGCTTCGTGCGCGCCCGGACGGGCGTGACGGAGATATGCGGCAGCTTCGAGCTCGCGATCTTGCGCGCGTAGGGAGCGAGTTCTTGCGGAAGACCCTCCATTCCGGGAACGTGGTCGAAGCGATCGCATCCAGAGGCGAGCGCTGCAAGTGCGAGGGCGCCGATGCGCAGCAAGCATTTCACAATGACCTCACGGGGAGTTGTTGCCGGACTACGCAGCCGGACATTTGAAGTTGTTCATCAAGCATCGTTCAGTGGCCAATTGAGCATGTTCACCCGCAGGAATCAATCGACATCCGTTTCCACGTCTCGCGCTTTCTTGGCGGATAAGCGTGACGATCTGAACGATCCAAGGGCCGCCTTCCTCTTGATGATTGTTGGCTGGCATTGGTCCCAGCGCCTGACACATGTCCTCTTGGTTGATGCGCCGAACAAGTGACGAACCTCGCTCTGGCGGTAAACGGTCGTATCGTTCCACGACGATGTACGCTTGGTCCAGCTGCTACCGCCTGCCGCGACAGCGGCGGCTTACGCCAACCCAGCGGAAGTGCACGAACGTGCTTGAAGTGAAACTGGTGCGGCTGAGGGGTTTGAACGGTCATGGGAGGCTTATTTTTCCGGTGGCGCAGGATTGCGCGGAAATTGTTACCCCCGCGATGGCCCGAGAGATGCGAGTTCTGAGGTTGTGTCGTGACGAGAATCATCTCAGCGCCCGGTTGATGCAGTGGGACAAATCTACGCTGGATCGAGCATCGTTGCGTATGTGAAACCGGCGTGGACAATCGCGGAAGGCCGCGAACATCGAACGCGCGATGATTGCTCCCGCATCTGCGCAGTTTCGCCGACGAGGGCGGCGAAACTCGAAGGGGCGAGATAGTTGCGCGGAAAGATTACCGTACGCATCGAGAGTTCCGCCGAGATAACGGCGAAACTCTGGACAGCGAGTTACGGCTGCGCGTCCCGTGAGCGACACAGCCACTCGATAGTCGCCGCAGCTCCGACAAGGCGTGCGTGTAACGCACCCTGGCCTTCCCTGCATTGCCTGGCAGCGTCGCGCAATCCGTCAGCGACGATGAGCGCTTCGGCGACTTGGACGTCGGAGTTGTCTTCGGGGAAGAACTTCCGACGCGTTTGTTGTATCGCGTTCTCGAACTGCTGAGCGCGGCGCAGTGCCGCGCCGTCTCCGCACAGCCTCCACCAAAGCTCCATCTGCCGAACAGATTCGAGCAGCGCGTCGATGCCCATTCTGATGACGACCATGTCCTCTTCGGTCGTGCGAGTCATGGCACGACCTCCCCTTCGGCTTCTTTACCGTTCAGATCGTTCGATCTCAGCTCGTAGATCCAGTCATGCACGAACCAGATCGCCTTGAGCGCACGTCTAAGAACTTCCTGTTCGGAAGACCCGAGCTCCTGCAACTCGAGCGAGTGCATGCTGACCTCGACGAGGCAGATCGCGCCGACGCATTCGTTCAGCGCACTACCAACGTCTGCAAGGCTCTGGGCTTTCTCTCGCGGCGATGGGACCGGCGAATCAGCGGTGAAGGTATCTCTGTCGGGATCTGGCGGTGGTCGCTTGGCGGCGCGCATCCGTCGCGTATTCATGGCCGCACCCCGCTGTACTGGGGTCGCCGCGCACCGAACGGGTCCTCGCCGCTGCGAGATTCACACGCACGCAGACACGCGATCGCCGGGCGCGCGATAATGTCGGTAGCCATAACTGCCTCTAGCTAGGCGTTGTGGTTAGGCCCTCGTTCGGTGTTAGTAGCACCGGGCGGGGGCCGCCCTTGGCGGAGTTCGATCCGCTGAACGACACTATTCCCACGTTTTCTTGAAGTCTAGACATATCTGAGTGGACCAGAAGTGATTGCCTGATGCCATGGGGACGATAGACCGCACGCTGTCGAACCGCGAGGACGGACACATGAGCGAGGAATGGGATGGTTCGCGCACGATCATTTGGGCAAAGGACCTAGATGACATGGAAGTCATCGGTACGCGTATGTTCAGTGTCGGAGTTCCAGTCGACGCCGACCCAGAGTTCAAGACATACGTCTTTGCCGCTGGCGTCACTCACTCGCTTGGCAACAACTCCGTCGACTACCAGCTCAAGCGCAACTATGCGAATTGGATTCGTGACCATTCGCCAGAAGCTCTTCTCAAGAAGGGAAGTCTGAATGCGCTGCTGCGCGACGTCCGAGATTTGGTCGACACAAGATGCGCAGCGATGTCAGAACTTAGTCTCGGGGCATCCCCCTCGGAAGCGATGTGCGTTGCCGCGAACGCATTGATCAGGCTTCAATCGACATTTAGAGCTGCCGTCCAGCTCCTGCGGCTTCGATTTCCATTTGAGGCAGAGGCCGTCGTGCGACTGGGCTTCGAGCAAGTCGGATGGGCGTATACGATCTTCGACCTGCCTAGCATCGAACGCGTCGAAGCTATCAAGGCAACGTCCGGCACGACGAGGTTGAAAGAAATATTTCCAGGAGCGGGACCAATCTATGGACGATTGAGCGCCCTCGCTCACGTCTCATTGCACACGCATTCGCGCGTGATGGCTGGCGAGGGAGACGAGCTAACGATTGAAATCAAGTCGACCGAGGCGACTCGCGAAACTGCACTTCTGCTCATCATTCTTGTGGATGCTTTTCTTGGAGTCACAGACAAGTGCTTCGGCCTGTTCGGGCTGGAGCGCTTGACAGTGCAACCGCCTATGGACCTGTTACGCGACGACCGGCCAGCGACACGATTGCTGCGAGAGTACGAGTCGATTCTTACCGCCGATGCTACGCAGGTCTTCAATCAGTGGTGGAGTCCGAAATCGACTTGACGATGGTGGTGCAGCCATCCACCAGTTGATTGCCCTCATCCAGGAGCGGACTAATCTGTCGCACGAGTGGATAGTCGAACGCCTTGGAATACTTGTTCCGCCAAAGGGCATCCTGAACAACCGCCTTCAGCCGACGTGACTGTGCACGAGCCAGCACCTTCTCTAGCGTTTCGTGGCGAACGAAAATCCAATGCGACTTCCCAGGCTCGATTGACGCTGGACATCTATCTTCCACACCGTAAAGCGACAACGCGGAGTGACACCATCCATCAGTTCGCAGGATGCGCTTGAACCTAACCATATTCTTGATGCGGGCCAGCACAGTCAATTTTGTGCTCGGGTACAGGAAAGACACATTGGTGATATGCGCCGTGTGTCCCGACGGGTTCTGGATTGAGATGCCAACGCCATGTTGCATCTCGCCGTCGACCTTCTCGAGTGCAAGAATGAGGACAATCCGCACTTTTGATCGTGCGCGGAAATATTCCCAGATTGCTACAACCGTTGAAAGACCGGCACCGTAAATCGCCAGGTAGTCTGTTACGCTCAAGTTGAGTAGTAGGAGCTAACGAGGAAGCCGAACACCCGTAATCACTTCCATGTCACGCCGCGCCATTTCTGCATGTTCGCGCAGTTCTCGCATGTACGCCACGTCTGCGAGCTGCTGATTGGCACGCACATTCATCTGCTTCTGCACACTTTCCCAATGGGGGCTGTGCTGTCCGTAGAAGAAGGCATAGAGATCGTCGATAGACACACCGTCCGTTGAGGAACCGCGCCTAACGAGGATTTGCCCTTTACGCACGCCGCCCAAATTGACCGTAATGATGTGCGGACGCGGGCGACTCGGGGCGATCTGTACGACGCCGACACGCCGTGCCCCGTGCATCAATTCATAGTACAGAAACTCAGGGACCGGCTGAATCTTGCCATGCGCAAGCTGCTGGAGCTTCGAATCGTCATAGGACTGTGTGGTGCCGCACACGAGTTCGGGCTGGCGAGGATCAACCCCGTAGATGATAAATCCATACGTTGTCGTGCAGGCGTTCGCGATAGCGGCCAGGTCCTTAAGAAACTCGCCGCGCCTGTCGTCGTCACTAGGTACGACGAAATCGCGCTTCCAGTCGAACACCGCCTTCTCCGGCGTGAGCCGCACAACCTCAAGGACCTGATCGATGGTAAGGGTCTGCATTGAGATAACTGCTGTGTTGTTTTCGGAGAGTTCCATCCGGAGAAAAGCCGCTCGCCAAAGCATCGACCTTTCTATCTGTCGTTAAGGGGAATTCTTCCTGGTGCGTCGCGTAAACGTTCCCGACGAGGGCAACGTACCTATGAAGTAGAAGTTGTGTCCTGCGATGTCCGCTAGGATCGATATTGTCTGTAGCTCCTGGTACAGCTGATTCGCCAGGTTGTACTCGTCCGTTCCGGACTGAATCATCCGATCCCCAAAAATCGCTTTCGCTTCGCTCTTATCTATTACAAATCCATGGTCCTTGTACCCGTACACAAGTTGCTTGGCTATTTCCCCGCTTGGTTTGGGCAAGCCGCCGTCTCTCCTAGCACGCAATAGTCGGTCGGCATAGTGCACTGCTGATTCTGCGACCCTCTCGTAGTAGCCGAGATTTATCAGCGGCAGCGACTGCGCAAGGTACTTCGCGAACATCTCTGAACTGGACGGATAGCTCTTCACAAGCTCGGCGATGTGCTCGACAGCATTCTTGAGCCCGAGCGTGGGCATTTCGTCTATCTGAGGATCGATTGGTCCGAGTTCGCTCAACGAACCCATATGTATTTCATCTGCCGCGCAAGCGAGAAGCGTTGCTGCGGACTTAGCTTGGCGTGGTACGGCCACCACCAACTTGTCTTTCGTATATTCCCTGCACAGCTTCCCAATCAAATAGGCCGCAGCGGGTGAGCCTCCGCTTGAATGCAAGATCAACAAGATCGGCTTAGGGGAAGCGAACCCGAGCACGGCTGTATATATGTTATCCGCGTCCTTTTTGACCATGGATGAGTTGTCGTACAGCACGAGGATGTTGTAGCGCTCATCCAGCTTGCTTGTGCGAACCACGTTGACGAGGTATCGCCCGAGAACTGCGTCCCGCTTCGCTTGTGCGGGCTGGGTTGCCGCCGCATCTAAGCCTTCGAACACGGCGTCGAAAAGATCCTGCCGAGTTGGCTTTTCCTCGATTTTCGGATCCGCGGTATCACTGGATTGCTGGTCTCGCTGCGTATCTGCCATCTCATCAGCACCTATTCAGCATCGTCATGACTTCTGTTCGGAATCCGGTTCCGATTGAATTTCGTAAGTGTTCGCCTGCACGAGCCGTTATACGACTCTGTCGCACCGACTGGTTGCTACAGGTGACATAACAACGGTTACTGTATCTTTGGGACAGTAAGCAGTCCTCTCGATCGCTTCAGGATGCTTGGCCATAGCTATCCCGGCGCGGAGAACATGTCACCGCTTCAGGTCGGAAGCAGGTCGCCTAATCCTTCTATCGAGTCAGCCCCGCAGCACGTTCGCGAGCGCTCGTGCGTTTAATCACTTGCTCGATTATCAACTCCCTATCCGTTCGCGGCGGGCGCATCGCCTCCACGAAGCGATCGACGCTTTCTGCAAGCAGCCGTTCGCCCTGCGCTTCCAGTGACTGAACGACGGCGCGCCACCCCTGCTTGGCGATTTGGCGTGTCTCAACCAGCCTAGATTTTCCTGCTTCAGCCGGGAGACGTCGCTGGGCAAGACATGTCACTGCCTCTTCAACGAGCGACTCCATGTGAGTCGACTCACCGCGGCGTGCGGCGCGGTAGATTCCGTCTTTCATGCTTCTGGTTACCTTTCCGCGCACTGCTCGCTCCGTGGCGTTCGCTTCGACACCATGCTCCCGAAGATGCCGCGCGAACTCCTGTCGCCAGGCTCGCAAAGTCGCTTTTCGAATGTTCAGCCGCGTGCCATCCTCGCTGATCGCCTTCACCGCGACGTGCACGTGCGGATGCTGTTCATCGATGTGCAGCACCATTGCGTATCTGTGCTTGAGCCCGAATTCCTCTCGCGCGAAGTCTCGAACTGCGGATAAGACTTTCTGTGGCGGCGTGCCGGCCGGCATGGAGAAGACGAGCCGGTGCACCAGCTTAGGCGGCTGCTGGCGATTGGTCGCGAACAAGTCAGCTCGCTTGCGATGCTCATCGAGGTCGAGATCCCAATCGTCGATCAGACGCTGGCCGGCGTCACGCCCCTTCAGGCGCTCTCCGTCGTCCGTCTCGATCTCGAGCTCACCTCGCCTGCCGATGTAGCTGAAGTGCGCCTTGACGCCACGACTGCTGCTCGCCCCTGCGCCGCCAGTCACCTTAACCATGACCTCCGGTGTATGCGTGACGGTTCGGCGAATGTGCTCCACCTGAGCTGGCGTCAGCCGGCCGCGAGTCTCTCGTGCCGCACGCCCATAGCTCCAGACATCCAGTATCGGTTGGTCCGAGCGCTCAAGACGAAATGGTCGCATGACCGACCTCCCAGGCAAGCGTATTGGCTTTGATCAGATCCTTGATGTGAGTGCGCATCGCCTCGCACACCCTCAGCAGCGACGTCAGGGTCGTGTAGATCGATTCCCCTTTCTGGCCGTGCTGATGCGCCGCACGGGCCAGCTGATTCAAATTCCGGCCGATTGCATTGAGCTCGGCGACCGCGCGCTTGAGCGCCATGAGCTCTGCCTTGGGAAGCGGCGATAAGTCCCGCAGGTGTGCACGGACCAAAACGGAGACGTAAGTGGCTGCTGCCATTTGCCGTGCCGCCGCGCGTTCGAGCAACAACCATTGATCGTCAGGATGCAGGCGTACGCATAGGCGCGAGCCTCTCAAACGTCGGGCTGGGGATCTAAGAACTTCGGCGTCGCTCTGCCCCACGCTGTGCACGGCCGAATCGATCAGTCGCTTCAGCAGCACGGACTCGGTCACCTGCTGCCGTTCCGCGAGCGAACGAAATCTCATCTTCGTCTCCTCCGAGACGCGAGCAGCGATGAGATGCGTAGCAGCCATGGGCCACAGTGTTTAACAACAGCAGCCGCATGGCTATCCTGCATTACGCGGAAAATTCGGGCGAAACTCGACCCTGCATTCGCACGAAACATTGCAACTTGTTCGCCAGGTGCCGCGATGTTTACGTGTTACTACGGCACCTCCCGCTGTAGGGCGCGACACGAGACTGTCTATTGGATGGCGCGAAGATGGAGAAATACCCAGCTCGCGTGCGTCACATCTCGCGCCCACGACACGCCCGATCGCGTGGCAATGCGCGCCACGCGACCGTTGCGCCAACTAGTCATCGGTGCCCGTTCATCGCCATCCACACTGTACGAGCAAGATCGTGATGCCCATGGTCGCTCAGCCAGCGACGCAACTCTTCCAACTCAGCAGCCGCGTCCAACAGGGAATGCGATAGATCGGCACCAGCGGCAGTCGGCGGAAGGCCGCGTCCGTTCGCACGCGTCAGACAGTTCCGCGCGACCGTGCAG
>Ga0164243_10008492_pt1 | contig 15118 bp, 7 predicted proteins | sample OricompcompostOP_FD_108781 | JGI IMG/M metagenome (GOLD analysis project Ga0164243, IMG submission 108781) | Organic Plus compost microbial communities from Emeryville, California, USA - Original compost - Organic plus compost (OP) | ecosystem: Engineered > Solid waste > Mixed feedstock >... | reverse complement strand
ATCATGCAAGAATATCGCCAGCAAAAAAACGCAGCCCCTTTTCCAGGAGGTGGGTCAACATGCAGGAATAGTGGGTCAACATAAACAGGAACGGTGGGTCAACATGGGCAGGAATCTACAATCAGGCACCAGTGTTCGGGGCAAATCAAGGGTTCATCCCATTGCTAATAAGCGAATAAAAAGTTTGCTCAACCAGGCTGCAAAATGTGCGATCCGAACTGATCAAGAATTAAAAACTTACTTTACAAAACGAACTGACGAAGGCAAAAATAAAATGAGTACCCTCAATATTATCAGAAACAAACTATTGGGTCGGAGGTTTGCAGTTATCAAAAGGCAAACACCTTACGAAATTTATCAACCGAAAGCAGCATAATTTGGAAAAGTCAGAAACCTAGAATACTAAAAACAAAAAAACTCAAACTGTCAGATCAAGTCTTATTCAGAACATTTACAAGGAGGAGGGATTAAACCTTCGCAGTAAAAACCAAGACGTCACCGCTCGGCGGCTACCCGTCTGGAACGGCCTGATTCACTCCTTATACCAATCACTCAAGCTATTCAGCGCAGCTCAATCTATATAGACGTTACTTTTCAATTTTCCACTCGCTAATCGGCTTTTTAAACATCATAGGATCTTGCAAATATTTTTCATTCCACTTATGGCAAATACTACACATATTCTTAGCTGAAATTTCGCATGAACCTGATGGATCTAACTCATAGCTCGACGCTATACCATTTTCTCTCGCAGCCATCCCTTGCGTCATCCACCTAGGAGCAGGTGCCTCTTTCAAAAAGTGATCAAAATACTGCGTATATCGTATTGTGAAATCTTTCATTTCATCTGCGTCGTTTAACGTATGATCTCCCTTTTCATACTTTAACCACCAAACTTTCTTTTCCAATCTCCTCAACGCAGTAAAAAATTGCAATGTTTGATCCTGGTAGTCTGCCGAACTTTCTTTATTGCATAACAGCAGCAAGGGGCTTTCAGCTTTATCAACATGTAAAACAGTGGTTTGGTCCAACCATAAATCTTTAGATTGCCAGAGACTCCCATACCCTTGCCTCTTTTCAACATCCTCCAGCCTACTTACCCCATTACGATGTGACAGAGCCATGTTGACAGGATTGGCATATAGGAATCCTTCGCTGATGGCCGTAGCAGCAAATGAAGAAGAATGTGTAAAAACATAAGCGCCTAATTTAGCCGACCAACTATGTGAGCCACAGCCTAATTTATTTGAATCAACAAACGGCAATTGTTTCAAATATTTTACCACCCCTTCAATTACATTGTACGCTGTTGGGCCATATTGAAGCGGTGTAACATATATATCTGGCGTGAACACCAAGTACCCATTGTTCAAAAACCAAATTGGTGATTCTCCTGGAGTGATTACAGTTCTATTTAAAGATGGTACACGAAACTGATATAGATTTGTTGAAAACGTCTGATAGAAAATAATCAACACCGGGTACTTTTTGGAAGAATCAAAATTTGCAGGTTTATACAATAAACCCTGTCCATATTTTCCATCTGGAAGCTGATAGGTATGTAATTCCTGTGTTAACCAATTATATTTAGCATGAGGATTAAAATCAGTAAGTTTAACAAACGATTTGAAATCTGTGGTCTTAAAATAGTTGGGCGCCTCAGTAGCAGATTGACGCTGTACGAGCCAAATTGAAGTATCCTTTGCTCTTATCGGAATATGTCCATTGTTTGACAAAGCTAAGTTGTGGCAACCTCTTATGAGGCTATAAAAATAGGGGCCTACAAATAACAGCTTAGGATCTCGCGCCTTGTCCATAGTTGAAAAGTAAAATCCGTTGTACTTTTCAATGGTATAAAAGGATTGTAGTAATAAAGTATCCTCTTTTTTAAATACCGGAATTTTATCTTGGGTTAGCGATAAACGTTCGCTCCTGAAAATGCTAAAAACAATATTATGCGACCGGCCATAGCCATTTGTAATGTTTATAGCTTTATTTTTCCCAGCAAGATCCAAAAGCCAAATATCATGCTGACCATATACTAATACACCTTCTTCATTTTGCAGCCATGCTGCAATACCGTTGGGAATCTCTGACAGCACATTGTAGTGATTTGGAGAAACATAGCCGAATTCGTCGGGTATGACACTGGCGGATATAGAATGTTCTTTTTTGGATTGCAAATCATAACTAAAATATTGCCCACCTCTCTTTCGATCAAAATACACAACGTACTTGCCTCTTGGAGAAAACCATATACTATTGTTTCTACCATCACATTTTGTAGGTATCAAATAATGTTTGCCGCTAATAAGAGAAACTAACCATATACTGTCCTCATTATAGCCATCTTCCCAAAATCTATCCCCATGAGTCTCTTGACTTAACTTTTTAACAATAGCAAAATCTTTATGCAAACCGTATAGTGTTCTTCCTTCTTTTTCCAAAGGAATCACAGTTTGACTATTTAGGCCGATAATGGCTTTCACTAAATTTCGGCGGTTATTCGTTATTGCTGAAGGTATATACTTATCTTTATAACTCCACACTTCCAATTGAACAGTTTCTAATTGATGGTTTATTGAATTTGAATTCTGTCGTAATATGAACTGAATGTAACGGTCATCATCAGTAAAAGATACCAACGGTTGTATAAGGAATTGATGAGGTATGCCATTAGTTTCGTTAGTTACCTTAACGGTAGCAGTATCCATTCCTTCTTCATAATACCAAATACTTACGCCCTTGGCAACATTTGAGCTATCTTGCAAGGCAAAAACCACCTGATTTCCTAGTGCATTCATACTAATACTGCTTATCGCCACACTTCTATTTGTTGTTGACAAAATGTTTTTTGCTGCCACATCTTCTTGTAGATTAATGTATCGCAACTCAGTCATTACCTTGCCATCAATCTCTTTTCTTGTGTTTAATAGCATGGCTATGCCTGAAGCCGCCATCGAGTAGTTGACCACACCCGAAAATCGCTTCTCTACTCCACTAAATAGTTGTACCAATAACAATTCTTTTGTCCCATCAGCACAATTTTTTTCGCAACTTAACCATTTACCACTTTTATCAAATTGGTATTCTGTTATACCCGAAATCCGTTTTTCCTCCCCTGTCGTCAAGTTATGAAGTACCAGTTCAGCCACTACATTTTTTAATTGCCAAGCAATCCATCCATTTTTATTGTGTACTTTATAAGAAGCAACAGGGTCCGTATATTGGCATCGATTATCATTTAATTGCAAAAAACACAACGTCCTTTCTTTTGTTTGAAACACATATTGTTCATTATTTGGACTGAAAAAACCGGGCTTAGTAGTACTAAAAACCCAACGTGAAGTATTATCTTCAGTTGATTGTATCACCAGACTATCAAACTTTCCAAAAAGGTCGTTATGATAATTGCCCTTTACTATTGAATATGCAAAATATTTTCCATCGTTTGTTACAGCAAGATACTCGCCAAGACCCTGCCAGTGCTCCATAGTTTCAAAATCAAGTAAACGTTTACTTTTTTCTTCAAGTTTGCACTTACTGTAGCTCCACAGGTAGCTATTTAAATCCCATGCACGAGAACTCGGGTTGTTGCTAATAACTTCGTTTATTTGCTCATGTATACTTTGGGAACTTACTATGAAAGGAAATAAGCTCAACCATAAAACACATGATACCTTTTCCAGAATGGAACTTTGTCGGAATCTAATATGGTGACAGATGATTAGCATCAGCTTGTACTTAATGTTTAAAAACAATTAGATAAAAATAAAGTTTACATAAGTTACGACAATTTCGCATAACCCAAAGTGGTTCTTTAATAACAGAAACATCAGAAAGGGATGTTTTGCCCTGTAAATAGGCACATCCTTAACATGAGAAATAACTTATTGAGTATTTTTGTTTTCCGTTGTAGATTTTGAGCACAAAATAAATAAATCGAGGTCCTGCAGGACATTTTCTCTTCAAAGGACAGGTACCGCCTCAAATAATTAATTCCACAGGAATAGCAATTTGGTTCATACCTTAGCACCCCTTTCTAAGCTTCTTGTATTTCTAACGTAAAGGAGCAGTTTCAGCGTGACAACTGAGGCATTCCAAATAACTATTGCTGTCAATAAGAGAAAAAGAAACAATAATTGTTGAAACTCTTTTTATAGAGACTATTATTGCCGTTCGTAAACCAACATCATGTCGAAATTTAGTCCCTCTCTAGTAGTTTCTATATGCTCCTGGACCGTTAATGTACTTTTGTCAGCCGACAACCTCCAAATTCTAGTCTTTTTGGCTGCCATAACACTTGTATTTCCTTGTGGATAATTATAGATACGAGTTTCTAAGAGGCCTTGTTTATCATCAGTTGGCTTTATAGAAACTTGGATTTTGCTATTGCCGTCAATAATTTCAATAAAAACTGTACTATCAATTTTCAAATTTTCTTTTGGACGATCATTTCTTTGAAGTATAATGTAACCGGATTTATGATCAACGTACAACTTCGCAGCAGCCGGCTTTCCAGGTGTTTCGTTAAATTGTGTCTTTTCGGGATTCAAAACCCAATTGCCACTGAAATTAGCTAGGCCATTTTGCATTTTACTCAGCTGATTTAACATCATTTGGTGCTGTTTGTCTCCCATACTTCCACCAGCACAATCCAGATATATGTTTATTGCATCTAATTGATTTTTAATAGCTTTTTCATGCTCACCCATTTTATAAAGCAAGTGTGCATATGTATCTACGTATTCGAAAGGAAGGCACCTATTTTGTTTTTTCTCTCTTACAATAGAATGTTCAATAGATTCTTTCAAAAGCTCAGAAAGATATTTGGTATCATTGGGATTACTTTCGCACACCACACAGTAAATCCAGGCTATGTAGTTAATAAAATAGTCTCTGTTATCTGGATCCATAAAAAGTGATTCTACACCATATTTTCTTGTGAATGCTATGAAATGGCTTAAAGTCCTGGGATCACGATAATAATCAAAATACCTAATCTTTGCCCATAATACATTTTGTTCTGCAATTTCCGCGTTAAACTGCTCGGCAATATCTTTGTGAAGGTTAATCCATGGAACAGACAACTCGTTATCATAAATACCAATAGAGTCCGAATGCGATTGTTGTAATCCCTTACTGGTGGCCTTTTCTAAGAATTGCCTAACATATCCCCGCCTTATCATGCTGTTTAATGCATGTCTGGAATAATGCTCTACCTGCATTAGTGCATCCACTTTCTTGCCTTCTTTGAAAAAAATTCTGCTTAAATTATTATCAACATTTTTGCTGCCAATATATTCATACTCGTTAATGAATTGAATGTAATCCCGATTAAGCAATTCTTTGTTGCTTAAGGTAAGTAAGTGTTGACTTAGCTCATTTACTAAATCTAGACTATACTGACGCTGCCCAATTTCCTTCGCAACAGTAATCATGTATGGAAAATAGTTATAGTCTTTTATGCCCTTTTGATATCTGTCCTTTAAAATGAGAAACTTTTTGTATGGGTCTTCGAATTTTTTGTCGGGCAATATAGCTGCCTGTGCGATACTGAGCAGCTCATTCTTTTCCTTGAATCCTGTAGTTTTTTCTACTATATCACCTTGTGGATTCAAAAAGAGTAGCGTCGGAAATGAAAACACAAAGTATTCATTTTGGAGTCTTTCTGCTTCTTGATACCATTCTTTTACAAACGGCGGATCATTTTTTGTAACATCCATTTGAACCTTTACGGCAATAAACCTTTCCGTAAAAAAGTCTCCTACAGCTTGCTTACTAAAGACATCTGCATCCATTTTCTTGCAAATGGTGCACCACGTAGCATAACAATCAATAAAGATATACTTATTTTCTGTTTTTGCCTTTTCCTTAATCTGTTGCCAGTTTAAATTTTCTACCCATTGAATCCCAGTAGATTCCTCTTGCACATTGCAGGCAAACTGTATATCAAGCATCCTTTCGTTTAGGTTTACTCCTTGCGCAAAAAGAATTATGGGGGCACAAAAGAATATAATTACTATTATTTTCATGATTGAATTTTATTGTTATCTATTAATCTCATATTTGGGTACTCCGGTTGATTTTAGAATTTGCATTCATTTTTTTGCCATATTCAGACTGCCAGTTTTTTTTTAATGAACAAATTAGATATAACGCTTGGTTAATCTTTTATGCAACGAACACAGGCCCCTACAGAATTAACATTTGGAGGGATTTGCACATAGTCAGATCCAAGTTGCAAAATGCGGCTGCCTGGAGTAGTTCCAGCTAGACTCGTGGAGCTCCAGTAAAAGCCAAGATCACCCGTTCGATTCAATTGTCCGGCACTTGATCCGTAGCCTCTTCTATAACCCGCAGTAGAAAGCTTCAAAAGATCATAGGCAGTGTGTCGGCTTGTCATTCCACCAGAGGAGGCGGTACCGCCACTTTGCGTATCAGAAGTCTCGGCTGCCCATTCACTATCTGAAGGAACATGCCAGCCTGCTGGACACGGTCCTTGTGATGCAGTGTTCCATCGGTTCTTATTGTCGTCATCTCGCCAGTCGGCACCAGATGATGCTGAAGCATTAATAAAGTTATTATGTCCCGGAATATCGGAGGTTGCCAACACATCGGTCATGCCGTTTGCCGCACTACCTGCAGTTGACGAAGTCCAATTCATTAATTGATGACCATCATCTAATCGCCCCCACTGAAAGAGATCACCATAGGCTTCGTAATCATTAAAGGATGCTGCTTCGCGTTTTGCCCCCAGATTTCGATCCAGCCATTTTCTTCCTGTAGTGGGGCTAATAATCACCCCATAAACGACCTCATGCCCATTATACATAAAACGAACCTTTGAAGTATCGTTAACAGTATTCAGTAACAACACCTCACCAAACCCAGTACCTACACTATTGGTAGCAAAGGCCCTAATGTAATATGTAGTATTGAAATTAAGACCAGTGATGACTGTAGTAAAGGGTCCGATGGAAGTGTGGCCCGCCTGAATTACACTATCGTCCAGCGTTGGCGTTGTATTGGTTTTGCTCCACACAATACCGCTTTGTATAACATTGGCCCCTCCATCACTTACAATGGTTCCTCCTGAAGTAGCACCATTACTGGTAATATTGCTCAAAACGGTCGTTGTTACAGTTGGAGCAATCGGTGGAGGTTGAGGGGTATCATTTTTTTTGCAGCCTATCCCCAATACGGCGGTGAAGATTATTGTAGCGAGTGATAAGAAAAGATTAAAATAAGTAAATGGATGATCTCTTTTGCAAAAACCGAATGAATGAGAATAGATAAACATAAACATATTTTTTAGTGTTTTTATTTATTTCTTTAGTATCCTTGGTTTTGCACTAGATTCGGGTTTCTAATGATATCAGTAAATGGAATGGGGAATAATTGCTGAAAACTCCTCCACGGTTTGCCATTAGATTTTATAGGCGTCATCTCTTGCATTACCTCGTCGATTTTTCCGAACCTCTTTAAGTCAAACCAGCGATGCGACATTTCGGTAAATAACTCTACACGTCTCTCGAGCAAAATGCTGTTCAAGATTTCCTCTTGTGTGTTCGCTTGCGTGGGAGGCAATCCTGCTCGATGTCTAACCACATTCAAATCGTTTTTGGCTTCCGTAAGGATATTTAAATGGGCATTGGCTTCCGCTCTTATTAGGTATTGCTCCCCCGCTCTTAGCACCATCTGGTATTCGGTTAAGGGCGCATTGGGCGTCGCACTTTTATATTTATAGGGAAAATAGTAAGCGGTAGTTGACCCTTCAGGAATGATACTTTTTACCCATTGCACCTTTCGTTGATCACCCGTTTCAAACGCATTGAGGAATTGATGGTTGAGAAAAACTGGGTTACCATTACGGCCATTTGTATTGCTAGGTCCCGTAGCGGGTATAATAAATGTCCACCCATCTTCGGTATTATGTCCTGATGTGACCGGCAAAAGTTGCCAGATAGCTTCAGGACTATTTTTCAAAAATGCACTTTCTAAATCTGGTAAATTAGGAAAATTTGCAATAGCATTATTTGCTTCTTCCCTAGCTAGTGCATAGTCCTTTATATACAAATAAGCACGCGCTAGCAATGCAATTGCAGCTAACCGGGTTGGCCTTACTTTATCTACAGTATGTTTTAACAGTGTACCATCAAGATATTTCGAACTCAATAGCCTTTTTGCTTCCTTCAAATCAGTAATAATTTGAGCATATACGGCAGATACCGATGAGCGGCGTAATGCACCATTAACTTGTGGATTTGTGCTAAGCGCTAAGCAAACATCGCCATAATAATTCACTAGATAGAAATAAAAAAATGCACGCAAAAACTTTGATTCTCCCAACAGTTGTTGTTTAATTTCAGCAGTAAGAGTAGACGAATTTTCCAAATTTTCAATGGCTGCATTACATCTGAATATATAATGGTAAAAGCTAAACCACAATCTTCCTCCCAATGATTGAGCTGATGTAGATAGTAAGTTATTTTCAAAATGCGCCCGCAGTTCATCGTCTGTTACACCCGCGTATAGAAAAAATTCATCTGCAGCCAATCCACCTTTTATGGAAAGTCCGGAATTACCAGCTATCTCACCTGCACCTAAATTCGCATAAATGCCAGTAATTGAAGCTATGGCTGTAATATCGTTGGTATAAACACTCCCTTCCGTCAATTGAATAAAAGGAGTTCCTATTTCAACAAACTTTTTACAGCTAGCAAACGCAAATAACAAAAACGTGTTTAGTAATATCCTTCTAATAATCCTCATTGGTTCTAAATGGACTAGTTAAAAACCTAATTGAACGCCAAAAATTACTACTCTTAAAGGAGGCAAGGTCATGCTTCCCTGATTTTCAGGATCTAACCCTTCATACCTAGTTATAGTAAAAAGATTTTGTGCATGGATAAATATGCTCCCATAGCTTACCCCCATTATTTTTCTCACAGAAGATGGAAGCAAATATGATAGTGCAATATTCTTAAACCGTACAAATGAAGCATCCGTCAGGGCTGCTGTACTGATTGTGGCATTATAGAATGAGGAGCTCGAACTTGTGCCGAATTTTTCAATTGCACTTTGATCGTTCGGCTTTTGCCATCTGCCTAAAACTGTTATCGGTTGATTACTATTGGCGGCATTAACACTAAAACGTCCAGGTATCGCGCCCATGCCATTATTCAGCAGCACATTTTGTCCCAATTGTTTAATGAATTGAAAGTGGAAAACTAATTGGAAATCCATAAAGCTAACGGCATTTTCTATTCCCCCATAAAATCTCGGATTTGCATTCACATAGATTACATCCTCGGTGGTCGGCTCAATTGTTATATGACCATTCTTGGTATAAAACTGATACATTCCTGTTGCAGGGTTCACCCCAGCAAATCGGTACACGTTTCTTGCATTTATAGGTTGCCCAATTGAAATTTGGTTAGCGTATGATGATGTCGCGAGGCCAGGGAATGATACCAGCTTGTTATTTGGAATGGTAAGATTAACATTGCTGGTCCACTGAAAACCCTTTCGTTTCATATTGGTAGCATTCAAAGTTATTTCATAACTAGTATTTTCTATTAATGCAGGGAAATTGCTCAAAATGTGTTGAAATCCTGCAGTACTTGCTAATACGTACGAAAGCAGTTGATTAGAAGAGCGATTGATGCCAAAATTAAAATTCAATAGCATTCGGTTATCAAAGAAGCCCATATCCACCCCTGCATTAAACTTATTTGTTTTCTCCCACTGCAATTGCGGATTGGGCAAACTGGCAGGCTGTAAGCCACGTACCCCTTGATACAGATTTAGGCCCGCTACATTTTGCAAAGTGTATAAACTCAAATATCTGTAGTCAGCAATTTGATCACTCCCGGTGATGCCGTAGCTGATTTTCAATTTTCCAAAACCAATAACCTTTAAAACATTCCTAAAGAATTCTTCTTCAGTAAATACCCAAGCTCCCCCTATGGAGCCAAAGTTTTCAAACCTATTAGCTGTGCCAAAGCGAGAAGAACCGTCGCGGCGAAGGTTAACGTTGATAATATACTTGTTCATGTAATTGTACGAGAAACGCCCAAACAGTGCGTGATACCGGTATTCAGCCATTGAAGTTGGTTCGAATGATTGGAGAATGGCCGCTGCCGCTTTATTACGCAATAAAGCATCGCTTAAGTGATCATAGCCAATTACAGATGCTGCATCAATTGTATTACTATAAAAAGTTACTCCCGCCAATAGGTCAACTTGGTGATTTTCGATTTTTTTCTTATAAAATATTTGTGGTTCGAAGTTCCAGCCAATTATCCTTCTGTCTCCGTATTGCGCCCGTCTTCGTTGAGGAAAAGACCGGCTTTCGGGTGGAACTACCAACAAGGGATTCCCAATGAATTCAGAACTCCTCATTACGTTATATCCCATACTTGCTTTCAATGATACATCATTTGATAAAGCATAACTTACCGTAAGACTGCTAATCAAATTATCCGTACTATTTTCATAACTCTGATATTGTCTGATGATAGGATTTGCCAAAAAAGTAGATATACCATTGACAGTGGGCGCCCAATTGATAGTTCCATCTGGATTATATAAAGGAGGTGCGTTTGGGGCTAATCCGATGGCTATTTGCGTGAGATCCAAACTTGGCAATTTGTTCTTGTCATGGAGATATGTTCCTGAAAATGCCAAGTAAAGTTTCCCATTCACCGATCTGTTGTTTAGAGCAAAATTTACAGAAACTCTCTCATCTACAAAATTTCCTAGAAATACAGAGGTTTCTTTATGATAATTGCCATTTATGCGATACTGTATTATCCCCGTACCACCCTGCAGGGTGGTGTTGACGTTATAATATTTGGCGGTATTACCCAATAGTTCCTTTTGCCAATCGGTGTAACGAGTAGTATCCCAAAGCGTTAAATCATAATCTCTGTTAGGATCTATTATTAAACCATCATTACGTATGGCCTCATAGCGCATATCCAGGTACTGCCGAGTATTCATCATTTCTATCTTCTGTGACATCTTGCCGAACCCAGCTTGCAGATGCATATCAAAAGCTGTGCGGCCTGCTTTTCCTTTCTTTGTTGTAATGAGTATGGCCCCATTAGCAGCCCTACTGCCATAGATTGCAGTTGCATCCGCATCTTTTAGCACTTCTATACTTTCGATCCCTCCCATATCCAAGAAACTGAGCGGGTTGCCCTTGCTGCCTGATGTTCCCGATTCACCAAGCACCATTCCCATTACACTGGGTGGCAGTTGTGAGGAAACTGGGACCCCATCAATAACAAAAAGTGGATCATTGCCGTTAGCAATACTGTTTCGACCTTGCACCCGCACCGTAACCCCCCCTCCCGGCACCCCCGAATTCTGTGTCACCACCAACCCCGGTACCCTCCCCTGCAAAGCCAGCAACGGATTTTGCACCGGTTGCTTCTCAATATCCGCCGCTTTCACAGTAGAAACATTCCCCGTACTAAACCTCCTCGATGTAGCCCCATACGCCACCACCTGCAACTCATCCAGATTACCCACTGCCACCTCCATTTTAATCACCAAAGCTGTCTGGTTGTTCACCGGCACTTCTACCATATTATACCCCACAGAAGTAAACACCAGCGTAGCATCCGGTGCAATTTTCTCCAAACGAAACTCCCCTTTCAAATTCGTATTCGTACCATTTTTAGTCCCTTTCACCTGTACCGATACCCCCGGCAACCGCGTCCCATTCACGTCAGTCACCACGCCCTTTACCGTCAACCACTCCTTCACTTCCGGCAACACCTCCACGCTACTCGCATGGATAACTTTAGTCTCCACTTTCTTAATAAAAATGATCCTATCCTTTATACTATAGGTCAGTTGTTGGTGCTCCAAACAAACATCCAACACGTCCGTAACCGCTGCATTCGACACCACAATCGTCACCGGCTTGGTAGCCGCCAATACCTGGTCATTATAAAAAAAACGGTAAGCCGTCTGTTTTTCAATAGCACTGAACACTTTCTCCAAAGGCACATCCTTGCCCGAAAAAGTAATCTGTGCATAACAGTGTGCGCTTACCTGCAGCGAAGCAATCAATATGATAAATACCGTAAGCTTCATCCCCCTTACGATTTTGTTTCTCGTTTTTGAATGATATCGCTCCGCTCTTCCAAAAGAGCCATATCTCCCCCCGTTGTTTTGGCGGCTAAGTGTCATCGCTATAACGTTGTTCATGAATTAAGGACCAGAATCAACAACAATTCGAACCACATCCTGCCATGCTTTTGTTCACTGCCAGGTAACCGGCAATACAACAAGCTGGATTATCAGTATCCACAACCTCTGTTTAAAAGAGAAAGGATTTTTTAGAGGCTTAGATGGTAACAAGATGGTTATAGCATGTGGAGGTAAATAAGATAGTTTACGCTACTAATACTGCTTAACCAGGGCATTTGATGTTCATTCAACACTACAGGAAAAAGAAAGACTTTTGCTTGCTGCGCTTTCAGTTCCTTCGGGGCTCCGCAAGACAAAGACGCTCAGCTACAGCCAATATCTCCGGAGGCCCCAAAGAGAACAAAAAGGCGAATACGTTATTTTCTCTTGAAAAGTGGGGATTGGTTTATGGTAATGTAGCATATGGTTATAGTATCCGGAAATTGCGCCTATTGGTGTGCTACTAATACTGCTAACCATAAGTTTTTGTAACAGGATATTGAATGATCAAAAGGTGGCGATATATAAAAAACCAAAGCGAACATAGTTGTGCCCTACCGCTTATTGCCTGCATACACGTGCAGCTTCCCCTCCTGCAATTCCAGCTTTGCCTGCGTCATGCTGCTGATGCTTTCCAGCACGTCACCGAGCGGTAGTTCCCGGGAAATATAACCGGTAAAAGTTTCCGGTCCGATGGCGCCGTGGTATACCACTTCTACCTGGTACCAGCGGGTGAGCTGGCGGAGTACGGCCGGCAAATCTTCGTTGTTGAAATAGAACAGTCCGTTGGTCCAGGAAATTTCTGCTTCCACTTTAGCATTTGATATCAAACGGAATGTTTCATCTTTGCCGATTCTCAGCTGTTGGCCGGGTTCCAGGAGTTGGGCTTTGTTGGGTGTTGATACCTTTAACTTTCCTTCCAGCAAACTGGTCTTCATGTAACGTTCTTCTGTATACGCGTTTACGGAGAACCGGGTGCCTAATACTTCAACTGTTTTGTCGCCTACCATCACCTTGAAAGGTTTGGATGCATTTCCCTTCACTTCAAAATAGCCTTCTCCTTTCAGTTCCACTACCCGCTCCCTGCCGGCGAAAGCTACCGGGAAGCGAAGGGATGACGATGCATTGAGCCAGATTGTTGAGCCATCGGATAACGTGGTCTGGTAGGTTTCCCCCTTCCCCGTGATGAGCGTATTGTATACTGGCCGGTCTTTGGTATGTTCAGGCTCATACCCGTAAATCAGTTGTCCGTCTTTGTTATAAATCGTAGCGCCCTGTTGCTTGGCCAACTCGCCTGTCTTAGCTTGGTCTAAAACAATCACGCTTCCATCGGATAACAGCAACCGGGCTTTTTGTTGCCCCGGTGGTATTTCGGGTTGCGTTGCGAGTTGTTTGTGGGCAGGTGTGGTGTTGCTTTCTTTGTTCAGCAGATAAATAAACATTGCCATGATGGCGAGCACACTCGCAGCTACCAACCATTTACGCAGGCGCACCACTTTGGATGCTGACCCTGGTTTTGCCAACAATTTACGCAGCGTTGTTTTCGCGCTTTTGTCAAAATACGCTTCGTAACGCGCACATAGTTTTACTTCGTCAAAGAACTCAGCTTTATTGTCCAGCTCTTCGAGCAACTGCTGGTGAGCGGCTGCTTCGTGTCTCCATCGCTCCAGGTCCCTTTGCTCTTCTGTTGTCAGCTTGCCCTGCAAATAGCTCCAGAGCAACGGGATAATCTCGTTATTACTAATAGGCATAAATTAAATAGCAGGTTAATGGTCAAAGGCGGGATAAGGCTGTAATCATTGCCTCCGTTATAACTAAAACGACTGAGTGGGAAGTGCTGTTGGGTGGGAATGGAAATAATTATTCTGACAGCATCAGGGCAACGAATAATAGAAATACGACCAGGTTTTCTTCTTTCTCCAGTAACCCTCTGAGTTTGCGGATAGCTTCCCGGTTATGCCAACGCGCAGTAGATTCTGTAATGGACAAATGTTGGGCGATGTATTCGTAGCTCTGATCAAAAAAATAATAGAGTTGAAATACTTTCTTCTGTTGTTCAGGCAACGATTTGATCAATTGAAGGATGTATTCTATTAATTCAACTTTTAAGATCCTTGCATTTAAGAAGGCATCGAGATCGGTTGGACTGGCTTTTAATTCGCTGTGTACGCGGTCGTGGATCTTTCTGCTTTTTAAGAGGTCAAGGCAGGCGTTACGGGTACTGATGTACAAAAAAGATTTTACCGATTCAATGTTAGGAAAATTACTGCGACGCTGCCATAACCGGCTCATAACATCTGATACGATGTCGTTGGATTCTTCAGGATTTTTGATGAGGTTGAGCGCAAAGTAACAAAGTGGCTTATAGAATGTTTCGAAAATGGGTTTAAACGCTTCCTCATCTCCTGATCTGAACAATTCGAAGTTATACTCAAGGTACTTTTTGGCCGCCATTGCTGTTCTTTACTTGTCCATTAATAAGGCGTTCATGGTTACGTAAACGGCTATTGCATACCTTCTGGTATGCGTAATAGTAAGTTTCCAATATTCGCCTTAGGATAAGTGATCGCTTTCTTTGTGGTTGACTTCGTGCATTCGTAAATTACAACGAATAATACATTGGAAAGCGCTCGTATACTTTATAAAGAAATTGATTTATAATATGTCGTTGGTCGGCGGAGAAGGTTATCAGCGGATTGTGATTAATGGCGCCTGAGCATATGGGGGGCAACATTACGAAAAAAAAGTCTGGGACAGGCAAAGGCGTGAAAAAAATTTTTTATTGTAGCTCTACTTTGTCAAATTTAGATCTTTGTATTTTTTAGGGTCGAAACGCACGTAGAAAGCAGCTTAGACGTACATTTGCGGGCAGAAAAAAGAAACACCCCACGAGTAGAAACCCACGGGGTGT
>Ga0164243_10008491_pt1 | contig 15121 bp, 16 predicted proteins | sample OricompcompostOP_FD_108781 | JGI IMG/M metagenome (GOLD analysis project Ga0164243, IMG submission 108781) | Organic Plus compost microbial communities from Emeryville, California, USA - Original compost - Organic plus compost (OP) | ecosystem: Engineered > Solid waste > Mixed feedstock >... | reverse complement strand
GGCGAACTCGCGGTACGACGCCCGGTCCTGGAGCGTCTCGAACTTCCAGCGCGGGTGGTGCGAGTCGACCTCGATGGCGGCGATGAGCTCGGCCAACTCCGCCATCGCCGCGCTCGACGCGTCGCCCGTTGCTCCGGTCATGCCATCCCCCTCCGTGTGGAGTCCGCCCGGCAGCTTCGCAGACGGGAGCACCTCGGGGGGCGGTGGAGACCGTCCGGGGAGGAACCTCGACGATGATGTCGAGACGCGGCGCCCGGCTCCGACCGAGGGGTGGAGGGCGCCGCCGGGGTGCCCGCACCAGAGGAGACCACCGATGAAGTTCCTGCTCAGCATCTACGGCAACGACGAGAAGTGGGGCGGCCTCGACCCCGACGCCATGGCCGACCTGGTCGCCCGCACCGACGCTCACAACAAGGCGCTGGTGGAGAGCGGCGAGCTGCTCGGCGCCTTCGGCACGTCCGAGCCGGTCAACGTGCGCCAGGTGCGCGTCGCCGACGGCCAGCGGGTCGTCACCGACGGCCCCTACATCGAGGCCAAGGAGTACCTGGGCTCCTTCTACGTCGTCGACTGCGAGAGCCTCGACCGGGCGCTCGAGATCGCCGCGGAGATGCCGTCGGCGGAGCTCACCGAGATCGAGGTGTGGCCCCTGATGCACGGCGGCACCGCCGACGAGCTCTGACCGGCACCGACCGGGGCCTGCCGTGACCGGCCACGGGCTCGACGCCGTCGAGGGCCTGCTGCGCGAGCTGGCGCCGCAGGCCCTCGCCGCGCTCGTGCGCCGCAACGGCGACTTCGCCGCGTGCGAGGACGCGGTGCAGGAGGCTCTCGTGGCCGCCGCCCGGCAGTGGCCGACGGAGGGCGTCCCGGCCAACCCCCGCGGCTGGTTGATGACGGTGGCGACGCGTCGCCTCACCGACGAGATCCGCTCGGCCGGCGCCCGCCGGCGGCGCGAGGAGCGCGACCTCGTGACCCGCGGACCCGGGTGGGAGCTCGCCGCCCCGCCGGGCGACGACGAGCCCCCGGACGACGAGCTGCTGCTCCTCCTGCTGTGCTGCCACCCTGCGCTCACGCCGTCGTCGCAGGTGGCGCTCACGCTGCGGGCGGTCGGTGGCCTCACCACCGCCGAGATCGCGGCGGCCTTCCTGGTGCCGGAGGCGACCATGGCCCAACGCATCAGCCGGGCCAAGCGGCAGATCGCCGAGGCCGGCGCCCGGTTCACGCCGCCGGCGGCCGACGAGCTCGACGCCCGCCTCGATGCCGTGAGGCGGGTGCTCTACCTCGTGTTCAACGAGGGCTACTCGACCACGAACGGGTCCGAGCTCCAACGCCGCGACCTGGCGGCCGACGGGATCCGCCTCGCCCGCCGCCTGCGTGCGGCGCGGCCCGACGACCCCGAGACCGCCGGCCTGCTGGCGCTGATGCTGCTGACCGAGGCCCGCCACGCGGCGCGGGTGGGGCCGGCGGGGGAGCTGGTGCCGCTGGCCGAGCAGGACCGCGCCCTCTGGGACCGCTCGCTCATCGAGGAGGGGGTGGCCCTGGTGCTCGAGGCCCTACCCCGCGGACGGGTCGGCCCCTATCAGCTCCAGGCCGCCATCGCCGCGGTGCACGACGAGGCGCCCACGGTGGAGGAGACCGACTGGGTGGAGATCCGGGGCCTGTACGTCCTGCTCGAGCGGATCGACCCCAACCCGGTCGTGAGCCTCAACCGCGCCGTGGCGGTCGGCATGGTGGAGGGCCCGCACGCGGGGCTCGCCGTCGTCGACCGGCTGGCGGCCGAGGGCCGGCTGGGGGACCACCACCGCCTGCACGTGGTGCGGGCCCACCTGCTGGAGCGCGCCGGCGACCTCCCCGGCGCCGTGGCGGAGCTGTGGGAGGCGGCACGGCGCACCACCTCGCTGCCCGAGCGGCGCCACCTCGAGCGCCGGGCGCGGGAGCTGTCCGGCGACTGGGAGGCGGGGGCTCAGGACGCGGCGGCCGGTGACGACGGGGCGCACGACTCGGCGTAGCCCCACAGGGCGTCCACCCAGCCGGTGGCCGGCTCGACCCACGCGGCGTACAGCTCGGGGTGGGCCGACCGCTGCACCGACTGGATGGCCTCGGCCGGTGCCATGTCCTCCCACCCGGGGACGGCCTCGAGCCGCTCGAGGAAGGCGGCCGTCGCCGAGGCCGGGTCCATGACGTCGACGTCGTCGTAGAACTGGAGCCGCTGCTGGAACAGGCCCCGGCTGTCGGGCCCGGCCTCGTCGCCGTGGTCGAGGTTGAGCAGCGCCGACTCCTGCATCGCCGTGGTGACGGCGAGGACGGCCGACCACCGGGAGCGGCCCGTGGCCATCACGGTGCGCACGACGGCGTCGGCGTTGCCGATCTGCTCACCCGCGAGGGGGATGGTGCCGATGGAGGACGGCGCCTCGAGGTGCAGGTCCTCCGCGGCGCTTCGACACTCGGCCTCGGCGGGCTCCCCGCCGACGGCCGCGAACGCCCAGGCCCCGACCACGAGCGCCAGCGAGGCGGTCAGCACGGCCAGCACCGGTCTCGGCGGCCGCGACCGGGCGCGGCGGCGCGCCGGGATGCGGGGACGAGCGGGAGGCATGGCCGCCGCACGCTAGCGAGCCGCAGGTGAGGAGCGACAACGGCCGGTTGTGGTCACATGGGTTGGTGACCGCCCCCACCAAGATCCGGTTCGCGGCGTCGGTGCCCACGAACCTGGCGGATCCCCGGCCCTACGTCCGGCTGGTCGAGGACCTGGGCTTCGACTCGGTGTGGCTGTCGGACCTGCCGATGATGGCGGCGTCGGATCCGGTGGTGGCGCTGGCCACGCTCGCCGAGTCCACCGAGCGGGTGCACCTCGGGGTGAACCTGGTGCCCTTCGGTCGCAACCCCCTCGTGCTGGCCCGCCAGCTGGCCCAGATCGACCAGCTCTCCGGCGGCCGGCTGCTGATCACCCTCGTGCCGGGCGTCGACCAGCCCGGCGAGCGGGCCGCCCTCGGCACCGGCCGCGGCGACCGCGGCCCCTTGCTGGAGGAGTACACCGACCTGCTGCGCCGGTTCTGGTCGGGGGAGGCGGTCACCCACGCCGGGCCCGCGGGGTCCTTCGCTGCCGCCAGGGTCGAGCCTCGCCCCGTGCAGCAGCCGCTCGAGCTGTGGTTCGGTGGCCACGGGCCCAAGGCCCTCGACCGGGTGGGCCGGCTCGGCGACGGCTGGCTCACCGCCGGCATCGACCCCGAGGCCGCCGGACGGGCCCGGCTCGCCATCGAGCAGGCGGCCGTCGCCCACGGTCGCACCGTCGACCCGGAGCACTTCGGGATCAGCCTGCCGGCGGCCCGGGCTACCGTGCCGGAGACGACCCGGGCCCAGATGGCGGCGCTCTACCCGGGCCGGCGGGTTGAGGACCTCCTGCCGGTCGGCGCCGAGGCCCTGCGCGACCACCTGGCCCGTCACGTGGAGGCCGGCCTGTCGAAGTTCGTGGTGCGCCTGGTCGACCCAGGCGACGACGGCGACGACCTGCGATGGCTCGCCGACGCAGTGCTGCCGCTCCAGCGCTGAGCCCGGGCAGGAGCGCCGCGCGGTCCGGTGTGACATTGGGCCGCCGAAGGGGCCACCGGTAGAGTTCCCGGTCGGTCCCGAGGAGGCTCTGATGGCTGGTGGATGGTTCGAGACGGTCGCGGTGGCGCAGCGACGGGCCAAGCGGCGGGTGCCGTCGTCGGTCTACAACGCCATCATCGGCGGCGCCGAGAAGGGCCTGTCGCTGGCGGCGAACCAGTCCTCGTTCGACCAGCTCGGCTTCGCCCCGCACGTGGCGGGCCTCCACCCCGAGCGCTCGATGGCCACCACCGTGATGGGCCTCGACCTGTCGATGCCGGTGATCCTCTCGCCCACCGGCGTGCAGGCCGTCCACCCCGACGGTGAGGTGGCGGTCGCCCGGGCCGCCGCCAACCGGGGCGTGCCCACCGGCCTCAGCTCCTTCGCCAGCAAGTCGATGGAGGAGGTCGTCGAGGCCAACCCGAACACGCTGTTCCAGATCTACTGGTCGGGCGGGCGCGACGTCATGGTGCAGCGCCTTGAGCGGGCCAAGGCCGCCGGCGTGAAGGGCATCATCGTCACCCTCGACTGGACCTTCTCCAACGGGCGGGACTGGGGCAGCCCCTACATCCCCGAGAAGATCGACCTGAAGAACGCCATCAAGCTGGCCCCGCAGGCGCTCTCCCGCCCGGCGTGGCTGGCCAGCTACCTCAAGCGGTTCGAGATCCCCGACCTCTCGACCCCGAACATGGCGGCGCCTGGTGAGGAGCCCCCGGCGTTCTTCGGGGCCTACTACGAGTGGATGCAGATGCCGCCGCCCAGCTGGGACGACATCGCCTGGCTGCGCTCGCAGTGGGACGGTCCGTTCATGGTCAAGGGCGTCTGCCGGGTCGACGACGCCAAGCGCGTGCGTGACGCCGGCGCCACCGCCCTGTCGGTGTCGAACCACGGCGGCAACAACCTCGACGGCACGCCGTCGCCCATCCGGGTGCTCCCGTCGATCGTCGACGCCGTCGGCGACGACCTCGAGGTCGTGCTCGACGGTGGTGTCCGCCGCGGCTCCGACGTGGTGAAGGCCGTCGCCTTCGGTGCCAAGGCCGTGATGATCGGCCGGGCCTACCTGTGGGGGCTCGCCGCCAACGGCCAGGCCGGGGTGGAGAACGTGCTCGACATCCTGCGCGGCGGCATCGACGCCTGCCTGCTGGGCCTGGGGAAGTCGAGCATCGCCGAGCTGTCGGCCGACGACATCGTCGTGCCGCCGGACTTCTTCCTCACCCTCGGCGACAAGTAGGCCGATCACGGGAGGATGCTCCAGCTCCCTCCTCCCGAGCTCGCCCTGGTCTGCGTGCGCGGCGTGCGTGCCGGCGCGGCCCCGCCCGACGGGCTCACCGAGGTGCAGGCGGCCACGGTCACCGCGGTGGCCGGACAGGTCCTCGGTGTCACCGTCGATCCGTCGACGCTCGAGCCCATCTCTCCCGACGAGCTGGCCGCCGCGGTTGGCGACCCCGCACTGCGCCACCGGATGGTGGCCGGCATGCTCGCCCTGTCGTTGATGGCGCATCCGCCCGACCCGGCCGGGCCCGAGCGCATCGCCGGCTACGCCCGGGCGCTCGGCGTCGACGAGGCCATGCTCGACGCGGCCCGGCGCTACGTGGAGGGCCACCGGCGCTGGATGCTGTTCGACTTCGCCCGCCACGGCGCGTTCCGGCCCCTGCTGGCCCGCCAGGTCGACGAGCGGGGGATCGGGCCGCTGCTGCGCCAGGTCGGTGCCCTGAAGGGGGTCACCGAGGACCGGGAGCTGGTGGCCCGCTTCCGCACGCTCGAGGGGTACCCGCAGGGGAGCTGGGGCCGGGCCCTGTGGGACTTCTACCAGCTCGAGGGTTGGCCGCTCCCGGGGGCCAAGGGGGCGGTGCCCCAGGTGACCTCGGAGCACGACTGGGTGCACGTGCTCAGCGGGTACCCCCCGACGCCGCTCGGTGAGATCCAGGTGACGGCGTTCATGGCGGCCAACGCCCGTGACGACGTGGCGTTCTCGCTGCTCTTCCTCGGCCTGGGCGTCTACGAGACGGGGGCCATCCACCTGCCGATCGCACCCAGCCACGTGGGCACCATGAGCTCGGTCCCCGACGCCGGCGCGCAGCTCGCCGACGCCATCCGCCGGGGCACGGCCTGCACGGTCGACTCGCTGTTCATGGACCACTGGGCCCACGCCGAACGGCCCCTGGTGGAGGTGCGCGAGGAGTTCGGCGTCGGCCCCAAGCACCTGCCCGGCGAGGACCCGGTGCCGAGCGTGCCGACCGCGGTCGTGCCCGGCGCCTGAGCCGGCTCGGCGGCGAGCGGACAAGATGGGGCGATGTCCGGCATCGAGTTGGGTCACGCCCTCATCACCATGATCGAACCCGATCGGGAGACGATCCTCGAGTACCACCGCTGGTACGAGAAGGACCACTTCCTGGCCGGCGTGCTCGTGGGCCCCGGGGCCTTCGCCGGCCAGCGCTGGGTGGCCACCCACGACCTGAAGGCCAAGCGGCGACCCGCCGACTCGCCCGTGGCGTCACCGGTCGAGGACGGCTCGTTCATCACCGCCTACTGGCTGGAGAAGGGCAAGCTCACCGACCACACCGACTGGGCGTTCCCCGAGGCGGCCCGCTTCGCCGCCCTGGGCCGCATGGACCCGCGGCGCCACCACGTGTCGACGGCCTACTACGACCTCGTGTCGGTCGTGCCCCGCGACGACGACAGCGCCCCCGCCGAGCTGGCCATCCACCGCCAGTACCCCGGGGTGGTCGTGGTGTGGGCCGACCCTGGCACCGTCGACCCGGCCACGCTGGTGGGCGGCCCGGTCGACCAGGTCGTCACCTTCCGCTCCATCCCCCTGCCCGAGCCGCTGCCGCCGATGCCCGGCGCGGTGATGAGCGAGCCGGAGCGCACCGTCGAGGTGCACCTGTGCTTCGTCGACGACACCTCCGGCGACTGGGCCGACCGCCTCGATCCCGAGGGCGCGCTGCTGGTGGCTCCGTTCATCCCCACCGTCCCGGGCACCACCCGCTACCTCGACCAGCTCTGAACCCCAAGAAACGGTGCGCTTTTCGCGCGCTCCGGCGCGCCTGGAGCGCACCGTTTCCTCTTCCCGAGAAATCGGTGCGCTTTTCGCGCGCTCTGGCGCGCCTGGAGCGCACCGTTTCGCGGGAAGGGTGGGCGCGCCGGGGGAGGGGTTCCGGTCGGCCCGGTCGGCCCCTCCGGCCCGTCTGGCTAGAGCGCGGTGACGGGGATGCGGCGGCGGCCGACGCCGGCGGGCTTGGAGTGGTCGTGGCTGACCGAGGGCCGCACCGCGCCGCCGTCGGCGTCGAGGGCCCGCAGGGCCTCCTCACCGTGCCCGAACACGCACTCCGGGTCGGGGGCGTCGAGGGGCAGACCGGTGAAGAACTTGGCCGCCATGCAGCCGCCGCCGCAGGCGTCGAAGCTCCCGCACGAGGCGCACGCCCCGGGGCTCGACGGCTCCCGCAGCGACGTGAACAGCTCCGAGGAGCGCCAGATGGCGGCGAACCCGCCGGGATCGCGCACCGAGCCGGCCTTGAACTCGTCGTGGAGCACGAACGGGCAGGCGTAGACGTCGCCCACCGGGTCGATGAGGCACACCACCCGACCGGCGCCGCACAGGTTGAGGCCGGGGAGCGGCTCGCCGAGGGCGGAGAGGTGGAAGAACGAGTCGCCCGTGAGCACGTGGGGGCGCTCGAGCAGCCAGTGGTAGAGCCGCACCTGCTGCTCGGAGGTGGGGTGCAGCTCGTGCCAGGTGTCGATGCCGCGGCCCGACGGGCGGAACCGGGTGAGGCGCAGCTCGGCGCCGTACTCGTCGGCGAGGGCCTCGTAGGCGTCGACCTGGTCGACGTTCTGGCGGGTCATCACCACCGACAGCTTGAACTGCGGGTAGCCGGCCGCCTTCAGGTGGTCCATGGCCTGGCGCACCCGGGCGTGGGTGCCCTCGCCGCGGATGAGGTCGTTGGTGGCCTCGTCGACGCCGTCGAGCGAGATCTGGATGTCGACGTAGTCCATGGCCGCCAGACGGCGGGCGTTCTCGGCGGTGATGCGGCCGCCGTTGGTGGAGAACTTCACGCCGACGCCCTTCTCGACGCAGTACTCCACGATCTCGAAGAAGTCGGGCCGCAGCATCGGCTCACCGCCGCCGATGTTCACGTAGAACACCTGCATCTCGGCGAGCTGGTCGACGATGCCCTTCATCTCCTCGGTGCTCAGCTCGCGAGGGTCGCGGCGGCCCGAGCTCGAGAGGCAGTGCACGCACTGCAGGTCGCAGGCGTAGGTCCACTCCCAGGTGAGGCAGATCGGCGAGTTGAGGCCGAGGGCCAGCTGGTCGGTGAGGGCGGTCACGAGGGCTCCTCGGGGACGATGAAGTCGCCGGCGGCGAGGGTGGTGAGCGCCTTCTCGAACGACGGCCAGCGGCGGTCGTCGATGCCGGCGGCGGTGAAGGCGGCCCGGGCGCTGGGGGCGTCGGCCAGGTGCTCCACCAGCGCCACCAGGTCGGGCGAGCGGAGGAAGGTGAGGCGCCGGTTGCCGTAGTGGTACGCCAGCGCGCCGAACGGCTCCGGCCGCAGCGCCACCCGCTCGTGCAGGTGCCAGGGGCGGTCGGCGTCGAACGCGGTGGGCGTGGTGGTCACGGCGGACACGGCGGACATGGCGTGGCACCGGGCCGCGGGCCCGGCGCACGGGGCGTCAGGTCAGTAGACGCCGCACATGCCGTCGATCGAGATCTCCTCGACGAGGAGCTCCTCTTCGGCGGTGTCGTCGTCGACGACCAGCTCGTCGGTCTCGGTGTGCTCGAGCGTCTGCTCCATGGTTCCTCCAGGAAGACGGCGGTGCCGCGAGCCTACCCACCCCGCCCGGGCCCCTTCTCCCGACCCCTGGTCCTCCCCACCCTGGCTCACGTGATCAGGCATGACCTGACCTGGTGAGCCAGGGTGGGGGAGGGGGCGCGCGAGGTCGCGCGTTTGTGCGCGCGGTATCCACCGCACTGTCGCACCCCCTGGGTACGGTCACCCCCGTGGCCCGACCCCGCACCACCGACGAGCCGCGCGTGCCCACGGCCGTGCGCCTCCCCGAGTCGCTGCACGACCGCCTCCACCGGGAGGCCACTGCACGCGACGTCTCGGCCAACCTGCTCGTCACCCGGGCCATCCAGGCCTACCTCGACCAGCTCCCCCCGGTCGAGGAGGTCGCGCCGTGAGCGCCGAGCCCGCCGGTCCGCCGAAGCGCCGGGGCCGCACCGCCACCGCCCGGTTCGGGTCGTCCCGTCGCGAGAGCCACGACGCCACCGCGTTCTACGAGCGCTTCGTCGCCCCCGAGCTGTCGAGCGACGACACCGTCGAGGTCAACGACCCCGCGGTGGTCGACGCCATCCACCTGGGCGACATCAGCGAGCTCCAGAACCTCAAGCCCAACTCGGTCGCCCTCGTCGTGACCTCCCCGCCCTACTTCGCGGGCAAGGCCTACGAGGAGAGCCTGGGCGAGAACGGCGTGCCCGCCGACTACTTCGAGTACCTCGCCATGCTCGAGCGGGTCTTCGCCGAGTGTGAGCGGGTGCTCGAGCCCGGCGGCCGCATCGCCGTGAACGTGGCCAACCTGGGGCGGCGGCCCTACCGATCGCTCGCCGGCGACGTCACCCAGATCCTCCAGGACCTCGGCCTGCTGCTCCGGGGCGAGGTGGTCTGGTGGAAGGGCAAGGCCGCCGGCGGCTCGTGCGCCTGGGGCACGTTCCAGCGCCCGGCCAACCCGGTGCTGCGCGACGTCACCGAGCGGGTCGTGCTCGCCAGCAAGGGCCGCTTCGACCGCGCCCTCACCCCGGCCCAGCGCGAGAAGCGGGGCCTGCCCCACGTCGCCACCATCTCCAAGGACGAGTTCCTCGAGGCCACCACCGACCTGTGGGAGATGCCCCCGGAGAGCGCCACCCGGGTGGGCCATCCCGCGCCGTTCCCGGTGGAGCTGCCCGAGCGGCTCATCAAGCTCTACACCTACGAGGGCGATCTCGTGCTCGACCCGTTCATGGGGTCGGGCAGCACCGCGGTGGCCGCCCTGCGCACCGACCGCCACTACGTCGGCTACGACCTCGACGCCGACTACATCGCCCGGGCCGACGAGCGCATCGCGGCCGAACGGGAGCGGCTCGGCGCCCTCGACGCCGACCAGCTCGCCCTGTTCAAGGTGCGCCTGCCCGCGGTGCGCCGCCGCGACGAGGAGGAGCCCGAGCCGGGCGACTACCAGTCCCGGGCCGTGCGGGAGGGGCGGCAGGCCAAGGAGATCGCCGAGGCCCTGCTGCTCGACTGCGGCTTCGACATCAAGGGCTACGACGTCGCCGTGCCCGGCGGGGTGGAGGTCAACCTGGTGGCCGCCGACGCGGCCGGCCAGGACTGGGCCTTCGACATCTCGGGGGCGTTCACCTCGCACCGCCCCGGGCTCAAGCGCACCGACACGCTGTGGAAGGCGCTGGGGAAGGCGTCGGTGCTGCACGTCGACCCCACCTTCGACATGCCCGTGGTCCTGCTCACCACCGACAAGCCCACCCGGGGCAGCGCCGGGGCCAAGGCCCTGGCGTCGGTCACCGGGTGGCACCCCGACCGCGACCGTCGCCGGCCCATCGCCGCGGTGGTCGAGATGCTCGACCCCGAGGGTCGCGACGAGCTGGCCCGCTACGCCCGGGACGGGCGCGCCGCCCTGCCCCGGCTGCCCGGCTGAGCCCGCCCCCGGTGTCGGCCGACCGCACCTTCGTCACCGAGCTCGCCACCGGGCTCGGCATGCTCGCCGACGCGTCGACCCTCACCGAGGGCGACGACGTCGCCGCGCTCGTCGCGGCCCGGCCCGCCCCGATGGCCAACCTCACGCCCGACGACTGGGACCGCCTCGAGCAGCTGTGGCGCGACGGTGCCCACGCCGACGACTTCGCCCACGGGGTGGCCAACGGCCGGGCCTTCCTCGCCGCCCCCGACGCCCTCAACGGCCGGCCACCCCGGATCGTGGAGTGGACCGGACCCCGCCGCCCGCCCGGCGACGAGGTGGTGCCCGCCGACCTCCGGGTCGACCACGTCTACCTGGTGAGCTGCAAGTACCTGTCGAAGGTGCTGCACAACGCTGCGCCGCAGCGGCTCGTCGACGGTCTGCTGGCCCAGGGCCCGACCGAGGAGCGGGGCGACTGGTACGCCGCGGTGGCACCCGACGAGCACCACGAGCTGTACCGGGCGTGCACCGTCGCCCTGGGCGGCACGTGGCCCGAGGGAGCCGACGGCCTCGACGCCGACCAGCGCCGGGCGCTGGCCACCGCGCTGCGGGGCACCTGGCCCGACGACGCCGTCGAGCCCTACCGGCAGCTGTGCGGCGCGGTGGCCACCGCCACGGCGCGGCGCTGGGCCGCCAACGTCACCCCTCGCACCCGCGAGGCGCTGCTGTGGCGGCTGCTGCGCATCGGTTCGGCTCCGTACTTCGTGCTGGGCGCCAGCCCCGACGGGCCCGTGCGCCTGCGCATCGACACCCCCTGGGACTGGCGCCAGCGCTACGCGCTGCGGGGCTTCGAGGTGGAGGCCCAGCCCGGGGGCCAGCCCCGGGTGGCGTGGCGGGGCCGCTACCGCGTGCTCGCCACCGGCGAGGAGCGGGTGGTGGAGGGCCACGTCGAGCTCCGCTGGAGCCACGGCCGCTTCAGCGGGCCGCCCGAGGCCAAGGTCTACCTCGACACCCCCCACCACGAGGTGCCCGGCTACCACCCCCTCGACCCCGAGGGAACCGACGTGGTGCCCACGACCGCGCCGACGGTCACGACGGCGGGCGCCGGGGGGACCGAGGCGACCGCGGGGCCCGAGCCGCACGACCCCGACGCGCCGCTCACCCTCTTCCCCTGAGGGGTCCGGCCCCCGGCTGCGCACGGGCCCTTCACCTCGGCCGGCGCGGCGCCGATAGGAAGGGCCGGGGAGCCGGCGGTGGGCCGGCCGAGACCGCACAGGGGAGCCCGCACACCCATGAAGGCCTTCTTCAAGGACGACTCGTTCGACTTCCTCACCCGGATCGCCCTGGGCTCGACCTTCTACCGGGGCGCCGACGTGGGCGAGGTGCTGGCCACCATCGACGGGATCCGCGACGGCCACGGCGACCAGTGGGTGGCCGCCTGGACCGCCACCGCCGAGCGGCTGCAGCGCGAAGCCGAGGAGCGCCTCGCCGCCGGCCACCGGCGCAGCGCGGCGGCGGCCTTCCTGCGGGCGGCGAAGTACTTCGAGACGGCGTCCTACTCGGCCTACCTGGAGAAGGGCCCGGTCGAGGGGGAGGCCCGCTTCGACGAGCTGTGGGAGCGGTACCGCCATGCCTGGGACGCCTTCCTCGACGCGGGGGCCTGGCCGTCCGAGGCCGTCGAGATCCCCTACGAGGGCACCACCCTGCCCGGTTACCTGCTCCGGGGCGGCGACGGTCCCCGCCGCACGCTCGTCATGAACAACGGCAGCGACGGCTCGATGGTCGACGTCTGGGTGCAGGGCGGCCTCGAGGCCCTGGAGCGGGGGTGGAACGTGCTCCTCTTCGACGGCCCCGGCCAGGGTGCGGCCCTCGTGCGCCAGCACCTCTACTTCCGACCGGACTGGGAGGCGGTGCTCACCCCGGTGGTCGACTTCCTCGTCGCCCGCCCCGAGGTCGACGCCGACCGGCTGGCCGTGCTCGGCGTGAGCCAGGCCGGCTACTGGGTGCCCCGGGCGCTGTCGCGCGAGCACCGCTTCGCGGCGGCCGTGCTGGACCCCGGTGTGGTCGAGGTGGCCACCGCCCTGCTCGACCACTTCCCCCACTCGATGACGAAGCTGCTGGCCACCGGCCAGAAGGAGAAGCTCGACCGCAACATGCGGATGGGGGAGCGGTTCTCCAAGGAGGTGGCCGCCACCGTGGCGCTGCGCTTCCGGCCCTACGGGCTGGAGTCCACCTTCGACGTGCTCACCGTCGCCCAGCAGATGCACCTCGGCGCCGACGACATCGCCGCCATCACCACGCCGGTGCTGGTCACCGACCCGGAGGACGAGCAGTTCTGGCCGGGCCAGCCCCGCGAGCTGTTCGACCAGCTCCCCGGGGTGAAGCGGCTCGTGCCCTTCACCCGCGAGGACGGCGCCAACTTCCACTGCGAGCCCATGGGCCTCGGCATCCGCGGCGAGCGCGTCTTCGACTGGCTCGACGAGGTCGTCCCCGGCTGACGGACCCCGCTCCCCGGGCCAGCCGCGGGCGGCCCCGGGGTGGAACGACGTTTCGGTCCCCGAGGGATCCGGTCCTACCATGCGGCCGCCGGGGGCCAGGCCGTCGGCGCCACCTGCTCTGCGACAGACAAGCGAGGAACCATGGGCTACCCGGACGGCATCGGCGCCATCGACCTGATGATCGGCTTCCCGTTCAAGGACAAGAAGGCGACCTACGACTACCTCCGGGCCGGCATCAAGGACACCAGCGAGGACGCGTCGGTGATGCCCGCCGGCTACATGTTCAAGGAGACGCCGGACGAGGCGGGCGACCGCGACCCCATCGAGGTCACCTTCGGCGAGATGGACAAGTGGGGCGTGGCCGCCGGCCTGTTCGGCGTGAACGAGAACTCCGTCGAGGCCAAGAAGCGCTACCCGAACCGGGTGTTCTTCAGCATCGAGGTCGATCCCAACGACATCACCGGCGCGGTGCGCAAGATCCGGGCCACCCACGAGGAGCACGGCCTCACCGCCGTCACCACCTTCCCCGCCGGGTGCATCCCCCAGGTGCCGGTGAGCGACCGCCGCTACTACCCGATCTACCAGACCTGCATCGACCTCGACATCCCGATCATCAGCAACGCCGGCATCCCGGGCCCGCGGGTGCCGGCCGAGTGCCAGAACGTCATGCACTTCGACCAGGTCTGCTACGACTTCCCCGAGCTGCGCATCGTGATGCGCCACGGCGCCGAGCCGTGGGAGGAGCTGGCCGTGAAGCTCATGCTCAAGTGGCCCGGCCTCTACTACATGCCGTCGGCGTTCGCCCCGAAGTACTACCCCGAGGCGATCATCAAGTACGCCAACAGCCGTGGCTCCGACAAGGTCATGTACGCCGGCTACTACCCGGCGGGGCTCACCCTGGAGCGGATCTTCACCGAGATGCGCAACGTTCCCCTGAAGGACGAGGTGTGGCCCAAGTTCCTGCGGGAGAACGCCAAGAAGGTGTTCAAGCTCGACGACGTCTACTCGTTCGGCGGGACGGACTGATGAGCACGGAGGCGCCCGGCACCGCGGTGATCACCGGTGCCGGGCAGGGCCTCGGCCGGGCCGACGCCGTCCGCCTCGCCGCCGACGGGTGGCAGGTGGTCTGCCTCGACCTCAACGGTGAGGCCGCGGCGGAGACCGCCGAGCTGGTCGGGGGCACCGCCTTCGGGGTCGACGTCTCCGACCGCGACGCGGTGTTCTCGATCGCCGACCAGGTGCCGGAGTGCACCGCGCTGGTGAACAACGCCGGCATCTGGAAGTTCCACTCCATCCTCGACATGACGCCCGAGCAGGCCCGCTCGGTGTTCGAGGTCAACGTGCTCGGCATCATCTGGTGCACCCAGGCCTTCGTTCCCAAGATGAAGGCCGCCGGGCGGGGCTCGATCGTGAACATGTCGTCCGGTGCCGCGTGGACGAGCTCGCCGGGCCTCGGGCTCTACCCGGCCACCAAGTCGTCGGTGGAGTCGCTCACCAAGACGATGGCCCTCGAGCTGGGCCCCGACAACATCCGGGCCAACGCCATCGGCCCCGGCCTCATCGTGAGCGAGGGCACCGCCGCCAACTACGACGGCGACGCCGCCGCCCGGCGGGCCAAGGGCGTGCCCCTGGGCCGCGTCGGCGACCCCACCGACATCGCCGACGTGGTGGCGTTCCTGTGCGGGGACGACTCCCGCTACGTCAGCGGCCAGGTGATCTACGTCGACGGCGCCATCACCGCCGGCACCGCCGCCCGCTGAGCCACCGGCCCGCACGATGGCCCCCTCCCTCGACGACCTGCTCGCCCGCCGGGTCGACAAGGCGGGGGAGGTGGCCGTCAGCAGCGGCGACGTGCTGCGTTGGAGCGAGGCCCACCGGGTGCGGGCGCCCCGGCACTGGCCCGACCGCACCCCGGACTGGGTGGCCCCGCCGGCGATGGTCACCTCGTTCGTGCGCCCCCTCGAGTGGCGACCGGACCGCACCGGCCCGCCCGGCGACCGGGGCTCCACCCTCCACGAGGACCTGAAGGCCCACCTCGCCCTCCCCCTCGGCATCGCCGCCGGCTACGAGCTCGAGCTGCACGCCCTGCTGGGCGACGGCGACGAGCTGGTGGCGGTGGAGCGCATCGCCTCGGTCGGTGCGCCCGAGGTGACCCGCCTCGGGCCCGGCCGGCGGTGGGTGATCGAGAACGCCATCCGCCGGGTGGGCGACGATGCCCTGGTGGCCGTCGAGCGCTTCCACATGCTCGGCTACGACCCCGCCGCCCCCCCCCCCCCCCCCCCCCCCCCCCCCCCCCCCCCCCCCCCCCCCCCCCCCCCCCCCCCCCCCCCCCCCCCTCCCACCCTGCCCCCGCTTGCTTTCGCGCGTGGGGGGGGTGGGGC
>Ga0164243_10008490_pt1 | contig 15121 bp, 12 predicted proteins | sample OricompcompostOP_FD_108781 | JGI IMG/M metagenome (GOLD analysis project Ga0164243, IMG submission 108781) | Organic Plus compost microbial communities from Emeryville, California, USA - Original compost - Organic plus compost (OP) | ecosystem: Engineered > Solid waste > Mixed feedstock >... | reverse complement strand
GGCAACGTAGAAGGCTCAGGATCGCGCGGGGATCGGACGGAACGCCCCTGCGCGATGCGCCGTCGGATCTTTCAACAGCGGTCGTTTCCGCGATTTCCCTGCATCTTGCGGGAACTTCCGCAGTTATCGACAGGGTTCTGCACACGATCCGGCGTGTCGACGCAGGCACGCGGCGATGTATGAACACCCTCTGTAGGAGTTGTCGACAGGGTCGCGGCACGCGGCGGCGGGTCGAGCCGGTAGGACTCTCTGCGATGGCGCCGTCGTCCTCCCGCAGCTCCTCCCGCCTCGCCCGCGCCGCCGGCGCCGAGCGGATGGCGCTGCTGCGCGAGCGCGAGAAGCTGACCCGCCGCCGTGACGCCGCCGCCCGCCAGCTGGCGACGGTCGAGCAGCAGCTCGCCGAGGTGCGCGAGCGGCTGGAGCTGATCGACCGGCTCGTGCCGGAGGCGGCCAACGTCCACCCGCTGCCGGCCCGCGACGGCGCCGGCGACGGCCTCAGAGGCGCCGCGATCCGCCGCGCCGCCGTCGCCGTGCTGCGCGAGCGCCCGGCCGGGCCCGCTGCGCCGATCCACTACAGAGCGTGGTTCGACGCGCTCCGCGCCGCCGGCCACCAGGTCGCCGGCAAGGACCCGCTCGCGGTCTTCCTGACGCAGATCTCGCGCTCGCCGGTCGTGCGGCGCGGCGCCGAGCCGGGGGTCTACCTGCTCGACCTCGATGCGCCCGCCGCGCTGCGCGCCCGCCTCGACCGCCTCCACGCGCGGCTCGCCGAGCAGTCGGCCGACCGCGACGAGCGCGAGCGCCTGGTCGCCGAGATCGCCGTCGCCGAGCGCGCGCTCGACGAGGCCGAGCGGACGCTCGGCGACGACGCGGCCGGGCGCAGCGGCGCGGACGGCCGCGGCCGCGCGGCGGGCTGAGCAGCCGCGGGCGCAGCGCGGCGCGCGGCGCGGGCGGCGCCGGACGGCGGCGCACGGCTGCGGCGGCGGTACGGCGGGCGGGCGCGGCGCGGCGCGGCGCGCGACGCGGGCGGGGCTGACGCGCCGGGTCCGCTCAGGCGGCGGCGCGGGCGGCGGCGCGGAAGGCGTCGAGCGGGGCGGCGCGGCCGGTCCAGCGCTCGAAGCTGCGGGCGCCCTGGCGGACGAGCAGCTCGAGGCCGTCGACCGTCGCGACGCCGGCGTCGCGCGCGGCGGCGACCAGCGCCGTCGGCTCGGCGCCGTAGACGAGGTCGACGACGCAGCGCCAGCGGGTCAGCTCGCCGCGCTCCAGCGGCAGCTCGGCGAACTGGTCCTGCCCCGCCTCCAGCCCGACCGAGGTGGTGTTGACGAGCAGGTCCGCGGCCGGCAGCGCGACCGACGGGCCGCCGGGCGCGCCGGGCGCCCCGCCCGCGGAGCCGCCGAGCGCGGCCGGCGCTCCGCCCAGCACCCGCCCGCCCAGCTCCGCGGTCAGCCGCGCCGCCCGCTCCGGGGTGCGGTTCCAGACGGCGACGTCGGCGGCGCCGGCGGCGCGCAGCGCCCACACGGCCGCACGCGCGGTCCCGCCGGCGCCGAGCACGACGGCGGTCGCGCCGGCGGCGTCGAACGGGAGCGCGTCGATCAGCCCGGGCGCGTCGGTGTTGTCGGCGTGGATGCGGCCGTCGGGCAGGAACGTCAGCGTGTTGGCGGCGCCGATCGCGCGCGCCGAGGACGTCGCCTCGTCGGCGAGCGCGAGCGCCGCCTGCTTGTGCGGGATCGTCACGTTCGCCCCCGTGAAGCCGGCCTCGGGCAGCGCCCGCACCGTCTCGTCGAACAGCTCCGGCGGGACCGGCAGCAGCTGGTAGCGCCAGTCGTCGAGGCCGAGCGCGGCGTAGCCGGCCGCGTGCATCTGCGGCGAGCGGCTGTGGCGGACCGGCCAGCCGAGCACGCCGCAGAGGCCGCTCACCGCCCGCCCCCGCGCCGGCGCGCGCCGGCCGCGGGCGCGGACCGGGCGGCGCTCAGCATCTCGTCGGCGACTTGCCGCCGGCCGCGTCGCGGGCGGCGTTGTACTTCTGCACGTCGGCCTGGAATCTCTCGAACGTGTCGGAGAAGGCGTGCTCGCCGCAGGTCCCCGGCTTGACGACGTAGTAGAGCGCGTCGCTGCGCGCCGGGTTGGCGGCCGCCTGGATCGAGGCGAGGCCGGGGTTGCCGATCGGACCGGGCGGCAGCCCGGGGCGCGCGCGCGTGTTGTACGGCGTGTCGGCGTCGAGCGTCGACTGCTTGAGCGGGTTGACCCAGTCGTTCTGCTCGAACCGCAGCGTCGCGTCGATCCCGAGCGGGATGCCGTCGCGCAGGCGGTTGTAGATGACGGCGGCGACCAGCGGCCGCTCGCGCGTGACGCTGACCTCGCGCTCGACCATCGAGGCGATCGTCAGCACGTCGAAGACCGACAGGTTCTTGCTTCTCGCATGGCGCAGGTCGACCTGGGCGAGGTTGTCGCGGAACGCTCTCAGCTGGTCGTCGACCAGGCGGCGGACCTTCGCGCCCTTCGGCAGCTCGTAGGTCGCCGGGAACAGGAAGCCCTCCAGCGTCGCGCCGGCCGGCGCGCCGTATCTGCGCGGGTTCAGCACCGGCGATCTGCGCGACGCGGTCAGGTAGTCGCCTCTGAGGCCGGCTCTCCTGGCGATCGCGACCGTTTCGCGGCGGCTGCGGCCCTCCGGTATCGCGACGCTGATCGTCGGCGGCGGCGGGGCGGCTCTCGTCAGCGCCTCGATCGCCGCGCCGTAGCTCATCCCCTCTCTCAGTCTGAACGTGCCCGACTTGAGGTTCGAGCGGTCGCCCGACAGCGACACGCGCAGGCCGAAGAAGAAGCTCGACGGGACGACGCCGCGCTCGGCCAGCAGGTCGCCGATCTCGCTCGCGGTCGCGCCCTGCGGGACCCTCACGGTGACGCGGCCGCTGCCCTCGCCGCCGCCGAACGGCTGGAACAGCGAGACGAGGAACCAGACGATCGCCGCGGCGATCAGGACCGCGACCAGCGCGGCGATCCGGCCGGCGACGCTGCGACGCCGGCGCGTGCTGCCGCCGCCGGCGACCTCGCCGGGGCGCTTGACGCGGACGCCGCGGCCGCGGCGCGGGAGGTCGTCGCCGCGGCCGCCGCGGGTCGGGCGGTGGACGTGCGGCAGGTGCGCCCGCTGCGGGCCGCTGACACGTCTGGTCCCGAGCGGCGCCTCGTGCTCCTCGGAGGGCGGGTCGAGGGCCGCCTGCTCGCCGGTCCACTCGCCGGTCACGTCGTGGACCTCGGTGGCGTGCGGGTCGTCGGGCGGCGGCGCGGCGTGGATCCGGGTCGCGTCGGGGTCCTGCTCTGGCACGGGCGGCTCCGGCTCTCTGGCTCGGGGCGCCGCCTCCCGCGCGGGCGCCGGGTCGGGCGGGTGGTCGTGACGATCGTGGGGCGCGGCGTCGTCGAGCCACGACTCGGTCACGTCCCACTGCTGCGTCGCCTGCGGGTCGTGGTCGGGCTGCGCGGCGGCCGGCGGCTCGGGCGGCTCCGGCGCCGCCGGCAGGTCGGGCGGCTCCGGCGCTGCCGGCGGCTCTGGCGGCTCCGGCGCCGCCGGCGCCGCCGGCGGCGGGTCGTGCGCGGGCTCGAACGCCTCCGCCTCCGCCCCGCCCCCGGCCGGCTCGTCGAAGAACGACGGCGCCGGATCGAGCGGGTCCTCGAACGACGGCGGGTCGGGCTCGAGCAGATGGGCGGGCACGGGCTTGCCGGCGCGCTCGTAGCGGCGCCGCTCGCGCTCGCGGCGGGCCGCCTCGCGCTCCTCCGGCGTCCGCTCGCCGCCGCCGCGCCGCCTCACGCCGAGCCCTCCTCGAACAGCTCGCGGTGGCGCGCCAGCCAGCCCTCCAGCAGGACGGCGGCCGCGCGCGAGTCCTCGCTCTCGCGCCCGCCGACGCTGGCGGCGATCACGGTCGTGAAGCGCTCGTCGTAGAGGTCGATCGGGATCTCGGGGCCGAGCACCTCCCCCAGTCTCGCGGCGAAGGCGCGCGCCTCCTCGGTCTGGGCGGTGTCGGCGCCGGACAGCCCGAGCGGCAGCCCGACGACGACCCGCTCGGCCTCGCGCTCGCGCACGACCGCCGCGACGCGCGCGATGCCCTTGCGCGTGCCGGGGCGCTCGACGTGCGCGATCGGGGTCGCGAGCGTGCCGGTCGGATCGCTGACCGCGCAGCCGCAGCGGGCGCTGCCGTAGTCGAGGGCGAGCACGCGCATCAGCCTACGACGCGCGGCGGCGCCGCGCCGTCCGGGGTCGTGCCGGCGGGCCGCATCAGCCCTGCAGAGCGGCCTCGATCGCCGACCTGGCGGCGTCGATCGCCTCGGCCAGCTTCTCCGGGTCGCGTCCGCCCGCGCGCGCCATCGTGTCGCGGCCGCCCCCGCCGCCGCCGGTCACCTGCGCCGCGACCTTGACGATCGCGCCCGCTCTCACGCCCCGCTCGACGAGCGCCGGCGCGACCGTCGCGACGAGGTGGACTCTGCCGTCGGCGACCGTGCCGAGCACGATCGCGCTGTCGCCGAGCTTGCCCTTGAGGCGGTCGGCGACGTCGGGCAGCGACTTCGGGTCGCCGGTCTCGACGACCGCCGTCAGCACGCGCGCGCCGCCGTCGTGCTCGGTCGCGGCGGCGACCAGCGCGTCGACGTCGATCGCGCCGTCGCCGGCGCCGCCCTGCTTGGCCGCCCTCTCCAGCTCCTTCACCCGTCTGCGCAGCTTGCCGACCTCGGCCGGCACCTGCTCGGGGGTCGCCCGCAGCGCGGTCGCGGCCTCGCGCAGCGCGCCGTCGTGCGCGCGCAGCAGCGTCACCGCGGCCGGTCCGGTGATCGCCTCGATGCGGCGGACGTTGGCGGCGCTGGAGGTCTCCGCGACGATCCGGAAGAGGCCGATCTCGGCGGTCGAGCGGACGTGCGTGCCGCCGCACAGCTCGCGCGAGAAGGAGCCGTCGCCGACCTCGACCATCCGCACGACGTCGCCGTACTTCTCGCCGAACAGCGCCATCGCGCCGAGGCTCTTGGCCTCCTCGAGCGTCGTCGTCAGCGCCCGCACCGGGTGGTTGGCGAGGATCCAGCCGTTGACCTCGTCCTCGACGTCGCGCAGCTCCTCGGGCGAGAGCGCGTGGCCGTGGGTGAAGTCGAACCGCAGCTTGTCGGGCTGGACGGCCGAGCCGGCCTGGCGGACGTGCGTGCCGAGCCGTCTGCGCAGCGCCGCGTGCAGCAGGTGGGTCGCGGTGTGGTTGCACTCGGTCGCGTGGCGGGCCTGGCGGTCGACGACGGCGTGGACGGCCTCGCCGGGCTTCAGCGCGCCCTGCTCGGGCTCGACGACGACGACCTGGTCGCCGCCGCCGGCCAGCCGCAGCACGTCGACGACTCTCGCGCTGCAGTCGCCGTCGGCGCAGCGGACCCAGCCGGAGTCGGAGACCTGGCCGCCGCCGGCGGCGTAGAACGGCGACTCGACCAGCTTCACGAGCACGCGGCCGTCGCGCTCGGCCTCCAGCGCGCCGACGGTCGTCTCCTGGGCGGTCGTGACGTAGCCGGTGAACTCGCTGGCGAAGCCGGCCGCGCCGGCCAGCTCGACGGCGCGCTCGCGCAGCTCGTCCCGGCCGCCGCCGGTCTTGCCGCCGCGGCGGGCGCGGGCGCGCTGCTGCTCCATCAGCGCCTCGAAGCCGCCCTCGTCGACGCCGAGGTCGTGCTCGGCGGCGATCTCGCGCGTGATCTCGATCGGGAAGCCGTAGGTGTCGTGGAGCTGGAAGACGTCGGCGGCGCCGAGCCCCTCCTCGCCGTCGGCCTTCGCCGCCGCGATCAGCTCGTCGAGCAGCTTCGTGCCCTGCTCGAGCGTGCGCCCGAAGCTCTCCTCCTCGGCGCTCAGCCACTTGCGGATCGCCTCTCTCTGCTCCAGCAGCTCCGGGTAGGCCGACCCCATCAGCCGCTCGACCTCGTCGGCGAAGCGCGGCAGGAAGCCGGGCGCGATCCCGATCCGGCGGCCGTGCTGGATCGCGCGGCGCATGACGCGGCGCAGGATGTAGCCGCGGTCCTCGTTGGAGGGGACGACGCCGTCGGCGACGAGGAAGGTCATCGCGCGGCTGTGGTCGGCGAGGATCCGCAGCGCGCGGGTCGTCTCCTCGTCCTGGCCGTAGCGGCGGCCCGACAGCTCCTGGCCGAGCTCGATCAGCGGCCAGAACTGGTCGGTCTCGAAGACCGACTCCTTGCCCTGCAGCATCGCGGCGAAGCGGTTGAGGCCCAGGCCGGTGTCGATGTTCTTCGACGGCAGCGGCGTCAGCACGCCCTGCGGGTCCTGGTCGTACTGCATGAAGACGAGGTTCCAGAACTCGAGGAAGCGCTCGTTCTCGCCGGCCGGCAGGTCGTCGGGGGCGCCGAACTCCAGCCCGCGGTCGAGGTAGAGCTCCGAGCAGGGCCCGCACGGGCCGGTCGGGCCGGCCTGCCAGAAGTTGTCCTCGCGATCGCACTCGACGATCCGCTCGCGCGGCACGCCGACCTGCTGCCACAGCTCGATCGCCTCCTCGTCGGCGCCGAGGCCGAGCTGCTCGTCGCCGCCGAAGACCGTCACCCAGATCGTGTCGGGGTCGAGCCCGAAGCCCTCGGTCGCCAGCTCCCACGCGAACCTGATGACGTCGGCCTTGAAGTAGTCGCCGATCGAGAAGTTGCCGAGCATCTCGAAGAAGGTGAGATGGCGCAGCGTGTTGCCGACGTTCTCGATGTCGGTCGAGCGGAAGCACTTCTGGCAGCTCGTCAGCCGTCTCGCGGGCGGCGCCTCGACCCCCTGGAAGTACGGCTTGAGCGGGTGCATCCCCGCCGTCGTCAGCAGCACCGACGGGTCGTGCGTCGCCGGCACCAGCGACGCCGAGCGCAGCAGGTGGTGGCCGCGCTGCTGGAAGAACGACAGGTAGGTCTCGCGGATCTCGTCGGAGGTCATCGGCATGGGTTTCGGGAGTCTAGAGGCCGCGCCCCGATGCCCGTCGCCGCACCCCGCGGCCGCCGCCGGCCGCGGGAATGGCGCTCCGCCGGTGGTGTGGACCAGTGGATCGCCGTTCCCCCCCGGCGGCGGCGCCGGTCAGCCGGGCTGGCCGCGCCGGCGCAGCAGCCGGCCGAGCCGCGCCCACCAGCCGCGCACGCGCTCCCACACGACCTGGCGGCCGAGCCTGCCGGCGTCGAGCGGTCTCGCCGCGGGGGCGGGCGGGGCGGCCGGCGCTCCCGCCGCGGCGGCCGGCGGGGAAGCGGCGGCGCCGGCGGCCGGCGGGCCGGTCGGCGCCTCCGGCTCGCCGGCCGGGCGCGGCGGCGCGGCCGGCGCGGCCGGTGCGGCGGCCGCGGCCTCCTGCCGGCCCAGTCTCGCCTGCAGGCAGGCGGCGAACTCGCTCAGCAGCCGTCTGGAGACGTCGGCGATCATGCCGCCGCGGCCGAAGCGGGCGAGGCGGCCGGTGATCGTGAAGTCGGTGACGACGTCGACCGTCGTCGACGCCTCGCCCTCCGACCGCACCGTCGAGGCGATCGTCGCGCTCGCGCCGCCCTGGCCGCGGCGGTCGCTGCCGCGGGCGGCGATCACCGCCGTGCGCGCCCGCTCGTCGACCCGCTCCATCCGCAGCGTGCCGGCGTAGGCGACCGTCGTCGGGCCGAGCTTGACGGTGAAGAGGCCTCTGTAGACGCCCTCCTCGTCGGACTCGCTGACCTCGGCGCCCGGCAGGCAGGGCGCGACGCGCTGCACGTCGACCAGCGCCCGCCACACCTCCTCGGCCGGCGCGGCGACGGTGAACGACTGCTCCAGTCTCATCTGCTGCTCCTTCCGGTCAGCGCGACAGCGGGCCCTCGAGCAGCTCGGCGAGCGCCTCCAGCGAGCCGATCGAGTGCCCTTCGAGGAACTCGTCGAGGTGCGGCAGCGCGGTCGCCATGCCGCGCGCGAGCGGCTCGTAGCCGGGACGGGCCTTGAGCGGGTTGAGCCACACGAGCCGGTGGGCGGTCCGCCGCAGCCGCGCCAGCTCGGCGGCCAGCTCGGCCGGGTCGCCGCGATCCCAGCCGTCGGAGAGGATCGCGACGACGGCGCCGCGGCCGAGGCGGCGGCCGTGGCCGCGGTTGAGCGCCGCCAGCCCGGCGCCGAGCCGCGTGCCGCCGCCGAAGTCGGGGGCCGCGCGGGTGGCGCGCTCGAGCGCGGCGTCGACGTCCTTGGAGCGCAGCTCGCGCGTGACGCGCGTCAGCCGCGTGCCGAGCAGGAAGACCTCGACCCGGCGGCGGGCGGTGACGGCCGCCTGCGCGTAGGCGAGCAGCAGCCGCGCGTACGGCGCCATCGAGCCCGACACGTCGACGACGAGGACGAGCGGCCGCGGCGCCGACGCCGGCGCCCGCCAGCGGCGCTCGAACGGCTCGCCGCCGTGGCGCAGCGATGCGCGCACCGTCTCGCTCAGGTCGGGCCGCCGGCCGCGCACGCCCGCGCGCGCCGGCCGCAGCCGCCGCGAGCGCCGCAGCGGCCCGCGCCGCGCCAGCCGCCGCAGCAGCGCGTGGGCGGCCGCCAGCTCGCGCTCGCTCAGCTCGGCGGCGTCGCGGTCGCGCAGCAGCTCGACGTCGCTCCACGCCGCCGGCCGGACCAGCTCCTCCTCGACCTCGACCTCGCCGCGCAGCCCCGGCCGCCGCTCGCCGCCGCCGGCCTCCGGCAGCGCCGCGGCCGGCGCACTCGCCGCGGGCCGCGGCGGCGGCGCGGGCTCCTGCGCGCGGCCGAAGACGGCGGCGAACGCCTGCTCGAAGCGCGGCAGGTCCTCGCGGCGCGAGCAGAGCGCGGCGCGCAGCGCCAGCCGCGCCTCGTCGCGGTCGCCGGCGTCGACCGCGGCCAGCGCGCGGGCCGCGAGCGTCACCTCGCCGCTGCCGACGCGCACCCCGCGCCCCCGCAGCTCGCCCGCCAGCGCGACCAGCCGCCCGCCGACGACCGCCGCCGCGCCGGCCCGCTCAGACACCCTCGAGCACCCCCTCGGCGCGGACGCGGTCGAGATCCTCGCGGACCTTCAGCGCGACGCCGAGCGTCGCGTCGAGGTCGCCGTCGCCGAGCGCCGCCAGCGCCCGCGCCCACTGGATCGTCTCGCCGACCCCCGGCAGCTTGTACAGCTCCGCCTCGCGCAGCCGCAGGACCGCGTCGCAGACGCGCGCGACGATCGCCTCCTCCACCCCCGGCGCGCGCACCCGCACGATCTCGGCCTCGCGCTCGCGCGTCGGGTAGTCGATCCAGTGGTAGAGGCAGCGGCGCTTGAGCGCGTCGTGCAGCTCGCGCGTGCGGTTGGAGGTCAGCACGACCAGCGGCCGCCGCCGGGCCCGGATCGTGCCCAGCTCGGGGATCGTCACCTGGAACTCCGACAGCAGCTCCAGCAGGAAGGCCTCGAACTCGTCGTCGGCGCGGTCGATCTCGTCGATCAGCAGGACGACCGGCCGCTCGCTCTCCAGCGCCTCCAGCAGCGGCCGGCGCAGCAGGAAGCGGCGCGCGAACAGCTCGCCCTCGTCGACGCCGCCGGCGGAGGCGCGCAGCGCCAGCAGCTGGCGGGCGTAGTCCCAGTCGTAGAGCGCCTGGTGGACGTCGATCCCCTCGTGGCACTGCAGCCGGATCAGACGCGCGCCGCCGGCCGCCGCCAGCGCGCTCGCCAGCTCGGTCTTGCCGACGCCGGCCTCGCCCTCCAGCAGCAGCGGCTGCTCCAGCGCGGCGGCGAGGAAGACCGCGGTGCGCAGCGCGGCGTCGGCGAGGTAGCCCTGCGCGGCCAGGGCCTCGCCGACCTCGCGTGGCGACGACGGCAGCGTGGTCAGGCCTCCGCCGCCCGCTGCAGCGCGCGGCGCGTCAGCACCCGCGCGAGATGGCGCTTGTAGTCGGGCGTCGCGTTGAGGTCGCCGGGCGGGTCGGTCCCCTCGGCGGCCTGCTCGGCGGCGCGCGCGATCGCCTCGCGGTCGAGCGGCCCGCCGCGCAGCGACCGCTCGACGGCGCTGGCCCGCAGCGGCGTCGCGCCCATGTTCGTCAGCCCGACGCGGACGTCGGCGCAGGAGCCGTCGGGGGCGCGGCGCACGAGCGCGCAGACGCCGACCATCGCCCAGTCCTCGGCCCGCCGCGAGAACTTCTCGTAGGCGTGGCCCCAGCCCTCCAGCGCCGGCATCCGCACCTCGGTGACGATCTCGCCGGGCGCGATCGCGGTCGTCAGGTAGTCGCGGAAGAGGTCGGCGGCGGCCAGCTCGCGGATCCCGCCGGGCCCGCGGACGGTCACCGTCCCCTCGGCCGCGAGCAGCACCGTCGGCAGGTCGGAGGCCGGGTCGCCGTGGGCGAGCGAGCCGCCGATCGTGCCGCGGTTGCGGACCTGCTGGTCGGCGATCAGCGCCGTCGTCTCGCCGATCACGCCGAGCTCGGCGCGCGACTGCAGGTCGGCGTGGCGGGTCAGCGCGCCGATCCGCCAGCTGCCGTTCTCGCGCTCGGCGCCGCGCAGGCCGGGGACCCGCCGCAGGTCGACGAGCAGCGTCGGCGCCGCCAGCCGCAGCTTCATCAGCGGCAGCAGCGAGTGGCCGCCGGCGAGCGGCTTGGCCTCCTCGCCGCCGTCGGCGAGCGCCTGCAGCGCCCCGTCGAGCGTGTCGGGGGCGGCGTAGTCGAACTCGGGCGGGATCATCGCCGGGCCTCCTGGATCGCGTCCCACACCCGCTCGGGCGTCAGCGGCATGTCGAGGTAGGTGACGCCGAGCGGCCGCAGCGCGTCGATCACCGAGTTGACGATCGCCGGCGTCGCGGCGATCGTCGCCGCCTCGCCGACGCCCTTGACGCCGAGCGAGTTGGTCGGCGACGGCGTCTCGGTGCGGGCGGTCTCGAACGACGGCACCTCGGCGGCGGTCGGCAGGCCGTAGTCGACGAAGGTGCCGGTCACCAGCTGCCCGTCGTCGTCGTAGGCGATCCGCTCGTACAGCGCCTGGCCGATCGCGTGGACGGCGCCGCCGTGGACCTGCCCGTCGATCAGCTTCGGGTTGATCGCCGGGCCGCAGTCGTCGACGGCGATCCAGCGGACGATCTCGACCCGCCCGGTCTCCGGGTCGACCTCGGTGACGCAGGCGTGCGCGCCGAACGGCCAGACGAAGTTGTCGGGGTCGTAGAAGGAGAGCTCGTCGAGCCCGGCCTCCATCCCGTCGGGCAGGTCGGCCGGGATGTAGGCCTCGGTCGCGACCTCGGCCAGCGACATCGCCTGCTCGGGCGAGCCCTTCACGCGGAAGGCGCCGTCGCTGACCTCGATGTCCTCGGGCGCCGCCTCGAGCTTGTGCGCGACGATCCGCTTCGCCTTCTCCTGCACCTTCTGGGCGGCGCGGGCGATCGCCTCCCCGCCGACCGACAGCGAGCGCGATCCGTAGGTGTCCTTGCCGAACGGGCCGCTGTCGGTGTCGCCGTGGATCACCTCGACGGCGTCGGGCGCGAGGCCGAGCCGGTCGGCGACGATCTGCGCGAAGCTGGTCTCCAGCCCCTGGCCGTGCGGCGAGGTGCCGGTGTAGACCATCACGCTCCCGGTCGGCAGCACGCGCACCTGCGCCGACTCGAAGTAGCCGCCCTGCATCCCCCAGCCGTCGGGGCCGAGCGCGCGCGACGGCCCCAGCCCGCAGATCTCGACGTAGGTCGAGAAGCCGACGCCGCGGTAGACCGGGTGGACGGGATCGTTGCGCAGCTCCTCCTGCTCGCGGCGGAAGCCGTCGAGGTCGAGCAGCTCCAGGCAGCGGTCGAGCGTCCCGTCGTAGTCGCCGGAGTCGTAGACGAAGCCGTGCGGCCGCTCGTTGGGGAAGTCGCGGATGAAGTTGCGCCGCCGCAGCTCGAGCCGGTCGATCCCCAGCTCGTCGGCGAGCTGGTCGATGCAGACCTCGATCAGGTGGGTCGCCTCCGGCCGCCCGGCGCCGCGGATCGCGTCGGTCGTGAACTTGTTCGTGAAGACGCCGATCACGTCGGTGCGGACGGCGGCGAAGTCGTAGACGCCGCTGATCACGCACGAGGTGAAGGTCGGGATCACCGGCCCCTCGATCAGGTGGTAGGCGCCGCAGTCCTGGATCACTCTGGCGTGGATCCCGGTCAGCCTGCCCTCGCGCGTGGCGCCGATCCGCACGTAGTCGATCTGGTCGCGGCCGTGGTGGGTCGTCGCCATGTCGTCGCTGCGGGTCGCCGTCCACTTGACCGGCCGGCCGGTCCGGCGGGCGCACCAGGCGACCAGCACCTCCTCGCCGTAGACCTGCAGCTTGGAGCCGAAGCCGCCGCCGACCTCCGGCGCGATGACGCGGATCCGCTCCTCCGAGAGGCCCAGCTGGATCGACAGGATCACGCGCGCGATGTGCGGGATCTGCGTCGAGGAGCGCAGCGTCAGGCGGCCCTCGCGCCACTCCGCCAGCGCGCCGCGCGGCTCGATCGCCGCGCCGGCGGTGCGGTGGTTGACGACCCGCCGCTCCATCACGACGTCGGCCTCGGCGAAGGCGGCGTCGAGGTCGCCGCCGGCCAGCGACCACTCGAACACCTTGTTCGTGCCGAACTGGTCGTGGATCACCGGCGCGTCGTCGCGCAGCGCCGCCTCCGGGTCGACGACGACCGGCAGCGGCTCGTAGTCGACCAGCACCTGCTCGGCGGCGTCGACGACGGCGTACTTGTCGTCGCCGAGCACGACCGCGACCGCCTGGCCGACGTAGCCGACCTTGCCCTTCGCCAGCGGCCAGTGGTCGGGGACGTGGACCTCGACCCCCGGCGGCGCCCAGACCATCGGGCACGGCGCCGCGACGCCGTCGAGGTCGGCGCCGGTGAAGACGGCCTCGATCCCCGGCCGCTCGGCCGCGGCCGAGACGTCGATCGACGCGATCCGCGCGTGCGCCTCCGGCGAGCGGACGATCGCCGCGTGCAGCATCCCGGGCAGGACCATGTCGTCGACGTAGGTCGCGCGCCCGGTGATCAGGCGCGGATCCTCCTTGCGCTTGAGCGCCCGTCCGACGTACCCGTTGCCGCCCGGCATCTCCCGTTCGGCGGCCTCCGCTCCCGGCGCGCCCATCAGACCACCTCCGGCGTCGGAGCGCCGGCTCTCGCGGCGCGCAGCTCGGCGGCCGCGTCGCGCACCGCCCGCACGATGTTGTGATAACCGGTGCAGCGGCAGAGGTTGCCCTCCAGCCCGCTGCGGATCTCCTCCTCGGAGGGGTCGGGGTTGCGCGCCAGCAGGTCGGCGGCCGCCATGATCATCCCCGGCGTGCAGTAGCCGCACTGGAGCGCGTGGTCCTCCCAGAAGGCCGCCTGCAGCGGGTGGAGGCCGTCGCCGGCGGCGGCGAGGCCCTCGATCGTCGTCACCTCGGCGCCGTCGGCCTGGACCGCCAGGACGGTGCAGCTCTTGACCGCCTCGCCGTCGAGGTGGACCGTGCACGCGCCGCAGTTGCTGGTGTCGCAGCCGACGTGCGTGCCGGTCAGGCCGAGCCGGTCGCGCAGCAGATGGACGAGCAGGAGGCGCGGCTCGACCTCCAGCTCGTGCTCGCGGCCGTTGACTGACAGGCGGATCGGGACTCTGGTGCTCACGTCTCCTCCTCCATCGCGAACCGGCCGGCTGTCTTGTGCCGAATGCAACGGGTATACCCACGCTGTGAGAGAGCGATCACTGCTCGGCGCGTTGAGAGCCGCCTGCGGCGAGGAGCACGTCCTGACCGACCGCCACCGGCTGCGCCCGTACGAGTCCGACGGGCTGCTGCAGTACGCGGTCGTGCCGCGCGCGGCGGTGCTGCCGGGCAGCGCCGAGGAGGTCGCCGCGGTCGTGCGCGCCTGCCGCGACCACGGCGTCCCGTGGGTCGCGCGCGGCTCCGGAAGCGGGCTCTCCGGCGGCGCGCTGCCGGTCGAGGAGGGCGTGCTGATCGCGCTCTCGCGGCTGCGCCGGATCCTCGACGTCGACCTGGAGGACCAGCGGGTCGTCTGCGAGCCGGGGGTGACGAACGTCGCGATCTCCGCGGCGGCCGGTCCGAGCCACTTCTACCCGCCCGACCCCTCCAGCCAGATCGTCTGCTCGATCGGCGGCAACGTCGCCGAGAACTCCGGCGGCGCCCACTGCTTCAAGTACGGCTTCACGACCAACTACGTGATGGGCCTCGAGGTCGTGCTGCCGGACGGCTCGGTCGTCGAGCTGGGCGGCGCCGAGGCCGACCTGCCCGGCTACGACCTCCACGGCGTCTTCGTCGGCTCGGAGGGAACGCTCGGGATCGCGACGCGGATCACGCTGCGGGTCGTGCCGACGCCGGAGTCGGTGCGGACGCTCGTCGCCTTCTTCGACGCGCCGGCGCGGGCCGGGCAGGCGGTCTCGGAGATCGTCGCGGCCGGCGTCGTCCCCGGCGCGATCGAGATGATGGACCGGCTGTCGATCGACGCCTCCGAGCAGATGGCCCGCGCCGGCTGGCCGGCCGACGCCGGCGCGGCGCTGCTGGTCGAGCTGGACGGGCCCGAGCGCGCGATCGAGGCCCGCTTCGGCGAGCTGCGGCGGCTGTGCGGCGGCGCCGGCGCGCGCGAGGTGCGGGTCGCGCGCGACGCCGCCGAGCGCGACGTCTTCTGGCGGATGCGCAAGGCGGCCTTCCCGGCGATGGGGCGGATCAGCCCCCACTACTACGTGCAGGACAGCGTGATCCCGCGGACGCGGCTGGCCGAGGTGCTGGAGCGGATCGACGCGCTCGCGCGCGAGGCCGGGCTGCAGGTCGCCAACGTCTTCCACGCCGGCGACGGCAACCTCCACCCGCTCGTCTGCTACGACGGCCACGCGCCCGGCGAGGCCGAGCGCGCCGAGGAGCTCGCCGGCGAGATCGTGCTCGCCTGCGTGCGCGCCGGCGGCTCGATCACCGGCGAGCACGGCGTCGGCGTCGACAAGAAGCGCTACATGCCGCAGATGTTCGGCGAGCCCGACCTCGCCGCCTTCCAAAAGCTGCGCTGCGCCTTCGACCCCGTCGGGCTCGCCAACCCCGGCAAGGTGATGCCGACGCCGCGGCTGTGCGGCGAGGTCCCCGGCCCCTACCGCCGCCACCCGCTGGAGGCGGCCGGCCTGGCGGAGCGGATGTGAGGAGGCGGCGGTGGCGCGGACGCGGGCGCGGGCGGTGAGAGCGGGCGGTGCGGGCGCCGGCGCGGGCGCGGGCGCGGCGGCGGCCGG
>Ga0164243_10008489_pt1 | contig 15121 bp, 13 predicted proteins | sample OricompcompostOP_FD_108781 | JGI IMG/M metagenome (GOLD analysis project Ga0164243, IMG submission 108781) | Organic Plus compost microbial communities from Emeryville, California, USA - Original compost - Organic plus compost (OP) | ecosystem: Engineered > Solid waste > Mixed feedstock >... | reverse complement strand
CACAGGCATGAGCGCTAAGGATGACCGATCGTAAGGCTACGAAGCCCGCGTGCGCACCGAAGAATACGCCTCCGGGAAAATACTTCTATCAGGGTTTTACCCCGTACATCCTGAATCAGGTGACCAATATCTTGAACAAGCGCTTCAAACGAGAGTTGAAAGCGTTTGACTTGTCCGTATCGCAATGGCGAGTATTGGCCTCCTTAACCACAGCAGACAGCTTGTCATTGAACGAAGTTGCTTCGTACACGGCCATAGATCAGCCCACTCTCAGTCGGCTGATAGATCAGCTGGTGGAACGGTCTCTTGTGAGACGCGCGCCGCGCCCTTCGGATGGCCGGTTCGCGGAAATTGCGCTGTCTCCCAGCGGAAGGGACAAGCTCACGAAGGTCTGGCCGATGTGTCTGGACATGTTCCAAGATGTAACATCCGCCTTGAGTGACCGCGAACGAGAACAATTGCAAAAGATACTCGTTAAATTGATGAACTCAAATAAGAACGAGTTATCGCGCATTTGATTAGAGCGAAGACGTCTTGTCCCCACAACCCAGTTCGCCATCGAACCAGTCCCAGAAGACTTCCGGGATAACGGGCCAATTTGGAACTCGCTTTGTCGCTGTAGAAACTACGCAATAGACGTAGAAGCCCTATCCTAACGCGCTTTGCTCGGCGAATTTTATCACTTTGGGGACAGTCGGACTGACTGGCTGAGGCGAGAGGATTCGACCTCGTCCAGGTCTGATCGAACAAGTCTTCAGTCATCCCACACGCGATTCATCTGGTTCACACACTGCCATCCCACCGCGCAGAATATTTTTCTTCAGTCTCCAACTCCAAACTCTGAAAATCGGGAATTCTTCATGGCTGTGCAGAGAATTTCGGGAGCTACCTAGTCGAATTTGGCAAATTGGCCAATTCGGGAGACTGGCCGTGCCGGAAAGCCGGCGTTGGCAGGCATTTCTTCGCCTAAAAACAAAATTCTCTGAATCTCAGACAGGCTGGCTGGGGCGCCTGGATTCGAACCAGGGAATGGCGGAATCAAAATCCGCTGCCTTACCACTTGGCTACGCCCCATCGGCAATGTGGTTGGGTGGCCGGGACCATACCGGCGCGACCGGCCAAGTCAACTTTGTACGGTTAACTTCGACAGGCCGGAGTGAGCCCCCGAAGTCGGGGCGGGCCGACCTGGGCAAGGTCAGCCGCGTCCAGCGGCTGAAACCCTTTCCAGATTGATCCGGCCATGCCGCAGGGGCCTCCATTCCCGCCCCGGTTGACGCCGCCCGCGTTCCGTGCGGCGCTGACCTTGGCCGTCGGACCAGCTCAAGCTTTCTCGATCACCGTATTCGAATGGTCGACCTGCGGCGGGCCGTCAAAATAATCGGCGACGAGCGCGCGCCACGCCTTCCAGTCGTCAGTGCCATAAAAATCCGTCATGTGAGCTTCGTAGGATTCCCATTCGATAACCAGCCGGTAGCGTTGTGGCTTCTCGATCGAACGCAGCAGCGAGAGGTTGTGAAAGCCCTTGGCCCGGTCAAAGATCGACCGCGCCTTTTCCACCCCTTTTTCAAACTCCGTTTCCATTCCCGCCTTCACGTCAATTTGGGCAATTTCAATAACCATCTCCGTTTCCTCCCCGCTGCCGCGCCTCACCCGTTGCGCCCCGCACATCCATATATGTCGGTGCAGGAGGTGCAAAGCGCGGCGTGACCCCCGTCAGCTTTCCCATCCGGGATATGGCCGCTACAGTGTGGCGCCGGAGGTTTCTTCTATGTATCGCTCGCCCGTCGCCGAGATTGCGTATGCCTTGCGTCATTCTGGCGGATTTGGCGCTGCCCGCGCCGAGGGCCTCTATGGCGATCTCGACGACAGCCTGATCGAGGCTGTGCTGGAGGAGGCCGGAAAATTCGCAACGGAGCGGATCGCGCCGCTCAACCGCATCGGCGACACGCACGGCACGCCGTTCAAGGGCGGCAAAATCACCATGCCGCCCGGCTGGAAAGAGGCCTATACCGCCTGGGCTGCAGCGGGCTGGAACGGGCTCGCCGCGCCGGCCGCATGGGGCGGCCAGGCCCTGCCGCAATCGGTCAACATCGCCTGCATTGAAATGTGGAACGCGGCATCCGCCGCCTTCGGGGTTGGACCGATCCTCACCATGGCGGGTATCGACGCGCTCGCCACGCATGGCTCGGATGATCTCAAACGCATCTATCTGCCTAACCTGATCTCAGGCGTGTGGATGGGGACGATGCAGCTGACGGAGCCGCAGGCGGGCTCCGATGTCGGCGCCCTGCGCACCAGAGCCGAGCGCGCTGCCGACGGTACCTACCGTCTCACCGGCCAGAAGATTTTCATTACTTACGGCGAACACGAGCTGACGCCTAACATCATTCACTTCGTGCTGGCGCGGCTCCCCGACGCTCCTCCAGGAACACGCGGCATTTCGTTGTTTGTGGTGCCGAAATTCCTGGTCCAGGCCGACGGCAGCCTCGGCGCGCGCAACGACGTGCGGGCGCATTCCATCGAGCACAAGATGGGCATTCATGCATCGCCGACCTGCACGATGGTGTTCGGGGATAGTGGAGGCGCGGTCGGTTACCTGGTCGGCGAGGAAAACCGCGGCATGCACTATATGTTCACGATGATGAATCGCGCGCGGCTTGCCATCGGCGCGCAGGGTGTCGGGATTGCGGAAGCTGCAACCCAGCAGGCCGTCGAATATGCCAATGAACGCAAGCAGGGCCGCAGCGCGAAAATGGCTGCGACGCAGTCGTCTCCCATCGTCGAGCACCCCGACGTGAAGCGCATGTTGCTGACGATGCGCGCGCTCACCAGCGTCGCGCGCTCGATCTGCTATGCTACCGCCGTCGCCATCGACCGTAGCGAGCGGGACCGCGATCCCGCCAAGCGAGCCGGCGCGCTTGAACGCGCTTCGCTGCTTACCCCGGTGGCAAAGGCGTTCTCCACCGATACGGCCACGGACGTCGCCTCGCTCAACATCCAGGTCCACGGCGGCATGGGCTTCATCGAAGAGACCGGCGCCGCGCAACTCTACCGCGACGCGCGCATCACGCAGATCTACGAAGGCACGAACGGCATCCAGGCGATCGACCTCGTCACACGCAAACTACCCTTGTCCGGCGGCGCGGCGGTGCGAGGCTATATCGGTGAATTGCGCGCCATCGTTGACGCCGTGAATACAGCAAACGATCCGGCCCTCGCCGCCACAGCGGCGCGGCTGGGTGACGCGGTCGAACAACTTTCGCGCGCCACAGAGTGGCTGCTCGCGACGCTCGGCAAGGACACCGATCGGGCACTCGCCGGGGCGACACCTTATCTGCGGCTGTTCGCGCTCGCCGCCGGCGGCTGCCTGCTTGCAGGCGATGCGCTGGCAGCACAACGCGAAGCAAATGGCGTCGTCTCCCCTGTCCGCCTTGTCACAACGGCAAAATTCTTCGCCACGAATTTAACCCCTGTTTGCGCTGGCCTCGCCGACACGGTTGTCGACGGCGCCGACGGCTTTCCGGACCTTCCTGCGGAACAGATTGGCTAATCCCTTGAGCACCGACCACATCCTCATTACCGACGAAGCCGGTATCCGCACCATCCGGATGAACCGGCCCGACAAGAAGAATGCCTTGACACAGGCGATGTATGACACCATGGCCGCCGCGCTCGACGATGCGGGCCGAAACGACGCCGTGCGGGTCGTGGTGTTTGCGGGTGTACCCGGCGCGTTTTCTGCAGGCAATGACTTGCAGGATTTTCTTACGATGGCGCTGTCGCCGGAAAATCTGGCGCGTCCGGTACGCGATTTCCTTCCGGCACTTGCCATTTGCCCGAAGCCGATGGTTGCGGCGGTGTCCGGCGTTGCCGTTGGGATCGGCACGACTATGCTGTTCCATTGCGATCACGTCGTGGCTTCGAGCGACGCGACATTCTCGACGCCGTTTGCGAGCCTTGGCCTTCTTCCCGAAGCGGCATCGAGTCTGCTCGGCCCGCGTGTCATGGGGCATGCGCGTGCCTTTGAACTACTGGTGATGGGACGCCCCTGCTCCGCCGCGCAGGCAAAGGAAGCAGGACTCGTCAATGCCGTCGTCGCGCCCGGCGATGTCGATGCCGTTGCGATGAAAGCCGCGCGAGACATTGCGGCGCTGCCAACCGGCGCGGTAACGATAGCGAGGAAGCTGTTGCGGGGCGAGCCGGACGAGGTCCTGGCTCGCATCGACAAGGAAAACGTGCTGTTTGCCGAACGCCTGCGGTCATCGGAAGCGCGGCAGGCTTTTGAAGCCTTTTTCAGCCGCAAGAAATAGGAGTAGCGTATGTCGCTCAAAGGCAAGACGCTGTTTATCACCGGAGCATCGCGCGGCATCGGGCTGGCAATCGGCCTGCGCGCCGCGTGCGATGGCGCCAACATCGCGATCGCCGCGAAGACCGACTCGCCCAATCCGAAATTGCCGGGCACGATCCACACTGCCGCCGAAGAGATCGAGAAAGTCGGCGGCAAGGCGCTCCCCCTCGCGGTCGATATCCGCGACGAGGCCGCTGTGAAAGACGCCATTGAGAAAGCCGCCGCGCATTTCGGCGCGCTCGACATCGTCGTCAACAACGCAAGCGCCATCAGCCTGACGACTTCGCAGGATACCGACATGCGTCGCTACGATTTGATGCAGCAGATCAATACGCGCGGCGCCTTCATGGTATCAAAATACGCTATTCCGCATCTCGCCACGGCGCCAAATCCCCACATCCTCATGCTGTCGCCGCCTCTCGATATGCAGGAAAAATGGTTCGCCAGACACACCGCCTATTCGATCGCAAAATATGGCATGAGCCTCGCCGTGCTTGGGCTTGCGGGCGAACTGCGGGACAAAGGCATCGCGGTCAACGCCCTGTGGCCGCGCACCACCATCGCGACAGCCGCCGTCAAAAACCTGCTCGGCGGCGATGCCATCATGCGCAGATCGCGCAAGCCGGAGATCCTGGCCGATGCGGCTCATGCAATCTTCGAAAAACCGTCGAAATCCTTCACCGGAAACTTTCTGATCGACGACACGTTTCTTGCCGGCGAAGGCGTCATCGACTTTGACCGCTACCGCGTCGATCCGACCGAGCCGCTTGCACCGGATTTTTTCGTACCCGATACGATGCCGCCTCCAAAGAATGTCAGTCTTGCGCCGCTGAAGTCTTGAGCGCAAAGTCTGCCCTTGCGCTCCCCGGACTTTGTAATGACGACTCTTCTTGTTACGTCTCCCACAAGCCTCAACCACATAACGCCGACCGGCCATCCGGAACGCCCGGAGCGGCTCCGCGCCGTTGCGCGCGCGCTCGACGATCCAAAATTCAAAGACCTGATCCGGGTTGACGCGCCGGCCGCCTCGATCGACGACATTGCATTGTGCCACCCGCTGGAATTGATCGAAGAGTTGGAAGCCGCCACGCCAAAGGAGGGCCTGGTGCGCATCGATGCCGATACGACCATTTCATCCGGCAGCTTCGACGCCGCGCTGCATGCCGCCGGCGGCGCGATGCACGCCGTCGATCAGGTCGTCGCGGGAAAGATGACAAATGCCTTCTGTGCCATGCGTCCGCCCGGACATCACGCCGAGACCGCGCGGCCGATGGGGTTTTGTCTGTTTAACAGCGTCGCCATCGCCGCGCGTCACGCACAGAAGAAACACAATGTCGGGCGCGTTGCGATCGTGGATTTCGACGTGCATCACGGCAACGGGACGCAGGAGATTTTCTGGTCCGATCCCACCGTGATGTATTGCTCGACCCATGAAATGCCGCTTTACCCTGGCACCGGCGCGCGCACCGAGCGCGGCGCGCACGATACAATCGTCAACGCGCCCTTGCGCGCCGGGGATGACGGTGGCCCGTTCCGCGACGCATTCGAGAACCTGATCCTGCCGCGGCTGCGTACGTTCGCGCCGGAACTGGTGATGGTTTCCGCCGGATTTGACGCCCATATGCGCGATCCGCTGGCCAATCTCAACCTGATCGAGGAGGATTTCGGCTGGGTCACGCGGCAGCTCATCGAGATCGCCAACCGAAGCGCTTATGGCCGGGTGGTCTCGCTGCTCGAGGGCGGCTATGATCTGCAGGGTCTTGCGGGTTCGGTCGATGCCCATGTTACGGCGCTCATGCACGGCTAGCTCCGTCGAACCGCCGGAACAGATCGGCTAAACTCCAAGCCGAATCATCAGAGCAATAGCGGAAGAGATATCGTGGCCGAAAACGCGCATGCCGACGTCCAGCGTATGACTTTTGAAAAAGCGATCGAGGAACTTGAATCGATCGTCAAGCGGCTTGAAGGTGGCCAGGTTCCGCTTGAGGAGTCGGTCGCGATCTACGAGCGCGGCCAGGCGTTGAAGGCGCGCTGCGAGGAACTTTTGAAGCAGGCCGAAGCGCGGGTGGAGAAGATCACGCTCGACAGCGCCGGCAATCCCAAGGGCACGACGCCGCTCGACGTGGGGAAATAGCGGCTGCGCTCAATAAATCCCGGGAATGATCCGCTTCGTACGCGCCATGTATTGCCGATAGCTCTCGCCGAACCCTTCGAGCATCATCCGCTCTTCATGGCCAAGGCGGAAAAAAAACAGCGTGCCGAATCCGACGAGGCCGGCAAAGCCCGCGATCCAGTTCGGCAACAGCAGCGCCTGCGCAATCGCCCACAGCCAGAACGCGCTGTACATCGGGTGGCGGACATATCGGTAAACGCCGTGGGTGATCAGCGCATGATTGTCGCGCAGTTCCAGCGTCACGGACCATGAGCGCCCGAGGTCGCGATGCACGACATAAAACAGCGCGAGCGACGCCGCAAATACGGCTGTGCCGAGCCACGCCAGCGCGGGGCTGAATGAATAGCTGGCGAATTTCGGCTGCCCAGTAAGGACATAGATCAGCGGCACGATCGCCAGTCCGCAAAACGAGATCGAGAGCAGCACCCGCTCGAGAATCGTCTTCGTGCGCGATACGATGGCGGTCTTGCGCGAGCGCCGCTGGTGCGGATAGCGGATGACGAACCATGCGATGCACCCAATCGCCCAAATCCATTTTGCGGCGAGAAGCGTCACGGCAGAATCCTTACCCGCTCGGGATGGTACGCGCCGTCTTCGCCGAACAAATCAAGCGCGCCGGCGTCGCTGCGCGACAGCGCCACAAAATCCGCAGGGCCACACGCGAACATGAAGAAATCGTATACCGAGCGCTTCTCGTTCCCCATCACGAACTGGTAGTGCAGCCGCATGTGACGGAACCAGTTTCGATTATAGTTGTCCGGCATCATCATATCCTTGATGCCGATGAGGCGGATAAAGGGCCGCTCGCCCGTCTGGTCGCCCTTGAATTTCTTCAGCGTCACGGGATCGAGCCGGAAGAAGCTGATGGAATCGCGCCGCGCCTGGAACTCGCTCCACGACAGCCCGTCCGCTGCGCTCACCTGTTCGGCGCAGGCGCGCAGCCTTCCCCCCGCCGGATGCAGCGCAAGCTTTCCGATCGTCGAACCGACCGTGAGGAGCCGGACTTTCGCGCCGTGCCTGAACAGCCCGGCATCGCGCTCCATCGCGCGCGCCATCACGACGAGCGCCATCTGCGCGCCCAGGCTGTGTCCGACCAGGAGGATTTCCTCGCATTCATTCGCCTGCGCCGCAGCCACCAGCCGGGCAGCGAATTCGTCAAGCCGCGCCTCCATCTGAGGGTGATGGCCATACATGAAGTCGCGCGCGAAATTCCAGTCCGCAAGCGCGCGCCGCACGTGAAAACGATCACCCGGCCATTTGAACAGGGTCGCGAACGACACGCAGAACGTTGCGGCAAATGCAGCGAGCGCGCCGAGGCTGTTTCCAACATAGCCGGCCACGACTATCGCGAGCGTCGCCGAGATCGCGATGTTGGCAAACACATGAAAGTAGGGTGTGAGGAAGAACAGGCCATAGGGCCAGAACAGCTCGAAATACCGCTTTGCCGTTCCCGAAAACACGAAGTCGGCAAAAGTGACGAGTCCCCTCGCCGTATGGACGATGGCGGGACGTGCGATTTCCGCGCGCACGATATCCTGCCAATCGAGCAGTTCGACCCTGGTCCGCGTTTGCCAGTTCGGGCCGCTCGCGGCGACCTCCCAGGATTCGATCGACGCCGCCGCACGGATATCCGACACCTCAACGCTCAGGTTCCAGATGCGGCTAAACTTTGCCGATTCACGCCGGAACCTGCGGTGCTGCGCCGCGGCGTCGATCGGATCAAATCCGGCCAGATAGAAAACATGCCGCCGCGCGACCATTTACGCACTCCCCAGCGCGGATCGTTTGCAGCAATACCGGAGAGCCGTCAACGCATCCTTGGCGGTTTTCAAGTCGCTGCAAAATGGTCTAGTTTCGCGCCGTCGCCGCCCGCCGGATAAGGAAATGACCCAGATTCCGCCTACCATGCTGTTCCTGTTTTTCGCCGCCGCGAGTTTCGCCGTGCTGCGCGCCGCGCTTACCAATTTTGCCCGCGACAATCGTGCGAGCTATGCCGCGCCGGCGCTCATTGTGTTTGGCGTTGTGTCGGCCTTTATCTTCAACCAGCTTGCGCTGCATCAGTTTTTCATCTGGCATCTGCTGATCTTCACGCTGATCATTTTCAGCTGGCACGCCAAGAGCCGGATCAGTGACGAAAAGCTGATCGAAATGACACGCGCCAGCGGCAAGGACGATCCCGATGTCGTGCAGACGTACGGAACGACCCGCCGCCTGCTGGGCTTTGGGCTGGTGTCGTACATTTGCGCGTTCAGCGCTGTTTATTACTATCTCTACACACAAAATGGCGGTTAACCGCATGTCGACGGCCGGCAGTCCCGCCTCACCAGACGAATCCACGACGAGCCGCGCTGACGTGCTGCTCGTCGAGCGCAAACTGTTCGACAGCCGCACCAGCGCGAAAGCGGCCATCGAAGCCGGCAAGGTGAAAGCCAACGGCATCATCGTTTCAAAGGCTTCCATGATGATCCCGCGTGACGCCGCGCTGGAGACCGCGCCGGCCCATCCCTACGTATCGCGCGGCGGCGTGAAACTCGCCCATGCGCTCGCACAATCGAGACTCTCGCCGCACGACCGCGTCTGTCTCGACGTCGGCGCTTCCACCGGGGGCTTCACGCAGGTTCTGATCGAAAACGGGGCCCGGCAGGTTTACGCCATCGATGTCGGCACAGCGCAGCTTCATGCGAGCCTGCGCGACAACGAGAAGATCGTCTCGATGGAGAATACGGATATCCGCACTCTGGGCGTGGACGATCTTCCGGTCGAGCCCGATTTTGCCGTCATAGATGTCAGCTTCATTTCATTGAAGCACGTATTGCCGACTGCGCTTTCGCTGCTGTCGCGCCCAGCGGAGGTGGTCGCGCTCATCAAGCCGCAGTTCGAGGTGACGCGCTCCACCCTCAAAAAAGGGATCGTACGCGACGAAACAATCCACGCGACGGTCTGCGCCGATATCGCCGCATTTCTCGCCGCATCCGGGTGCGATATCGTTGCGCAATTTCCGTCGCCGGTAGAAGGCGGCGACGGCAACCGTGAGTTTTTCGTCGTGGCGCGGTATCCGGCGTGACCGAACGGCTGGTGATTTCCCATCTCAGCCACCGTGGCGATGGCGTTGCCGAAGGACCCGACGGGCCGATCTTCGTGCCTTACACGCTGCCCGGGGAAACCGTTGAAATCGAGCCTTGGGTGGGCCATCCGGACCGGCGGCATCTTCTCAAGGTCATTGAGGCAAGCGGCGAGCGCGCCGATCCAATCTGCCAGCATTTTACCGTATGCGGCGGGTGCGCGCTGCAGCACTGGCAATCCGAACCCTACCGCGTCTGGAAGCGCAGGCTGGTGGTGACCGCTCTCGAACAGGTCGGCCTCTCCTGCGCCGTCGACGAGGTTATCGACGCTCACGGCGCCGGACGTCGCCGCGCGACGTTTCATGCGCGCCGCGGCGGCCATGACATTCTCAACGTCGGTTTTGCGGCGGCGCAGTCGCATCACATCGTGCCCATTGACCGCTGCCCGATCCTCGCGCCGTCGCTCGAAGGCGCGGTGAATGCCGCTTGGGCCGTGGCGCAACTGCTCGATCCCGTCAACAAGCCGCTCGACATTCAAAGCACGGCGACCGACAGCGGCATCGATATGGACGTGCGCGGCTCCGGCCCTCTGCCCGCCTCCCTCGTTGCCAAGCTCGCGCAGGTCGCGAACCAACACCGGCTGGTGCGGCTGACGCGCCACGGCGAACTGGTGGTTCAAAGCAATACTCCGACAATCCGTATCGGACGCGCCGGGGTCGAATTGCCGGCCGGCGTTTTCCTGCAAGCCACTGTAGCGGGCGAGGAGACGCTGAGCCGGCTCGCCCTTTCCCATCTGTCCGGCGCGAAAAGCGTTATCGATCTCTTCTGCGGCGTCGGTCCCTTCGCGCTGAGGATCGCGGAATTTGCGCGCGTCACAGCCGCCGATAGTGACGAGGCCGCGATTGCCGCATTGAAGAAAGCCGCACCGGCCCACGGCCTCAAGCCGATCGCGGCGCAAGCGCGCGACCTTTTCCGTCGTCCGTTCGTTGCCTCGGAACTCAAGGCGGATGCAGTGTTATTCGATCCGCCTCGCCAGGGCGCGGAAGCACAATCCCGTGAAATTGCGAAAAGCAAAGTCCCCCTCGTCATCGCCGTATCGTGCAATCCGACAACATTTGCACGCGACGCCAAAATCCTGCGCGAGGGCGGCTATCGCCTGACGCAGGTCACGCCAGTCGACCAGTTCCGCTATTCGATGCACACGGAAGTGGTAGCGAAATTCGAGCGCTAATTCCCGCCGCCCCAACGATACTGCCACATGCGTTCGCCGATCAGGCAAGAAATGCGGGGCGCCTCCGACGATGCCCGCATCACCCGCGCCGGCGGTTCGCGGCCTGCGACTTCCAATACCAACTTGGTGCGGATCGCCTCCTTGAACTTCTCGCGCTCCTTGATCGGAACAACGAACGAACCAGCCCCGCCGATCACGCAATCCTCGTAGTAGATATCGAGATCCTCAAGGTCCATGTTCGCCGTCGACGGCCGCTTCAACATGATCGGCAGGCCGTTGATTGCGATGCCCTTTTCAAGCACCTGGTCGCGCGCGATGGTTACTGGCGGTCCCTGATTGTTGGCACCGTCCCCTGACACGTCGATCACCCGCCGGATGCCGCGGTGGCCGGACGTCTCGAACATCGGCGCGGCGAAATTAAGCGCGCCTGAAATCGATGTCCGGTACGAGCGCCTGATCGGCGCATTGGCAATCGCATTTGCAATTGCCTTCGCCGAGGCTTCGCCGTCGATGACATGCCAGTCGGCGACGACCCGCTGGTCGGCTGTACCCGCCCATTCGAAATAGGTGACGGCCACCTTGCCATGCATGCCCTGCCGCAAGGCATTGAGGAATTCCGGCGATGTCAGCGCTTGCACGTAGCCTTCGCGCTGGAGGGCCAGTTCGTCGAGATCCATCGAATAGGACACGTCGACCGCGAGGATAAGTTCAACGTCGACATCGGTCTTGGCGGCGCTTCCCTGAAGATCGGTAAGCCTTGGCGCCGCGACCACACCGGTGAGGAATGCACCGATCCCGAGGGCGGCCGGAAACGCGATGACAGCAAGCCATGGTACGCGCATGCGATTCGCCCTGCCTGACGACGGGATGTTGACACGGGCCGGGGCAGCCGGGAAGCCGCTCCGGAAGCGTAGCTCCCATCACAAATGATGTCGGATTTGCATGCGCTGCAGGCACACTGCGACCAAAATGTGTTCAGGCACTGCGCCGGAGCACGTCGGCGCCGCCATAAGCCACAACGTCGGCGTAATACCGGATCGGCTGCGGATAGCCGATCAGATAGCCTTGAATCTCGGCACAGCCTTCCCGCGCAAGGAACTCGAGCTGCGCCGGGGTCTCAACCCCTTCCGCAAGCACTGGGAGGCCGAGGCCTTTTCCAAGCCCGATGACGGCGCGGATGATTGCCGCCGAGCGCGGCGTACGGGCATAGCCCGCAATGAACGACTGGTCGATCTTGATCTTGTCGAGTGGAAACGTGTGCAGATAGGAGAGCGACGAATAGCCAATGCCGAAATCGTCGATCGCAATTTGCACGCCGTAGGACTTGAGCTGGCGCAGGATCGTCAGGGCAAATTCGAAGTCCTCGATGAGGACACCCTCGGTGATTTCAAGGACGAGCCGTTGCGCGGCCAGGCCGGTTTCCATCAACACCGTATGCACGAGCGCCGGCAAGTTGCCGTGCCGGAACTGGGCTGGTGAGAGGTTGACGGACACCATCAGCGGGTTCGGCCACGATGCCGCCTCCCGGCAAGCTTCGCGCAACACCCATTCGCCAAGCTTGAGAATGCTGCCGCTCTCCTCGGCGATCGGGACAAACACGGCCGGCGGCACCATTCCTCGCGTGGGATGCTGCCAACGCAGCAGTGCCTCGAAGCCGATCACGTTCTTGGCGATTTCAGCTTGCGGCTGAAAATGCAGCAGCAGCTCGTTGCGTTCGACCGCATCGCGCAGATCATGCTGGAGCGCGCGCCGCTCCCGCAGATCTTCGTCCATTTTTATTTCAAAGAAACGGATAGACCCGCGGCCATCCGCCTTGGCGCGATAGAGAGCGGCGTCGGCATTGCGCAACAGCGTGTCGATATCCCGGCCGTCCTGCGGATAGATCGCCGCACCGATGCTGATCCCGGACTTCACCGTTTTGCCCTCGATCTCAAAGGCATCGACCATGGCAGCCTGCAGCTTTTCGGCCATCGTCTCGGTAGCCACCGGCTGCGCGTCGCCGGTCACGACCACGATAAACTCGTCGCCGCCGAGCCTCGCAAGAAACTGCCCTCCTGCGGCAACTCTCAAGCGCTCCGCCACCTTGCGCAGGAAAACGTCGCCCACCGCATGGCCGAACAGGTCGTTGATGCTCTTGAAGCGGTCGAGGTCGAGACAGATCACGCCGAACTGCGTGCCGGACAGGGCCGCGTCGACAAGCGTGTCAGCCATGTGGCGGTTGAAAGAGGTGCGGTTGGGAAGATCGGTCAGCGAGTCGTGATTGGCAAGATGCGCAATCCGGAGCTCGGCTGCCTTGCGCTCGGTCGTGTCCTCGACAACGCCGAGCAGATAGCGCGGATCGCCATCCAGATCGTTGACCACAACGCGATGCGACCGGATATGCCGGACGTGATTGCTCACATCGTGTACGGGCAATTCATCAAGAATGATTTCGTGGCCGGACGCGATGAGGTGCCGGTCGCGCGTGACAATCGCATCCGCTGCCTCTCTCGGGAAAAACTCATGCACATATTTTCCGACCACATTGGCACGCGGCACGCCGAGGAACTCCTCGGCGGCGCGGTTGACCAGCACATAGCGGAGGTCGCGCGCGTCCTTGACGATGACAGAGGTTGGAATGTGATCGATGATGGTATTGAGGAATTCGCGCGTCTCGCGGATTTCGCGCTCGGCCCGCTTGCGTTCGGTCAGGTCGATGACTGCGAACAGGGTCGCTTCCCGCTCCTCATAGGCCAGCCCTTGAAAATAGACGGCGACTTCCATGACGCTGCCATCGGCGCGGCGGTGTCGACGCTGGACGCCGCCGTCCTTGGCCATCGTCGCGACCTCCCAGGCCCGAATCTGGCTGGCCGGATCGCTGTCGAGATCGAGGTCGTGAACCGACTTGGTCCGAAAGGTGTCGATGCTGTAACCGTAGTGCCGTGCCGCGGCCTGATTGACCGCAATGATTCCCGACGTGTCGTTATCGCAAACGAACATGGGAACAGGGTTGTTCTCGAACAGAAGCTGGAACGACGCGCGCCTCTGGATGATGTCGGTGATGTCGGTGCGCACGCTGATACAGCCGCCGTCATAGGTCCGATGCTCTTCGACGCGCATGTAGCGGCCGTCGCTGAGATGCTGAACCTCCGAATACGCCGACTGTTTTCGCACCGCGAGCCGGTTGGCGACCCAATCCTCCTCGCGACCCGTCGTCTCGGGAACGATGCCGGCGCTAAGGATCGCCCGCAGCATCTCGCCGAAATGCATGCCGACGACGAGTTCAACCCCATACCGCGAGCACATCTCGGCGTAGCGCTTGTTCCACAACACGAAGCGATCGTCCGCATCGAACAAAGCGATGGACGCCGGACTTGCGTCGATAGCGTCGAGAACGCGCCGATGCGTCGTGCCCAGTTCGTCGAGCATGAACGACATCGATCGCTCGGTCTGGGCAAGATCGCGCTCGTATTCCTTGTAGGCAGCGTCAACCAGTGCGCTCAGCTTGGCGACGTCCACGGTGCCGGTCTGGTCGCAGGTCGCTTGCGCGAGTTGATCTAGTAATAGCTTGTGCATTGCGCGGGAGAGCCTGCAGCGAATTTCCTGAAAGGTAGTTCACGATGAACTGGAAATCGCCGCACACGCGCGAATTGTGCCTGCGTGGTAAAGGCCACATTAAGTAAATATGCGACAGCCGCGAAACACGTTCATACGCAGCTCCGCAACCTGTTCGCGCGGGCTCAGGATTCCGGCTGTTCGGTGCCGGTGATCTCGATGCCGAAACCGCCGAGGCCGATGTAGCGGTGACGCGCCGACGTCAAGAGACGAATCGACGATATGCCGAGATCACGCAGGATCTGCGCGCCGAGCCCGATCTCCCGCCACTGCCGCGTGCGCGCTTCCTCGCTCGCGGAGACATCGCCCGGCGGCAAGGTTACCGGCACGCCGGCGGTGCCGTCGCGCAGGAAGATCACCACGCCACGGCCGTAATGCTGGAAGCGGTGCAACGCGTTCAGGATGGGGCGCTGCGTGCTGAACACATCGTTGATGAGGTTGGCGCGATGCAGACGCGTCGGCACATCCTTGCCGTCACCGAGCCGGCCATAGACACAGGCGAGGTGATATACCGGATCGAACGGCGTGCGATAGGCATAGCCGCGCAGCGTGCCGATCTCGGTCTCGACCGGAAATTCGCCGATCCGTTCGACGAGCTTCTCGCGGGTCTGGCGATAAGCGATGAGGTCGGCGATCGACAGGAATTTCAGATTGTGCTTCGCCGCGAAGGCTTGCACGTCGCGCCCGCGCATCACCGTGCCATCGTCGTTCAT
>Ga0164243_10008488_pt1 | contig 15121 bp, 13 predicted proteins | sample OricompcompostOP_FD_108781 | JGI IMG/M metagenome (GOLD analysis project Ga0164243, IMG submission 108781) | Organic Plus compost microbial communities from Emeryville, California, USA - Original compost - Organic plus compost (OP) | ecosystem: Engineered > Solid waste > Mixed feedstock >... | reverse complement strand
GGACGCGGCGGCGCGGCGCACCGGGCGGTGCGGATCGCGGACCCACGGCCGGGTCTTGGCGTTGACGTAGAACGGCCCGTCCGCGAAGTCCACAGCGTGATTCGGGCTCTCGACGTTGATCGTCGGCGGCAGCACCTTGTGGTACAGCCCGAGCGCGATCTTCATCAGGCTCGCCGTGCCCGCCGCGCCCTTGGTGTGCCCGATCTGCGATTTGACGCTGCCCAGTCCGGCGGTGTGCTTCTCCGCACCGGCCTCGCGCAGCAGCTCGCCGAGCGCGGTCAGTTCCGTGCGGTCGCCGACCGCGGTGCCGGTGGCGTGCGCCTCGAACAGCTCGACGGAGGCGGGCGAGCAGTCGGCGTCGGCGTAGGCGCGTTCCAGCGCGACCTTCTGCCCCGCGGCGACCGGCGCGTAGATGCTCTTGGCCCGGCCGTCGCTGGACGAGCCGATGCCGCGGATCACCGCGTAGATCCGGTTGCCGTCCCGCTTGGCGTCCTCGAGCCGACGCAGCGCGAGCATCCCGATTCCCTCGCCGAGCAGGGTTCCGTCGGCGCTGTCGTCGAACGGGCTGATCCTGCCACTCTTCGACAGCGCGCCGACCTTCGAGAAGCACAGGTAAATGAAGATCGTGTTCTCGGTGTCGACGCCGCCGGTGATCATCGTGTCGGCGCGGCCGTCGACCAGTTCCGCGACCGCGGTACGGATCGCCGACAACGAGGCCGCGCACGCGGCGTCGACCGTGGTGTTCATCCCGCCGAGCCCGAGCCGGTTGGCGACCCGGCCGGCGACGACGTTGGCGAGCAGACCGGGGAAGGAGTTCTCCTCCCACGGCGCGAAGGCCTTGACGTACTTGTCCGCGATCGCCTCGGCGTCCTTTTCGGACAGTCCGCAGCTGCGCACCACCTCGCGCAGCACCGGGGTGGACAGCCGCGCGGCCAGCGGGTGCATCAGCGGCACCGGACCGGTCGTGCCGAGCACACAGCCCGTGCGGGCCGGGTCGTACCAGTCACCGTCCGCGCCCGCGTCCCGCAGCAGATCCCGTGCCACGCCGAGGCTCAGCGTCTGCATGGTGCTGGTGACCTCGAGCTGGTTGGGCGGCAGGCCGAACTCCAGCGGGTCGAAGTCGATGTCGGGCAGGAACGCGCCGCGGCGCGAGTACGTCTTGTCCGGGGCGGCGGGATCGGCGTCGTAGTAGTCGTCGAGGCTCCAGCGCGAGGCGGGCACCTCTTCGGTGCAGTCGGTGCCGTCGACGATGTTCTGCCAGTATTCGCGGTGGTTGCGGGCCATCGGGAACAGGCCCGACATGCCAACGATCGCGATCGGATTGCGCGCCAGCCGTCGGTCGAGCTGCTCGCTCACTGTCGTCCTCTCGTACAAAGTCTTATGCGGCAATGGCCAGTGCGGACACGTGCTCGGCCATGGACTCGGCGAACCGCCGGTGGCCGAGCGGGCTCGGGTGCAGGCCGTCGGCGGACCACATGGCCCGGCGCGCCCACTCCGGCTGTCCGGCGATGTCGAGGCACAGCGTGCCGGTCACCGTGATCACCTCGGCCAGTGCGGCGTTGGCCTCGGCGAACCGGCCGCGCAACAGCCGCCGGAACCCGTCGGGCACCGGCAGGTTCGCGGGAATGTCGGGGTAGCTGGCGGTGAACACCGTGGTGTCCATGCCGCCCAGCGAGGAGAAGATGGTGTGCAGGTTCCGGCGGAACCGCGCCGGGTCCCAGTCCTGGACGAGGTCGTTGACGCCGGCGATCACGCCGATCAGCGGCGGCTTGCCCGCCAGTGCCTTGGGCAGTTGCCGGTCGACGACGTCCTGCGTGGTGGCCTGGTAGGTGCCGAGGTTACGCACCGCGGCGGGGTCGAGGCCGACGTGTGCCGCGAATGCGGGCACCCAGCCGTGGTAGCCACCGCCGGGTGCCGGGTCGCCCCGGCCCTCGACGAAACTGTCTCCCAGTACGGTCAGCCTGATCGTCGGCATCGGGTCTTACCCTTCGGTGAGAATGCGCTGCTCGGCCGGCACGCCCACCTCGTCGTAGAGCTGCTCCAGGTTGCTCGGGGCGAAGAACTCCTCGCCGGGGTAGCCACCGGCGATGAGACCGAAGAACTTCTTGACGTAGGACGGGCTCTTCGCGGTCGCGCTGAATACCGCGTGGTAGTACGGCGACAGCACGAGCGTGGCCAGGCTGCAGGTGAGCTTGAACGTGCCCGCGCTCTCGGTGTCGCGGATCTTCTCGTACTCGGCGAGTGCCTCCTCCATCGAGACCTCGCCCGCCAGCGCGCTGTGGATCTTCGCGGCCAGCACCTCGCCGTACTTGAACGCGTCGGTGATGCCCCAGCCGGTGAACGGGTCCTTGTGGTAGCCGGCGTCGCCGACCAGCGCCCAGCCGGGACCGTAGGCACGGCGGTAGTAGTTGTCCGGGTAGCGCATCGGGCGCCACGGCTCCTCGCGCTTGCCCGCGTCCCGCAGTTGCTGGCCCATCTCCGGGTCGATGTCGTCGAAGACGTCCTGGAAGTGCCGCTCGGGGTCGGCACGGAACTCGCTGAACCGATCGCGCGGGCGGATGATCGCCAGCAGGTTCAGGTTGTCGTTGGTGGGCCAGGTGCCGAACTGCTGTTCGCCGAAACCGGTGCGGTGGTGCATGCCCCAGTCGAGGCCGCTGTAGTAGGAGTAGTAGATGAACCCGGCTGCGGGCACGTGGCGCACGGTTTCGGCGCCGGTCTTCTGCGCCACCACCGAGTTCGCGCCGTCCGCACCGACGACGATCTTGGCGCGGAACTCCAGTTCCGTGCCCTCGGCCTCGCGGCCGCGCACGCCCACCACGGTGTCGCCGTCGAACACGAGGTCGGTGACGGTGAACCGCTCGATGACCTCGGCACCGGCCTCCCGCGCGCCGTTGACGAGGATCTCGTCCAGCACGGTGCGGCGCGGGCAGTACACGGTGTCGATGCCCTCGATCGGGTCGGCGAAACCGGGGATCTCGATGCCGGTGTAGGTGAAGTTCAGGTGCTTGATGGGGGTCACGCCGGTGGCGACGACGCGGTCGAGCAGGCCCCAGTCGCGCAGCTTGGACAGCGCGAGCTGGTGCAGGTAGTGCGTGGAGACGGTGTCACTGGGAAAGCTCGCCCGGTCGAGCACGAGAACGCGGTGCCCTTGCCGGGCCAGCAGCATGGCGACCGGGGAACCGGCGCAGCGCGCGCCGACGACTATTGCGTCATACATTGGTTTTCTCGACTCCCGTCACACGGCGGATACGAATCAATTCTGTTGGCAAGGCGGAATTGCGGTCAACGTCGTTTCGCGGGTATCCATGGGCCGATCGGCCCGGGCAATCACGAATAGAGTGCGGCGATGTCGTCGGCGTAGGTTTTCTCGATGGCGGCACGGCGGAGCTTCATCGACGGGGTGAGCAGCCCGTCGGCGATGGTGAAATCGCCCGCGACGATGCGGAACTTTCGAATCGATTCGGCGCGGGACACCAGCTCGTTCGCGGAGTCCACCGCCCGCTGCACGTCCTCGGCCAGTCCGGGCTCGGCCGGATCGACCCCACTGTCCACAGTGATCAGTGCGGTGACGAACGACCGGCCGTCGCCGACCACCATGCAGTTACTCACCTTGGGGTGCAACCGGATCCTATCCTCCAGCGGCGTCGGCGCGACGTTCTTGCCGCCGTTGGTCACCAGGATTTCCTTGCGGCGACCGGTTATCGTCAGATAGCCATCGGCGTCGAGCTCACCCAGGTCGCCGGTGTGCAGCCAGCCGGGGTCACGGTCGGTGTCGCCGGGCCAGTAGCCGGGCGACACGTTCGGCCCACCTACGAGCACCTCGCCGTCGTCGGCGATACCCACCGTGGTACCGGGAATCGGGCGACCCACCGTGCCCTTGCGGTTGGTCGCCGGCGCGTTCACCGTCACCGCGGTCGCGGCCTCGGTGAGCCCGTAGCAGTTGAGCAGTTCCACGCCGTGCTCGTGGAAGTAGTCCACCGTGGTGTCGTCGAGCGAGGCGCCGCCGCAGATGACGTGCCCGAGCCTGCCGAACGAGGTGAGCCCGAGCTTGCGGATCTTCTCCAGCGCGTACGGGACGAGCGCGAGGAACGTGGGCTGGCGCTTCGGAAGTTCCCCGAGCAGCTCCGGAACTCCGGGCAGCAGCACGGTCCGGGTGTTGGCGATGACGCAGGACAACAGGATGGTGCGGCCGAAAACATGGGACAACGGCAGGGAAAGAATGGTCAGGGCGGGCGCGGTGTCGTCCTCGGCGGCGCGGTGGAACAGCCAGTCACAGCGCAGCACCGTGTTCGCCGAGGAGGCGTACATGTTGCCATGCGTCAGCATGCAGCCCTTCGGTAAACCCGTTGTGCCGCTGGTGTAAACGATGGTCGCGAGATCGCCGGCGCGCACCTTGTCCCGCTGCGCCACGAACTCCGGGTCGGGTGCGTCACGCCAGCCGTCGAGCTCGCTGAACAGCCACACCCCGTCCTTGCCGAAGCGCTTGGCGTCCTCCTCGGTTTCGGCGAAGTACCAAGCAGCGCCGGAATCGCCGAGCACGTGGTTGATCTGGTGTTCCGACGAGGTCGGGTACACCGGCACGGTGACGGCGCCGATCGCGAGCACCGCGAAGTCCACCAGTGCCCACTCGTAGCAGGTGCGGCCGAGCACGGCGACCCGATCACCGCGGCGCACACCACGGCGGAGGAGTTCTCCGGCGACCGATTCGACGTGCGTGGTGAATTCACCGCGCGTGACGTTTTCCGAAACGAATAGGGGAAGGTTCGGATCACCTTCGGTCAGTACCGAGTGCAAGCCCCGGTCAGCGGGAAGCTCGCGCCCATTTCCCGGAAATGAAGTCTTCACGTGAGACAATTCTTCGGCCGTCTCCGGCGCGGGGCAACGAGCAATTCGCGAACGCGCGGTTGAATTCCCCTATCGCACCGGATGCGGTTCGGCGCGGTTCATCGGCGGGCTGTGGAAGGGCCCCACCGCCTCGAGGCAGTCGAGAAAAGCCTCGCGCAGCGGGTTGGTTTCCGCGTCCCGCCACACGGCGTAGAGATCGATCGTCGGCACCGGATCGTAGAGCTGCACCGGGACCGGCCGCACGCCCCCGGCCGCCGCACCCGCGAACATGCCGCGCGACGCGGACGCGAAACCGACGAGCGGTTTCACCGACACCAGGATCGCGGTCGCGCCCGGATCGTCGATCACGTGCGCGACGTTGAGCCGGATTCCGGTGCGCTCGGCGGCCGAGAGGATCGCGTCGTACATCGCCGGGCACTGCTCGCGGTCGAACAGGATGCAGGGCTGGCGGGACAGTTCCGCGAACGGGACACCGGGCCGGCCCGCCCATTTGTGGTGCTGCCCCACCACCGCGACCATCGGCAGCCGCAGCAGCCGGCGGTACTGGAAATCCGACGTCACCGGGCGCCCGTAGACCAGCGCGATGTCGAGCGCGCCCTCGGCCAGCGACGCCAGCTGCGGGCCGGTGCGCTTCTCCTCCAGCATGACCGTCACGTCGGGGAACTCGGCGTGCATCTTCGCCAGCGTGGCGGGCAGGATGTGCTGGCCGGCCGGGAAGTTGTAGCCGACGCGGACGGTGCCGGTGCGCCCGGCGGCCGCCTCGCGTGCCGAATGCGCGGCCTTGTCCATCTGCGCCACGATGGCACGTGCCTCGGTCTCGAAGGCCCGGCCCGCCGAGGTGAGCCGCACCTCGTGTGAGGTCCTGGCGACGAGTTCGACGCCCAGCGTCCGTTCCAAGCGTTGCAGTTGTTGACTCAACGATGGTTGTGTCAGGTGCAGCCGCGCTGCCGCACGCCCGAAGTGCAGCTCTTCGGCTATCGCGAGGAACGACACCAGATGTCTGAACTCCATTTCCGACCTCCGCCCGGCTGTACTGGCCAAGCCTCGCCCACTCCGGAGAACACCTGGTGAACCTTCGCTGCAGGCCGCAAGACACCTCGATTAGCTGATGGTGCGGCAGGCCTCGACGAACCTCGTGAGCTCCGCGTGGCGCTCACTCGGCGTGTCGACCGCCCGGTTGAGTACCCGGATGAGGTGCTCGTAGGCGTCGGTGTGATCGTAGCGGGCGGTGTCGGCGATCTTGAGCGCCCACCGCCAGTACCCGCGGATGCTGCCGGCCAGCGGCATCCGGAACTCCGCGATGACCGCCCTGATCGGCTCGATCACGTCGTCGCCGTGGGCGCGGAGGTAGCCGGCGACGACGTCGGCCATGAACGTGAAATGCCGGGCCTCGTCGCGCGACAGCCTGGTCAGCACGTCGGACAGCACAGGATCGCCGACGACGGCGCGCAGCTGCTGGTAGTAGATCTGGGTGGCCTTCTCCTGCACGAGCGCGTAGGCGAAGAACTGGACGGGGTGGTCGAAGGGCAGCTCGAAGCGCGCCTGCCCGGGTTCGACGAGTGCCTTGCGCAGCTGTTCCTCGCCGCTCATTCCGGCGGCGATTTGATACCGCGTGAGTGCGCGCGCGTGCGTATCTTCTTCGGCGGCCCAGCGCACCGTGAAGTGATACAGCTCACGATTGTGCTCGTACAGTTCCGGCTCGACCGAACCGTCCGCCGGGAAGTTCTCGGTGTAGAGCGAGAAATAGCCGGGCAGGTGGTCCTCGATGAGCGTGATGAACTCGACCGCCGAGCGCTGTCCCTCGGTGAGCCGGCACGCGTCGGCACGCGTCCAGTCCGTGGCGGTCTCGACGTTCCACTCGCGGGCGTGGGCCGCGCCGGTGAAGTACCTGGCCACGGCATCGGCCATGTCCTGGGTCGGTAGCACGCGCATGAATGCTCCTAACGGGACTTCTGGCAGGTCAGGGCGTAGTGCTTGGTGGTGTAGCCCCAGCCGGCGTTCGCGATTTCCAGATAGTGCAGCAGTTCCGCGCGCTGCGGGCTGTCGGGCAGTGTGCGCAGGTTCTCCAGCCAGCATTCGATGGTGCGCCGGTAATCGCTGGTGAGATCGTGCACCGCGCGGATCGAGAATCCCGCCGATTCCGCACCCGCGATCAGTTCCGACAGCGGGCGCAGCTCACCCGAGCCGAAAATGCTGTGCCGCACGAATTCGGTGCCCGGCCGGTCGTCGTAGGCCGCGCGGATCGCGGCGCTGCGGAAGCAGCTTTCCGACAGGTACAACAGCCCGCCCCGGCGCAGCGCGCGGCGGATCTTGGCGAACACCGCGTCCAGCGGCGCCATGTGCACCACCGAGCCCAGCATCGTCACGGCGTCGAACCCGCCGCGCTCCGGTTCGTAGCTCTCGAACTGCGCGACCTCGGTGCGCACGAGCTTTTCCAGGCCGAGGTCGGCCACCCGCTCGGCGATGTAGGCGTGCTGCCGCGCGGCGGGGCTGATGCCGAGCATGTGGCAGCCGTATTCCTGCGCCATGAACAGCAGCAGCGAACCCCAGCCGCAGCCGACGTCGAGAATCCGCTCCCCGCCGAGCAGCCGCAGCTGCCCGGCCACGAACGAGAGCTTGCGCCGCTGCGCCTGCTCCAGCGAGGTGGTGTCGGCGTCGAACAGCCCCGAGGAGTACTTGCGCAGCGGATCGAGGAACCGCGCGAAGATCTCCGGATCGAGATCGTAGTGCTGGTTGGTGGCGGCGGTCATCCCTGTTCCCTGGCGATGGCCTTGTCCACGACGGCGACGACCTGGTCGATGGTGGTGAGCCCGAAGATCTCGTCGTCCTCCAGCTCGATGCCGTAGGCCTGCTCGATCTTCGCGACCATCCGCAGCACCTTGATCGAATCCGCGCCCTCGACGGCGCGCAGGTCGGTGTCGGGCCGCAGACTCTCCGGCGCACGGCCCAGTTCGGCGGCGACGATCTCGGTCACGGTGGTGGAAACGGCCAGCGTCATAGTTCGCTCCTTTGTGGTTTGTAGCTTGCGGTCGCGGTGCCGACGACGCTGCCGGCGAAATCGAGGAGCTCGGCAGTGGCGTGCACCAGCTCCGGCTTGAAGTCCGCGCGGGCGACGCATCGGTAGCGGCCGCCGACTCGCACGACGCCGACGTAACGCATCCGCATCGACGTGGTCAGCGCCGGTACGCCGAGCCGCATCACGATGAGGTTTCCCATGGTCTCGTCGCAGATCACGCCGAGGATCCCGCCGTGCACGACACCGGGATAGGACTCGTAGCGCTTGTCCAGGCAGAACTCCGCACTCAGCGCGTCACCGGAGTCCGCAAAGGACAGTTGGAGACCGGTGGGATTGTGCGGTGAGCAGCCGAAACAGTGGTGATCGGCGCGACCGGCCCAGGGCAGTGCCGCGGTCATCCCAGTGCCGTCGCCAGCGCCCGGAGCACCGCGCGGTTGGAGGACAGGTCGTACCCGGTGAGCGAACCGAACGTGCGGCGGATCTTGCTTTGCAGCTCGTCCAGTTCGCCGTTGTCGGCGACGGTGTCGAGGAACAGCTCGAAACCGGTGTCGATGGTCTCGGTCTCGGCCAGCTCGTCGAGCCCGGCCTTGAACACGCCGACCGGGTGCTTGATCTTGTCGTCGGAGGTGTAGAAGTACAGCGTCTCCAGCACCGAGGGCACCTCCTCCGGATGCTCCTCCAGCCGCTTGGCGGCGAAGTGCCGGAACTCACGCGCGTGTCCGGCCTCGTCGCGGCTGGCCCGCAGCAGGAGGTCCTTGAGCACCGGCTCGTCCACCCAGGCCGATACGGCGCGGTAGACGTGGTTGACGGTCAGCTCGGAGATGATGTTCGTGGCGAGCGTGGCCGACGGCGTGGTGCCGGGGTCGTACGGCGCGCGCATGGCAGCGACCGCGCGGTTGTCCACCTTCTCCCCCACCGCCTGCAGCCAGGAGCTGAACGCGTAGTGGTGCTGCACCTCCTGGTAGCCCCAGATCACCGCGAACGCGGAGAAGTCGTAGTCGTCGGCGAACTCGTTGAGGAACCCGTGCACCGCGGCGATCACGTTGGACTCGCCCATCACCGCGCTCTTGACCAGCGTGACGTACTCGGGCTTGACCAGGCCGCGGTCGACCTCGGCCAGCGGCAGGGTGAACAGCCGCCAGTGGTTGCGGTCGTAGTGCCGGAAAACGTCGAGGCTGTGCATCTGGTCCATGTCCGGCGTCGCCGTCATGCGCTCTCCCGTGTCTTGTAGCGTTCGCGCATCGCGAGCCGCTGGAGCTTTCCACTGGTGGTGCGGGGAATGGTGCGGGCGGGCACGAGATCGACCACGAGATCGCGAAGACCGAGCTCGACCGAGCAACGCCCGGCGATGTCGTCACGCAGCCGTTGCCGCTCGGCAGGATCGCGCAGCACGGTCTCCGCGCACACCACGATCCGTTCATCGTCCACAAAGGCCACACACCGTCCCTTGTAGACTCCCGGGACGAGCTGCGCGATGGCCTCCACGTCGAGGGGATACACGTTCTCGCCGCGCACGGTGATCATCTCCTTGACCCGTCCGGTGAAGAACAGCTCGCCGTCGCGCAGGTACCCGAGGTCGCCCGTGCGCAGCCAGCCGTCCGCGGTGAAGGGCCCCTCGGGCCGCCCGAGATAACCGCTGGTGACGGCGGCCCCGGTCACCTCGATCTCGCCGACCTCGCCGTCCGGGACCCCGCCGGCGACGCGGACCCGCATGCCTGCGACGGCGCTGCCGAGCCCGACGATGGCGCGGGTGTTCGGGCCCTCCTCGCCCGCGACCGCCCTGCCCTTGCCGGCGAGCACGGCACGGTCGACGAACTCGTACACCGGTGCGCGGTCCAGCGGCGGGAGCGTCGCGACGAGGGTGGCCTCGGCCATGCCGTAGGCCGGGGTCATTGCCTCGGGGCGGAAACCGGCGCGGCCGAAGCGATCCAGGAACGCGCGCAGCGAACGCACCGAGATCGCCTCGGCGCCGTTGAACGCGACCCGCCAGTGCGACATGTCCAGTTCCCGATCCTCGGGCACCGCGGCCAGCAGGTAGTCGTAACCGAAGTTCGGCATCGCGCAGATGGTGGCACCGGTGGCCAGGAACTCGGTCAGCCACGCGGCGGGGCTCTTCACGAATGTCACCGGCGACCACACGGTGATGGGGATTCCGTTGAACAGCCCGGTGATCGTGCCGAACAGCCCCATGTCGTGGAACAACGGCAGCCAGCTGCCCCAGGCGTCCGCGTCCGTGATCTTGATCGCGGCGGTGATCGACTCGGCGCACGCCACCACGTTGTCGTGGGTCAGCACCACGCCCTTCGGCGCCGCCGTGCTGCCCGAGGTGAACTGCAGGACGGCGGCATGTCCGGGGGTGGCTCCCGGAAGCGGTATGTGGTCGTGTCCGGTCAGGGTGGCGGCCTCGAAGACGCGCGGGCCGGTCAGGTTGTCGGTCACCGGGCGCAGTTTGTCCACGGTGACCAGGTGGGTGAGCCGAGCACCGTCCACAATGGCCTGTGTGCGGCGGAGGTAGCCTTCCAAATCCCGCATGCCCATCGGCAGCGGCAGCGGACAGGCCGCGGCGCCGAGGCGGCCGGCGGCGAGCACACCCTGCAGGAACGCGACCGAGTTCGGGCTGAGAACGCCGATCGCGTCGCCGGGACCGGCGCCCGCGGCGGCGAGCCCGGCCGCCATCCGCTTCGACGTGTCCTGGAGTTCGGCGTAGGTCAGGGTTTCCCGCTCACCCGGCATCGAAATGGTCTGTTCCGGATTGCGTGAGGCCGCTTCGTCGAAACGGTCCGGAAGCGTGGCATTCACGCCTTCAATCTCGTGCACCGGTGTTACCGGAGGCAACGGCGAGCGGGCACGATCTATCGCCCCATTGGCATCGGGGCGCGGCACCGGGAATGTCAGCGCCGTTCAGCGCGTGTTCACCGGCGCGGAGCAAGATCGCTGTAATGACGGGGAAAACGACAATGCCCGTGCACATCAGACGCGACGGTTTCGATCCCGATCCCACACTCCGCGAGCTTCGCCGGGAATGCCCCGTCTCGCGCGTGGATTTCGCGACGGGCGGCTCGGGCTGGCTCGTCACCCGGTACGAGGACGCGCGCACCGTGCTAGGTGATCCGGCACTTTTTCCCAGCCACCCCAATGCTTTCATCGCTCAGGGCGACGAGGACGCCACCACTGCCCCGCCCGGTTTCCTGCTCGCCTACAACCCGCCGCAGCACACCAGGCTACGACGAATGCTGGCACCCGCCTTCACCATGAAACAGATGCGGCAGCTGCGGCCACGCGTCGAGACGATGGTGACCGAACACCTCGACGCGATCGAAAAGGCCGGTGCGCCCGCCGATCTCGTCACGATGTTCGCGCTGCCGATTCCGTCGCTGGCGATTTGTGAGTTACTCGGTGTTCCTTATGCCGACCGCGCCGATTTCCAAGATCGCAGTGTGCGGCGCACGGATTTCGCGTTGTCCCTGGAACAGCGGGCGGCCGCGCTCACCGAGTCACGGGCGTACCTGGCCGAACTCGTCGCCAAGCAGCGCGCCGAACCGGGTGACGACATTCTGGGCATGCTCGTGCGTGACCACGGCGACGTACTCACCGACGCGGAATTGGTGGGCGTCGCCGATCTGCTGCTGATCGCGGGCCACGACACGACGGCGCACATGCTGGCGCTCGGTGTCCTGCTGCTCCTCACCGAACCCGGGCATCGGGCGGCGATCCTGGACGACCGGGCCGATGCCACGATCGAGGAAATGCTGCGTTACCTCTCGGTGGTGCACTCCGGAATTCCCCGCATCGCGCGGGAGGACACCGAGCTCGGCGGGCAGCGGATCAAGGCCGGTGACCTCGTGGTGTGCTCACTGCCCTCGGCCAACCGGGACGAGACACTGGGCGCGGACACCGAACGGTTCGATCCGGCCCGGCGCATTTCCGCGCACATCGCGTTCGGGCACGGGATTCACCACTGCCTGGGCGCGCCGCTCGCACGCATGGAACTCGGTATCGCCTATCCCGCGCTGCTGCGGCGGTTCCCCAGCCTGCGGGTCGCGACTCCGTTGGCGGAGCTGCGATTCCACGCGCATTCGGTCGTCTACAGCGTCGAGTCGCTGCCCGTCGCCTGGTGACGCCGGCCGCGCACGGCGAACATCGCGGGCCCGGCGAGCAGGCTCGTCCCGGCCCGGCTCACCGCCCACCAGCGGTCCACTTCCTCGCGCGTCATCAGTCCACTCCGGACGATCCGGTCGCCGAAGCGGTCGGCGAGGTGCTGCCACGAGCGCCACGACAGGGACTGCACGCCACGGAACTCCGCGGCCACATCCGTCAGATCGAGGGCGAGCATGTCACCGAGCAGGCGCCCGCCGTAGGTGGCGTCGAAGCCGCCCGCGCCCATGATCTCCGTCAGCGCGGTGATCATCGCGGTATGCACCGGTTCCGGTGGTTCGACGCGGTCGCCGTAGGTCCAGTCGACTTCCTCCACCAGTAGCCAGCCGCCCGGTTTGACCGCGGCGGCCAGCCTGGTCAGCGCCTCGGCATGCGGATGCAGGTGCGCGACGAGCAGGCGCGCGTGCACCAGATCGAACTCCCCGCGCGGCAAGTCGTCCTGCATCAGATCCGCGGTGCGCACCTCGACCAGCGGCGGAACGTCGTCGAGGAACCGGGTGTCGGTGTCGACCGCGAGGACATGTCCGCCGGCGCCGACGATCTCCGCCAGCGACCGGGTGATCGAACCCGCGCCCGCACCGGCCTCCAGGCACCGGTGTCCGGGACCGATGCCGAGCTCCTCGACAGTGCGCAGGGTGCCCGGATCCCAGGCGCGTGCCATCGTGTCCAGCCGTTCCCGTTCCGCCGGTGCGCCCTGATCCAGTAGATATGCCACGGGTTTCCGGTCTAGGCCCGCGCCAGGGCGCGGGGCAATGACCCGGGCGCCCTTCCTATGGCCGGATTCGACGCGCCGATTTTCCCGCTCCCGCAAGGTGATCACCGATATCAAGGACAGGCACGCCGCCCGAGGAGAGGACCTTGGACATGACGGCTGAACCGGAGGTCGTCTTCGACGCCTTCCATCCGGCCCACCGCGCCAACCCCTATCCCCGCTACGCGATCATCCGCGACCACACCGCGCTGTTCCCGCTGCGTCCCGGCATCCACCTCGCCACCCGCTACGCCGAGGTGTCCGCCGTGCTCTCCGATCCCGACTGGGGCCACGGCTACGACGACGGCATCAACCCGTTCCGCCCAGGCGTGAACGCCGACGACGTGCCCGGCGGCATCGTGAAGATGGACCCGCCGCAGCACACCCGCGTCCGCGCGCTGGTCAACCGGCCGTTCACCCCGCGCAACACCGAGGACATGCGGCCGTACGTGCGGCGCCGCGTGGACGAGCTGCTGGACGAGGCGATCGCGGCCGGCGAAGTGGATTTGATGGAGGCGTTCGCGCGGCCGGTGCCGTTCTCGATCATGGCGGACCTGCTCGGGATTCCGCGCGAGGACTACGGCCAGGTGATGGACTGGTCGATGGCGCTCGTGCGCGGCACCGATCCGGACATCCTGCAGACGCCGGAGCAGCTTGCCCTGCGGGACAAGGCCAAGGCCGAGTTCGAGACGTATTTCGCGGACATGGTTTCCTTGCGCGCCGGCCAACCCCGGGACGATCTGTTCACCCACCTCGCCCAGGCGCTCGAGTCCGGCGCGGCGACCGACATCGAGATCCGCGGGTTATGCGTCGCGTTGCTGATCGGCGGCTACGAGACCTCGACCGACCTGATCGGCAAGGGCGTGGTGACCCTGCTGGAGCACCCCGATCAGCTCGCGCTGTGGCGCGAGCGTCCCGAGCTCGCCGGCCCCGGCGCCGACGAGGTGATCAGGTACGAGCCGCCGATCCTGCTCACCCACCGCGTGGCGCTCGCGGAGAAGGAACTGGCCGGGCGAACGTTCGCCCGCGGCGAAGGCGTTGTCGTGGTACTCGCCTCCGCCAACCGCGATCCGGCCGCCTACCCCGACCCCGAACGGTTCGACATCACCCGGTTCGCCGCGAGCCCGGCCCCGCCGCGCGCGATGTCCTACGGCGGTGGCCCGCACTTCTGTCTCGGCGCGCCGCTTGGGAAGATCATCGTCGAGTACGCACTGGACGCGCTGGTTCGCCGCGCGCCGGAGCTGGCCCTGGCCGGCGAACCGGTCTGGCGGGACACGGTGGCATTCCACGGTTTCGACAGCCTCCCCGTTCGCCTGCGGTGAAAGGAAAGCGATGACCGAGACACCACTCGAGCGCCGGCTCAAGGATCTCGCGGCGCTGGTCGAGCACGGGGTCGAAGCGGGGATCGGCGTCGGTCACTCGCTGGGGGTGCTGCTCGACACCCTGGAGGAAGGGCGCACGGTCTGGACGCTCAAGCCCTCCAACGCGGCGGCGAATGCCATGTTCACGGTGCACGGCGGGGTGATCGCCACGCTCATGGACACCGCGATGGGCAGTGCCGTGTACACCGCGATCCCCGACGGCGCGCTGTACACGACGCTGGAGTTGAAGGTCAACTTCGTCCGGCCGGTCGCGCTCGACGGTGATCTGCTGACCTTCGAGGCGAAGGTCGTGCACGTGGGCAAGCGGATCGCGACCGCGGAGGGCCGCGTCACCGACCCGAAGGGCAAGCTGATCGCGCACGGAACCACCACCTGCATGGTGTTCCCGCCGAGCGGTCCGTCCACTGAGGACGCCCCGCCGCCGCCGAACCCCGCGGCCGCACTGGACGCCTTCGATCCGAAGCACTGGCCCGACCCGTACCCGCGTTACGCCGCCGCGCGGGAGAAGCCGCTCATCTCGACCCCGCTGGGCGTGCGGCTGGCGACCCGCTACGCCGACTGCGCGGCGATCCTGCAGAACAACGACTGGAGCCACGCGCACGAAGCCGAACTGTTCCACCCCGGCGAGCAGAAGGCCGACCTGCCCACCTCGTTCCTGTGGATGGACCCACCCGACCACACGCGCCTGCGCGGGCTGGTCAGCAAGGCGTTCACCCCGCGCACGATCTCGACGCTCCGGCCGCGGATCGAGGCGCTGGTCACCGAGCTGTTCGACAAGATCGTCGACGCGGGCGAGGTCGATGTGATCACCGCGCTGGCGTACCCGCTGCCGCTGACGATCATCGCCGAGCTGCTCGGCGCCCCGGCCGAGCACCACCCCGAGCTGCAGCGCTGGTCCCGTGCGCTGGCGCGCGGGTTCGACCCGGATCCGCTGCTCTACCCCGAGGAGCGGGAGGCGCGCACCCAGGCGGC
>Ga0164243_10008487_pt1 | contig 15126 bp, 18 predicted proteins | sample OricompcompostOP_FD_108781 | JGI IMG/M metagenome (GOLD analysis project Ga0164243, IMG submission 108781) | Organic Plus compost microbial communities from Emeryville, California, USA - Original compost - Organic plus compost (OP) | ecosystem: Engineered > Solid waste > Mixed feedstock >... | reverse complement strand
TTCAGCATGACGACGTGCTGCGAAAGCCGGTCGCGCTGAGTTCGTCGAAGGGGGCGCATTCAAGTGCGGTGATGACGGCTGAGGAGCCTACACGTTGAACGGCAGGTTCTGCATGCGGTAGCGCTCGGGGTCGTTCTGCCATTTCTCGCGCAGCTTGACGAAGATGAAGAGATGGACCTTGCGGCCCAGGAGCTCTTCCAGCTCTTCCCGCGCCGCCTTGCCGATGGCCTTGACCGTGCGGCCGCCCTTGCCGAGGACGATGGGCTTGTGGCTCTCGCGCTCGATATAGATCACCTGCTCGATGCGCGCGCTGCCGTCCGCCCGTTCCTGCCAGTGCTCGGTTTCCACCGTCACCACATAAGGGATTTCGTCATGCAGGCGCTCGTAGAGCTTCTCGCGGGTGATCTCTGAGGCCAGCAGGCGCTCGGAAATATCGGAAATCTGGTCCTCCGGGTAGAGCCAGGGGCCGGGGCGCATGGCGTTGGCGAGCCACGCCCTCAGGTCCGCCACGCCGTCGCCTTTGAGGGCCGAAATCATGAAGGTCTCGGCAAATTCCACCTCGGCGGACAGTTGGGCGGCCAGCTCCAGAAGCCGCTCCTTCTTCACCAGGTCCACCTTGTTGAGCACCAGGACGGGCCTGACCTTCGGCGCGTGGCCGGATTTCAGCCCCTCCAGGATGGCCCTTACCTCCTCGGTGATCCCGTGGAAGACATCCACCAGCAGGACCGTGCAGTCGGCATCCTTCACGCCGGTCCAGGCGGTTTCGACCATGGCGCGGTCCAGCCGCCGCTTCGGCGCGAAGATGCCCGGCGTATCGACGAAGATGATCTGCGCATCCCCTTCGATGGCGATGCCGGTGATGCGCGTGCGCGTGGTCTGCACCTTGCGGCTGACGATGGAGACCTTGGCTCCGACCAGGGCATTGAGGAGCGTGGACTTGCCGGCATTGGGCGCACCGATCAGGGCCACGAAACCGCACCGCGTCTGCGATGCCTCACGGGGAGGTGCATCCGTCATGCTGCGCTGCCTTTCTGCCGGGCGATGGCCAGCAGCTTCTTGGCCGCCGCCTGTTCCGCCACCTGCTTGGAGCGGCCCACGCCTTGCGCCCCCATCTCCCTGCCCACGGCCACCGCCATGGTGAAGATGGGCGCATGGGGCGGCCCGTCGCGCCCCACCTCGCGGTAGGTGGGCGTGGCCATGCCTCTGGCCTGGGCCCATTCCTGCAATTCGGTCTTGGCGTCCTTGGGCGCCGCCTTCTGGTCCTCGATGAAAGGCGCCCACCATCTGAGGATGAAGGCGGACGCCGCTTCCATGCCCGCATCGAGATAGAGCGCGCCGATGACCGCCTCCAGAACGTCGGCGAGGATCGCCGGCTTTTCGCGCCCGCCGGAATCCTCTTCCGAACGGGAAAGGCGGATATGCGGCGCCAGCCCGTTCTCGGCGGCGATGTCGGCCAGGGTCTCCCGGCGCACCAGCGCGTTGTAGCGGGTGGCCAGCTCGCCCTCGGGCGCGTCCGCGTAGCGGTCGTAGAGAGTGGTGGCGATGACGAGACCGAGCACCCGGTCGCCCAGGAACTCCAGCCGCTGATAGCTCTGTCCCGCATCGACGCTCGGGTGGGTGAGCGCCGCCGCGATGAGCGAGGCATCCTCGAAGGAATGCCCAAGAAGGTCTTTCAGTTTGGCGCGCCGCACAGGCATGGCTCCGCTATTCCATCTCGCCTGACGATAACTTGGGTATGAGCATCGCCATGCCTAATGGATGAGATGGAAGAAGCGGTTCCACCGCCAGGCGAACGGCCATTTCCAGAATTCCAGTATATTGGCGCTGCCGTCCGTGGAGAAGAACAGGATCTCGGCCCTGCCGATGAGATTCTCCGCCGGCACGAAGCCCACCACATAGGAGACGCGGCTGTCCTGGGAATTGTCGCGGTTGTCGCCCATCATGAAATAATGGCCGGGGGGCACGGTGACCGGGCCGTAATTGTCCAGGTCGCCGTTGAAGCGGGTGTCCAGGGTGGTGTAGCTCTTGCCGCCGGGCATGGTCTCCCGGTACTGCGGCATGCGGCGCACATTGCCGTATTCATCCTTGGAGACGAAATCCTCGATGCGCTCGCGCTTCACCGGCTCGCCGTTGATGTAGAGCACGCCGCTCTTCACCTCGATCGTATCGCCGGGCAGCCCGACCAGCCGCTTGATGTAATCGATCTTGTCGTTGGTGGGCAGGCGGAAGACCACCACGTCGCCCCGCTCTGGCTCAGACGCCAGGATGCGGCCGCTGAAGATATCCGGCGCAAAGGGCAGCGAATAATGGCTGTAGCCGTAGGAGAACTTGGAGACGAACAGATAATCCCCCACCAGCAGGTTGGGCAGCATGGACTCGGAGGGGATGTTGAACGGCTCGTACGCGACGGTGCGCAGGAAGACGGCGATGAGAATGGCGCTCGCAATCGTCTTGAAGAATTCGAGGTAGGGGTTTTCCGTCTTGCTCCTGGCGTTCACGGTCGCCCCCTCCTTGGCCGCGGCCTGGTCCGGCTTGGGCGGCTCGCTGTGCTTCGCCGAATGTGTGTCTTCGGTCATGGTCTCTCGGCTCTCCTTGCTTGGCCCATGTGGCCGTGTTGCCACCAGCTTGTCAAGCTGAAGGCGTTTGCGGCCCCAGATGAGAGGGATAGGCGGTAATCAGCACCATGGCCTGCGCCCAGGGATAATCGTCGGTCATCGTAAGGCTCACCTGCGCGGTCATGCCTTCGGGTATCAAGGCCTTCAGCCGCTCCGCCGCGCCGCCGGTCAGCGCCATGGTCGGCTGGCCGGTGGGCAGGTTGACGACCCCCATGCCCCGCCAGTGTACGCCGCCCCGGATGCCGGTGCCCAGCGCTTTCGAGCAGGCCTCCTTGGCGGCGAACCGCTTGGCATAGGTGGCGGCCCGGCCGGCGCGGCGCTCGGCCTTGGCGATCTCCACCTCGGTGAAGACCCGGTTGACGAAGCGCTCGCCGAAACGCTCCAGCGTCTGCTCGATGCGGCGGATATCCACCATGTCGTTGCCGAGGCCGATAACCAGCATGGCTAAACCTCGCCAGGGCCGTTGGGAATGGAGAGCACCCCCTCCCCTCCCTTGATGGGAGGGGACTGAGGGGAGGGTGATGCCTCCGCCGGTACAGGAGTTGACGCGGGGAAATCACCCCCTCCTCGGTCCTCCCCCATCAAGGGGGAGGAAGGAAGGGCGAGCGCCGTCGATGTGAATTCGATGAAACGCTTCATGCTCTACTCGCCGAAGCGTCCCTTGTTCATGTGGCGCAGCATCGTGTGGATGGATTTCTCCAATCCCTGGAACACGGCGTCCCCGATGATGAAATGCCCGATGTTCAGCTCCACCACCTCGGGGATGGCCGCCACGTCCTCCACATTATCGAAGGTCAGGCCATGACCGGCATGGACCTCGAGGCCGAGGGAGTCCGCCAGCCGGGCCGCGTCCTGCAGGCGCTTGAGTTCCAGCACCCGCTCCGCCCCGTTCACATGGGCGTAGGCGCCGGTGTGCAGCTCCACGATATCGGCCCCCACGTCCCTGGCCGCCCTGATCTGCTCCTCATCCGGGTCGATGAACAGGGAGACGCGGATGCCCGCCTCGCGCAAGGGCGGAATGTAGCTCGTCAGGGCGTTGTGGCCGGCGACGACGTTGAGCCCTCCTTCGGTGGTCAGCTCCTGACGCTTTTCCGGCACCAGGCAGACGGCGTTGGGCAGCACCGACAGGGCGATCTGCCGCATCTCATCGGTGGCCGCCATCTCGAAATTGAGAGGCAGGCCGCATTCCGCCCGGATGCGGCGCATGTCCTCGTCACGCATATGCCGGCGGTCTTCCCGCAGATGGGCGGTCACACCGTCGGCCCCCGCCCTTTCCGCCAGCCTGGCGGCGTCCACGGGGCACGGATGCGTGCCGCCCCGCGCATTGCGCAGGGTGGCCACATGATCGACATTGACGCCGAGGCGGAGGTCTCTTGGCTGTGTCATCCCTTTTGCGCTCCCCCATCGGCCATGAGCTTGCGCTCGCGCTCCAGAATCCTGGCGGCGCGGCGCCGGCGGTGGACGGTGATGAGATATTTGGATGGAAGATAGGTGATCCACCAGGTGGCGATGGCCACGGGAATGGACCCCACGATCATCGGCCCCAGCATCGGCGCGATGGACCGGAAGGGGCTGTGAAGGAGGTCGCCGAGCGACAGTTCGATGGAAGGATGCATGCCGGCCTCCAGCCCCAGGATCGCGCAGCCAAGGCGATAGGTGAATATCCAGATGAACGGGAACGTCCAGGGGTTCCCGACAAAGGTGCCGACGATCCCCGGCAGGCTCTGCCCGCCGAACATCCAGCAGAGAAGCAGTGTCAGCACGAAATGCAGGCCGATGAAAGGCGTCATGGAAACAGCCGCGCCGAAGGCCAGGCCCACAGCGATGCTGTGCGGCGAACCCTTCAGTCGAATGAGGCGATGTCCCCAATAGGTGAGCGTGCGGGTCCAACCGGCGGAAGGCCAAAAGGATTCCTTGAGTTGCTCCAGCCTGCTCCTGCTCTTGCGTCTCTTGAACACTCTTCCTCAACTGTCCGGCGTTCTCCGGCCGGTGCCGGCTCCGCCCACTATGCCATATCGGTCTATGACCGAACTCTTTCCACATCGTTGACGACGGTGCTCACCCGCAGCGCCGCGATGATGTTGGTCAAATGTTTCAGATCCTGCACCTCGACATCGACCTGCAGGACGTAATACTGCAAGGTCCGGTCGATCAGCTTGAGATTGGTGATATTGCCGCGGTACCGGCCGATCACCGTCGCCACCTCGCCGAGCGCGCCGGGATTGTTGGTTACATTGGCGACGATGCGCGCCACATGCAACTGTTCTCCGGCCGCCTTGTCCCAGGAGAGGTCCAGCCAGGCTTCCGGTTCGTCGGTGCGGTCCTCCAGCGTTTCACAGTCGATGCTGTGCACGGTGACGCCCCTCCCCGGCTCCATGATGCCGACGATGCGGTCGCCGGGGAGCGGATGGCAGCAGTCCGCCATATGCACGGCCATGCCCGGCGTCAGCCCCTTGATGGAGACCGGGCGGATACCGCTCACCGCCTTTCCGGTATTGGGCATGGGCTTGTCGGCGTCGCTCTGCACGGGAATGCCGGGGAACGCCGCCTCGAAGACATCCCGCCCCCGCGTCTGGCCCTTGCCCACCGAGACGTAAAGGTCGGCGTCGCTGGCGAATTTCAGCTTCTCGCGGGCGGCGGCGACGGCCTTCTTGCTCATCTCCTGGCCTTCCTGGGCGAAGGTGCGCTCCAGGATCGCCTCGCCCAGATGCGAATATTCCGCCTTCTCGGCATCGCGCACGAAACGGCGGATGGCCGAGCGGGCCTTGCCCGTGACCACGAAGGCTTCCCAGGCCGGCTGCGGCGTCTGCGCCTTGGAGCGCATGATCTCCACCTGGTCGCCGTTCTGCAGCTCGGTGCGCAGGGGCACGATGCGCCCGTTCACCTTGGCGCCCACACAGGTATCTCCCACGCCCGTATGCACGGCGTAGGCGAAGTCCACCGGCGTGGCGCCCACGGGCAGCGCGATCAGGTCGCCCTTGGGCGTGAAGCAGAACACCTGGTCCTGGTATAGCTCGATCTTGGTATGCTCCAGGAACTCCTCGGGGCTGTGGCCGTGCTCCAGGATTTCCAGGAGCTCGCGCAGCCAGCGGTACTGCGCGCCGTCCATCTTGGCGCCCTGCTTGTACTGCCAGTGGGCGGCCACGCCATATTCCGCGATCTCATGCATGTCGACGGTGCGGATCTGGATTTCCAGCCGCTGCCCCTCCGGCCCCAGAAGGGTGGTGTGGATGGACTGGTAGCCGTTCACCTTGGGGGTGGAGATATAATCCTTGAAGCGGTGCGGCACCATCGCCCAGTTGGCATGCACCACGCCGAGCGCCCGGTAGCAGTCCTGCCGCGTCTTGACCAGGATGCGGAAGGCCAGCACGTCGGAGAGCTGCTCGAAAGAGACGTTGGACTTGGTCATCTTCCGCCAGATGGAATAGGGCCGCTTCTCGCGCCCGACGACACGGGCGGAGATGTTCTCCTCGGCCAGCAGACGCTCGATCTTCTGGGTGACCCGGGCCTTCAGGTCGCCACCCTGCTTCCTGAGAAACTCGAGCCGCCGCACGATGGATTCCCTGGCATCGGGGTGCAGTTCGGCGAAGGCCAGGTCTTCCAGCTCCTCCTTCATGGCCTGCATGCCGATGCGCTCGGCCAGCGGCGCATAGATTTCCATGGTCTCGCGGGCGATGCGGTGGCGCTTCTCGGCCTTCTTGATGTAATGCAGCGTGCGCATGTTGTGCAGCCGGTCCGCCAGCTTCACCAGGAGCACGCGGATGTCGCTCGACATGGCGAGCAAGAGCTTGCGGAAATTCTCCGCCTGCTTGGATTGTTCGGAGGTCAGCTCGATCTGGCTGAGCTTGGTGACACCGTCCACCAGCTTGCCGATTTCGGGGCCGAACAGCTCCTCGATCTCGGGGAGTGTGGCCACCGTGTCCTCGATGGTGTCGTGCAGGAGCGCAGTGACGATGGTCGCACCGTCGAGATGCATATCGGTGAGAATGCCCGCCACTTCCAGCGGGTGGGAGAAATAGGGATCGCCCGAGGCGCGTTTCTGCGATCCGTGGGCCTTCATCGAGAAGACATAGGCGCGGTTCAAGAGCCGCTCGTCGGCGTTCTTGTCGTAGGCCCTGACTTTCTCAACCAGTTCGTATTGCCGGATCACCTGTCCATTCCATCAAGCGAACAACAGCCGTTGAGCGCCTGAAGCGCCCGCACGGCTGCTTACACCATATCACATAGGTATTTCGCCCCCGTATGTCACCTGCGGCCACACGCCACGGGCAGCCGGGCGGGCGCTCGGTATGGATCAGTCTTCGTCGGCGGAGTCTTCGGCCTCGTCGCCCTCGTCGGCCTCAGCCTCGGCGGAGGCGGACTGCTCGGAGACCATGCCCAGGGCCTGGGCCAGGGCTTCCGGCGTCAGCTCCTCGTTGCCGGAGGCGACACGGCGGCTGGCCTCGATGATGGAGAGGTCGTCCTCTTCCGGCTCGTCCACTTCCACATGGGCCTGCATGCCGCTGATCACCAGGTCGCGCAGACGATCGGCGGTTAGCGCCTCCTCGGCGATCTCGCGCAGGGCCACCACGGGGTTCTTGTCGTTGTCGCGGTCCACGGCCAGCGGCGCGCCCGACGAAATGGCCCGGGCCCGATGGGCGGACAGGAGAACGAGGTCAAACCGGTTTGGAACCTTGTCTACACAATCTTCAACGGTAACGCGCGCCATTCAATCTCTCCGGGGTCTCTGAATTCAGGTGGGCTGTTTTAGGAGGATATGCCGCAATTTGCAAGGGTTTCAAGCGGGGCGCGGCATCCTGTCCAATATGCCCTCCCCCCGCGCAGGCGGGAATGACGACAGGGCTGGCTGGCCCCTACCCTTTCAACGGCTCCACGATATCGCCTTGCGGGAGCTCCTTCATCAGCTCGGCGGCGGTCTTCTTCAGGACGGGATGTTTCCAGTCCGGCGCCAGTTCGGCGAGGGGCTTGAGGACGAAAAGCCGTTCATGCATGCGCGGGTGCGGCAGCACCAGGGCCTTGAGCTGCAGCTCGGGATCGCCCATCACCAGATCGTGATAGGCCAGAAGGTCGATGTCGACGATGCGCGCCTCCCAGCGCACGCGGCGCACGCGGCCGAACTCCGCCTCCAGCACATGCAGCCGGTCGAGCAACTCGCGCGGCCCCAGGTCGGTCTCCACCGCGGCCACGCCGTTGACGAAATTCGGCTGATCGGACGGGGGAACGGCGGTGCTTTCATACCAGCGCGAGCGCCCGGCGACGCGGATGCCGAAATCGCCCATGCGGGCCAGCGCCGCCTCCAGCGTTTCCTTCGGCGGACCGAATTCCGGCGACGGCAGATTGGCGCCGAGCCCCAGCAGAATCATCTGACATCACTCCCACTTGTCGAACGCAAGGTTTGCACCAGATATCTGAGTATTAAAGGAATTTCCACGCATATTCGCGTTGAGCATTCATTCCACCGATTTTTAAGCAAGGGTCATAGCGATGATGTTCGACTATCCCAATGAACGGGCCGCCATATTCATCGACGGCTCCAATCTCTATGCCGCTGCCAAGGCGCTGGACTTCGATATCGACTACAAGAAGCTCCTGGAAGAATTCGGCAAGAGATGCACGCTGGTGCGCGCCTTCTATTACACCGCCCTCCTGGACGACCAGGAATACTCGCCGCTGCGCCCCCTCGTCGACTGGCTGGACTATAACGGCTACACGCTGGTCACCAAGCCCACCAAGGAATATACCGACGCGCTGGGCCGGCGGAAGGTCAAGGGCAACATGGATATCGAGTTGGCCATCGACGTGATGGAGATGGCCGCCCATGTGGAGCATGTGATCCTCTTCTCCGGCGACGGCGATTTCCGCCGTCTCATCGAGGCCGTGCAGCGCAAGGGGGTCAGGGTGACGGTGGTGAGCACGGTCAAGACGGCCCACCCCATGGTGGCCGACGAGCTGCGCCGCCAGGCGGACCTATTCGTCGAACTCCAGGACCTGGCGCCCCTCATCGGCCGCGTGCCCGAACCCATGGCGCATACGGGGTAAACAGCCGAAGGACCATTTCGGATCACCGTTCGCCCTGAGCCTGTCGAAGGGCAGCTGGCGCTCAGGCAACGGTCGCAGAGGGAATGACCTGGTGGCACCCCATTCCAGGTAACTGCTCCACCCGTCACCCCCGCCTTGTGCGGGGGTCTGGCGCGCCAAGAGCGCGTGCTCTTCGAAGACGAGCCGGATGCCCGCTCGGAGGCGGGCATGACGCTTGGGGAAGCGAGACCCAAGAATCTGCCGGCTCCACTGTTCCAGGTCGCAAGTCCCGGGATTGGATGCGGAATCAACTTCAGCATGACTCCACCGCACTCCTCCGTTAAAACGGCGGACATGACCGCAGTACAACCCGCCCTCACCGACCCGTCCCCTGATTGTCCCCTCTGCCCCCGCCTCGCGGCCCTTCGCCATGAGCTGCAGGAAAGGCATGATGACTGGTTCAACGCGCCCGTGCCCTCGTTCGGCGACCCTGAGGCCGAATTCCTGGTGGTGGGTCTCGCCCCCGGCATGAAGGGGGCCAACCGCACGGGCCGGCCGTTCACCGGCGACTATGCGGGCGTGCTCCTTTATGAAACGCTGGCCGAGATGGGCTTCGCCACCGGCCGGTACGACGAGCGGCCGGATGACGGGCTGGAGCTCAGGAATTGCCTGATCACCAACGCGGTGCGCTGCCTGCCCCCCGCCAACAAACCGGAACCGCGGGAGATCGCCACCTGCCGGCCCTTCCTTGTCAGGCAGATCGAGGTCCTGCCCCGGCTGAAAGTGATCCTGGCGCTGGGACGCATCGCCCATGAGAGCACGGTGGCCGCCTTCGGCCTGAAGAAGAACGGCTTCACCTTCGGCCACGGCGCGCAGCACCACCTGCCGGGCGGACGCCTGCTGATCGACAGCTATCACTGCTCCCGCTACAACACCCAGACCCGGCGGCTGACGCCGGACATGTTCCGTGATGTGATCAGGGCCGCCAAGGCGGCACTGGGCTGACCCCTCAGCCCACCAGGGCGGCGCCAAGGCCCATATAGACCAGCATCGCCGCATAGACGACGACGCTGCCGATCATGAAGGACTTCAGAACCAACATCTTCAGCTCCCTGCCTGTCCCCACAGACTGCGCGGCCCCCACGGCCGCCACACCCACAAACGAGCAAGAAGCGGGCCAGACCGGCGGATTTCAATAAAATCAGAAGAATAGATGGTTAATGAGATTAACCATGATGCGAAGCTGTAAAGCGGGCTGACAGCCAACGGCTGCCGAAAACTCTCCCCTGACGATGATCATCGTGTGATGTTTTCTGTCGCAGCGCGATCCCGCGCCTCCACATGCTCCATGGCCACCCGGTCAGCACGCATCGGCCTGCACCGAACGCCGTGGCGGGCCGCCAATCTTTGGGCCAATTGACCTGCCGGCAATTCAGTATCCAGTGTTGCTTCCGGCTCGGGGATCACACTGTTTCCGGCGCCGGCGGCATTTCCCAGCACGGCAGCCAGCTCCATGGGAGTGATTGCCGGCAAAAGCGAATCCGGCTCATGGTCTTGCGTCTTGAAGACCGACAGGCCGGATGGAACAGTTATCGCACCCCTGCTCATCAAAGCGGACTGGGGAGGTCTGGTCAGGACCACCACATCGGCGCTGTTTCCCGCCAATGCGATCAGCCGGCCAACCGCCATATCCAGGAGAGTATACGCGGCCAGGACTCCCATAAGCTCCTCTTGGGATTTCGGCAGGCCGAGCGCTTCCACCATGTCCAGGAAGACAAAGCGGGCGGCGGGGGTCCCCCCCAGCCGCTTTGAAACGCTTACCGTGGACTCCAGTCGGGCCAACTGGGCCAGACCCTTCTGGCCGGCCACCTTCACCAGGGCTTCCCCCGGCGCACCAAGTCTCTGCCGCCAGAGGGGGCCTTTCAATTCCTCCGGGTGGACACGGGCCGAGACCATGTCTCGGGTCAGGAAGCGCGGACATACGGATTCCGGAAAAGCCGGCCAATTGGCGGCGGACCGGCCTTCCACATAGAAGAATGTATCGGCGACGACGGACAATCCGGGTATCTCCTCGGTCGAGCAGGTTCTATGCATGGCAGGCCAGCCGACGACATGCACATGATTGTCCTGCGCCGCTACTCGCTCCCAGACCGGTGTCATTCGCAAGTTCGACCTTTCGGCGAAGGTCACACCAAATCCGTCGGCCCGGCATACGGGATTGGCCCATACACCATGTTCCTCCGCTGCCGCGCCTGTCGCCACCGTCAGCCAGTCGGCAACAGCGCTACGTCCCGAAGTCCATGTGATGTCTCCACTGGCACCGCTCTCAATCAGATCAAGCAGGAAGGGCATCCGGCCTTCATCCAGGAGATGCCGGATCACGCCACCATCGGCTCCCGACAATGCGATAACCAACAGGCTCATGGTTCCGCTTTCCCGCTCCAGACGAGGCTCAGCCAATAGTCCACCGTCTTTCCGCCCAAAGCGCGCATGAGGCGCAGGGACTTCACATTATGGTCGGCCACTCGTAGCCGATATTCGCGGATTCCTGCTGCCTGGCACGATTTGATGACTTCATAGAGCAGCCGGCCGGTGATTGACGAGCCCTGTACACCAGGCGCGATCACCACGTCTTCCGCCTGCATGACATCGTCTCTGCGCCCCAGGACCAAGGCGCCGCAGCATTTGCCGTTCAACAACACGGCGCGGGACAGGGAGTAATCCAGACTGCTCTCAAGATTTCCATGCAGGACATGGTGCCCGTCGGGCAGGACACCCAGCGTCTGCGCATGCAAGCGTTTGCTGTCCTCCTCCGCCACGCTTTCATAGGGCACGATCATGATGCCCCCGCGGTCGCGCGAGTGCAGTTTTTCCCAGCCTTTGATACGATTCCAGGCATCGCTCTGGGCGATACTCAGTTCATGGTGCCGGACTTCCACGCCAAACCCGAGCGCCTGGAGCAGATGACACTCGTCACTGTTCTCTCTCATGAAGGATGTCACGAAGTGATCGGCCCCCATGTCCCATGCCAGCCTCGCCAAGGCCGCCCCGACAGTCGTGTCGACATCCGGACGGCGTGCGTCCAGGAGAAGAAGTTCAATATAGTAGTCGCGCCCCCGATGCCTGATATGGGCTTCGGGAAGAATCCCGATGATGAACATCGGCTCTGCATCGGATCCACCGATATAGACTTCGGGAGGACGGCCAAGCCGGGGCAACGTATCGAAATAGGGAACGGTCAGCGCCCTTTCCGCATTGGTCGCAGGTCGGAACCCGACCAGCAGCCCTTCGCTCTCTCCCCGCGGTAAAATCTGCACTTCTTCCCTCTTCACCGTCCCTGAACCGCCGCTTAAGAACGTGTCGGATATTCTTACACGTCCCTCATTTTGTTAAGCATGATTTGAATATAAATAATTGAAGATAAATAAATTTTCGTGATTGGCATATGGCTTGCTTTTGTATCGGCAATTACAACTAGCATCTGGAAGTGACATGAATAAAAAGATAACATTGGTGGCTACGGTTTCCGCAATCGCAACTCTCTCCGCGACTGACTGCATCGCCGCACCCATTCAATGGTCATCCGACTTTGGCGGTAACGATCATTGGTACGAGTTGAACCTCGATGCTATGGATTGGCAATCCGCCGCAACGGAAGCGGAAAACCGCGGCGGCTATCTGGCGACGGTGACGTCCGCCGCCGAAAACCAGTTCCTTCAGTTCCTCTTGGCTCCCTTTCATGAAGACTTCTGGATCGGCGGGTCCGACGCCGATAGTGAGGGAAGCTGGTACTGGATGACCGGCGACGAAGCCGGGCAGCAGTTCTGGGAGAGCGGCAAGAAAAGCGGCTCCGCGGTAAACGGCATGTACAACAATTGGGGATTCACCGAACCCAACGATTCCGGAAATGGCGAGGATTACCTGGCCTATACCCGCAGCATTGCCTCTTTGGGATTTTATGGTTGGAACGACCTGAACGGCGACAACAACGAATATTCGATCATCGAATACAACGACGACCCGAATGCCGTTCCCGAGCCCTCCACCGCCGCCTTGGCCCTGGCTGGTCTGGCCGGTCTGGCTCTGCGCCGCCGCAAGAAGACCGCATAAGGCAAATGACATACAAGAAAGGGGCCGGATTGTCCGGCCCCTTTTTATTATCTCAAACGTCGTGCCTGAGCAGGCGCTGCTTCTGGCGTTGCCAGTCGCGTTCCTTCTGGACTTCGCGCTTGTCGTGGCTCTTGCGGCCCTTGCCGAGACCGAGTTCGATCTTGGCGATGCCCTTGTCGTTGAAATAGAGGCTCAGGGGAACGAGCGTCATGCCCTTCTGCTGCACGGCGGCGCCAAGCTGGGCGATCTCCTTCTTGTGCATGAGCAGCTTGCGGGGCCGCCGGGGCTCGTGGTTGAAGCGGTTGGCATGGCTGTAGGCCGGGATGTCGGCGTTGATGAGCCAGGGCACCCCCTCCTCCATCGAGGCATAGGATTCGGCGATATTGGCCTTGCCCTCGCGCAGCGACTTCACCTCGGTGCCGACGAGCATGATGCCCGCCTCCATCTTCTCCGATATTTCGTAATTGTGGCGGGCCTTGCGGTTCTCGGCCACCACTTTCATCTTCCTGCTCGGGGCGGGACCGGCCATGGCTCAGAGCGCCTTCAGCCCCGCATGGGCGATGGCGGCATCCAGCAGCTTGCGCGTGGCCTCCGTCACCGGCACCAGCGGCAGGCGCACGTCCGACCGGCAGATCCCCAGCCTCTCGGCCACATACTTGGTGGGCGCCGGGTTGCTCTCGGCAAAGAGATCGCGGTGGAAGGGATAGAGCTTGTCCTGGATGCTCCGCGCCGTGGCGAAGTCGCCGGCCATGGCCGCCTCCTGGAACTGGGCGCAGAGCCGGGGAGCGACATTGGCCGTCACCGAAATACAGCCGTGACCGCCATGGGCCATATAGCCCAGCGCGCAATCGTCATTGCCGGAAAGCTGGATGAACTCCGTGCCGATGGCCAGCCGGTAGGCCGACACGCGGGCCACGTCGCCCACCGCGTCCTTGACGCCGATGATGCGCGGCAGCTCGGCCAGCCGCGCCATGGTGGCCACTGAGACATCCACTATCGAACGGCCGGGGATGTTGTAGATGACCAGCGGGATGTCGATGGCGTCATGCACCGCCTTGAAATGCTGGTACATGCCCTCCTGGGTGGGCTTGTTGTAATAGGGCGTGACCACGAGCACCGCGTCCGCCCCGGCCTTGGCGGCATGCTGGGCCAGCATCACGGCTTCCGAGGTGGAGTTGCTGCCGGCGCCGGCGATCACCGGCACGCGTCCGGCCGCTGTCTTGATGCACAGCTCGGTCACTTCCATGTGCTCGGCGTGGCTCAGCGTCGGGGACTCCCCCGTGGTGCCGCAGGGCACCAGGCCATGGGTGCCCTCGGTGATCTGCCAGTCCACCAGTTTCTCAAAGGCGGCCTTGTCCACCAGTCCGTTGGCAAACGGGGTGATGAGCGCGGTGATCGAGCCTTTGAGCATGGGGATTCTCCTGAAAATGCGGGTGCGACCATATCCCCGGCTCGGCAGGCCTGCAAGCCCGGATGCGCGGGCCGTTCCCGCAAAATGGCGCTGAACGAATCCGCGGGCGGGGCGTTGGTTCCCTGATGCAACGAGACAGAAGGAGCAAGCCATGACCAGCGCAGGCAAGGGAATGGGCGGCGGCCCCGGAGCACAGCACGGCGCCAAGGGCGCCGGCGCCGAAACCCGCCCCGAGGACCTGGAGGAAGTGGACCTGGAGCGCCAGGAGAAGGGCTATAACCGCCTCCAGGGCGACGATCAGGCCAATGTGCGCAACGAGCGCAAGGCCCAGGCCGACGTGAAGAAGGAAACGGACGATCCCATCGAGAGCATGGAGAAGCTGGACAAGGACCGGCGCGCCCGGGAGGACCTGGGCAAGGGCAATCGCGCCTCTTCAAACAGCCGTGAAGACTGACGGCACGCGGAATAGGGCGTTGAAGTCTCACCCGCCCCCACGGTAAGTTGTGGTCGCCAACCAGAAAATCGGGAGAGACTTATGAAGACGCGCGCGGCCGTGGCCTACGAAGCCGGAAAACCCCTTGAGCTGGAAGAGATTGACCTGGAGGGCCCGCGCGAGGGCGAAGTGTTGGTGGAAATCAAGGCCACCGGCATCTGCCACACCGACGAATTCACCCTCTCGGGCGCCGACCCGGAGGGCATTTTCCCCGCCATTCTGGGCCATGAGGGGGCGGGCATCGTCCGCGAGGTCGGCAAGGGCGTGACCAGCGTTGCCGAGGACGACCATGTGATCCCCCTCTACACGCCGGAATGCCGGGAATGCGAATATTGCCTGAACCCCAAGACCAATCTCTGCCAGAAAATCCGCGTGACCCAGGGCAAGGGCCTGATGCCGGACGGCACGAGCCGCTTCTCCAAGAACGGCAAGACCATCTACCACTATATGGGCACCTCCACCTTCTCCAATTTCACCGT
>Ga0164243_10008486_pt1 | contig 15126 bp, 11 predicted proteins | sample OricompcompostOP_FD_108781 | JGI IMG/M metagenome (GOLD analysis project Ga0164243, IMG submission 108781) | Organic Plus compost microbial communities from Emeryville, California, USA - Original compost - Organic plus compost (OP) | ecosystem: Engineered > Solid waste > Mixed feedstock >... | reverse complement strand
ATCCAGTTTATTACCGATTGCATTCAGCATATATTCAGCCTTTTCTTTCGCAGCCTGCAACGCTTTTACCTTTACTTCTTTCCTGTAAGCTTCCATCTTGCTGGAAGAGTAAGAAGCAATTCGCGCGCTTTCAACGCCTTCGGCATCCACAGCGCCTAAGATAGCATTGATCTTATCCAGCCTGTTAAGTTTCAGGCGATATTGTTTGCGGGCCATAAATTCCAACGGATCTTTTTTCTTACGGGTCCAATCGTAGTTACTGCCGTAAACATTTTCGATGGTGAAATTCTCTTTAGGTACGCCTGCCGCAGCAACAGCATCCTGCAGTTGTTTTTCCAGTACGCTGATCTCTACTTTATTTTTACCTTTTAAGTATTCGCGTAAAGAGATATTGAAATAGATCTCATCTGGTGTGATCTCCAGTTCCGCCGATCCTGTAACTTCAATTTTCTTCTGGGTTTTAGTATCCTGTTGTTGTGCAAATGCACCTAATGTTAAAATCAACCCTGCAGCAAGTAACAATAACTTTTTCATGATTCTGAGTTTTTATAATGATTCGATAATTTTCCCACATGATGCAGTGGAAGGATGTGTTTCCACAGCATAATTTCTTAAAGTTATGTTAATGCATCAGCGAGTATCCATACGTAACGGATAGCTGTCGAATATGTTACAGGTATGTTTTTATTTACGGCTGTCAGACATCTGTTTCAGGAAATCATACAGGTCGTTCATGCTGCGGATGCGGTTTACAACCAGCATGAAATTCTTTCCGACCTGCTTCAGTTTCGCATTATTGGTGCGGGTCTGGATATAAGTAAGAATATGATTGAAGGTGGGAGATTCAAAATATGGAGAATCAGGGTTGTTGATGAAATAACAACGCAGGTTTTCTTCTTTTAACATCATTTTTTCGAAGCCCAGCTGGATAGCCATCCAACGGCAGCGAATAGCGGTGAACAGGTCTTTAACCGGCTCAGGAAGCGGGCCAAAACGGTCTATCATATCCCTGATGAAAGTTTGCAGTTTGCCTTCTTCAGTGATATTATCCAATTCCTGGTAGAGGTTCAGTCTTTCCTGTATGCTTTCTATATAAGTATCCGGTATCAGGATCTCGAGATCGGTATCAATAGTACAGTCGCTGACAAAATCTTTTTTCTCTTCCAACTGATCTTTGAACAGGTCGCGGAACTCGTTTTGTTTCAGTTCCCTGATCGCTTCATCCAGGATCTTCTGGTACATATCGAAGCCTATTTCGGCCATGAAACCGCTTTGCTCGCCACCCAGCAGGTTACCGGCGCCGCGGATATCGAGGTCGCGCATGGCGATCTGGAAACCGCTACCCAACTCGCTGTGCTGCTCCAGGGTTTGCAAACGTTTACGGCTATCCTGCGGCAATGTGCTCATAGGAGGAGCCAGTAAATAACAGAACGCTTTTTTATTGCTGCGGCCTACACGTCCCCTGAGCTGATGCAGATCGCTCAGCCCAAAATGATGTGCATTATTGATGATAATTGTGTTAGCATTTGGAATATCTACCCCGCTTTCAACAATATTTGTACAAACGAGGACATCATATTTCCTGTCAATAAAGTCGAGGATCACTTCTTCCAGCTGATGCCCTTCCATTTGCCCATGCGCGGTAGCAATAGCCAGGTCAGGACATAAACCCTGGATCAGTCCGGCCATTTCTGCCAGTCCTTTTACCCGGTTGTGGACGAAGTAAACCTGTCCGCCCCGCTCTGTTTCATAATAGATAGCGTCCCGGATCAGGTCCTGGTTGAATACCTGCACTTCCGTTTCAATAGCCTGCCGGTTAGGAGGAGGGGTATTGATAACTGAAAGATCGCGGGCGCCCATCAGCGAGAACTGCAGCGTTCTTGGGATAGGCGTAGCCGTTAGCGTCAGCGTATCCACGTTATGTTTAAGTTGCTTGAGCTTTTCTTTTGCCGATACGCCGAATTTCTGCTCTTCATCCACTATCAGTACGCCAAGGTCTTTAAACTTCACATCTTTTCCCAGCAGGGCATGAGTACCGATAATGATATCTATCTTTCCTTCTTCTAATTTTTTCAGCGTTTCTTTCTTCTCTTTTGAAGATTTAAACCTGTTCAGGTAATCTACTGTACAAGGGAAATCCTTCAACCTGTCTGCAAACGTTTTGAAATGCTGGAAAGCCAGGATGGTGGTAGGCACCAGTACGGCGGCCTGTTTGCCATCGACTACCGATTTAAATGCAGCCCGGATGGCTACTTCAGTTTTACCGAAACCAACGTCGCCGCATACCAGGCGGTCCATAGGTGCGCCTGATTCCATATCCCTTTTCACATCGGCGGTTGCCTTGCTCTGATCAGGAGTATCTTCATACAGGAAAGATGCTTCCAGCTCTGTTTGCAGGTAAGTATCGGGCGAGTGGGCAAAGCCCTGTTGCGCTTTGCGGACAGCATACAACCTGATCAGGTCTTTTGCAATATCCTTTACCTGGGTTTTGGCCTTCTCTTTCAGCTTATCCCAGGCATCGCTGCCCAGTTTATTTACCCGTGGCTCTACGCCTTCCTTGCCTGTGTATTTGCTGATCTTGTGCAGGGAGTTGATATTTACATACAACAGGTCGTTATTCTTGTAAATGATCCTGATGGCTTCCTGCATTTTACCTCCTACTTCGATCTTCTGCAAACCGCTGTACATACCTACTCCATGGTCGATATGGGTTACATAATCGCCGGGTTGCAGTTCTCTCAGCGTTTTCATGGTGATCGCCTTATTCTTGTTATAGGCTTGTTTCACCTTGTATTTATGGAAACGCTGGAAGATCTGGTGGTCTGTGTAACAAACGATTTTAAGAGAATTTCCTATAAACCCGCCGCTGATGGCAACAGGTATGGGATAGAACACGAAGTCGGCTTTCAGGTCTTCAAAAATACTTCTGAGCCTTTCCAGCTGACGTGGGTTATCGGAAAATATGAATAGCGAGTATTTGTTCTTGTTATGCCTGTCGAGATCTTTGATCAGCATATCGAACTGCCTGTTAAATACCGGCTGTTCCTGCGTATCAAAGGCCAGCTCCGTAGGCTGGTGGCCGTGTTCAGCCAGCCAGTCTTTGCTGTTGAAAACAATGGTGGTACGTTCCAGCACCTGCTCCATCAGGGTGGATGCTTTCACGAAATCCTCCTCTTTAAGGATCATTTCTTCATCCTCGTCGATCCTTACTTTCTGCCCTGATTGTAAAAAGTCGTCCAGCCTTTGCTCCAGCTGTTCGATCACTCCCTGTATGTATGCAGGGTCTTTCATCCATACAACTGTATTGGCAGGAAGGAATTCAAGCAATGATGTTTTAGAATGGGAACCGCTGCCATGGGTATCCATGTTGGCAATCAGGGTTACCTGTGTGAGCTTGCGCTCGCTTAGCTGGGTTTCAGGGTCAAATAGCCTGATAGAATCGATATCTTCTCCGAAGAGTTCTATCCTGTAGGGTTTATCGTTCCCAAAAGAATAGATATCCACTATTCCGCCTCTTACAGCATACTGGCCCGGTTCGTATACGAAATCGGTAGCATGGAAACCCCATTCCACCAGCTTTTCCAGCAGGGGATCCACTTCCAGTACATCTCCTACCTTTAATTGCACCATGTTGGCATTAAAGGCTTTGCTGCCGGATACTTTCTCCCATAAGGCTTCCGGGTAGGTCACCAATACTTTTTTCCGGATGCCATCGCCCGAGAGTTTCATAAGCGCTTCGGTACGCAGCATGCTATGGCTACTGTTGATCTCATGGAACTGTCCGACTTTTTTGAAAGAATCCGGGAAGTAGAAAATATCCAGGGCCTGGCTGAGTTGCTCCAGGTCGTTATGAAAATAGGCTGCCTCCTCTTTATCGTTTAAAATAAAGAGATGGTTTGCATCAGCATTTGCCCAGGTGCTCACTGCCACGAAACTGATAGCGCTTCCGTTTAATGATGAAAGCTGGAAGTATTGAGGAGTGGGAGATTGAACTCCTTTCACCAGTGCTTGCAGGCGGTTATCCCGCTGAAATAATTGTAATACAGCCTCTAAATTCATGAAGAATGCAAAGGTACGAAGAATTAAATATTAAAGATGCCGGTTGCGTGTTTTTTGGGTTTCTTTAACCCGGGACCCAATCGCTCCATTTCCATATATTTTTGTTATATTCATCATAACGAAAATTTACCGCTCATGGTTGAAGGATGGCACACTGGTATTGTAACAAAATTGGTGGATGCTACCCACAACACCCGCCGTTTCTGGATCCAAATACCTGACCTCGAAGCATTTCATTTCAAACCCGGCCAGTTTGTAACGCTGGACCTTCCCATTCACGAGAAAAAGAACAAGCGATGGCGCAGCTATTCCATTGCGTCGTGGCCTGATGGTACCAATACTTTTGAGCTGGTGATCGTTTTGCTGGAAGGAGGGGCGGGGAGTACTTACCTGTTTAACGAGATAAAAGTAGGAAGCGAGTTGCAGGTAAGAGGACCGCAGGGAGTTTTCGTATTGCCGGATTCGTTAGAACAGGAGCTTTTCCTGATCTGTACGGGCACCGGCATTGCGCCGTTCAGATCGATGGTTCACTATATTCATCAACACCAGGTAAAGCATGCGCCCATACACCTGATCTTCGGCTGCCGTTACCAGCAGGATCTGCTCTACGCAGATGAGCTGGGTCAACTGGCAGCCGAAATGCCCGGCTTTCATTACATCCCTACGCTATCGAGAGACCATGACTGGACCGGGCATAAAGGTTACGTACACCAGGTATATGAGCAGATGCTGGAACACAGGCCACCCGCCAACTTTTACCTATGCGGCTGGAAAGCTATGATAGATGAAGCCAAGCAGCGGATCATGGCACTGGGCTATGATCGTCATGCAATTCACCAGGAATTATACGGATAATTAAAAACGGTAGCCGATACTCCATTCAGGCACCGGGATGCGGGATGATAATTTGGAGCCGAATTCAGAAGAAATAAAGCCAGACAGGCCGGCACGCATGCTAATGCGGTTGCGCATATTGAGGCGGTAGTTCACTCCCCACCAGCCAAGCCAGGTGTAGGTAGTGGTTACATCATCGTACCAGAGCGAATCGCCCGTCAGGTAAGTCATTCCACCTCCTACTTCCACAAAATGTTTTTTCTTTCCAATTACATAGTTTAAGCCGAAAGGAATAGAAAGGATAGTAGGACGATATTCCGTTCTCTGCTTGCTGCCATTGATAGTACGATATTCGACATATTGCGGAATCACTCCGAGGCCCGCCCTCGCGCCAATCCCATTTTCCTTGCCTGTAAAACGGATATCGTAATTCACACCTGCAAAGGCTGTTGGCCCCCAGATGCTGAAGTAAACCTGTTGAAAATAACTGCGGGTAGGTTGATCCGTGGAATTGTCAGTGTTCACTTGCGCCGAAACAGAACAGGCATAAACCAAAAGAGCTATGACAGTTGTAATGGTTGATTTCATATAATATAGATTGTTCAACAGTTAAACGGCCATAGCCCTCTTATGTTACTTAAAGAATAATACTAGATAATTTTGCTTAATACCAATGCTTTCACGGCAGACATAGGGATACGCTCCTGCTCCATAGAGTCGCGGTGGCGGATGGTTACAGTACCATCTTCCTTGGTCTGGTGATCGATAGTTACGCAGAAAGGAGTACCAATGGCATCCTGGCGGCGATATCTTTTACCTATGGCGTCTTTTTCTTCATAGAAACAGTGGAAAGCTTGTTTGCATTCATCCATCAGCTCCCTGGCCAGTTCAGGCAAACCATCTTTTTTGGTAAGCGGGAAGATAGCCAGTTTGATAGGCGCCAGCTTGGCCGGGAAACGCATCACTACACGGCTGTCTTGTTTTTCAGGCGTACTGAGATCCTGTTCTTCGTATGCGTTGCAAACAGTGAGCAGGAACATACGATCCAGGCCTATAGAAGTTTCTATCACATACGGTACATAGTTCTGGTTGATCTCTGTATCGAAGTACTGCAGCTTCTTACGGCTGTATTTCTCGTGTTGTTTAAGATCGAAATCGGTGCGGGAGTGGATACCTTCCACCTCTTTAAAGCCAAAGGGGAATTCGTATTCAATGTCTACCGCTGCATCCGCATAGTGCGCCAGTTTTACGTGATCCTTAAACTGGTATTTGGCAGGATCAGTGCCCAGGCTCAGGTGCCATTGCATGCGCTCTTCTTTCCATTTCTCATACCACTCTTTCTGTGAGCCGGGGCGGATAAAGAACTGCATCTCCATCTGCTCGAATTCACGCATCCTGAAGATGAACTGACGGGCAACGATCTCGTTCCTGAATGCTTTACCTATCTGCGCAATACCGAAAGGTATTTTCATCCGACCGGTTTTCTGCACGTTCAGGAAGTTTACGAAGATACCCTGTGCAGTTTCAGGACGCAGGTAAATTTCGTTCGCCTCTTCGGTTACGCTACCCAACTGGGTAGAGAACATCAGGTTGAAGTTGCGTATATCTGTCCAGTTAGCAGTACCGCTTACAGCACATTTGATATTATTGGTTTCAATCAGCGTCTTTAATCCGGCCAGGTCGTTTTCTTTCAGCAACTGTTCCATCTGGTCGAGCAGGGCTTTGGATTTTTCAGGATCCAGGGTTTCTGCATATCCTTCGATGAGGTGATCAACCCTGTAACGTTTGTTACTGTCTTTGTTGTCGATCATCGGATCGCTGAAGCTATCTACGTGTCCGGAAGCTTTCCAGGTAGTTGGGTGCATGAAAATGGCAGCATCGATCCCAACGATGTTTTCGTGGAGCTGGGTCATGCTCTTCCACCAATAATCCTTGATATTTTTCTTCAGTTCAGCGCCGTACTGACCATAGTCGTAAACTGCGCTAAGTCCATCATATATTTCACTTGATGGAAAAACGAAACCATATTCTTTACAATGCGATATGATCGCCTGGAATTTATTCTGATCTGTAGACATAGTGGCGCAAATATAAATGGCATTTTTTAAAATACGTATGCCATTATAATATTATGTATATTTAATTGTTTATCCTTCTTCTACCTTTTCGGGGTCATGTGGAACTTCTATCTGTTTTATCCACACCGCATACTCGGTCGGATAGATCTGGGCTCCTGAATACTGAACATATACCCGGGTAAATACAGCCCCAAAATAAAGAATTGCGGCGGAATAATATACCCATAACAGAATGATCACAATAGAGCCTGCCGCTCCATAGGTAGAGGTAACTTTGCTTGCGCCCAGGTAATAGCCGATAGCAAATTTACCGAACATAAAGAGAACAGCCGTAGCAATAGCGCCTACCCGCACGTCTTTCCAACGGATACGTGCGTCGGGCAGTACTTTGAAAATAATTGCAAAAAGCGATGCAATAACAATGAACGGCACCACGAAATCTGCCAGCGAAAATAAGATGCTTGAAGTGAGCTTTCCCGGCAGCAGCTGTATGATCAGGGAAGAAAATAACTCTACCAGCCCGTTGATGGCCAGCGAAACCAGCAATATAAAACCAAGACTGATGACCAGTGAAAAGGAGAGTAGCCTGTTCAGCAACATTCTCACCAACCCGTTCTTTTTGGGTTTAGATTTCAGTCGCCAGATGTAGTTGATAGAATCCTGGATCTCTGCGAACACCCCAGTGGCGCCGATTATCAGGGTAACAAAGCCCACGATGGTAGCCCAGCTCATATCGCCGGAGAGGGAGGCGTTCCTGATCATGGCCTGAATCTGCAATGCAGCTTCGCTGCCCACCAGGCCTTGTATCTGCCCGTAAATATTGCCTTCTACCGCATCTTTTCCCAGGAACAGGTCGCAGAGGAAGATAATAATGATCAGCATCGGCGCTACAGAAAAGATAGTATAGTAAGCCAGTGCAGCGCTCAACTTCAACACCTTGTCATCAATAAATTCGCTGCCCGACTGTTTCAAAACAGCCCACAGGGTTTTGAGCTTTCTGGTTATTTGCATTTGCACAGGGTTTTATATGGAAAGATAAAAGGGTTATCTATTTCAGTTTGGGATTGTTATGGTGACGGGAAGCATCCCGGATATTCTTCTTCTCAAAATTCTTTTCCAGGGCAACCGTCATATCTATCCCCGTCTGGTTGGCGATGCAGAGCAGCACCCACATGACGTCTGCCAGTTCATCGGCAAGGAGCTTCTTGTTATCGCTTTCTTTAGACGACTGGTCGCCGTACTTGCGGGCCATGATGCGAGCCACTTCACCTACTTCTTCTGTAAGAATGGCCATGTTTGTTAACTCGCTGAAATAGCGAACCCCGGTAGTATTGATCCAGGCATCGATCTTTTCCTGTGCTTCCTGAATGGTCATGATGTAGTGTTTTTTTAAAGTTAATCTTTATTCCCGGTTATGCGAATCAATCAGGATGGTTACAGGGCCATCGTTGACCAACGCTACTTTCATATCGGCGCCGAAGATGCCGCGCTGGATAGTTGTACCCAAATCCTGTTCCAGTTGCAGGATCATTTTTTCGTACATGGGTACGGCTATCTCTGGTTTGCTTGCCCGGAGGTAGGAAGGGCGGTTCCCTTTTTTGGTAGAGGCAAACAGGGTGAACTGGCTAACCAGCAACAGATCGCCATTGGCGTCTTTCAGGGAAACATTCATGACGCCGGCATCATCATTAAATATGCGCAGGTTCACGATCTTGGCGCTTAGCCAGGCAATATCTTCCATGGTATCCGAATCTTCTATTCCCAGCAATACCAATAATCCCTGCTGGATCTGACCTGTAACCACTCCATCCACTGTTACGGAGGCTTCGCTGACGCGCTGAATAACTGCTCTCATAATTTCTGGTTTAAAACATCCCGGGAAGCCTGGCAAACAGCCTTATTTCCCCATTTCCACATATTTAAAGTAAATTTGTGATTCACAAAAATAGAAAAATGAATATCGATTTAACCCCTGAAATCACATTCCGTACCGCACGCAGCGGCGGCAGCGGCGGACAAAATGTGAATAAGGTGGAAACCATGGTAGAGGGTTACTGGAATTTCCAGGCTTCTGCCTTGTTAACCCAGGAACAAAAAATGCAGCTCCAGGAGAAGCTGGCCAACAGGATTACAGCAGAAGGACTTTTACAGGTAAGATCGCAGGAGGCGAGAACACAGTTAGGCAATAAACACCTGGTGATCGCCAAAATGAACGACCTGGTAAATAAAGCGCTGATACCTAAAAAGAAAAGAGTGCCAACAAGGCCATCTAAGGCTGCTAAGGAAAAGAGGCTGAGTTCTAAAAAAAAGCTGTCCGAAAAGAAACAACTCCGCCGGGGCGGATTCGAATAGCATGCAACCGCCTTAATTTGTAATTTGCGTCAAAATTTCAGGAATTGAGCATCAAGAAACTGGCTGGACAAACGGTATATTATGGTTTGAGTAATATAATGAGTAAGTTGCTCAATTATTTCCTCACGCCTCTTTACCTGGGGGTATTATCAGGAGCGACCTACGGAGAGTATTCCAATGTTTATGCTTTCATTCCCTTTGCCAACATAGTTTTAACTTATGGGATGGAAACCGCTTTCTTCCGCTTTGCGAAGAAAGGCAGGGAGAGTATTGTATTAAGTACATCTACCATTTCTCTCTTTGTATCTACGATCCTCATTTCATCAGTGCTGCTCCTGCTAACCAACCCGATCATCAATTCGGGCGAGGGGCAGATGGCTGGCCTGGCCGGGCATCCTACCTGGTTCATGTATATTGTAATGATCATGGCATTCGACGCGCTTACCGCCATCCCGTTTGCACAGCTAAGGCTGGAGAACAGGCCTATCAGGTACGCGATTATTCGTATAGTCAATATTGTTACTAACGTTTTTTCCAACGTCTTTTTCCTGGTCATTTGCCCCAAACTTTACAGCAATGGATGGCATTGGCTGCCGGATGTACTGGGAAGCAAATCGCTGACCGGTTATATTTACCTCAGCAACGTGATAAGCGCCGGTGTAACGCTGCTCCTGTTCCTGCCGCAGATACGCAGGATCAAATGGGAATTTGACCCGAAATTATGGAAAGAGATGCTGCACTATGCTTTGCCGCTTATTATAGTAGGGATGGCAGGCATGGTGAATGAAACATTCGACAGGGCGTGGTTCCTTCCTGAATTCCTCCCCATTTCAGATGTAACGGCAAAAAAGGAAGTGATAGGGATCTATAGCGCCAATTACAAGCTGGCTATCCTGATCACGATGTTCATCCAGGGTTTCCGGTTAGGAGCAGAACCCTTTTTCTTCAAACAGGCCGAAAGCGGCGATCCCCGTAAGCTCTACGCCCGTGTCATGAAGCTGTTCGTTATGCTGCTCTGCGTAATGTTCCTGTTTGTGGCGTTGTACCTGAATATCTGGAAGATCTTCCTAAGGAAACCTTTTTACTACGAAGGTTTGCGCATTGTACCAATATTGCTGCTGGCAAACATGTTCCTGGGTATTTATTATAATCTTACTATCTGGTTTAAACTGACAGACAGGACCAGGACAGGGGCGGTTATTACAGTTATTACCGCATTCCTGGCATTTTTGCTGAATTACCTGCTAATTCCGGTACTTGGATATTATGGAGCAGCCCTTACTACAATGATCTGCTACCTGATACAAATGCTGATCTGCTACTTCCTTGGTCAAAAGTATTACCCAATTCCTTATCATATTCCCAAACTGGTAACTTATATAGGCCTGGCCGTTATTACCTATTATGTATATAACTGGCTCAATGTCGGGGTGCTTTCGCCGGCCGACAGGTACGCGGCTACTCCTTTATCCCTGGCGGTGGCGACGCTGTTCTTCGGGGTTTACTGCCTGTTTATATTCTGGATGGAGCGTAAGGAGTTTGCCCGTTTGCCGGTTATAGGCAAATATTTTGCTCCCCGCGCTACGAAGTAAAAATAAAGGGATGAATATTACATTATCTATTAATTCAATATTCATCCCTTTGATTTTAATATCAATCAACCAAAAAAGGATTGGTTCTTTTCTCAAAACCTATAGAAGTGTTAGGCCCATGCCCCGGGAATACCCTTGTTTCATCGGGTAAAATGAACAGTTGTTCCCTGATGCTGTTCAGCAATTGCTGGTGATTTCCTCCCGGCAGGTCTGTTCTGCCAATGCTCTGGTAGAACAACACGTCCCCGCCTATGACAAACTGCTGGTCTTTGCAATAGAAAGAGATACTGCCCGGCGAGTGGCCCGGGGTAAACAATACCGTTAGGACCTGGTCGCCAAACCTGATCTCGTCGCCCTCCTTCAGATAAGATTTAGGCATGGGACTGGGGTCGAAAGGCAAATTGAACATCACGCCCGATTCCTGGCTCTTATCCAGTACCCATTGTTCTTTTTCGTGTATCTCTGGCCGTACGTTATACGTTTCGGAGACCAGTTTGTTTCCAAAAATGTGATCAAAATGGCAGTGTGTATTCAATAATCTTATAACATTTAACCCCTGCGTTTGTATATATTGTAATAATTCTTTTCTTTCGTCCTGAAAATAACATCCTGGATCTATAATTATACATTCCTTTTTTCCGTTAATAAGCAGGAAGGTGTTTTCTTGAAGGGGACCAAAAGTGAATTGTTTTATTTCAATCATTGTTACCCGATTTTTTTAGTCTAATTTTAAAAGATCACAATATTATCAATACTTTCTGTATGAACAGATTTATTACCCGGTTAATATTCCTTAATGCCCTATTACTTGGAACGATGGTGTCGGTGGCTCAGACAAATACAGTGGAATTCGGCCAGAATCGGGTGCAGTTTAAGAATTTTAAGTGGAGGTTCTACCAAAGTCGGCATTTCAATACCTATTTCAGCCAGAACGGCCTGGAGCTAGGCAAGTATGTAGCCCAGGTAGCGGAAAAGGAATTACCCCAGTTGGAACAGTTCATGGAAACCAACCCCAGACAGCGTATTAATATTGTGGTATACAATAGTTATGGGGAGATGAAGCAATCCAATATCGGTATAGGTGTTGAATGGCAGAATACCGGCGGCGTGACCAAGCTGGTTGGTAACAAGATGATCGTATATTTTGACGGGAACCACGAAAACCTGCGCCGGCAGGTACGCCAGGGTATCGCCAGGATCATGCTGGAAACGCTGCTCTTCGGTGAAGATATCGGCGAATTTGCAGGAAACGCGGCCCTGATCGATTTCCCTAAGTGGTTTACAGACGGCTTTATTGCCTATGCAGCAGAAAACTGGACAGCCAAACAGGATGAAGAGCTGAAACTGATCATCATGCAGGGCAAGTACAGTAACTTCAACCAGCTGGCTTACGACCATAGCCTATTGGCCGGTAATGCCTTCTGGTATTACGTAGAAAGTAAATACGGTAAAGACGCAGTTCCTTACCTGATGTATATCACCCGCATCAACAGGGGTCTTAAAAAAGGCTTCGAACAGGTACTTAACCTGACGCCTAAACAGGCAACAAAAGATTTCTTTGTATTCTACCAGAAAAGGTTCCAGGAAGATAACAGGAGAAGGAAAACTTCGGCCAAAGGCCGTACTATCGTAGCCCAGGAGATCACTCCGAAGGCCGATTACTACCGTTTCAACCCTAACCCGAAGAATAATTCATATGCTGTAGTACAGTTTAGGAAAGGCGTATACAGGGTGCAGATACAACTGGGCTGGAACAAACCAAAAGTATTGCTGCGCAGCGGCGTTATGCAGCTGGCCAACCAGGTAGACCCTAACTACCCTCAAATGGCCTGGAACAATAAAGGCAACCGCCTGGCAGTGGTTTATGAACATGAAGGCAAAACCAAGTTAATGGTTTACGACCTGGTGACACGTACCACGTTAAGACAGGACCTGCCACAGTTCGACAGGGTGATCGATTTCAAATACATGCCTGTGATGGAAAATACCTTGCTGCTCTCTGCAGTGCGGAACGGGCATACCGATATTTTCACCTATAATATCAGCAATTCCAAAACAGACCAGATCACCAACGATGTGTACGACGACCTGGATCCTTCCTTTGCAGCCTTCCCCGGCAAGAGCGGCATCATCTACTCTTCCAACCGGCCAGGCCCTAAAGGCAGGGGTAGCGACACTTCGCTCCTGAACAACCGTTTCAATATCTTCATGGTTGATAACTGGAACAAAAGCGCAGACAAACAGATCACGCAATTAACGGACCTGGCCTATGGTAACGCCAGGCTGCCGATGCAATACAACAATACCCACTTCACCTTTGTATCCGATGCCAACGGTATCCGTAACCGTTATGCCGGCTTCTTTAAATCGCAGGCGGAAGGGGTAGATTCCTTATTCTATATAGGTTCCGAAATATTGCATAACCCGGATAAAGAAGAGCTGGACTCTACGCTGGCGGCTTATGGCACTACTGCTCCCGATTCAGTGGAAGCGGTTACCATCACAAAAGATTCTACCTACAGCTTCCCTATCTCCAACTACCCTTATGGTATCCAGGAATCAAGGGTTACAGGCGAAAAAGGAGAAGTATCGGAAGTGGTACAGTATGCTGATATTAAACGCCTGATGAAGCTGAAAGTAGATACTGTTACGCTGAAGAAGAGGAATATCACTGCGCGGCCTACCAATTTCAGGAAGCAGCAGATGCATGCAGACAGTATCAGGATGGGATTACCTACCTATATGGCGCCAGCAGTGAAAGATACCACGCCGCATACGAATTTCTTCCAGAACGAATTTGCAAATGAACCGGCAGATACTTCCGCTAAGAATACAACCGGCCAGCCAATGCTGGCAAACGAAGCGCCGCTCTTCGAGCAAAAGAAGGACGACAACCAGGTGCTGAAAAAATCGAAGCTCCTGCCTTACAAATTCAAGTTTGCATCCGATTACCTGATACTGCAGCTGGATAACTCGATCCTGATCAACAGGTACCAGCCGTTCACTGGCCAGCCTACAGCGCCTATCAGGTTAGCCGACCCGGTAAATGGACTGATTCGTATAGGCGTTAGCGATCTGTTCGAAGATCTGAAGTTCAACGGAGGTTTCCGTATACCTTCTTCCCTGCAGGGTTCAGAATACTTCTTCACAGCTAACTACCTGAAAAAACGTTTCGATTATAAGTTCACTTACTACAGGAAAGTAGATAAGAATGGCGGGTTCAATTTCATTGATACAACAGGCGGTTCTGCTTCAACCATCTATGCGCCGGCCAAATTCATTACTAATATTTACCAGCTGGAAGCGCGCTATCCGTTCGACCAGGTCAGAAGCATCCGCTTATCCGGAGGGTTGAGAACAGACAGGCTTGTTGTACAAAGCACCGACAAGATCCCGCTCAGCTTCCCTAACCTGACAGAAAAATATGCGTTGCTGCGCCTGGAATATGTATACGATAATACCATCAATCCTGCCATCAACATATGGAACGGAACAAGGTATAAGATATATGGAGATATGAATGCCCAGCTGACCAATAACGGGTTAAATGAGCTGTTCAATGGTCCTAATACCGCCGCAGGCCAGGGTAGATTCACTTATAGCATGGGAGTGGATATCCGCCACTATGAAAAGATCTACCGCAACTTTATCTGGGCAACACGCTTTGCGCTGGATATGTCGTGGGGTACCCGCAAGCTGCTCTACTATTTAGGGGGTGTCGACAACTGGCTGAATCCTCAGATCAATACCAACAACCAGGTAGATATGAGCCAGAACTATGCATTCCAGACGCTCAGCGAAAACCTGAGAGGATATAAACAGAATGCGAGAAATGGTAATAACGTGATGTTATTGAACACCGAATTACGTTTGCCGGTATTCGCAACATTCATCGACAAGCCTATTAACTCAGCCTTCCTCCGCAACTTCCAGGTTACCTCGTTTATGGATATAGGAACCGCCTGGACCAGGAAGTTATCGTTCAAGGATGCTAACTACGCCGTTTATTCCAACTCGAATAACCCGGACAACGCTACCGTAGTTACGCGCATCAAAGAAGGATTCCTCGGACCATTTGTAGGCGGTTACGGCTTCGGCGCCCGTACAACCATTGCAGGCTACTTCCTGAGAGTAGATGCAGGCTGGCCGGCAGTTGCGTTCTTCAGGGGAAGCCCTATCTGGTACTTTGCGATGGGCGTCGATTTCTAGTT